>Ga0102936_1000522_pt1 | contig 15354 bp, 23 predicted proteins | sample SalPon2_A_H2O_MG_FD_78502 | JGI IMG/M metagenome (GOLD analysis project Ga0102936, IMG submission 78502) | Salt pond water microbial communities from South San Francisco under conditions of wetland restoration - Salt Pond MetaG R2_A_H2O_MG | ecosystem: Environmental > Aquatic > Non-marine Saline...
GTAGGTGTTCCTTCAACTTCACAGAGAACGCTAACACTCCAGTCGCCTGTTTGAGAGTGTTTGATTGTCACACCTTTCACTTCGCCAGAGGTATCCCTATGTTTGGTGATTGGAACGTCACCAATTCCGTGTAGGTATACATATTTGTCTTCTACAGAGAAGCCTGATTGGTTGTACTCGATGCTTGTGAAATTGTTTCTATATCTGAGGCTACCAACTTTCTCTCCTTTTTGGGATTTAGTAGAGAGTCCGCTGATAGCTCGATAAATTCTGTTTACTGTTTGTTGGGCAGCTTTTGAGTTAATATCATCAAACGAGTTGTTGTCTTCTTTTTTCCATGATGTTAACCGTTTGTGCATCGAGTATTTACTAATCCACTCCTCACTCTTGTTGAGTGTTTCCAAGGATTTATTGTACAAGTTGGCGTGGATTTGAAAGTGGGTTTCGAGCGATTCCACTTGTGAGGGAGTAGGATTTGCTCGATATTTATATGCCACTTTCATACTTTATTTAGTGTTGTTTATCCTATTTAAAAACTGTGTTTTGGATGTGTGACGGCATTCATCCCATGGCTAAAGCCATGGGCATTCTGCCTCAGTTTATGTAAAACCACTCTCCGTCAATATGTGTTTCAACCCAAAAAATGTGTTCGAGGAGGATCACACTGCTCAGATTCCTTTACAGTAGTTATATCTCTGTGTACATCAACAGCCCCCCACCGAAGATAGAGTGGGATCTCTGTATTCGATTGAAGATACTCTAACAGGTAAATTGCGTTTTCGTGACAGGCTCCATTCACTTCTTCAAAAGGTCGTTCTCCCTCTAACTTATCTCGACAACTTACTAAATGGTCTCTAAGCTGTTGTTCATCCATACCTAATAGATGATCTATAGACTCTTAAGTATTTATTTTTCTTTGTTAAATGGCTCAGAACAGAAGTTTTATATGTTTTTAGTTATATAATATAGTATATGGTTACAGTCACCCTCACCAGATTTCGACTCGGGTTAGTTACTGGTGTATGTTTCACGTTTGGACTTACTGATCTTGTTTCGGGAATAGAATATCTTCTTCTTGATGGACGACTTTTTGAGTGGAATGACCGACTAGCTATTCTTACAATTGTACTTGGAGTAATATACATTCTACTTGGGGTTGCTATTGCAAACTGGAGCAAGTCTGTTATAAATCTGATGGATGTAGAAGGGCAATAATATTCTACGAACGATCAGACAGTTAGCAAATTATCTAGTTCACAAAAAGCCTATAACGTTTAGATTTAACGTGAGTGAGCGTCTTCGATAGCTTCACCAAGAGTTTGGGCAAGACGTTCCTTCTCAGTCTCGGAAAGTGCCCGAAGATTGATGTACACATTACACCAGTACTTATTATCTTCTGTAGATTCGGTAACTGTAACTGCTGGATGATCAATTTCATGGTATGGTTCGAATCGGTGGTCAGAGAGATCGGCAACCTCCGAAACCGAAGATATACTTGGCACACTTTCCATAACGCCCTCGATATCTACGAAATCCGTGAATTCAAAAGCAGACTCTTCTGCGTAGTTCTTATTTGACACATTCTTTAACTGAACGTTTGTTCCTTCGACTGCTTTCTCTGCAAAGTCTTTGTTATCCATATCTATACTGGGTGTTCGTGGTCTATAAGGCTTACGAATGATGACGGTTGTGTATCGATATACCACTAGTCATATAAAAATTAAAGGAGATCAAGCGGATTCCGAGAACCTGTCATCACACCTCGATACCACTTAAGAGCTTCACTTTTTTCTGCAAACTCTTCAGTCTCCAATAACTCCCACTCATTTGCACCTACACGAGCAAAGACTTTCACTTCGGTATCTTCTTGGATCAAAAACACACAATCTTTCCACGATGTAAAATTTCCAGAATATGAAACTTCGTTTGTTTCACACCATTGCTTGAAATCTCTCGTTTGACTCATAACTTCTCCTGCACTTGGCGTATAAAAGTCATCAACTGTTACCATACTCAAATAAGACTACTCAAGTGTTAAAGAACTATTGGAACCTGTCTTTCAGTCAATTAGTGATATCTCTTCTTAAGACAGTCTGAAGATAGATAGTAACAGTTTTATGTACGTTTAAAAATAGTTCAAGTATAATGGATAAAAATAACTCGATAAATGTTATTTCCTTATTTTCTGGCTGTGGAGGGTTAGATCTAGGTGTTGCAAATTCGGGATCACGGCAGTTGTCTACTGAAGTCTCTAATTCACCTTTCAATTTTGTGTGGTCAAATGATGTGTTAAATCATGCGTGTACCACGCTTTCAAATAATTTTGATAAACAACTTATCGTAAATGCCGATGAATATGACCAAGAAAATAGTGTATTTTGTGGTGATGTTAGAAATGTAGATTTTACCACGATTACCGAAAAAAATATTGATCTAGTACTGGGAGGGTTCCCTTGTCAAGATTTTTCAATTTTACAAGGAGACGATGATCGTCAAGGTGTAAAGGTTGAACGGGGACGATTGTATCTGGAATTTGTCCGATCATTAGCAGAATTACAACCACAGATGTTTATCGCAGAGAACGTGAAGGGTCTCGTTTCTGCTAATGATGGAAAAGCATATTCACGAATATTACAAGACTTTAAGAATTTAAGTAATTCATGGACTGAAATAGAAGATGAGCTTGAAAACAAAGACGATACGCTTACAAACCTCCACACTCTCGAAAATATCAACGGATATACAATTCTTCATTCGAATGTTGTTGATTTTTCAACTCTTGGTGTCCCACAAGGGCGAGAAAGATTAATTATTATCGGTGTTCGTGATGATCTCACGGACCAAGTTAATGTGTCTGAATTATCTGAAACTATTACTCAAAACTTATCTGGTCAGAATAATCTGTCTGACTATCCACTTACACCCTTAGAATCATTTGAAGGGCAGACATTGAATCAGCTTAATGACCAGTACAAACAAGTTATGACTATGTATGAAGAGTATATATCTAAACTTGATTCTGAACGAGCTAAAGAGTTCAGAGAATCTATCTGGCCACAGTACGAATTTGACATATGGACTGATTATCTCTGGAGAAATAACGCCGATTTAGAAATTGATCATAATACCACTCAAATTGATTCCGTCCACAAAGAGATTCTAACTGAGCTTCGATACTTTGATGAATCATTAGAGAATAAAGACTTTACAGATAATAGTAATGAAGAAATGAGAGAACAATCCCACGTTCTTGAACGGCTCAGACATATTCCTCCATATGAAAATTATAGAATGGTAGAGGATACGGAACACCATGTTTCAGGAATGATGAGTAATACATATCGGAGGGTACATCCTCTTCAGCCTTCTCCAACTATCCTTGCCAGTGGTGGTGGTGGAACATGGGGATATCATTATGAACGAGAACGTGGAAAATTAACAAATAGAGAACGGGCACGACTTCAATCCTTCCCTGATGACTTCTTGTTTGAAGGAACTAATACGGAAGTTCGAAAACAAATTGGAAATGCGGTACCTCCTCTTGGGGCAAAAAGAATCGGGGAAGAACTCCTTTCTGTTTTAAACGAAATTAGAGAGTAAAACCCAAGAGTTATTTATTTTGAAGACATATACGTTCATATGGATGTTTCAAAGGTTGAGGTTACAGGTGAACTCTATCAGATCCTCGAACGACTATATGTGTGGGAAACTGAGTATGGGAATTTTGTATTTGAAGGACCGAATGCAGAATATCCTCAGGGGACGGTCAAACCTCATGTGTTCCACACGAAGAAAGACAAAACTCTTGTGGATGAGTCTTACACATACCCTCTGTATATCTCGTCAGACCATATAGTCGTTCCGTCGTTAGAAAAAGGTGATGCTGATACGCCGAAAGCGGGAACTATTTATCTGCTCCCAGATCAAGGCGTTGCCTTTTATCTTGGTCGTCGTGAATCTACTTCACCCCACCTCCTAAATGCAGATGCCGATCCCGAACTATTCTGGAGCTTTTGTTCTATTTCTCTAGAACCATGGCGGAATAATAATGTGTCTGAAGAATACATCCAAGACGATGCACTACTAGATCTTTTCGAGAACAACCACGTTCTACACGCTTCTCTTGGTGTGTGAAAGATAATCAAAACCTTTTTGATAACGTAATCTATACTGTATGTATGGATACTCGAAACTCTCCTGTAGTTACTGTTACGAGTGATCATATTCAAAATCTGACGGAAAGGCAAATTGGATCACGAATCCTTGCCGCCCTTGCTCATACACCTGCAAGGCGTGACACCTATTCTTATCATGCAATTGCTGTTTCGAAAACTGAAACCATAGAACTGACCGCCGAAGAAGTTGTTGAAGAAACCTATGACCTATATCTTTCTCAAAAACTCAGATTAACCGATGAACGTCGAATACGTGTTGGAACAAAACTAATTAATCTGTTAACAGAGACAGAGAAGAAGTATGTGATTATTGGTCGAAGTTAATTGTTTCTTCAGTCACGATTAGAATACACAATTTCAAAAGGTCTATTAGAAAACTTAATTCGAACATGTGGAGTAAAATCTTCTGTATACGATAGAGGAAATCTTGCATCCCCATCAACAGACATATCAACTTCCGTAACAATTACTGTCTCCATTTCGTTATAGAATAACTCGTAGATTTTTCCTCCACCAAGAATATACACATCTTGTGTAGTATCAGAGAGATGTCTCATAACTTCCTCTTTTGATTTACATGCTGTTGCATAATCCTTCTCGGGATAGGTTTCTGTTCGTGTGAGAACATAAATATGGTCTGATGTTAATCGGGCAGGAACTTGTTCGAATGTTTTACGCCCCATAATTACTGGGTTGTTTCTTACTGTATGTTTCCATTGTTTTTTATCAACGGGAAGATCCCATGGAATACTATTGTCTTTACTAATATAGCCATCGTTTGAAACAGCGACAATTCCAATCATATGTATATAGTACTTCAATCCACCTATATAATTGTATGGAATTGCGATATAACACAAAGATTTTTATACAACGGTAAAGACGTTTTAGGTATGAGTTTACGTTCAATCCTCTTCGGTGGTGCTTCATTTGTCTTAGGATTTCTGTTAGGGCGTAGTCAATCAAAGCGAACAACCCACACAGACGACTCTACAAGCTCGCCTACAGAAACAACACTAACTGTTGAAAATCGCTCTGAGAGCAACACAGCGGAGTCTACAGAAGAACAAGATACTGAAGAGGAAGAAGATTACAAGTGTACCGTTGACGGATGTGAAAATACTTTTGAAACAGAACACGGAAGAAATGTTCATGAGGGTCTCAAACACTAATAGTTTAAGTCAACTAATTACTCTGAAATTAGAATTTAGCTGTCTGTTGGAAGCCAGCCGTCATTGGTCCCAACAACCCCCGAAAATGTAACACTACCCTCTTTTACAGCACCCTCGCCTTGAATTGCTTCTGTTCGATAGTACTGTAGCGTTTCATCAGCATATCCTTTCATTTGAGGCGTGAGTGTGTCTTGGACTGATCGACCCTGACACGTGTATCTAACAAAATCGCCCGCTTCTCTATCAACAACTGTACGAAGGTCTCCTCCACGTCCCGGCTTCGTATCGTAAGGAATCTCATATACTCGTTCCTCGTCTCCCATACTGTAGACTAGACGAATAATTCCGCTGGCAATTTCACCTTTTCCCTGTGGCATAATATATGCTTCTTGTAGCGACATAGCTATATATTTATATAGTAGCCTTGAGCGGTTTTCGAAAATAACACACGTTTGAATTACGCAGGATACTGATCCGAAAATTCATACTCTGTGGTGATCGTCTGTCCACACACAGTACAATCTCTATCGACTTCAACAGTCGATCCAGTAAAGTGATACTCAAAATTGCTCTTGTTCACTTGAAGATTATCCGTGCAGGAATGATCTCGTGCCATACTACTATCTACACTCTGTACCATTATAATCCTTTTGCTTCATCGTTTCAGTAAAGCAAACACAAATCTTATAAGTAGTCCAACAGAACCCTATGTATGAGCGAGTTCAGAATACAATCTTCTATCAGACAATTGCCACCAGAATTTATTGAGTTTACAGAACAGTTGAAGAAAAATATTTCATCGACATTTTCGGGTCAAGTGAAAGTCTCGGCAATTGAGAATGAAGACAAACTAAATTTTATTGAAGAAACTTTAATGTCGTCTTCGTTCAAGGAGTCAAATACTGGCCGAACTATAGGGTTAGAGATCACAATTATGGGCAAGACACCCTCTGATGCAAAACAAACAGAAGAACTGATTCAGAATTACTATAATAAGATATTTCAACAGACGGATTCATCATTTTCGAGTACGTCCACCAAGGGAAACACAATTACATGTCACATTCAACTAACGTAACAGTAACTTAGAGTTCTTTTATCTGTTGATTTAACTCCTCGTTATCAGTATCAGGATTCGACACGAACTCCACGAGGCTCATATACGTCGTCAACTCAACAGAGGAACCCAATTCGGAAAGTCTTTCTTCAATACGAGACATTTCTTTAGAAGAAATGTTCTGGATTTTTAATCCTGCCATCGCATCTCCTTGAGCATATTTATTAGCCGTAAGTATTATTGTTGACATTGCTGCAGCTACTGGCTTCTCCATATCTTCAGCCGTTTGAAGAATTAGTGATTTAAGTTGTGCTTCTACAGTATTTTGTGACATACTACATATATTAAAAACTAGATTAAAAACATTAGGGTATCTGTATTTGCCACGATCCCTCACTTATTTTTCTTTCCGAAGCTTGTTATACATTCGGAGGAACTGCATAAAATTTTCGTGAAAATGGTGGTATGCGGGGGAAGGGATTTGAACCCTTGGAGGTCTACACCAGAGGATCTTAAGTCCCCCGACTTTGGCCGGGCTTGGCTACCCCCGCTCGAACGCATTTGAATACAAGAGAGCTATTAACTTAAACCCTTCGAAGTTCACCTGAACCAAATACTTAAAACAGCTAAACGTATGATATCACCTATGGACACAAAACACCTTCAAAAACTAACTCTATCTAAATATTATGGCGGAATTGTATTCCTTATTGCGTCAATTGCTATGAGTGGAAGTCTGTATTTTAGTGAAGTTCTTCATTTGTATCCCTGTAAACTCTGTTGGTTCCAAAGAATTCTTATTTATCCACTTGTCGCAAGTGGACTATATAGTGTTATTTCACAACAACACGTATATGGTCTTGTTGGATTCATGAGTGGAAGCGCCATTCTTGTCTCAGGGTACCACTCTATTATTCAGCGAATAGGAGCAGAAGGCTGTAGTGGTACCTGTTCAGTAATTCAATATACTGTCGGTCCACTTAGCATTCCTAATCTATCATTAATCGCATCAATACTCATTTTTGGAATAACTATTCTTTCATACAAACTTCCGGATTAGTTCTTTTGTTGTTCAGAGTCCCGTGAAACTGTTCTATTTTCGTCTCGTATCATCTGTAATATAGGCCGTAGTTGAGGATATCTTTTGTAGAGTAACTGGTCAATTTTCGGGAGAACTCTCCGAGAGAATGTATATACAACTCCTACACCAATTGAGAGAATAATGACTTCTTGAATATATGGGGCAGGATTTTGCTGAATCCAAAACATCCATACGATTATAGATCCTCCAAACAACACAAAAAAGTCAGTCGGTGATCCATCATAGGAAAAGTAATGTAATGGCTTTTCCCACTCTTGTGTATAGTGATTAAATACTGCTTTTTTCGAAGTTCTTTCCCACGGACGAACTTCTAGACCTGAACCTAGAACATCTGACGAAGAATGTAGAGTAAACCCTACTACAAGACCAACTATGAAAAACCCGAGTATTGAAGGATACCCTGAAATCATAACTACGGATCCTATAAGAACTATAAAAGAATATCGTGGAAAATGAAATGTCTTTCTGTGTGTTCCAACAATTAAATCCAAATCCGGTAAAATTGATCCAATAATTGCTCCATATAGTACACTAACTGGTAAATCAAATACAGCTACAAACGGAGTCATAACTAATAGACCCAAAATAATATGTGTTGGTAGCATCATATCTGACTATACTCTAGACAATACAAGTATATAAAGATTCAGGAGAATTTTAGTTATTCGCTGTTCTTTTCGAGATTTTCAGAAACATTCTCAAACAACGAGGACATATTATGTCCTCCAACAGTAACTTGTTTATCTCCATCATTTTTTGAGATTGTTAATTGATATTCGCCATCATGTTTGGAATAGTTTAGATCTGTCTCAATCTGTACGAGTGTGGATTCATTTAACTTTTGTTTCTTGGCTCTCATTAGAAAACCTTGTTTTAAATCTATTTTTCCAAATGCTTTAGGGATCGTGTCCCCAGTTCCACAAAGATCTTTATCTGTCGGTGTATGATATACTGCAAGGTAGCTATCAGAACCAGCATGGTAACGTATTTGTACCCTTGGTTCTGAAAAGGATCTCTGGTGAGTTGTATCTGAAGAACCTAAAAGAGCTTCTTTCAATCGTGACAAAACCATTGTATTATTTCTTCGGCTTATAAACGCTTAAAGCTTCCGTTATAGGCTATGAATTGTTTACTTCATCCTCCCACACAAGCCCACATTGAGGACACTTATACGTCTCTGGATCATCCATCTTTTCAACCTTATTTCCACAAGTATTACATCGAGGCATAGTTCTACTAAGGAACTGTCTCTATAAGAGAATTGTGATTCAAATCACTCCAAAGCTACATCTTGTACCAAATCTTTGTACGTATTATTAATATAGACCCCATCCACAACATTCTGTAAACTTTCTCGCATAAATCCAGCAACAGGATCATCATACTCTGGTAACGAAATAACCACTCGTCCAATCTGGATAGGATCCTCAATATCATAACTGTTTGTAGACGGTAAATCAAACGAATTAGAAAGAGTTTCTCTCATCTGATCAGGAAGAGCAATCCCTGTATGAACAAACAATTTAGTCTTATCCCGACCAGACCGATTAAGGTATAATTCGGTAGTATACGTCTGGTTTTCGAAACACTGGGGGAACTGATCCATCATCTTGACAAGTTCGGTCCATATTCCAGTATTCGCAAACACATCCTTGTATTGGAGAGGATAGTTCTGGTAATATGTTGAATTGACTCTATACTCCTCAGAATACTCTTCCCAATCAAACTGGCCGACAGTTGATCGATATGTTGAAACAGGGTGCTTTGGATTATGATCAGGGAGTAATTCGCTTAAATACATCTCTCCAAAATCGCTAAAGTGTTGTCTGTACGGGCGTACCATCCCAATATCTTCGTAAAACGGATAAATAGTATATATTGTGTGACGGCCCTGATCAGAAAGTGAAGGCGGAATAACAAGTTCCGTCAAAGAATATTTAGGGTACTCAAAAAGGGCGAACCACTCTCCACTCTCCTGACGATATTCACTATACCTACACACCCAGCCCTCAGGAATCGTCTTCTCCATAGGGAATGTACGGCTCATACACTTTATACAATATGAATGACCATAAAACTGTCGTCTTCTTCAGATTATTCAAAATATTCGTCTTGCGAAATCCAATCCGTCTCTGCAGCAACCAGATCCACAAATTCTTCTCCAATTGAGACACGAGAAATTGGAAGTTGTGAATTGTTAGTTCTTACTTCTTCAATAGAAATAGCAACTTCTCCAATTTCAGTTCTATCGTCAATAGTATATTCGTAATCCTCTACGGAGGGTAAATCAAAGATTGACGAAATGAAATCACGAATACTATCATGAAGAGCAATCCCTGAATGAACAAATAATTCATTAGACTTGCCCGATCTATTCAAATACAATTCTGTTATATATTGATCATCGTCAAAACATTGAGGATATGTCTCTGCGAGATTGGCTAGTTCGGGCCACGCATCAATGTCTGTAAATATATCCTTGTATTGGAGAGGATAGTTTTGATAAAACGTTGAGTTGTCTCGATACTCCACAGGATAATCTTCCCAATCAAATGTTTCTACAGTAGACCGTTTCGTTGAAACTGCTCTGTCAGAGGGATGATGAGGTAACTGTTCACGAAGATAGTTTCGTTCGAATGTAGTGGTAATGTGCGTGTAGGTAGATGGAAGACCAATATCTTCATAGAACGGATAAATCGAATACACCGTATGAGAAGTCGTATTATCTTCTACAGACGGAGGAACTACAGCAACAGTTAGGCTATACTCTGGGTACTCGAATAATGCAAACCATTCTTCATCTTCTTCAGAATAGTTATTTAATGGACACATCCATCCTTCGGGAAGAGTCTCTGTAGACGGAACAGCCTGAGTCATATACTGGAATTAGTCCCTAGAAAAATAAATCTACCGATTCATCTGTTTGAAGATTACTGCTTATAACAAAAGACTTATTACGATAACTCCGCAATGACAGACTGTAATGAGATTCCTCAAGAATGGAGAATTCCAGTTTGAGAAGGCGAGTCGTTTCCTGATTGATCTTACCGACCATTATCTGAGCAAGAAGCCAGAATTGTCGTACAGTGGGTCTGACACGCTAGTCGAACTTCCTACTGCCGATTCTGATGACGATCAGGATCTCTCGGAAGAACTGGATCCTGTGGATGTTGGAAGTCGTCTTCTTTCGACGTTTAGTCCAATGAACAGTATTCTTTCGGATTATCGCCACAAGAATGTGGTTGATTTGGAGTTCACCGTGGAACGTCTCCAGAAGTTCGCAGACATTGCGAACCAGTTGTCTGAAGAGTATACCGAGTACGACGAAACGTATGCTCGAAACTTCCATGAAGACGTTCAGAAGATGTGTCGTAACATTCTGAGCCTGTAGGACTTCTCAGAACGAAGTCCGAAAACACAATTTTTATAGTTTTCCCATTCCTATAGAGTGATATGTCCGAGTCACAGGATGCGGATCGACCCCACCCAAACACCACTCCCTATACAAAATCGTTGTATTCGTGGATTAAAAACATTCCCTCGACTATCAGAGAGAAGATTAATACTATTCGTTCAGTTAACACTAATGGAAGAATCACTTCCGTTTCGGTTGCACACCCTAGTCCTATCGTAATTGAACTTACTGATGAAACTGGAATTGTCACGAAAAAAGAACTTCATAAAAGTGAACCAGAATACCATAATTTGTTAGCCTACTGTGATGCATTCCCTAATTCAGACGAAGCCTTCCCACCACAAACTGATAAATTAATGGGAACAACTCTCTGGCAGGGCCTTCTGTCCACTCAGTACTCGATTCCAAACAGAGTCTCAACTACAGGGCTTTATGTATATAAATTCAAAGGAGCGGTAAATAACTTCTGTGCCAAGCTATCCTTTATGAGTTTTTCTGTCTGGTATGTGGTCTTTATTGGAGCAACGTTAGGAAATGTATTCACTGATGATATGATCCTCACGGCCATTTTTTCTCTCATACTCCTAACCATGTTGTTATTATATCTCACAACAATTATTCTTCAAAAATCCGAGTGGCATCAAAATAAAAAACTTCAGATGAAACAGCCGAACTAACCTGTTTTGAAATCCCAACGTATAAGTTTCTGTATAAACATATGTCTTGTATGACGGTTGATCGAACGGAGTTTGAAAATGCTCCAGAATGGGCGCTAATGTACAATCCTGAACATCTAAAGTTAGTTCTTTCGGTGTTCAAAGACAATGTTGATACAGCCTACACTCCTGAAGAAATTACGGATATTATTTCTCAGGAAGACAATTATACTGACGAGTGGAATACACCATATCTCATGATTGATCTGAAATATGATGATCTATTGAAAAAGCAGGGTGGTTACTACATTGCTGATGGTGAACTTCGACATAATCCCGAGGAAGTTATCGACCACATTCCAGACAACTAAACTGTTTAATTCGGTAAATACTGTACTTCAAAATAGATAGCGAAGTTCTGCCCCAACGGACCCATAGAGTTTACATAGGTGCGCTAAATCCTCTACTTCCTGTTTACTATTGGGGCCACGAGAGTATAGATTTCTCTCGGGTGACGGATTATTTACTGGAATAGATCGTTCTGGATCCGTTGGTTCTTCAGTAGATGGGTCGTACCCACTTTCTTCAAATTCAAACGAACGTAATGTTTCTCCAAGAGCAATAAGATCCTGTGAAGTAAGCGTTTGTTGATCCTGTATTCCAAGAGAAAATTCCGAGACATCATTAATAAATGGAATGTATGGTTTCGCACTAAAACTATGTGTTTTATTGGTCCACCCCATTACTGTAATCTGTCTCTCGGGAGAAGGAAGTTCTTCTTCAGCACAGAATTTAAGTGTGTCAATGCCCATACGATAATATTTAGTCCTATATACAAAAATCTTTTTGTTAGATTCGAGGCAGAATATATTTATTATTTTAAAGTAAAATATATAGTTTGAGCGTCCCGATTTTAAAAATGTAACTGAAACATATTACATACCTATACTAAAGTATATAAGGATAAAAATCAACATAAATAAGTACTATAATGTATACAGACGTTTTTAGCTTTGACGTTTCAGAAAAAGAGCCAGACAGAGTTATTGAAAGAGATGTATTAATTATTGGTGCAGGTGCAGCAGGGGCAAGAGCGGGAATTGAACTTAAAGAGAATAATGTTGATTGTCTTGTTATTGGTAAGAGAGGTCACGGAGACGCTCACACGGTATGGGCGGCTGGAGGAATCAACGCTTCTCTAGTAAACCGTGACCTTGAAGATTCGTGGGAGATTCATGCCGCTGATACAATGGATGAAGGACATCATATCAATACACCAAAAAGCGTAGAACTAGTCACCAAAACAATGCCCAACAGAATCCAAGAATTGAACGATTGGGGGTGTGATTTTGACTTACATAATGGAAAAATTGACCAACGATATTTTGGGGCGCAATCTTTCCGACGAACGTGCTATGTTGGAGATAAAACTGGAAGAGCTATTCTTGAAACGTTGGTTGATAAAGCGCAAGAAGTAGGAGTACCCTATGAAGATAATATTATGATTACGAAGTTATTATCAGATGATTCACGTGTATACGGAGCCGTTGGATTTGATATGGAAAATGGAGATTTACTTCTGTTTAAATCTAATCGTGTGATTCTTGCAGCTGGAGGATATTCTGCGGTGTATCATAGACACTCTTCAAGAGATCTAGAAAATAACGGAGACGGTGTATCTCTCGCATATGATGCTGGAGCAAAATTAGAGAACATTGAATTCGTTCAATTCCACCCGACAGGAATGATGGTTAGTGAGAAATACGACGATTGGAACGGGCGTTTAATCACCGAAGCTGTCCGAGGTGAAGGCGGTCGTCTATTCAACTCCAAAGGCGAACGATTTATGAAGAAATATTCTCCAGATCAGATGGAACTTGACGCTAGAGACGTTGTTGCAAGAGCAATAGATACAGAAATCAACGAAGGTAGAGGGACCGAAAATGGAGGTGTATATCTAGACATTAGCCACAGATCTGAAAACTTTATTAAAGAAAAATTACCACGAATGTATGAGAGATGCCAGAATGTTGGTATTGATCTGTCACAGGAGCCTATCGAAGTTGCTCCAACAGCACACTATTCAATGGGTGGTGTCAAAATTGACCCTGAAACCGGAGAATCAACAATTGAAAACCTCCATGCAATCGGAGAAACTACCTCTGGAGTTCATGGGGCAAACAGACTTGGTGGAAATTCTCTTGCAGAAACCGTTGCCTTAGGAAAAATTGTTGGAGAACATCTTTCTGAACAAGAATATAATACTACAGAGACTCCAAAATCTGTTGAACAAAAGGGACATAAACATCTTGGACTTCTTTCAACACTCTCCCAATCCCAAACAGGAAATATTACAACTACAGAACTTGTAAATAGAATTCGTACTGTTGCTGAAGAATCAACGGGAATTATTAGAAATGAAGAAGATCTGAAAAAAGGAAGAGAAACTCTTTTAGAGAATGTACAACCACTCTTTAACAATATTTCGTCTAAAAACGATCTTACTTCTGAAAGCTTTGAAGAACTCATAGATGCTGTATTTATGTACTATACAACACACAATATTATCTCTGGAGCAATGTCTCGTAAAGAATCTAGAGGGGCACATTACCGATCAGATTACCCGAATAAAGATTCGAATTTACAGAAGAAAACAACATATCAACTACTGAGAGAAAGAAACACGCTGAAACACTCTCTTACCTTCTCAGAGCCTCCAACAAAATTGAATCCTAAGATTCAAGACGCTCTCGATCAAAACTATGAACTTGACTATCATCATTTAGAATAGAACTAAGATAATTTTGACAAATAATTAACTATTCAAATTATTAAACTGTTAGTAGTTCGGTAAAAAACTAAATGGCTTAATAAAAATGTCTAATAATAACTACGGGTGCTGTAATCAAATTCTGTGGCGGTTGTGGAAGTAAAGTGAGACTACAAGAAGAAGATCTTCCCTACAACAACAATTGTAGTTGTGGAACATCTCAGACGTTTACAAAATAACAAGTACACTCTCTTTTCTCCGCTATTACAGACAACAAATAGTCTTTAGAAAGACAACTCTGAATTACCTCTCTCAATGTTCTGACTACGAGACAATTTCCTTATATCTGTCAGTTTTAGTAACCCCATCCCGAACTTCTTTTCGGTCAACAGATACAATCTCTCCTGAACTGAGGTCAACTTCCAGATCCCATTCTAATCGTCCAATAGGTTTTTTAGTATGGTCGATTACTCCCGATACTCGTCCAACTTCAACACCACAACTACTTCCTCCAAATACTGGCTTTGACGCAAGTCCAGTATTGTCAGCAGGATAAATTGTTCTGTAGGCCCACGTATCATCGTCCAAAATATATACTACCGCATCTCCTTCTTCCCATTGAAATGCCCCGCCTTCAATGGTGTCAAACGACCCATCGGCTCTCTCAAAAGTGAACTTATAAAGTGGATGTTCATACCATCTATCTTCAATTGCATCACCACCCATCAACTTATCTAGCTTCCCAAGCGCCTTCTGAATGAACATAAACCTACTTAGACGTGTAATAAGTTAAAAGTTCTGTTTTAAGACGAGCAACTATAGATTAACAACAAACGAATTCAGTCTAATCTCTCGTTAATCTGTTCATCTGACAATTCTGAAAGATCGTCAGCAGATAATCGATTAGTGTTTCTGTCAGAAGAAAGTATACTGAAATGTGCCGTTTTATTTGTAAGGGTCGAAAACCAAAATAGTACCAGATACGCATCCTGTAACGGAGTTATGAA
>Ga0102936_1000525_pt1 | contig 15317 bp, 15 predicted proteins | sample SalPon2_A_H2O_MG_FD_78502 | JGI IMG/M metagenome (GOLD analysis project Ga0102936, IMG submission 78502) | Salt pond water microbial communities from South San Francisco under conditions of wetland restoration - Salt Pond MetaG R2_A_H2O_MG | ecosystem: Environmental > Aquatic > Non-marine Saline...
GGAATCCACATCACGATGACACAACGATACGCGGACGGGAAGTTCGGCGACTACGGCGGACAGTACGTGCCGGAAGTGTTGATGCCGGCGATCGAGGAACTCACCGACGCCTACGAGCGGTACGTCCTCGAGAACGAGGACGGCTTCATGGACGAGTTCCGGGCGCGGCTCCGGGACTTCGGCGGGCGGCCGACGCCCACCCAGTACGCCGAGCACCTCTCCGAGCGGTACGACCGCGAGGTGTATCTGAAGCGCGAGGACCTGCTCCACGGCGGCGCCCACAAGCTCAACAACGCCCTCGGCCAGGTGCTCCTCGCGAAGTACATGGGCAAAGAGCGGATCGTCGCCGAGACCGGCGCGGGCCAGCACGGCACCGCGACCGCGATGGCGGCGGCACACCTGGGGATGCCGTGTGAGATCTACATGGGCGAGCGCGACATCAACCGCCAACGCCCCAACGTCTTCCGCATGCGGCTGAACGGCTCGGCGGTCACGCCCGTCACGACCGGGCGGGGGACGCTGAAGGAGGCCATCTCCGAGACCATGCGCGATTGGGCCACGAACGTCGAGGACACCCACTACGTGATCGGGTCGATCGTTGGCCCGCACCCGTTCCCGTCGATGGTGCGGGACTTCCACAGCGTCATCTCCGAGGAGGCCCGCCGCCAGCTCCGCGAGCAGACCGGCGGCCTCCCGGACGCGGTGCTGGCGTGTGCCGGCGGGGGATCGAACACGATGGGGATGTTCGCCCACTTCGTCGACGACGTGGGAGGGAGTTCCACGCGCGGGTCGAGCGGCAACGAGCCACGAGACGACGAGCGCGTCGAGCTCTACGCGGTCGAGGCGGGCGGCTCCAGCCTCGACGTCGACGAGGATGCGGGCGTCGCCCCCAACTCCGCGTCGCTGTCGACCGGCGACGAGGGCGTGCTCCACGGCGCCCGGACCAAGCTCCTCCAGGACAGCGACGGCCAGATCATGGAGAGCCACAGCATCTCCTCCGGGCTCGACTACGCGGGCGTCGGCCCCGAACTCGCCCACCTGGTCGACGAGGGGCGCGTCAACGCGGTCAATGTGGACGACGATTCGGCGCTCGAGGCGTTCCACCGGCTCTCCCAGCTGGAGGGCATCATCCCGGCGCTCGAGACCGCCCACGCGTTCGGCTACCTCGAGGAACACCACGACGAACTGGGCGAGGTGATCGTGCTCAACGTCTCCGGCCGCGGCGACAAGGACCTCGAAGCCGCGATCGAGGAGACCGCAGAGCGCGACATCGACATCGCGCCGTCCATGGCGGAGTTCTCGGGAGGCATCTGAGATGGCGGGGGGCCGAGACGGCGGGTCCGGTCTCGAAGCCGCGTTCGCGGACGGCTCCGCGTTCGTGCCGTACCTCGCCGCGGGCGACCCCGACTACGAGTCGTCGCTCGAATACGTCGAGGCGCTGGCGCGCGGCGGCGCCGACGTGATCGAACTCGGGCTGCCGTTCTCGGAGCCGATCGCGGAGGGGTCGACCATCCAAGGCGCCGTCGTGCGCGCCCTGGAGGGAGGAATGACCCCGGACCGTTTCTTCGAGTTCGTCGAGGATCTCGACGTCGACGTGCCGCTGGTGTGCATGACCTACTACAATCTCATCTACCAGTACGGCAGCGGCGGGGCCGGAGAGGCGACCAAGGGTCCGCGGGCCTTCGTCGAGCGGGCGGCCGGCGTCGGCCTCGCGGGACTCGTCGTCCCCGACCTCCCGGCCGAGGAGGCGGAGCCGCTCCGCGCCGCCTGCGACGAGTTCGGGCTCGATCTGGTGTTCATCGTCGCCCCCACGACGGAGGGCGAGCGGCTCGAACGGAACATGGAGCACGTCTCGGGTTACGTCTACGTCCAGGCGCGCACCGGCGTCACCGGCGCGAAAGACGACGTCTCCGACGAGACCGAGCGCAGCCTCGAACGCCTCGACGACTACGACGTGCCGAAGGCGGTCGGGTTCGGGATCAAGACCGGCGACCACGCCGAGCGGATCGTCGCCGGCGGCGCCGACGGCGTCATCGTGGGGAGCGCGCTGGTGGATATCGTGGCCGAGGGCGTCGCCGACGACACCCCGGCCGAGGACGTGGCAACCCGGCTGGAGGAGAAGGCGCGCGAACTGAAAGCCGGGGCCCGGCGCGGTTACGGACAACGTGTGCCCCAAGCGGAACACAAATAACGCCCGGTTGCTACAACCTCACATACGATGGACACAGGACTCGCCGCGCGGCTCGAACGGATCTCCACTGGAGGCCGGTACCTCGTCGTCCCGATGGATCACGGCATCACGCTCGGCCCGGTGAAGGGGTTAGTCGACCTCGAATCGACCGTCGGGGCGATCACCCGTGGCGGGGCGGACGCGGTGCTCACCCAGAAGGGCGTCGCACCGCGCGTCCACCCCAACAAGAACGGCAAGGGGTTCATCGCCCACCTCAACGGCTCGACCGCGATCGGCCCCGACGAGGAGGACAAACGAACGACCGGATCGGTCGAGGCGGCGCTTCGGGCCGGTGCCGACGCGGTGTCGTTCCACATCAACGTCGGGAGCGACCACGAACCGGACCAGTTGACCGAGCTCGGGGAGCTGACCGAACGCGCCCACCGGCTCGGCGTGCCGGTGCTCGCGATGAGTTACGCCCGTGGTGCCGGGGTGGACGAACACGACGCCGACAGCCTGGCCCACGCGGTCCGGATCGCGGAGGAACTCGGCGCCGACGTGGTGAAGACGGGGTACTCCGGCGATCCCGACACGTTCGATCGAGTGTGCGAGGCCACCCGGCTGCCGGTGGTCATCGCGGGCGGCAGCCGCGGGACCGACCGCGAGACCGCCGAGATGGTCCGTGGCGCGATGGACGCGGGCGCGGCGGGCGTGTCGAAGGGACGGTCGATCTTCCAGCACGACGACCCCGAGGCGATCACCCGCGCGGTGAGCGCGATCATCCACGACGACGCGACCGCCGCCGACGCCATCGAGGCCGCCGGGCTCGGGATCGAGGCGTAGCGCGGCGGACCCGCCTGCGCGCGGCCCGCGGCGTCGGGAGTTCCGCGTGTTTATGAAGCTGGCGAGCGTATCCGGCGGTATGCCTGCGACGCTCGAAGTACGGTGCACCGACGACGCGTGCGAGATGGACATGTTCGAGCTCCACTACACCTACGACATGCCCGAGGAGGTCGGGGTGGCCGACTTCGTCTGCCCGCACTGCGGCGAGGCCGACCCCCTGGAGGAGATCACCCTATGAGCGGGTTCGAGGAGCGCGGGGGGTCCGGTCCGGCGGACCGACTGAAGGAGCTGGGCGAGTCGATCGCCGAGAGCACCCTCGAACGCATCGGTCGCGGGGTCTCTCGCGTTCAGGAGCAACGCCCGCTGTCGTACGACGTCCTGGAGAGCGACGACGCGTACCTGGTCGTCTTCGACGCCCCGGGAGCCCAGCGGAAGGACGTTCAGGTTCGGTTCCTCGACGGCGAGGTCCGCGTCCGGATCGACCGCTTCCGGGACTTCTACGAGGGCTTCGAGATGCGGTTCCCCGGACGGGGGCTCTCGCTCGACGGGTCGGCGCCGATCCCGCAGGAGACCGCGGTCGACCCCGACAGCGCGACCGCGACGGTCACCGGCGCCGGAACGCTGCAGGTCCGGCTCCCGAAGCGGACCGTCGGCGAGTAACCGGCGGATCTTCTCTCGCCGACGCCGGCGGCGGTCGAGGGCGTACCGGACGGTCACCGGCGGTTCTACACCGGAAAGTCGGCGTCGGCGTCGACCTCGCGGTCGGGTTCCTCGGGGGCGCACCAGTCGGTCGTGAGTTCGAGCAACTGCGTGAGCATGACGCCGGTCGCACCCCAGACGGTGTAGGCGCCGACGCGGAAGTAGTGGATGCGGTGCGGGCCGTAGACCGGGTGGTCGCGACGCTCGGACTCGTAGTTCGCGAGGTCGGCAAGCGACCGCACCGGGAGCGCGACGACCTCGGCGACCTCGCGCTCGTCAGGATCGTACGCGCGGTCGGGGACCCGTCCCACGAACGGCCGGACGGAGTACCCCGTCACCGTCCGGATGTCGTCGAGGCGGCCGGCGACCGTGACCTCCGCGCCTCGGAGTCCGATCTCCTCGTCTGCCTCGCGGAGTGCGGTCGTCCGGAGCGACCCGTCCTCGGGCTCGCGGGACCCTCCGGGGAAGCTCATCTGCCCGGGGTGTTCCCCCAGGTGCTCCGCGCGCTTGGTGAACAGGACGTGGCAGTCTCCCTCCCGGGTGAGCACTGGCGCGAGTACCGCCGCCTGCTGGCTCGCATCGTCGACGGTCGACGGCGCGTGCGCCGCCATCCGGGAGAGGTCCATACGGGTGGTGGACGGGGATAGTGGTCGGGAGGATATATATCATCGGCCCCCGCCGGGCCCCTGCGGCCCGCCGGCGCCGCCGCGTCCGACCGGTCGGCTCACCCGTCGTCGAGCGCGCCGTCGAGCCGCTCCCGGACGTCGTCGACGGCGACCACGTCGGCCCACACTGCGACGTCGTAGGTGGTGTCGAGCAGCCGCTCGATCGCCGCGTCGTCGCCGTCGGCGACCGCACTCGCGGCCTCGGCCCGGAGCCGTTCGGCGACCGCCGTACCGGCGGCTTCGCGGTCGACCTCGCGGTCGGGAACCTCGAGGATGTGTGGCAGGTCCTCCGCGTTGGCCGGCAAGGTCGGAAACGCGGTCGGGCCGGAAACGAGCCTGGTGTCGTCGCCGTCGTCGTATCGAACCAGGGCGTACGACGAGACCGCGTCGTCGATCGCGGCCGCGACCGCGTCGGGGTCGACCGTCTCTCCCCGTTTGAACGCCAACTCCGCGAGCGCGCGCTCGAGCTCCGCCGGGGTGAGTGCGCCGAAGAGGTCGACGACCCCCGCGAGGCGGTCGGGGTCGAGCGCGTCGCTCACTCCCCCGGCTCCGTCGCGGGCGGCGTCCTGGTCGTGGGCCCCGTCGCGTCGTCGACGTCGGCGGCGGCGGCCTCCGCGACCGCGTCGGGGTCGATCGGAGCGCGGTCCCAGGCCGGGAGGCGGTCGTCGGGCCCGGTGGGCTCCGCGACCGCCCCGGCGTACCTCGTCACCTGTTCCCGTTCGTTCTCGCGGTCGAACCGGAACCCGTTGAACGTCGCGTCCAGCTCGTACTGGTCGATCAGCCCGCGGGCGGTCTCCCGGTACCGGCGGGCGAGGGTGTCGAACTCGACGTCGACGCCGTGGTCGACCACGCTCCGGAGGAGCGTCTCCCCCACCGACCGGCTCATCTCCGAGAGCCCGCCCGAGCCGCCGACGCCGCGGTGGTCGTGCTCGTACCGCCCCAGGTCGACCTGTGCGGTCCCGGAGAACCCTGCGACGTCGAAAGCGTCCCCGAGCGTGCCCACTTCGAGCCCCCACTGTCGGGGGATCCGGATCCGGCGCGCGGCGCCGGCGGTCGCGGCGAACTCCCCCGCGAGGGCGTACCGGAACGCGTCCAGGTAGCGGAGGTACGGTTCGGGGTGGGCGTCGAGGAGCGTCCGCACCAGGGGAACGTAGAACAGCCGGAACAGCCGACCGTAGAGCTGCCGGTCCTCGACGCGGGCGTAGTAGCCCTTCGAGAACTCGTAGCCGCGGCCGAGCGGGAACAGCAGCCGCCGCACGAACGACGCGTCGTACGTGATCGTGTCGGCGTCGTGAACCACCACGAACGCCGCGTCGGCCGCACGCCCGATCCCCAGCCACACGTCGCGGCCCTTGCCTCGGTCGCCGTCGAGTCCGGCGTCGGCGAGCAGGTCGTTCACTCGCGGCCCGTCACACCACAGCAGTTCGGTCCGGAGGTCGTATCCCGAGAGCCACTCGCGAACGGCGGCGACCCGTTCGGGCGGAGCGCGGAGGGGAACCACGACGCGGGCGGGGTTGAGGCGTTCGAGCGTCCGAAGCACTCCCTCGGCGGCGTCGCTGCCGCAGTCACGCTCCGCCATCGGGACGACGACCGCCGCGCGGTCCACCGGCGCGTTCGGAACCGGGTCGGCGAGGTCGTGAAGCGTCGCAACCCGACCTTGCACGTACTCCATCGAACACTCCTCAGGACGGGACGCGCAAAAGCCCGCGGGTTCCGGACGTCACACGCGGCCGCGACCCGCTACTGCGGGAGCCGGCCGCGGTGCTGGAGAAGCGTCACCCCCGCCACGACGACGAACAGCCCCGCGGCGAGCCGGGTGAAGATGGCGTCGTACGCCAGCCCGGTCTCCCGGAGCGTTCCCACCGCCGAGGCGCCCGTGGCCTGCACCGCCATCATGCCGGCGGAGTACCACGCGTACGTGCTCGCCCGCGAGTCGTCCGGGAGCGCGTCGAGGAGGTAGGTGTCGATGGCGGGAAACAGGCTGTGGATGACGTACCCGATCGCCACGGTCAGGGCCACCACGGCCGCGAGGCCGTCGGCGAGCGTCAGAAGTAGGAGACACCCCGCGAACGACCCGACGATGGTGAGCAGGTAAGGAACGCGGGGCACCCGATCGGCGAGCCGACCCGAGACGAAGAACGCCGGGACCCCCGCCGCGAAGACGACCGTCAGGAGGTTCCGCGCGGTCGCGGCGCCGAGACCCTTCGTCTCCAGGTACAGCTCGTAGAAGTTGAACAATCCCTGCCAGACGAACCCCGTGGTCCCGACGACCGCGATCCCGACCAGGGCGATCCGCCACTCCGAGCGGGCCGCGCCGAGGAGGTCCGTGTCGTCGGCTCCGGCGTCGGGGAGATCGGTCGCCCGCGCCGCGACGAACAGCGCGAGCGTCGCCGTCGCCGCCACGATCGAGATACACACGAACACGACGCGCCAGTCGGCGAACACCGCCAGGATCGCCGCGACGAAGGGCGCGGCCCCGACCGCGGCGACCTGGCTCGACGTCCCGTGGACGCCCATCGCCCACCCCACGCGATCGGGGTAGAGTTCGCTGACCAGCGGGTTCGCGGCGACGAAGTACGCGCCCGAGGACAGCCCCATCAGGAGGGCCCCGACCCCGACCATCACGACCGAGGTCGCGCCGGCGACGAACGCCGCCGCCCCGGTCAGGATCACCCCGGTCGCGAGGACGACGTGGTGCCGGGGCACCCTGGTCAACACCCAGCCGGTGGGAAGCCGCAGCGCAGCGCTGCCCAGCCACGCGAGCGTCGCGATCAGCCCCGCGGTCCCCTCGCCGATCCCGAAGACCGCGATGAACTCCCGGAGCAACGGCGCGAAGATGACCCTCGCGAGGTTGACGAGGAGCACCATCGAGCAGAGCGTCCCGAACAGTCGACCCCGTGACACGGCCGCCCTTCGCCACCCCGGTCTTCAACTGTTGCGATCCGCGCCAGCCCCCCGGTCCACCACAGTCGGCGACGCCGGCGACGGCCGCGCCCGGCCCGCGACGTCACGGCCGAGGGAAACTCTGAAGCCGGCTACTGCCGTACCCGGTCGTATGGCAGACTGGACCGACAGCATCGTCGGCGATCGGATGACTGTCGACAGGGAGTTCAACGACCGCATCACCGGCTCGGAGTTCACGAGCCAGGAGTGGGGCCTCATCATGACCGCGACCGAGTTCGACATCGAACACGCCGACGACCCCGAGCGGGCGCGGATCGTCGCCGACACCGAAAACCTCCCACAGATCATGCCCGAACTGGAGAACGTCCGGTCGCAGATGTCCCAGATGGGCGGCGCACCCGGCGAGGGCGGCTCCGGCAGCGGCGGGATCGTCGACTCGCTGAAGGGTGCCCTCGGGCTGGGCGGGAGCGACGGTCCCGACGAGGACCGGATCGACGCCGCCGAGGAGCTCACGCAGGCGTACGCCGACGAGCTCCAGACCCACCTGGAGTCGAAGAACAAGTGGGAGCAGGTTCGGATCGCGTATCTCGAATAGCGGCCGGTCGCGACACCCTCGAACCGAATCCGTAGCTGTAGTCGACGTGTGCTGGCAGTGCGGTAACTCCAGTCCTGAGCGCTCAGGCCGACGTTTCTCAGTCCGCGGCTTCGGTGGCGTCGACAGCGTCGGCGGCAGCCGACGGGTCGAGCCGTCGCCTGAGCCGAGGAACGATCGACGTGTCGAGCGCGTAGCTCCCGCTTCCGGTTACCATCACCGCCGACGAGAGCCCGAAGAGGGTTATGTGTGCAAGCACCGGGTCGTTCGGCAGTCCGAACAGCGTCGTCGTCAGGACGACGAACCCCGCAGCGGCGGCACCCCGAGTGAACGTTCCCGACAGGAGCGCAAGTCCGACCGACGCCTCGACGAGACCGGCCGTGAAGATCCACAGCTCGGGCGAGACGGGCACCAGCGTGGCGAGTCCGTACTGTTCGACGACCGCGGCGGCCTGGTTCGGCTGGAGCCACTTCTGTGAGATCCCGAGGTAGAGGAAGTTCAGGCCGAGGAACACCCGTAACACGATCGGGGCCGCCGACTGTCTGACACCGGCGGCCGCGAGGAGGTCCCCCGGAGTGGTGACTCCGCGGAACCGACTCACGACCGTCCCGTCGGTCACGGACAGTCGGCGGAGCAGCATATCGGCGCTCGGCTGCCCCGGCCCCACGACGACGATTGCCAAGAATCCGGCGACGTACTCGCTCGCGAGGAGCATCGTCGGGAAGTGCTGCCAGAGCCCGATCAGGTAGACGCCAAGCCCGGCGGCGGCGACCACCCGCGTCGCCAACCCGAACAGCAACAGGAACCCAATCGTGACCTGCAGCAGCCGCGCCTCGACCGGTACGGACGGTGAGAACAGGTAGCCTGCGAATCCGGCCCCGACCAGCGGCAACCCGACGGAGAGCCGCAGCATCCACGGAAGATACGGCTTGTACGAGGCCAGGGTTCGGCGGGCGACTTGCGCATCCGGAAGCGACCCGAACCGGAGATACGCAACGACGCCGGCGCAGGCCCCGAGCGTCCCGGCGCCGAGCACGGCGAGGTCGATCGGAGAGGTGAAGACGGCCCTGAGAAGCGCCCCGACGGATCCGCCGGCGCTGCCGTCCGTGACGTAGTCCACGTGGGCGACCGCGGGCGTCGAGGCGGCAAAGAGAGCCGGCACAGAGAGTACCGCAATTATCAGCCGTTTCATACCCATAATGGGTTCCGAACCTATCTTAATGCTTGGGCCGAATATTTCGGGCGTTGAAGTATCTGGTGTGGTGACAGGAGAACGGCGGGTCCCCGAACGGACGGTATCGTAGCGTTCGTAAGTCTGCACTCGCCCGATGGCTGTGCGGCCGCGACGGTCACAGTCCGCGTCGGTATCATCGACTCGGCCGCGGCTCGGGTCGGGCACGAGGGGAGGTACGGAAGGGAACGCTTTCCTCACGCGCCGGCGTGACTCCACGTATGACTAACCACACCGACGACGTTCGCGAGTTCGGCGGGATCCGGCTGGAGCGAGTTCGCGAGAACGTCTGGGAGATCCCCCGGGAGGGAGGGATGCGCGTGGCCGCGCGGGTGCTGGCGAGCGAGGAGCTGCTCGACGACATCGGCGACGACCTGAGCCTACAGCAGCTCCGGAACGTGACCCACCTCCCGGGGATCGCCGAGCCCGCAGTGTGTATGCCCGACGGCCACCAGGGGTACGGCTTCCCGGTCGGCGGGGTGGGCGCGACCGACGCCGAGACGGGGTGTATCTCGCCGGGTTCGATCGGGTATGACATAAATTGCGGAGTTAGAATGGTGAAAACAAATCTCACCTACGACGACGTCGAGGGCAGGGAAGCCGAACTCGTGGACGCCCTGTTCGCGAACGTTCCTTCCGGACTCGGCGGCGGCGGGATCGTCCAGACCGACCGCGACACGGTCGAGGCGATCCTCGAACGCGGCGTCGACTGGGCGGTCGAACACGGCTACGCCGTCGGCGACGACCTCGAACACTGCGAGGACGGGGGAGTCCGCCCCGACGCCGACGCCGACGCGGTCTCGGAGAAGGCGAAGGATCGCGGCCGCAACCAGGTCGGGAGCCTGGGGTCGGGCAACCACTTCCTGGAGGTCCAGCGGGTTACCGACGTCTACCGCCCTGAGGTCGCCGACACGTTCGGTCTCCGACCGGACCAGGTCGTCGTCCTCATCCACTGCGGCTCCCGCGGGCTCGGCCACCAGGTGTGTTCGGACTACCTCCGGGACATCGAGCGGGAGCACGACGACCTGCTCGCGGACCTTCCCGACACCGAACTCGCGGCCGCTCCGGCGGGGTCGGAGCTCGCCGCGGAGTACTACGCCGCCATGTGTGCCGCGATCAACTTCGCGTGGGTGAACCGGCAGCTGATCACCCACCGGACCCGGCGGGTCTTCGAGCGGGTGTTCGACCGCGACTGGGAGGCGCTGGGTATGGACCTGCTCTACGACGTCGCTCACAACATCGGCAAGAAGGAGATCCACGAGGTCCCCGTCGACGCCGAGGGGCGCCCGACCGCGGCGCCCGACGCGGTCGACCGAGAGGAGAGGGAGCTGTACGTCCACCGGAAGGGGGCGACGCGGGCGTTCCCCGCGGGGCGGCCGGAGATCCCGGCGGCGTACCGCGACGTGGGCCAGCCGGTGATCATCCCCGGGAGTATGGGTGCGGGGTCGTACGTGCTCCGCGGCGGCCGCAACTCCATGGACGTCGCGTTCGGGTCGACGGCACACGGTGCCGGGCGGACGATGAGCCGGACGCAGGCGAAAAACGAGTACTGGGGCGAGACCGTGCAGGACGAACTCCGCGACCGGGACGAGATCTACGTGAAGGCCCAGTCGGGCGCGACCGTCGCCGAGGAGGCCCCGGGCGTGTACAAGGACGTCGACGAGGTCGTCCGGGTCTCGGAGGCGCTCGGGATCGGCGATCCCGTGGTGCGGACGTTCCCGGTGTGTAACATCAAGGGGTAGCGGCTCGGGTCCCGCTCCCGCGCCGGGAGTTCGAACGAATTTTGGTGGGAGTTTGAACAACCTACTTCCCCGTCCCAACCGGTCATTCGGTATGGACACGCAGGTTTCACGCACGCAGGCGGTCTTCGCGTTGCTCGCGGGGCTCACTGGCGTCGCGGGGTCGTTCGGCGCCGCGGGGTATACGAGGCAGTTCGTCGCCGCGCCGATCGATACCGTCGTCGTCCGCCGGACACCCGGACGGCTCATCGCGCTCGTGATCGGGACCGTCGGCGACGCGGGGCATTTCCTTCACATCGCGCTGTCGGTCGGGATCGCGGCCGGACTGTTCGCGGGTGCGTCGGTCGTCGGGCTCGCCGCCGCGCGGCGGTCGGGCCACACGCTCCTCGGAGCGGGAGTCGCCGGCGGGGTGTCGTGGGGCGTCGCCGCCGGGCTCACCGCCGAACCCGTGCTCGCGGCGGCCGCCGCCGCGCCGGTGGCGATCATCACCGCGCTCGGCACGACCACGGACCCGAGCGCCGGGTTCGATCCCTCGCGGCGGCGCACGTTGCTCTCGGGCGTCGGGGCGGTCGGGTTCGTCGGCGCCGCGGGACTCGTGGGACGGCTCCGCACCGACGACGCCGGGGGTGGGACGGGGGCCGACGACGCCCCCGAGGCGGTTGCGAGTCCGGAAGTGCAGGAGCGGCTTGGGCAGGCCGACGACCGGGAACTCGACGTCGTCGGCGACGACGTCCCCGGTCTCGTGAGCGAGATCGGGGCGTTCTACAACGTCGACATCAACGAGTTCGATCCGGAGGTCCCCGCCGACGGCTGGTCGATGTCGATCACGGGTGAGGTCGGCGAGGAGACGACCGTCACCTACGACGAACTCACCGGGATGCCCGTCGAACACCGGTACGTGACCCTTCGGTGCGTGGGTGAACGACTCAACGGCCGGAAGATGGACACGGCGGTCTGGACCGGGACGCCGATCAAGCCGCTGCTCGACGCCGCCGACCCCGACGGGGAGTGCGGGTGCGTGATGCTCCGGGCGGAGGACGACTACTTCGTCCAGTTCCCGGTCGAGGCGCTCGAAGACGGGCTGTTGGCGTGGGAGATGAACGGCCAGCCGCTTCCGGAGTCGCACGGCCACCCGGTGCGCGTGCTGGTGCCCGGCCACTGGGGCGAGACGAACGTGAAGTGGCTCTCGGAGATCGAACTCCTGGACGAGGAGATGGACGGCTACTGGGAGCGCCGCGGGTGGCACGGCACCGGGCCGGTCAACACCGTCGCGAAGCTCTGGGACACGACCGAACTCGACGACGGACGCGTCGAGGTCGCGGGCCACGCCTACGCCGGGACCCGCGGCGTCGACCGCGTCGAGGTCTCGGTCGACGGCGGCGACGCCTGGACCGACGCCGCCCTCTCGGAGCCGCTGCCCGGCGACGACGTGTGGCGGCAGTGGCGGCACGTCTTCGATCCCGACGGCGCGACCGAGGTCGTGGTCAGGGCCGTCGACGGCGAGGGAACGGTTCAGACCGGCGACGCGGCCGATCCCTTCCCCAGCGGGGCGACGGGATGGGTCAGGCAGTCGGTGGATCCGTGAGTCTCGACCGTGACGACGGAGCGCACGAACGCACGCGGGGCGGACGCCCGCGGCTCACGCTCCGATAGCGTAATCCGGCCGGCCGCGGACCACAACACGAACGAATGGAGAAGGCACTCTGGTATCTGCTGGTCGGGACCCGCGGCGGCGAGAACCGCGCGCGGATCATCGCCGCGCTGGACGAGCGGCCGCGGAACGCGAACCGACTCGCGGAGTGTCTCGATCTCGACTACAACACGGTCCGACACCACATCGATATGCTACAGGAACACGACGTGATCGAGTCCGGCGGCGACGACTACGGGAAACTCTACTTCCTGACCGACCGCTTCGAGCGCCACCGCGAGGAGTTCGAGCGCGTCCTGGAGGCGATGTGAATGGCCGGCGCGATGGGGCCGTGGCTGGTGATCGCGACCGCGCTGTCCGCGGCCAACGCCGTCCTGTTGGGTGCGTTGACTGTCGTGTGGCTCCGCAACTACCGCACCTTCGGATCGGGGATGACCGCCGGACTGGCGGGGTTCGCGGCGACGATGCTCGTCGAGAACCTCCTGGCGATCGTCTTCTTCTTCAGCACCGGGATGCTCTACGCCGGCGATCCCGCCGCACAGCAGGCTGTCGTCGTCCTCCGCGCGGTCCAGACCGTCGCCCTGGTCGCGCTCACGTACGTGACGTTGAAGTAAGCCCGGCCCGGACGATACGGACGTGTACGTCGGCGTCGACGGATGTCCGGACGGGTGGCTCGCGGTCGCGTACGACGATTCGGGGTTCGAGGCGGCCGCCGTCTTCGACCATGTCGGCGACCTCTGGGCCGCGTACCGCGACGCCGACCGGATCCTGATCGACGTGCCGATCGGGCTGCGCGACTCCTCCGGCGAGCCCAGGGCGTGCGACTCGGCCGCCAGAAGCGTGCTCTCGCCCGAGCGGCACCACAGCGTGTTTCCGACGCCGGTCCGGGCCGCCGCCCGCGAGGACACCTACGACGCCGCGAAGGCGGTCCAGGAGCGGCGAACCGACGGTAGCCTCAACCGGCAGACGTGGGGGATCACCCCCAAGATCGACGAGGTCGACCGGTTCCTGCGCGACACCCCAGCCGCCCGCGGGGTCGTTCGGGAGTCGCATCCGGAGGTGTGTTTCCGGTCGTTCGTCGGGTCGCCGATGACGTACTCGAAGACCCGCCGGCCGGAGCGGGCGTTCTGGGAGCGGGTGGCCGCGCTCCGGGCGGCGGAACCCGACGTCTACGACCACCTGTGGGCCGCGACCGCGTCGGGGCTCGCCGGCGACGCGTCCGACGACGACCTCCTCGACGCGTTCGCGGTCGCGCTCACCGCCCGCGGCGACGAGTCCGGGCTGGAGACGCTCCCGGCCGATCCGGAGACCGACCCTCGCGGGCTGTCGATGGAGATCGTTTACCGGCGGCTCGACGGCGTGGAACCGGCGTGAGGGTTCCCGCCTACGGGTTCGTCCGGATCTCGAACCGCGCGCCGCCCTCGGCGCTGTCGGTCGCCGCGATCGTCCACCCGTGTGCCTCCGCGATCCGATCCACGATCGTCAGCCCGAACCCCGTCCCGTCGGGATCGGTCGTGTAGCCGTGCTCGAAGATCGACTCCCGGTCGCCCGGCGGGATGCCCGGTCCGTCGTCCGCGACGTAGAACCCCGGCTCGCCGTCGAGCGGACCGACCCGGACGGTCACGCCCGGCTCCGCCGACCCCTGCGAGCCGGAGTCCGTCGACCCGTGTTCGACGGGGTCATCGGACTCCGTCCGATTGCTCGTGGAACCGTGTTCCACGGAGTTCCGGAACAGGTTCTCCAGGAGCTGCCGGAGTCGTCCCGGATCCGCCGACACCGTCCCGAGCCCGGGGTCACGTCGCAGCGTCGCGGCCCCGGTGTCGACGGTGTTCCACGCGTCGCCCGCGCAACTGGGGAGGTCGACGGTGTCGAGATCGCCCACCGCCTCGCCCTCGCGGGCCAGGGTCAGGACGTCCGTGATGATGTCTTCCATCCGCGACAGCGAGCGATCGATCGGATCGACGTGCTCGGCGGGTGCGTCCCCGCGAAGCAGGTCAATGCGTCCCTGCGCGACGTTGAGCGGGTTTCGCAGGTCGTGGCTGATCACGCTCGCGAACTCGTCGAGGCGGTCGCGCTCTGTTCGGAGCTCCGACTCGGCGGTCGTCCGCTCGACCGCCGTCTCGACGTGCGTGGCGAGCAACTCCACGGCCTCGCGGTCGCTGTCGGTGAACGACCCCGGATCGTCCGCCAAGGCCTGTATCGCCCCGACGTCGCCCGCCGGCGCGCTCAGGAGCGACCGGTAGTCGTCGGCCGGCGCCGGTCCGTCGGCGAGGTACGGGCTCGAATCCGGGTGTGCGGTGGCGCTCCGGGTCTCGGCGAGGTCGTCGACCACGACCGTCTCCTCCGACTGGTACGTCCGGCCCGCGATCCCGACGTCCGCGGGCTGTGACCCGTGCGCGCCGACCGGTTCCTCGCCGGAACTGGCCGCGGGGACCAGCCGATCGTCCTCCGCGACGGACAGCCGGCAGACGTCGGCGTCGAGCACCTCGCACCCGCCGTCGACGGCGCGCTGGAACACCGCTTCCGGGGTTCGGGCCGCAGTCAGGTCGCGGGCGACCCGGTGGAGTCGCTCCATCTTCCGCCGGCGCTCCTCCGCCTGCCGTTCGGCCTCCTTCCGGGCGGTGACGTCGTGGAGCAACAGCGTGTACCCCGTCGCGGCGCCGGCCGCCCCGCTGATCGGCGACATCCGGACGTCGACGCTCCGCTCGCCGTCCTCGGTCTCTCTCGTGATCTCCGCCCGCGCCATCCGGTCTTCGGGGTCGTCGTGGAGGTCGCCGAGCGTCTCGACGAGTGTGGGGAAGGCCTCGGCCGCGTGGATTCCAA
>Ga0102936_1000526_pt1 | contig 15301 bp, 14 predicted proteins | sample SalPon2_A_H2O_MG_FD_78502 | JGI IMG/M metagenome (GOLD analysis project Ga0102936, IMG submission 78502) | Salt pond water microbial communities from South San Francisco under conditions of wetland restoration - Salt Pond MetaG R2_A_H2O_MG | ecosystem: Environmental > Aquatic > Non-marine Saline...
AAATTCAGTCCGCCCTCCCCGAATTGAACGGGGGACAAGTCGATCTACAGTCGACTGCTCTACCAGGCTGAGCTAAGGGCGGTCACTGAAACGTAGCCGCTGGATCTAACTTAAGAGTTCCCTTTCAACGCAGGTGTGATCCGCAGTACCGCGGGCGTCTCGGAGCGAGACCGACTTCGCCGCCCTCGGTCGCCGCGCGCGGTTTTTAAGTCGCTCGCGGCGGGAACGAGCGTATGGCCGACGGCGACGACAGACAGGCGACGTTCGGGTCCGACGGGAGCTTGGAGACCGACACCACGCCGGACGCGACCGGCGAGAACGACTTCGGGGAGCCGAAGGAGCCGAACGAGACCGATGGCGGCTACAGCCGCTACGCCGTCTCGAGCCTGCTGCAGAAGGCCGTGCGCCGCTCCGACGAGGAGGTCGCCGCGTGGGCCGCGTGGGAGCTGGCGCGCTCCGGGTACGCGTGGAACCTCTGGGACCGGCTGACCCTCTACGTCGTCGAGGACCTCCGCGCCGGGAGCGACGTCGCGCTGACCATCGAGCGCTACGAGGAGCTCGCGACCGAGCGCTGGGAGCCGTCAGAGTGGAAGGGGCGGCTCTGCGCGATCCACGCCGCGCTGGCGGCCGCCCGCGCGCAGTCGACCCGCGAGTCCCCCAACGCCGACGAGTACTTCCGCGCCGTGGCCGACGTCCGGGCCGCGGCCCGCGAGCGCGGCGAGGAGCCCGCACACGACTTCCCGGTCGGCGACCTCGAACCCGGCGGCGAGTTCGACGCTATCTTCGACGGCCACACGGGCGAGGGGTCGAAACGCGGGCGCGGGACGCGCTTCTTCAAGACCCGCGGCGCGCGGGTGGGCCCGGAGGGCGAGGGCGACCACAGCGCCCGCTGGCAGCGCCTCGCGATGCTGCTCGACGACAAGCGCGACTACGACGCCGCCGAGCTCGACCGCGCCGTCGAGCCCGTCGACCCGGACGACCCGTGGCGCGAGCCCGAGACGATCGGGGACGAGGGCGACGCGAGCGACGCTGACGACGCGGACGCAGAGCGTGACGCGGGCAAAGCAGACACCGAAGACGGCGACCGAGGGGAAGGCGACGGCCCGAGCGGGTCGCTCTCCGACTTCTCGTCGTGACCGCCGGCGACGCCCGCCGGTGCGCGCCGCCGCGAACCGGACCCGCGGTGGTCTCGCGGGCGCCGCCAACGCTTTTCATTCCGGACCCGGAATTGGAAGCATGGCAGACGTAGCGATCGTCGGCGGCGGACCGGCCGGACTCAGCGCGGGGCTGTTCGCGGGCAAGAACGGGCTCGACGCGGTCCTGTTCGACACCGACACGACCTGGATGCACAAGGCGCACCTGTTCAACTACCCCGGAATCGGCTCTGTCGGCGGCAGCGAGTACCTCGCGACCCTCCGCCAGCAGGCCGACGACTTCGGCGTCGACCGGAAGCAGGGCGAGGAAGTCACCGACGTCGCCGAGTCGGGCGACGGGTTCGCCGTCGCGACCGAGGCGGGCGAGTACGAGGCCGACTACCTCGTGCTCGCGACCGGCGCGAGCCGCGACCTGGCCGAGGCCCTCGGCTGCGCGTTCGGCGACGACGACGCGGTCGACGTCGACGTCTCGATGGAGACCAGCGTGGACGACGCCTACGCGACGGGCGGGATGGTCCGCGCCGAGGAGTGGCAGGCGGTCATCTCGGCCGGCGACGGCGCCGCCGCGGCCCTCAACATCCTCTCGAAGGAGAAGGGCGAGCACTACCACGACTTCGACGTCCCCGACACCGCGACGTCGGTGTTCGGCGGCATGGTCGACGACGAGTAGCGCTCGCGCTCGGGGCGGTCGCCCGGTCCTCCCGAATCAGTCGCCAGCGGCGCCCACGACGTCGCTGTCGGTCGGGTTCGCGCCGCCGTAGCGCTCGACGAACGCGTCGAGTTCCGCGGGGTCGTCGGCGCCCGGAAGCCGTGCGGTGTCGGTCTCACACGCCGCGTCGACGCCCAGGCGCTCGCAGACGCGGTCGCTCGTCACCTCCGCCATCTCCCGGTAGGTCGTGAGCTTCCCGCCGACCACGCTGAAGAGGTTCCCGACCCCCTCGTCGGCGTGGTCGATCAGGGTGAAGCCGCGCGAGATACCGCGCCGGTCCGACCCCGTCTCGTCCGGCGCGTACAGCGGTCGGACGCCCCACCACCGGCGCACCTCCGGCGCGTCGGCCACGGCGGGAAGCATCGCCGCGCACTCCTCGACGGAGCGCTCCACCTCCCAGTCGGCGGTCTCGTACTCGTCGGGGTCCGAGACCGGGACGCTCGTCGTGCCCAACACGACCTCGCCGTCGTGCGGAACGACGATGTCGCCGTCGTCGGGGTCGCGGCACCGGTTCAACACCGGACCGAGCCCCTCGTACTCGACGGAGACCATCACGCCGCGGCTGGGCGCCATCCCGACCTCGACGCCGGCCATCTCGGCGATGCCGTCGGCCCACGCCCCCGTGGCGTTGACGACGTAGTCCGGCCGGACCGCGGCGTCGACGTCGCCGCCGATCCGCACGCTCGACACCGCGCCGTCCGCGGTGTCGACGGCTTCCACGGGCGCGTTGGTGTGGACCGTCGCCCCGTGCCGCTCCGCGTCGGCCGCGTTCGCGGCGACCAGCCGGGACGGGTAGATCACGCCGTCGGGCACCCGGAACGCCTCGGCGACGTCGTCGGAGAGGCCGGGCGCCCGCTCGCGGGCCTCGTCGGCGTCGAGTCGCTCCGTCTCGATCCCGACGGCCTCGCAGGCCGCCAGCTTCTCCTCGAAGTAGTCCGGGTCGTCGTCGGTCAGTCGGACGAACAGCCCGCCGGTCTCGCGGACGCACGCGCCGGCGACGTCGCGGAGCGTCCGACTCTCCCGGAGACACTCCTCGGCGCCCCGCGCGTCGGCCTCCGCGTAGCGAGCGCCGCTGTGGAGCAGGCCGTGCGAGCGGCCGGAGGTCCCGCCCGCGAGTCCGCCGCGGTCGGTGAGGGTCACGTCGACGCCGCGGAGGGCGAGGTCGCGGGCGACGCCGGCACCGGTCGCGCCGCCGCCGATCACGAGGACGGTCGGGTCGTCACTCACCGGCGCTCACCTCGGCCGAGTCGCTGCGACACGCCGCTCTGTGGCCGGTCGATCTGTCTCGAAGCCTCATGAGAGAAGTTACGGCTACCCACACTTGAGGCTGCCGTCGGCGGCGGTCTCGGAATCGCCGTGAACGGTCGTCTCGAAAGCGCTACCGCTCGGCGAGCCGACGACGGACAGATAAAAGGTATTTAAATGCGTTACCGCGATCCGCTCACCGGCGCCGGACACGTGTCGACGCCGAGCAGCGAGTAGATCGGGCAGGTGCCGAACGCGGCGGTCCCGAGCATGACCAGCGACACGACGCCCAAGACGGGGGCCGCCAGCGCCGGTAGCGAGAGCGTTCCGAGGAGCGTCGCGATCGAAGCGACGCCGAGCACGGCTCCGACTGCGGTTCTGACGCGGCCGTCCATCGATCCGACGTTCTGGTCCATACCGTACAATACGACGCACGACAATAAATACGTTTGCACCTCCCGTCGGCTCAGTCCGTGCGGTCGAACGCGGACAGGTCCGTCTGCCGACCGTCTCGGCGCTCGCGGCCGCTCCGCTCGCCGGCCGCGCCTCCCGCGGTCTCGGTCCCGGACTCGTCTCCGTGTTCCGCCGCGATGGACCGCGCGGCGTCGACCCCGCCCGAGAGCGACGCGCGGCGCGCGACGGGCTCGTCGGCCAGCCGCGCGGCGGCCGCGGGATACGCGTCGTAGTACCGGCGCTGGAACTCCTCGCGGGCCGCCTCGAAGTCGACGACCGGATAGGGGTACTCCTCGCCGACCTCCACGCCGCACTCCGCTTGGACCGCCAGCGGCGCGTGTTCGGGACGGTCCAAGTGGCGGGTCGGAAGCGGTTCGAGCTCGGGCACCCACCGGCGGACGAACTCACCGTCGGGGTCCTGGTCGCGGACCTGCTTGCGCGGGTTGTAGAGCCGGAGGCCCGGCCGCCCGACGAGTCCGCACTGCGACTGCCACTGGGTGTAGTTGATCGCGGCGTCGGCGTCGATCAGGTGCTCGTAGAAGTGGTCCGCGCCGATCCGCCAGGGCTGTTGGAGGACGTGGAAGTAGACGCTCGCGCACAGCGCCCGCATCCGGAAGTTGAGCCAGCCGGTCTCCCGCAGACAGCGCATGCTCGCGTCCACCATCGGGAACCCCGTCTCGCCGGCCTTCCACGCCGCGACGAGGTCCGGGTCGTGGCGGTCGCGGTTGAACCCCGCGTACACCGGGTTCACCGCCTCGTCGAGCCACCCCGGCCAGTCGACCAGCTTCTGCCGGTAGTGCCGGTTCCAGAACAGCCGGGAGACGAACATCGACTTCCCCCGGCCGTCCGGCGCGTGCTCCTCGAGATACCGATGGACCTCCCTGACCGAGAGACAGCCGAACCGCAGGTACGGGGAGAGGCCGCTCGTCCCCTCCCGAGCGTCGACCGGCGAGGAAATGCTCCCCGGGTACTCGCCGATCCGCGCGACGAACGACTCCAACCGGTCGCGGGCCGCGCTCCGACCCCCCGTCGGCACCGACGACTTCTCCGGAGTCACGTCGTAGGCGGCCGTGACCGCCTCGGGGGTCGGAACGAACGGGTCGCCGCCGGGGGGCGAGCCCCGCGCCGACCCGGCCTCGATCCGTTCGACGGCGACGCGGCGCGGGTCCCACCCGTGCGGGTCGGCGGCCAGCCACGACTCGACGGCGCCCTTCCACCCGCGTCGCGGGCGGTCGGCGTCGCGGACCAGCCCGTCGCCGCCGACGAACCGGACGCCCAGTTCGTCGGCGGCGCGCTCGTCGCGCCGCAGTCCGTACCGCCCGGTCACGCTCCGCGTCGCGACGGTGTCCCACCCGGCGTCGACGAAGCGACCGAGCACGTCTATCGGGTCGCCGTGGGCGTACGTCAGGCCCGGCGCGCCCACGTCTCGGTACTGTCGGTCGAGGTCGCGCAGACAGTCGTGGAGGAACGCGATCCGAGCGTCACAGGCGGCCCCGCGCTCGCTGTAAAACGCCGGGTCGAAGACGAACAGCGGGAGAACGATGGTATCGGAGTCGTCCGCCGCTTCCGCCGCGCCCGCCGACGCGGCCGCCGCGAGTGCGGGGTTGTCGGCGATCCGGAGGTCCTCGCGGTGCCACACGACGGTCCCGGCGTCGCCCGGCGACTCCGCGAGCGATCGGACCGCCTCCGGATCGGGGACCGTCGGCGGGGTCGACGAGTGGTCGTCCGCACCCATACTCGATCCGGGATAGGGGCTCTCGTCGCAAGGGCCTGTCGGCGGCGGTCCGGGGGACCGGCAGACCCGGACGGCCGGCGGCCGAGACTGCGGGGATCTCTCGTTGGAAGGGCGTTTGGCGTCGCCCCCGGTCGACGACGTATTTAAAAATCGTCGGCGAGTCGACGGCGGCGAACGCCGCTTATTCGCCCGTCTCGATCGGCGCGCCGACGAGGTTCCCCCACTCGGTCCACGAGCCGTCGTAGTTGCGGACGTCTTCGTAGCCGAGCAGTTCGTGCAGGAGGAACCACTCGATCGACGAGCGCTCGCCGACGCGGCAGTAGGTGATCGTCGACTCGTCGCCGTCGACGCCGGCGTCGGAGTACAGCTCGCGGAGCTCGTCCGCGCTCTTGAACGTCCCGTCCTCGTTCAGCGTCGTTCCGATGGGGACGTTGCTCGCGCCGGGGATGTGACCGCCGCGCTGCGCGGTCTCGTTGAGCCCCTCGGGCGCGATGACCTCGCCGGAGAACTCCTCGGGCGAGCGCACGTCGACCATCGGGATCCCCTCTTCGATGGCCTTGTCGATGTCGTCCTTGTAGGCGCGGACGCTCTCGAAGGGGCCGCGCGCCTCGTACTCGCGCGGCGTGAAGTCGGGTTCCTCGGTCGAGAGCGGGTAGTCGTTGTCGACCCAGTACCCCTTCCCGCCGTCGATCACGCGGACGTCGTCGTGACCGTAGTACTTGTAGATCCAGTAGCCGAACAGCGCGAACCAGTTGGGGACGCGACCGCCGCCGTAGACGACGACCGTCGTGTCGGCGTCGATGCCGCCCTCGCCGTTCCGGGCCGCGAAGTCCGCCTTCGAGACGATGTCGCGCTCCGTCTCGTCGGTGAACACCTCGTCCCACTCGAAGTTCAGCGCGCCCGGGATGTGGCCCGCTTCGTACGGCGTGTACTCCGACTCGTCGGTGACGGTCGGGTTGTTGATCTCGACGAGCCGATGATCGGAGCCGTCGTCTCGGAACGCGTCGAGGTTCGATTCCACCCAGTCCGCCGTGACGAGTACGTCTTCGGGCATCGACGCGTAGTACGGTCGCGACGGGTTTTGAATGTCTGGTACGGGTGGTCGTTGCCGTGGTCTCTGACGCCGTGAGTCCGCTATCGCCCGCGCGCGAGTCGCCGCGTTCGCGGGCGGCCCGAGGCGGCTACCGGATCACCGTGACGGGCACCGTCGCCTTGTCGACGATGCTCTTCGCGACGCTCCCGACGACCTGCTCGCGCTCCGCGGTCAGCCCGCGGTGGCCGACGTAGATCGCGGTAACGTTCGCCTCGGTCGCGTATTCGGCCACCGCGTTCGCCGGGCGGCCGGTGAGCAGCTCCGTCGTCACGTCGACGGACTCGTCGCCGAGCGCCTTCTCGGCCGTCGCCCGTGCGTTGGCGAGGACGTCCTCGCCGACCTCCACCGCGGCCTCCTCGCCCGGGAGGACGAGCGTCCCGTCGACGAGCTCCGAGTCCGGCGTCAACACGTGCGCGATCACGAGCGTCTCGTCGAACGCGGCCGCCTGTCGCGCCGCGTACCTGACGGCTTCGTCGCTCTCCGTCGATCCGTCGGTGGCTACGAGATAGCTCATACTTGATGATAGTCGCGGATCGGTTATAACTCCTGTCGGCCGTTCCCACGTCTTGCGGTCTCGGTCTCCGCGTCAGTCGCCGCGCGGAGCGGGCCCGGATCCCGCCGCTCCGTCGTCGAGCGCGACGCGGTCGCCGGCGGACGCGTGAATCGCTTCGAGCACGCGCTGGACCCGAGTCGCCTCGCCGAAGGAAACGAGGTCGCCGTCGTCGCCGTCCATCGCCGCCGCGAACTCGGTGAGGAGCGCCGCGGTGGTGTCGCCGCGCTCGTCGACGAGCGTCCGCTCGCGCTCGCGACCCCGGTCGCGCACGAGTCGGTGCCACGCGGTCAGCGAGAGCGACCCCTCGTCGCCGACGACCGCGACCGCGTTCTCCTCGTCGCCCTGATGGTCGCAGAGCAGGTCGAGGGTCCCGCGCACGCCGTCGGCGCGGAACGTCGCGACGGCGTCGTTCTCGTACGCGTCCGGGCCGGCGTAGCCGACGTCGGCGGTCACCGAGTCGACCCCGCCGAACAGCTCCTGCACGCCGAACAGGAAGTGGGTGCCGACCTCCCGGAGGGGGCCGCCCTGCTCGCGCGACTCCAGCCAGGCGACGTCCTGCCACTCGCGCGGCCACTGCGGGAAGCGGAAGCGGAGTTCGATCCGCCTCGGGTCGCCGATCGCCCCGTCCGCGACCAGTTCCCGGAGCCTGACGAACCCCGGCGTGTATCGGAAGGGGAGGTTCACGGCGGTCGCGAGGTCGCGCTCCTCCGCGAGGGCGGTCATGCGCTCGCCCGCCTCGGCGTCCGCCGCGATCGGTTTCTCGCAGATGACGTGGCGGCCGGCGGCGAGTGCGTCGGTGACCACCGTCTCGTGCGCGAGCGGGGGCACGCCGACGTACACCGCGTCGAGGTCGTCTCGTTCGACGAGTTCGGTGTGATCCGTCGTCGTGGCCGTCGATTCGGTGCCGTGGTCGGCCGCCAGCGACGCGGCCCGGTCCCCGTCGAGGTCGCAGGCCGCGGCGAGCGCGTACCGGTCGTGGGCGTCGACGGTGGCGGCGAGCCGGTTCCCGATCACGCCGCAGCCGACGACCCCGATATCGTACATGGGTGTGGAAACCGGCGGGGCGGCTTGTACCTTCGGAGACGGTATCGGGTCGGGGCGGTTCAGTCGGGGTCGACCGCCCGGGCGAGCATCTCGCCCCACGGCTCGAACCCGTGGCGGTCGTAGAAGGCCCGAGCGAGCTCGTTCGCGGGGTCGACGTCGAAGACGATCCGGTCCAGCGGCAGCGACTGGTCGGCCGCGAGGTCGACGGCGGCGGCCATCAGGTCGTCCGCGACGCCCGTGCCGCGGTGCGCCGGCGCGACGTACAGCTCGTTGATCACGGCCGCGTCCCAGATCATCGTCAGCCGCTCGGGGAGGACGAAGACGTAGCCGACGACCTCCTCCTCTCCGCTCTCGCTCCCCTCGGCGACCGCGACCGTCACGCATCGCTCGTCGTCGTCGACGCACCGCCCGACCCACGCGAGCCACCGGTCGCGGTAGTCGTCGGTGAGTTTCCCCTCGTAGACGCTCGCCTTCTCGTCGCCGCCGGTGTTCTCGCCGAGCCCGCGCTCGAAGGCGCGCTTGCAGTCGTAGAGGCCCTCGGCGTCGGTCGCCGGGTCGTACGGCCGGAGCGTCGCGGTCATGCCTTCCCCTCGCGTTCCGGGGCGACGGCGTCGTCGTCCAGCACGAACTCCGCGAGCGTCGGGACGAAGGTCCCGATGTCGGTGACCATCCCGACGGCCTGCGCCGAGCCCCGGTCGAGGAGCTGGGTGACCGTCGCCGGGTTGATGTCGACGCAGACGGTCTTCGTCGTCGACGGGAGGCAGTTCCCGACGGCGACCGAGTGGAGCAGGGTGGCGAGCATGACCACGACGTCGGCCTCGTGGGCCTGCTCGCGGATCGCGTTCTGCGCCTCCACCGCGTCGGTGATCGTGTCGGGTAGGGGGCCGTCGTCGCGGATCGACCCGGCGAGCACGACGTCGACGTCGCGTTCGACGCACTGGTACATCACGCCCTCCGTCACGATACCCTCCTCGACGGCGGCCTCGACCCCGCCAGCGCGGATGATCTCCGAGATGGTCCAGATGTGGTGTTTGTGTCCCTTCCGGGGGTGTTCGAGCGTCTCGACGTTCATCCCCAGCGAGGTGCCGTACAGCGAGCGCTCCAGGTCGTGCGTGGCGAAGCCGTTGCCGGCCGACAGCGAGTCGACGAACCCCGCGGCGACGAGGTCGGCGAGCGCGTCGCCGGCGCCGGAGTGGATCACCGCCGGCCCGGCGACGACCATCACGTTCCCGCCGTCGCGCTTCACCTCGCGCAGCTCCTCGGCGACCTCGCGGATGGTGGACTCCGAGGGCCGCTCGGCGGAGACGCCGCCCTGCATGAATCCGAACGCGCCGCCGCCGCTCCGCGGGCGTTCGGGGGGGTTCACCCGGATCCCGGACTGGTCCGTCGCGATCAGGTCGCCCTCCTCGACCGCGTTGAGGACCTTCGTGTAGGCCCGCGGCCCCTCGTTCGGTCCGCCGTCGGGCTCGACGACGAGCGCGCAGTCCATCTCGATCCGCTCGACGTCGATCCAGTCGCCGTCGTACAGCACCTCCGTCGGGTGGTTCGTGGTTGAGTAGAAGTCGGGCGGGACGACCCTGTCCGCCGGCGCCGCGACGAGGTGTACCTCGCTCGGGTCCTCCAGCACCGCCCCGTTCTGGTGGAGTTCGTGGAGGATCGCCTGCAGCGTCTCCGCCTCGTCAGCCGAGACCGTCAGCCGGCAGTACGACTCCTCGTCCTCGTGTTTCCCCACGTCGAACTGCTCGACGTCGAAGGACCCACCGAGGTCCATCACCGCGCCGAAACAGCGCTGCATCGTGCCGCTGTCGATGATGTGCCCCTCGAGTTCGACGGTCCGGGCGTGGCTCATACCCCATCGTTTCGTCCCGCGGAGAAACCGTTTCCCCTCCCGAACCGGCGGGGGCGCGAAGCGAGCGCGGACGCCCGCGACTCCGACCGCCTCAGAGCAGTCCGAGCGCCGACATGATCCGGTTGCCGAACACCATCGCGATCAGCCCGGCGAGCATGACGAGGCCCGACGAGACGGTTATCGTACGGACCGCGGCGTGTCGGTCGGAGATCGGGACGCGACTGACCACGGCCTCGGCGACCATCCGGAGGATCCGACCGCCGTCGAGCGGGAACGCGGGCAGGCAGTTGAACAGCGCGAGCTGGACGTTGATCCAGCCGGTCCAGAAGAGGAGGTTCGCGAGCAGGAAGGCCCCGCCGCCGAGCGCCCCGAGGGCCCCGTCGACCACGAAGAAGTTGGTCACGTCGCCGGTGAACCCCGCGAAGTTGAACGGGAGCCCGAACAGACTGCCGAGCGGGAGGATGAGCGCGACGAACACGAGGCCGAGCGGCGAGTCGGTCACGCCGCCGAGCGGGACGCCGCCGCTCGCGCCCTGGCCGGCGTCGCCGCCGAGCAGTTCGAGGTAGGCGCCGGCGGGGTACTGGGAGACGCCGAAGTCGTCGAGCGCGAGTCCGCTGGAGGCGGGGAACACCGTGACGCCGACGAAGCCGCCGTCGCGGTTCGGGTGCGGCGCGAGTTCGACGTCGTACGCCTGCCGCTCGTCGGCGGCGTCGTACGCGATCACCTCGACGGTCGTCCCGGCCTCGCGGTCGGCGAGGACGGTCGAGAGCGCGTCGGCGTCGTGGATCCGCTCCCCGTCGATGGAGACGATCGTCAGCGGTTCGCCGGGCGTCGCGCCGGCGTCGTCGAGCGGACCGTCCGCCTGGACACCGAGGGCGTACGCGCCGATCGGCATCTCGGCGGTCGTGGCGTTGGCGTCGCCCCCGCCGGCGCCCGTCACCGACACGGTGGCGCGCTCCGCGTCGCCGACGGCGTCGTAGAAGCCGCGCTCGGTCGACACCGACTCGCCGTTCACCGACTCGACCGACAGCGGCGCGTCGGTGACCGTCACGCCGAGCGGGTTGCCCCCGGCGGACCCGATGACCTGGAGTTCGCGGTCCACCTCGACGGTGCGCTCGCCGTCGCCGTCGTCGGCCGCGACGGTCACCGTGTCGCCCGCGTCCGCGATGGCCGCCTCGAACTCGCTCGCCGTCTCGACCGGGGTGCCGTCGACCTCGACGAGTCGGTCGCCGGCCGCGAGACCGGCCGCGTCGGCCGACGACCCGGGCGTCACCTCGCCGACGGCGTACCCCGGCGCCGGCGAGATGGCGCCGACGACTGGACCGAACAGCAGCGCGAACACGACCACCGTGAGCAGCGTGTTGGCGGTGACGCCGGCGGCGAACATCCGGGCGCGGGCGCCGCGGGAGGCCTCCTGGGTGGCCTCCTCGTTCGGCTCGACGAAGGCGCCCACGGGCAGGAACGTGAAGAAGACGAGCCCCATGGACTCGATGTCGATCCCCTCGACCCGGCACAGCAGGCCGTGTGCGCCCTCGTGGACGACCATCGCGACCGCGAGGCCGGCGATTATCTCGGGCGCGACCGACAGCGGGAGGAAGTCGTTGACCCCGGGGATGATGAGGAAGTTCTGCGGCTGCTGGATCGCGGAGGGCTGCGCGGTGTTGAGCGACGAGGCCGCGGACGACAGGATCAGGAAGAAGGACCCGACCATCGCGACCAGCGCACCGCCGAGGCCGAGGTTCGCGACGGCGCGCCAGAACCGCTTCGGGGCGGCGATGCGATTGAGGAAGACTCGGCCGCGGAGCGTCCGGAGCGTCAGTATCGGACCGGAGACGCCGACGGACTCCGGGAGGATCCCGCGGTTCCGAAGCCACAGCGCGGCCGCGGAGTACGCGAGGACACCAGTGAGGACCCAGAGGAGCGTGTTCTCGGCGACCAGGTCCAGCAGCGCGTTCATGCATACCAGTACCGTGTCCGTCGGGTGTAAGGCGTTCGGTTACCGGAACGCGCCGGGCGCCGCCCGGGCGAGGAACGGCCGAGAACTCAACACCCAAGTACCCCGCGGGACAACGCCGGTGTATGTTCGCGCTCATCGACTTCGTCTCGCGGCTCGTCGGCGACGTCGGCCGCTTCGTCGACGTCTTCCTGAACGACATCATCCTCGGCGCCGGCGACCCGCTCTCGGCGCTGCTCGTCCTCGTCGGACAGGTGCTCATCATCGCGTCCGTGGGCGCGCTCGGCTACGTCGCGGTCGGAGCGCTCTTACAGGAGATCGGCGTGACGCTCCCGTCGCTCGGCGGTCGCGGTCGGTCGGAGTAAGGCGAGCGAGGCGCCGGCCGCCACGCGGGATCGGAGCCAGAGGTCCGTCACACGGGATCGGAGCCGGGGGTCAGTCGCCGTTCGCGCTCGGCCGCGGCCGCGCGGTCCCTCCGGACTCCGTCGCGCCGAGCCCGCCCGTCTCCGCGCCCGTCGGCACCTCGAATGCGTCGAGCCGCGCGAGCAGTTCGTCCGATCGGTCGGCGAGCGCGTGCGCCCGGTCCGTCACCGACGAGACGCTCGCGGTCTGTTCCTCCGCCGCGGCGGCGACGGTCTCGGCCTCCGACGCGGTCTGTCCGCTCACCGCCGTCACGTCCTCGACCACGTCGACGACCTCCTGCGTCGTCCGGGCTTGGTCGTCCGTCGCCTCGCTGATCTCCTGAACCGTCTCGTCGACCGCCGTCACCTCCTCGACGACCTCTTCGAACTCCCGCAGCGTGGACTCGACGGCGCCGACGCTCTCGGACACCTGCGACTCCATCGCGTCGACCTCGGCGGTCGTGTCGGCCGACACCGACTGTATCTCCTCGATGCGCTCCGAGATGGCCGCCGCCTCGCCGCGCGTCTCCTCGGCCAGCGACTTCACCTCGTCGGCGACGACCGCGAAGCCGTCGCCCGAGCCGTCGGCCCTCGCGGCCTCGATCGAGGCGTTCAGCGCGAGGAGGTTGGTCTCCTTCGCGATCCCGTCGATCACGGCGGCGATCTCGTCGATCTCGTCGATCCGGTCGGCGAGGTCGTCGACCGCGGCCGCCGTCTCGCCGATGCGCGAGTCGAGCGCCTCCAGCTCCGCGATCGCCTCGGTCGCCTCGTCGCGCCCGGTCCGCCCGCGGTCCGCGGCGCTCCGGGCTGTCGTCGCCGCGTCGTCCGCGGCGGACGCGATCTCCTCGACGGTCGCGGAGAGGGTGTTCATCTCCGCGGCGGCCGCCTCCAAGTCGCCCGTCTGCGCGGTCGCGCCGTCTGATATCTCCTGTACCGACCGCGCCACCTCCTCGCTCGCGGCGTCGACCTCGTCCATGCTCGTCCGCACGTCGTCGCTCGCCGCCGCGACGTCGTCGGTGAACGACCTGACGTCGCCGACCGTGCCGCCGAGCGACGCGATCAGCCGGTTGTAGTTCTCGACGAGCCCGTCGTACCGGTCCGCGTCGCCGGCGAGCGACTCGGCGTCGATCGTCGCCGTGAGGTCGCCGCCCTGCGCGCGCTCGGTCGCCTCGTCGAAGGCGTCCATCACCGACTCCAGCTCGGTCGTGTACGCCGTCATGTCGGCCGCCATCTCGTCGAGGGCGTCGCCGAAGCGGCCCGGCACCGGCTCGTCGAGGACCGGGTCGTCGAACTCGCGCGCCGCCAGCGCCTCGGCCTTCGCCGAGACGGTGCCGAGGTAGCGTTCGACCTCGGTGAACGCGGTCACGAGGCTCCCGATCTCGTCCGGCTGGTCGCTCCCGACCGGTCCGGAGCCGCCGGCCGCCTCGCCGCCGGCGGTCCCGGCCGCTCCGGCGCCGCCGACGTCGCCGGCGGCGATCGCCTCGGCCCCGGCCTCCAGCCGCCTGAGCGGCGCGACGAAGTCCCGGCGGACGATGAGCAGCGTGTTGTAGATCGCCACGATGGCCCCGAGGAACAGCGCGCCGGAGACGAGGGTCGCGAGCGCGCCGGAGAGCAGGAACGGCGTGAGAAATATCGCTACCGTGACGAGGAACTGGATCCCGACGGCCGTCACGACCTTGCGCTCTATCGACTCGGAGACGCCGAGACGGTCCATCGTGTCCCAGAGAAGGGCCTCGTAACGACGGCGGACGGTCGGGAGGGGATCTCGATCTGTCGACATGCCTCCGACTCGGTGAAACCGGGTTATGAACCTCGGCCCCGAGTTTTCAATACCGATTCTCGGTTCTCGGCCGGCGAGACGGCCCCGGTGGGTTTAAAAGAACTCTCCGACCGACTCGGCCGCCAGGTCGACCGCGGTCTCCAGGTCCGGGCCGAGCGGCGACCCCACGACGAGGCCGTCGGCGTGCTCGGCCACGGCGCTCGCGCGCTCGCGGACGGTCTCCGGCGACCCGGCCATGCAGAAGGCGTCGACCATGGTCGGCGTCACGAGGTCGAACGCCGCCGAGAACTCCCCGGCCGAGACGCGGTCGCCGATCTCCGACGCCGCGTCCGGGTCGATCCCGTGGCGCTTCAGGACGGGCGGCGCCGCCCCCGCGGTGATGAACGCGACCGGAGGGCGAGCCGCCTCGCGGGCCGCCTCCCCGTCCTCGTCGACCGAGACGGCGGCGTACGCGATCAGGTCGAAGTCGCCGCGGTGCTCGGGGCGCTCCGTGAGCCCGTCGTCGACCTGATCGCGGGCCCACGCGAGGTCGTCGGGGTGGGACCCGTTGTACAGCAGGCCGTCGGCGTGCTTCGCCGCCATTCGGCACATGTGCGGTCCCTCCCCGCCGACGTGGACGGGGACGTCGGCGCCCTGCGGGGGCTCGTAGTTGAGGCCCGCCTCGCTGGCGTCGAAGGTCCCGTCGTGGTCGACGCGCTCGCCGGCCCACAGCTTCTGGGCGGTCTTGAACGCCTCCAAAACGGGCCGGAGCCCCCGCTCGTCGGCGAGTCCGAGGTTCGCGAGCGTCGAGGGGTCGCCGGGACCGAGCCCGAAGACGGCGCGGCCCTCGGACAGCTCGTCGAGGGTGGCGACTCGCGAGGCGAGCGTCACGGGGTGCGTCTCGTAGGGGTTGGCGACGCCGGGTCCGAGCCGGACCGAGTCCGTCGCCGTCGCGAGCTGCGAGAGGAACGCCCACGGGTCGCGGTTGTTGTAGTGGCACGTCGAGTAGACGATGTCGTAGTCGGCCTCCTCGGCGCGGACGCCGAGGTCGACGAGTCGGTGCAGGTCGTGTTCGGGGGTGAGTTCGATTCCGAGCATGGTTACTCCTGAAACTCCCACTGCCGCAGGGCCTGTCGGACGAAGTCGCCGTCGACCTCGCGGAAGTGGTTGTCCGATCCCTCGTGGTCGCCGAACGCCCAGTCGCGGACGACGACGACCGGGGTGCCGCCGTCGCCCTCGCCGGCGACGAGGTTCGCCGCCGCCGCCAGCTCGTCGATCACGTTCTGGACGGTGACGCCCATCTCGCGGCCGTCGCGGTCGCGCTCGCCGCGCCAGTCGCGGCTCGCCGGCAG
>Ga0102936_1000528_pt1 | contig 15278 bp, 12 predicted proteins | sample SalPon2_A_H2O_MG_FD_78502 | JGI IMG/M metagenome (GOLD analysis project Ga0102936, IMG submission 78502) | Salt pond water microbial communities from South San Francisco under conditions of wetland restoration - Salt Pond MetaG R2_A_H2O_MG | ecosystem: Environmental > Aquatic > Non-marine Saline...
CCGGACACCGTCGAGCGGATCCCCCTCGTCGGGCCGGTTTCTCAGCTCCTCGGCACCGACAAGGTCCACCTGCACAACGACACCGTCGCGGGGGTCATCGGGGAGCGGTTCCACGCCGAGCGCAACCCCGACGACATGGTGTACCTCACCATCTCCTCCGGGATCGGCGCAGGGGTCGCGGTCGACGGCAACGTGCTCTCGGGGTGGGACGGCAACGCCGGCGAGGTCGGCCACATGACCGTCGACCCGCACGGGTTCATGACCTGCGGGTGCGGCCTCGACGGTCACTGGGAGGGGTACTGCTCCGGCAACAACATCCCGAAGTACGCCCGCGAACTCCACGCCGAGGACCCGGTCGAGACCGCCCTGCCGATCGAAGACCCCGACTTCTCCGCGGTCGACGTGTTCGAGGCGGCCGGCGACGACATCTTCGCCGACCACGTGATCGACCAGGTCGCCCACTGGAACGCCATGGGCCTCGCCAACGTCATCCACGCGTACGCGCCGCTCGTCGTGAGCGTCGGCGGCGCGGTCGCGCTCAACAATCCCGAGCGGGTGCTCGACCCCGTCCGCGAGAAGCTCCCCGAGATGGTGTTCATCAACGTCCCGGAGGTCAGGCTCACCGAACTCGGCGACGAGGTCGTCGTGAAGGGAGCCCTCGCGAGCGCGCTCACCGGGGGTACGGGCGACCGCTCGCGAGTCGAGAAGCCGCCCGGCTGAGCCGTCTGAGACCGCGGCGCCGGTCAGTCCTCGAACTCCGTCATTTCGGGCTTGACGCCCGGGTCGACCGCGTCCCGCGTCTCGAGGTACGCGTCCCGGTAGCGCCAGATCTTCCGGAGGAGGACGTAGCCGAACGCGCCCTGAAAGAGGAGGACGAAGAGGAACAGCGACGCGAGGCGCGACAAGGGCGTGATCCCCGAGGCCACCGAGGTGACCGGGCCGACGAGGGTGTTGTACAGCGCGTGGATCACGGCGGCGATGACGAGCCCCTTCACGACGATCGGTCCGCGGTTCTCGGGGTTGAACTTCGCCAGCCCGAGGTAGTAGCCCGCGAACGCCGAGTAGACGACGTGTCCCGGCCCGGCGAGCGCGCGGAGGGCCGTGATCCCGTCGCCCGCGCCGAGGACGGCGAGCCCGAGCGTCAGCTCCGACATGTCGACGTTCTGGGCGATGTACACGAGGTTCTCGATGACGACGAAGCCGAGCCCGGCGATCGCCCCGTACACCGCGCCGTCGACGACGGCGTCGAACCGGTCGTCGGTGTACGCGTACAGCCTGACGGCGAGCAGCTTCACCGTCTCCTCGACGGGACCGACGATCAGGAAGAAGAAGAGGACGAAGCCAAGGAATCCGAGCGGCGCGAAGAGTGGCTGCGCGTAGCTGTTGAGGAGGGCGGCGAACGTTGCCGTGAGGATCGACAGCATGAACGTCGCCACGAGCAGGGAGAGCGGTTCACCGGTCGTGACGTCCGAGACGTAGACGTACGCCGCGAGGCCGAACGCCGGAATCGCCGAGAGGCCGACGAGCATCGCGACCGCGGGGTCGAAGACGAGGCCGAGCCCGAACGAGCCGAGGATCGCGAGGAGGCCCAAGAGCGCGACGAGCACGACGAAGGCCTTCGCCGACCGAGTGATGAGCCAGTACAGCGCGACCGAGAGCCCGTCGAGGGAGGTGCGCTCCTCCCACGTGGCGACGTCGTAGAGATCGCGGTCGTCGTCGGCACGCGACTTGACCGGGTCCGACCGAGATGGCATACGCCCCCGTTCGATCTGCGGTGACTTAAGGCGTGGCCGGACCGGCGGCCGTGGCCGACGCGCCGCTCGTCGTGAGCGTCGGCGGCGCGCGCCGAGCCGATGGAGTTGAAACCGCGGCGCACCAAGGGGGCGTATGCACTTCGATCCGCGAACCCAGCGGGCGCTCCGCGAGGCGGGACTCGACGCGGACGCGGTCGCGGCCGCCGCCGACCGCGTCGCCGAGCTGGTCGCCGAGGACGCCGACCGGCTGCGGGAGTTCTTCGCCCCCGCGGGCCCGTACTACTCGGACATGGAGCTGGCTCACAGCACCGCCGAGACGCAGGAGCACGCGACCGCCGACGCCGACCTGTTCACCCACGGCGACGACCTCCGCGGCTACCTCTCGCTCGACGGGTGGGGCGTCCCCGTCGAGGACGGCCGGGTGTTGCGGACGGCGGAGGCGGAGGGCGGAGACGATGGCGGACGAGACGGAGGGCCGCCGGTCCTCGTCGAACTGTCGCTCGGCGAGACGATCCACGGTCGGGTCCGGTTCGCCCGCGACCCGGAGGCGCTGTGACCGCCGCCGTCCGCGTTCGAGGCGTCTACGCCACGGCGCTGACGCGGCTCCTGCTGGACGCGGGGCACGCGGTCGTCGACGCGTCGCCGCCGATCCGCCGGCGCTTCGACGAGGCGTTCGAGAGCGCGCCCCCGGACATTCGGATCGAGACGACCGACGACCGGCAGGGCGTCGGCGTCCACGGCGACCCCGAGGGGGTGGCGTCGCTCCGCGACCGCCTCGCCGGAGTCGGGCGCGACGCGCTGGCGTGGCCCGACCCGACGCCGCCCGGGACCGTCCTCGACGGCGAGGTGACCGAGACCCTCGGCGGCGGCGCGGTGGTGCGGCTCCGCGTCGGGAGGGACGGCGGCGACGGGGACCTCGTCACCGCCGAGGGGTACCTCCCGTACGGGAGCGTCGACGGTCACGTCGAAACCGGCGACCCGGTCCGCGCGCGGGTTGACGCCTCCGCGGCGCCGTGGACCGACCGCCGCCCGGAACTGGTCGGGTCGCTGCGCGCCGGCGGCGGGCTCGTCGCGCTCGAACCGGGCTCCGGCACCCGGGTCGACGTCCGGAACGACGAGGCCGCCCGAGAGCTGGCTGGGATGGTCGACCTGCTCGGGCTGGAGCCGCCGAACGGGTGGCGAGCCGTGTGGAAGCCGCCCGCGGTCGACGCCGGGACCGAGGCGCTGGAGGCCGGGCTCCGGCGGGCCGTCGCGGCCGCCGAGGACCTCGACGACGCGGTCGACGCGGCGGGCGGCGTCGGCGTCCTCGACGACGCCGGGCGCCTCCGCGACGAGCCGGTCGCGTCGCCGAACGCGGGCGTCTGGGTGTGGTTCGGCCGCGAGAGCCGGTTCGCGCTCGACGACCGGCGCCGCGAGGCGACGGCGACGATGCCGGGACACCACCGCCTGAAGGCGGGGGCGGCGGACGCCTCGGCGGGCGTCGACCTCGCGGAGGCGCTCTGCGATCCCGACCCGGAGGCCGCGTTCCCGTTCGGCGTCGCGACGGACGCGTTCGGGCCGACCGAGGGCGACGCGCTCCGGATCGAACACGGGAAGCCGGACGGGCGACTGATCACGCTCGGCGAGGCGACGGTGACCGGCGTCGACGCCGACGGCTCGGTCGCGGTCGAGCGCGAGATAACCGGCAGCGGCACCTACGACGGTCTCGGCACGCCCCGCGAGGCCGGCGACGTCGCCGAGACGAGCCTGAAGGAGGGCCGGTGGTGGTACCCGACCACGTACCGGGGACGCGACGGGACGGTGCGGGGCACCTACGTCAACGTCTGCACCCCGGTCGAGGTGTTCCCGGACGCCGCGCGCTACGTGGACCTCCACGTCGACGTGGTGAAGCGCCCGGACGGGACCGTCGAGCGCGTCGACGACGACGAACTGCGGGAGGCGGAGGCGACCGGCGACGTGCCGGCGCCGCTGGCGGAGAAGGCGCGGAGCGTCGCCTCCGCGCTGGAGAACGCCTTATAAACAGCGAGCGGAGACGGCGGCCTCAGAAGTGGTTCGCGGACTCGGTCTCGTGTTTCAGTTCGCCGCCGCGGCCGCCTTCGACCGTGGAGGCCCCGTTGTCGCCGGAGGAGGCGGTCCGCACCGTCACGTTGTCGACCTCGTCGAAGTCCATGATCAGGTCGCGGCGGATGTTGTCGGCCGTGATGTTCGAGATGCCGCAGCCGGAGCAGGTGCCGCCGAGTTCGACGACGACCTCGCCGCTTTCGGGATCGGCCTCGCGGACGACGCTCGTCCCGCCATGCATCTGGATGATCGGCATCTGTCCGACCATCCACTGCTCGACTCGGTCCGCGAGCCTCTCGTCGCTCATTGCCAGACGTTGGCGCCCGATCCTATGGAAGCTTGCGGTTTCAGAGCCCACCGACGATGCGAAACGAACTGTGTCACCGTCGATCCCGCGGGTCTGGGCGGACGAGGCCGACCGCGGCTCTCCGTCGCCTACTCGTCGCGGTCGTCGGCGCGCTCCGACTGGCTGGGGAGGCTGGTCGGGTCGGCCGGGTCGTCGCCGTGCATGGAGTCGTCGCGTTCGAGGACGTACAGGAGCGGGCCGAGCGCGGCCAGCACGAGCACTCCGGGGAGCGGCACGTCGGGGACGAGCAGGGCGGTGCTCAGGCTGGCAGCGGAGGTGACGACGACGAGGGCGGCCCACAGCGGCGGCGACCCGAGGTCGACCCCGACGCCCGCGGCGTCGCGGTACACGAGGGCGGCCGCGAGGACGGCGAGGAGCGCGGCGCCGCCGCCGATGAGGGCCGTGGTGACGGACATACTCCCCGTTCGGGCGAGACGCGAAAAAGGGTGTCGCGCGCGGGCGGGAATCGTCGGGAAGAGGAGAGCGGAAGGGTCGGGAAGAGGAGAGCAGAAGGGAGCGAAGCGGTCGGCGCGACCGTCGGGAGGAAGAGGCCGGTTACGGCGCCTCGCCCGTCTCGATGCTGAAGGAGTCGCGGGGGTACGCCACGCAGGTCAGCGTGTAGCCGTCGTCGATCTCGGCCTCTTCGAGCATCTGCTGGTTGTCGTGCTCGACGAAGTCCTCGGAGGGGCCGTCCGCGATGCGGCCGGCACAGGAGACGCACTGGCCCTGTCGGCAGGCGTAGGGGAGGTCCCAGCCCGCGTCCTCGCCCTGGTCGAGGATCGGCTGGTCGTTCGAGAGTTCGACCGTCTCGCCCTGCTTGACGAACTCGACCTCGTAGTACTCGACCTCGTCTTCCGGGATGTCGCCGGGGCCGGCGCTGACGGCGCTCCCGTCCTCCAGTTCGCCCTCGTCGCCCTCGACCCCGCCGGCGGGGATCGCACCGCCGCCGCCGCCGCCGACGGCGCGGTTACCGGGCTCGGGGAACTCGGTTTCGGGGACCGCGGACGCTCGGCGTTCGAGCAGCTCGTCCGAGATGTCGGTCGTGGGGTCCCAGCCCGTCCCCTTCAGGCTGCTGACGAGGACGACGATGAGGATCGCGATCACCCCGAGAACGATCGCGGGCAGATTCGCGACGTTCGCGATGAGCGGATTGAGCATACGAACCGATATGGAGAGGTTGCTTAAGGCCGTTTTGATCGGTCCAATCGGCTGCGATCCGGGCGGCGGGGCGACGTTCGCGCCGCGCGGGGGGCGGGACGCCGTCGAACGCACCATTTATCGGCCGAGCGGGCGACTGGGCGCCTATGCAAGTGAAATCGCGGCATCACCTCCGGAGCGACGAGATCACGGCGATCCGAGAGGCGGTCGCCGACCACCTCGGCGTCGACGTCGACGGCGACACCTTCGAGTTCGTCGAGTTCGTGGACGCGAACTACGAACTCGTGTTGGTCGACGGCGAGCCGGCCGTCTTCTACGTCGACGACGACGAGCCGTTCCTCACCGTCCGCGGCGCGAACGACTACGAGCCGGAGACGGGCGTCGTCACGGTCGACGCCGGCGCCATCTCGTTCGTCTCCGACGGCGCCGACGTGATGCGGCCCGGCATCGTCGAGGCCGACCCGGAGATCCGCGAGGGCGACCTCGTCGTGATCGCCGAGGAGACCCACGGCAAGGTGCTGGCGGTCGGTCGCGCGATGGTCGACGGGGACGAGATGGCCGGCGACAGCGGGAAGGTGGTGGCGTCGATCCACCACGTCGGCGACGAGCTGTACGAGTTCTCGGCGTGAGAGCCCGAGCGATTCGACTTATAAATCACGCGAGCGAGACGGCGAGCCGGGATAAGTAATCGATGCGGTGGCGCGTGCCTCCGAGGCCGCCTCGCGGCCGAGGAGCGCGCGCGAGGGAGTCGGCGGCGACCGCCGGGAGCCGCCGACGAGGCTGGGGAGGCGTGAGGTACGGTGCGGTTGCGACGGGCGGGACTCGAAGGGGCGGCCGCGAGGGCGAAGACGGGCGACGCAAGGACCACGGGAGCGAACGTAGTGAGCGACGAGGACCGCAGCGAGCCCGTCTTCGCCCTCGCGGCTGGGGCTGCGGCGGTCTCGGTGTCGGTCGGTGATCGGTACGTGCCAACGCTCTCGTACGGCCGAGCGGCTGGGGCTGCGGCGGTCTCGGTGTCGGTCGGCAACTTATAAACCACGGTGTACGGCCGAGCGGTCGCAAGCGCATCGGTTCCCGCACCGAACGCCCGTCAGCGACGACCGTCTGTCCGCGGTCGCTCCGCGCATTTTAATCGCCTCGGCCGTGACGCGGGACGTAATGACCGCGATTCGGGTGCTGAGCTACAACGTCCGTTACGCCAACCGCGGCGACCACCACGACGCCTGGCACGACCGGCGAGACGCCGTCGGGCGGCTGGTCCGGTTCCACCGCCCGGACGTCGCCGCGTTTCAGGAGCCGCTCCCCGAGCAGCGCCGCGACCTCCGCGAGCGGCTCCCGGGCTACGAGTTCGTCGGCCGGGGGCGGCAGGCGGACAGCGGGGGAGAGGGGTGTCCGATCGCGGTGCGGGCCGACCGCTGGGAGCCCGTCGACGACGCCACGTTCTGGCTCTCCGAAACGCCGGAGGAACCGTCGACCGGGTGGGACGCGGACTACCCGCGGATCGCGACGTGGGCGCGGATCCGCGCCGTCGACGGCTCCGCGGAGCTACTCGTCGTCAACACGCACTTCGACCACGTCGGCGCGCACGCGCGCCGCGAGGCCGCGAGACTGCTTCGGAAGCGGCTCCCGGACCTACGGCGAGGCGCCGCGGACGACACCGGCGGCTCGCTACCGGTCGTGCTCGTCGGCGACCTCAACTGTACGCCGGGGTCGGTCCCGCACCGGATCCTCCTCGGCGACGACCCCGAACCGGACGCCGGCGGCCCGACCGGGGAGGTCGACCTCGCCCTCCGCGACGCCGCCGCGGTCGCCGACCTCCGACACGGCCCGAAGACGAGTCTCACCGACTTCTCGCGACTGATCGACGGCCGTCGGATCGACCACGCGCTCGTCTCACCGTCGGTCCTGGTCGAGGCGTTCGCCACGCTGACCGACCGCGACGACCGCGGCCGCTACCCCTCAGATCACCTCCCGATCCTGGCGCGGGCGACGCTGTGAGCGGCGGGAGCTACCGCTCGTCCGTCCCGTCCGTCTCGTCCGTCTCGTCGCCCGCGTCCGTCTCGTCCGTCCCGTCGGCGTACTTCTCCAGCACGGTCTCGTAGCCGCGCTTCGCCGTCTCGTACGTCTCGCGGAGGTCGGTCACCGGCGTCTCGCTCGCGTCGACGCGGAGGTCGTCGTAGTACGGGTCGTCGGCCGCCTCCGTGTTGCACACCGTGAGCGCCGCGGACTGGACCTCCAGGTCCGTCCGCTTGTCGCCGCCGGCGGCGTGGCCCGCCGCGAGCGCGTCGATCAGCCGCTCCGCGAGCGGGGCGTCGCCGTGGGCGTCGGACTCGTAGGCGGCCGCGGTGTCGTCGACCACGTCCTCGCCCGTCAGGAGGTTGCCGGCGACGGTGTAGTTCTCCCCGACGACGTGGCCGTACCAGTCGTTGCAGTCGTCGCCGGAGAACGCGAACGTCCCGTCCGCGTCGACGCCGTGGAGCTGGCGCTGGGGTTTCCCCTCGTCGGCGTTTAAGAGGGCCTCCAGCGCGTCGTCGATCGCGAGCCCGTCGTCGAGGTACTCGATCCCCTTCCGTCCGAGGTCGACGTTGACGAGCGACTGAGTCGCTACCGCGCCGTCGGCAGACGCGAACGGGCACAGGGTGCCGACGCCCGGGAGCCGGGTGGTCACCGCCACGCCGTAGCGGACCTGGTCGTCGCCGTCGTCGTCGGTGTACCGCTCGCGGACGCAGATGCTGAACGTCACATGCGGTGTGGGGCGGGGACCGGCAAAAGACTGCGCCACGGGGGCGACGTTTCCGGTTCCGACCGATCGACTTCCCCGCCCGAGGCGTCCGAGCTCCCCACACGGCCGTTTTATATCCACTAGCCGTCGATCTCGGCCGATGAGGCCGCTACAAAACCGCAACGCGCGGAGCGGTTCGCGTTCACACGCGTCGTGTGAACCGCCGACACACTTATGAGTGAGAATCCCTCCCACACATATAGCCTCGGTTACGGGCGAAACGGTGACCCGCGGCGGGTCGCCCTCGACGGCAGCGGGGTTCGTGGCTCGATGAGCCGTTATTCCGGCACGCGGAGCCGTGCGGCCGCTCGGCGCGTGCCCGGCTCGCGAACCGAGTCGCGACCCGCGACGGCCGCCGGTCCGAGTCAAGACCCGCGGCCGTACCGTCGACGTCCCTCGCCCGCCGAGAAACGTGATACAATGGCAGACCAACACACGCTCGAACGGCTCAGCGAGGAGTACCGGACGAACGTCCCGGACGACCTCCGGGAGCCCCGCTCGTTCGACTGGTACCTCGACGCGCTGTACGAGGACCCGCGCATCGCGCGGAACGCCCACCAACGCGTCGCCGACATGTTCGACCACTACGGCACGCGGTACGACGAGGAGCGCGGGGTCGTCGAGTACGCGCTCGCCGCGGACGACCCGCTCCACGACGGCGAGAACGTCTTCTACGGCCGCGAGGTCCACGAGTCGATCCACGAGTTCGTCAACAAGGTGAAGTCCGGCGCCCGCGGGCTCGGACCCGAGAAGCGGATCAAGCTGCTGCTCGGTCCCGTCGGCTCCGGGAAGTCGCACTTCGACTGGCTCACGCGCCGATACTTCGAGGCGTACACCCGGGAGGACGACGGCCGGATGTACACCTTCCGCTGGGTCGACCTCTGTTCGGTGATCGACGACCAGGACCCGGCCGACGACGCGGTCCGCTCGCCGATGAACCAGGACCCGCTCGTGCTCCTCCCGCGCCCGCAGCGCGAGGCGGTGATCGAGGACCTCAACGAGCGGCTCGACGCCCCGTACACCCTCCGAAACGACCAGCACCCGGACCCGGCCTCGGAGTTCTACCTGAACGAACTGCTGGCGCACTACGACGACGACCTCAAGCGGGTGCTCGACGAGCACGTCGAGGTCGTCCGCCTCGTCGCCGACGAGAACCGCCGGGAGTGCATCGAGACCTTCGAGCCGAAAGACAAGAAGAACCAAGACGAGACGGAGCTGACCGGCGACGTCAACTACGCGAAGCTCGCCGTCTACGGCGAGTCGGACCCGCGCGCGTTCGACTACGCCGGCGCGTTCTGTAACGCGAACCGGGGCCTGTTCTCCGGCGAGGAGCTGCTCAAACTGCAGCGGGAGTTCCTCTACGACTTCCTGCACGCCTCGCAGGAGTCGACGATCAAGCCGAAGAACAACCCGCGGATCGACATCGATCAGGTGATCGTCGGCCGGACGAACATGCCGGAGTACCGCGAGAAGACGGGCGACGAGAAGATGGAGGCGTTCAACGACCGCACCAAGCGGATCGACTACCCCTACGTGCTGGAGTACGACAGCGAGGCGGAGATCTACCAGAAGATGCTCGACAACGCCGACGTGCCGAACGTCCACGTCGAGCCGCACGCGCTGGAGATGGCCGGGCTCTTCGGCGTGCTCACCCGGCTGGAGGAGCCCACCGACGAGACGGTGAGCCTCCTCGACAAGGCGAAGGTGTACAACGGGGAGCTGGAAGACGAGGAGATCGACCGGCGGAAGCTCCGCGAGGACGCCGCGGAGCAGGCCGACGTGAGCGAGGGGATGGACGGCGTCTCGGCGCGATTCATCGGCGACGAGATCGCCGAGGCGATCATGGACGCCACCCACCGCGAGCGCGGCTACCTCTCGCCGCTGTCCGTCTTCGACCACTTCGAGGCGAACCTCGGCGGCCACGGCTCCATCGCGGCCGAGGACCTCGACCGCTACGAGCGCCTCCTCGAGACCGTCCGCGAGGAGTACCGCGAGCGCGCCATCGAGGACGTCCGGCACGCGCTGGCGTACGACGTCGACGAGCTCCGTCGGCAGGGCGAGAAGTACATGGACCACGTGATGGCGTACATCGACGACGCCACCGTCGACGACGAGCTCACGGGCCGCGAGACGGAACCCGACGAGACGTTCATGCGCGCGGTCGAGGAGCAGCTCGACGTCCCCTCGGACCGGAAGGACGACTTCCGGCAGGAGGTGTCGAACTGGGTCTCCCGACGCGCCCGCGAGGGGCGCGGCTTCGACCCGCAGGAGAACGACCGGCTCCGGCGCGCCCTAGAGCGCAAGCTGTGGGAGGACAAGAAGCACAACATCAACTTCTCCGCGCTGGTCTCCGCGACCGACCTCGACGACGAGGAGCGCAGCGCCTGGGTCGACGCCCTCGTCGACCGGGGCTACTCCGAGGACGGCGCGGCGGAAGTGCTGGAGTACGCGGGCGCCGCCGTCGCCCGTTCGGAGATCGAGGACGGCGGGAGCTGAGATGAACGAACGCGACCGATCCGACGGCGAGCGGTTCGTCCGGGCGGCCGACGAGACCCTCCGCGGCGCGTACGACCCGCCGATGAGCCTCGACGAGTACGTCGACCGGGTGCTGGAGAATCCCGTCGCCGCCGCCTCCGGGGCCCGTTACGTCCTCGCGGCCATCGAGTCGGAGGGGACCCGCGAGGTCCGCGAGCGTGGGGAGCGCTTGGAGCGGTACCGCTTCTTCGACGACCCCTTCAACGACGGCGAGCACGCCGTCCTCGGCAACACGGCGGCGCTCAACGCGTTCGTCGACGACCTCCGGGCCGCCGCCTCGGGCCGCGGCAACGACGAGAGCATCGTCTGGATCGACGGCCCCACCGCGACCGGGAAGTCCGAGTTCAAGCGGTGCCTCGTCAACGGGCTCCGGGAGTTCTCGAAGACGGATCCGGGGCGTCGCTACACGGTCGAGTGGAACGTCACGGGCGCGGGGAGCGACGTCGGCGGGAGCGGCGGGCTCTCGTACGGCGACGGCGGCGACGCCGCGGCGTGGTACCGGAGCCCGGTGCAGACGCATCCCCTCTCCGTCTTTCCCGAAGACGTCCGGGAGTCGATCGCCGACGCCGTCGACGACGACGCCTACCCGATCGCGGCCGAGGTCGACCTCGACCCGTTCAGCCGCGAGGCGTACGAATACCTGGAGTCGACGTACCGCGACGAGGGACGCCGCGACCTGTTCTCGGCGATCACCGACCGCGACCACCTCCGCGTGACGAGCTACGTCGTCGACGTCGGCGAGGGGATCGGGATCCTCCACGCGGAGGACGACGGCACCCCGAAAGAGCGGCTCGTCGGCTCGTGGATGGGCGGGATGCTCCGCGAGCTCGACTCGCGCGGGCGCAAGAACCCGCAGGCGTTCAGCTACGACGGCGTGCTCTCGCAGGGGAACGGCGTCGCCACCGTCGTCGAGGACGCGAGCCAGCACGCCGACCTGCTCCGGCGACTGCTCAACGTCCCCGACGAGCGCCGGGTGAAGCTCGACAAGGGGATCGGGATGGACCTGGACACGCAGCTGATCGTCATCTCGAACCCCGACCTCGACGCCGAGCTCGACCGCCACGCCGACCGCGAGGGGGCCGACCCGCTGAAGGCGCTGAAGCGGCGGCTCACCCGCCACGAGTTCCGCTACCTGACGAACCGGCGGCTGGAGTCGGAGCTCCTCCGGCGCGAAGTCGGCGGCGTCCGCGGCGTGCCGACCGTCGACGGCGTCGACGAGGAGCGCGAGGGAGACGGGCGCGACGGCGGCCCCGCGCACCCGACGCCGGCGACCGACGAGCGCGACCCGGCCGACGAGCCGGGCGCCGCGGCCCTCGCGATCGACGTCCGCGACGAGGACGGGACGGTCACCGAGCGCGAGCTCGCGCCGCACGCGGTCGGCGCGGCGGCGCTGTACGCGGTCGTGACCCGACTCGACGCGGAGGACCTGCCGACTGACCTCGGACTCATCGACAAGGCGGAGCTGTACGAGTACGGCGAGATCAGTCGCGCGCGCGGCGACGGCGACGAGGAGCGGATCGCGGCCGCCGACGTCGAGTTCGGCGACGGCGACGGTCGCAACGGGATCCCGGTGACGTTCACCCGCGACGTGATCGCCGATCTGCTGGGGTCGGACGCGGACCGGAGCCACCCCGATCTCCCGGTCGAGCGCGTCGTCACGCCGACCGACGTCATCGACGCGATGGCCGAGCGGCTCTCGGCGGCGCCGCTGTTCTCCCGGTCGGAGGTCGCGGAGTTCGAGAGCCGGAAGACCCCGGTCACCGAGCGCGTCCGCGACCGCCAGCGCGAAGACGTGATCGACGCCGCGCTCGCGGAGGCGACCGTGCCGGAGGAGACGGTGGCCGAGTACGTCGAGCACGTGTACGCCTGGGACGCCGACGAGCCCGTGGAGACGGAGCGGGGGCCCGAGGCGCCGGACGGGCTCGCAATGAAGGTGTTCGAGACGGAGACGCTGGGTCGGTTCGACGACGGGGACTACTACGGCACGGACCCGACGCAGCGGGTCGCCGAGTTCCGTCGCGAGCGCGTGATTCAGGCGCTCACTCGGTACGCGTGGCGGAACCGCGGCGACGAGTTCAGCGTCGACGACGTGGACCTCGGGGAGATCCCCGAGCTCCGAGAGGTGCTCGACGCGAGCGACCTGGCCGACGTGAAGCGGCGCTTCCCGGAGCTCGACCCGGCCGAGTGGGCCGACCCGCCGGCCGACACCGAGACAGAGCGCGTGAAGGCGGCGACGATCGAGCGGCTCGTCGACCGGGGGTACAGCCCCGCGTCGGCCGAGTTGACCAGCCGCGCCGTGATGCGCGACGTCCGCGACGAGTGGGGCGACCTCGCGGCCGACGAGGGCGACGGACGCCGTCGAAACGGCCCCGACCGCGGGAACGGAGGTGATCCCTCGTGGGACTGACCGACGACCGCGAGCGCTTCCGCGAGATCGGCGAGGAGCGCCGCGAGGACCTCTCGGAGTTCATCAGCCACGGCGACCTCGGCGGCTCCAACCCCGACCGGGTTCGGATCCCGGTGAAGATCGTCGACCTCCCCTCGTTCGAGTACGACCGGCGGGAGGCCGGCGGCGTCGGGCAGGGGCAGGGCGGCCAGCCCCAGCCCGGCCAGCCGGTCGACCCCAGCCCCGGCGACGGCGACGAGGAGGGCGACCCCGGCGAGGAGGGCGGCGACCACGAGTACTACGAGATGGACCCCGAGGAGTTCGCGCGCGAGCTCGACGAGGAGCTCGGGCTCGACCTCGAACCGAAGGGCAAGCAGGTGGTCGAGGAGGTGGAAGGCGACTTCACCGACACCGCGCGGGCCGGCCCGCGCGGCGCCCTCGACGTCGACGAGTTCTTCAAACGCGGCCTGAAGCGCCACCTCGCGACCGACTTCGATCGGGAGTACGTCCGCGAGGGGCTGTTCGTCGCCGGCGCCGACGTGGACGACGTGTTCGCGTGGGCGCGCGGGCAGGGCGTACCCGTCTCACGGGCGTGGGTCGCCGACGCCGCGGCGACGCTCGCCGAGGAGCGCGGCGAGCCCGTGGCGGCGCTCGACCGCTGGGAGAGCTTCGACGCGCTGGACGAGGAGGTCGACCGCGAGCCGGTGAGCCACCGGATCCGGCGCCAGGGGATCGACAGCGTCCCCTTCCGCCGGGAGGACGAGCGGTTCCGGCACCCGGAGGTGATCGAGAAGCGCGAGCGCAACGTCGTCGTCGTCAACGTGCGTGACGCCTCCGGCTCGATGCGCGAGACGAAGCGCGAGCTGGTCGAACGCGTCTTCACCCCGATGGACTGGTACCTGACGGGGAAGTACGACGCCGCGGAGTTCCGGTACGTCGTCCACGACGCGGAGGCGTGGGAGGTCGACCGCGAGGAGTTCTTCGGGATCCAGTCGGGCGGCGGCACCCGCATCTCCAGCGCCTACGAGCTCGTCGCGGAGATACTGGAGGAGTACCCGTACAGCGAGTGGAACCGCTACGTCTTCGCCGCCGGCGACTCCGAGAACTCCGGCAGCGACACGACGGAGTCGGTGATCCCGCTGATGGAGTCGATCGACGCGAACCTCCACGCGTACGTGGAGACGCAGCCCGGCGGCGGCGCGCCGAACGCGCGCCACGCCGACGAGGTCGAGAAGGCGTTCGGCGACACCGACAACGTCGCCGTCGCGCGCGTCGCGGAGCCGGAAGACGTCACCGACGCCATCTACGAGATCCTCAGCACGGAGGCGTCGGGCGACGGCGACGGGGCGGGCCGCGGAGCGACGGCCGACGGAGGGGGTGAGCGCGCGTGAGAGACGAGCGCGTCGAGGCGAAACGCGAGGCCGCCACCCTCGACGAGCCGGCCGCGGCGGCCCGCGAGCTCGCCGAGCGGCTCGGGCTGGAGCCGTACCCGGTCCGCTACTGGGTCGTCGACCACGACGAGATGAACGAGCTGATCGCGTACGGCGGGTTCCAGCGGCGCTACCCGCACTGGCGCTGGGGCATGAACTACGAGCGGCAGCGGAAGAAGGACCGCCACGGGCTCGGGAAGGCGTTCGAGATCGTCAACAACGACGACCCGAGCCACGCGTTCCTCCAGGAGTCGAACGCGGCCGCCGACCAGAAGGCCGTCATCACCCACGTGGAGGCGCACGCGGACTTCTTCGCGAACAACGACTGGTTCGGGCTGTACGCCGACCGCGGCGAGGGCGGACCGAACGCCGCGGCGCGGCTGGAGCGGAACGCCGACCGGATCGCGGCGATCGCCGACCGGCCGGAGGTCGACCGCGACGAGGTCGAGCGCCTGATCGACGCGGTGAGCGCGCTGGAGGACACGATCGACCAGCACAGCCCGGTCGACGCCGCCCGCTCGGTCGAGGAGCCGGGCGTCGCCGAGGACGTGAACGACCCCGACGGCGACCCGCTCGCGGCGATCGAAGACCGGATCGCGGAGCTCGACCTCTCGGAGGAGGTGCGACGCGACGTGTTCGACGACGAGTGGCTCGAAGCGCACGGCGAGGGGGTCGAACCGGAGGACCCGCGCCCGGACGTGCTCGCGTTCCTGCGCGACCACGGGAAGCGTTACGACGCCGAGAGCGGGAAGGCTGTCGACCGCGAGCCGTGGGAAACGACCGTCATCGACGCGATCCGCGAGGAGGCGTACTACTTCGCGGGCCA
>Ga0102936_1000529_pt1 | contig 15271 bp, 16 predicted proteins | sample SalPon2_A_H2O_MG_FD_78502 | JGI IMG/M metagenome (GOLD analysis project Ga0102936, IMG submission 78502) | Salt pond water microbial communities from South San Francisco under conditions of wetland restoration - Salt Pond MetaG R2_A_H2O_MG | ecosystem: Environmental > Aquatic > Non-marine Saline...
AGCTGGCGCCCAACGGCGTGGGCGTGGCCACGATCACGGCCGAGGACGGCTACGTCGAGCTCTCGGCCGAGGAGCTGGAGTCGATCCTCGACGAGCGCGACCTGCTCGCCGTCGAGGAGGACGAGGAGGACGCGGACGAGGCCGACGGCGACGAGGAGTAGGCGATCCGCACGCGCCGCTTTTTTATCCGCAGGCGGGGTCGACCGGCGTCCGGTCGGGAGAGTTATGCCGACGGGGGCCGACCGACGACGCGTGCAGAAGACGGTACTCATCACCGGCTGTTCCTCGGGTATCGGCCGTGCCGCGGCGCACGCGTTCAACGACGAAGGGTGGACCGTGTACGCGACCGCCCGGAATCCCGCGGACATCGAGACGCTCGGCGAGGCGGGCTGCGAGCTCGCCACGCTCGACGTGACGGACCAGTCAGACGTCGACCGCGTGGTCGACCGAATCTTAGACGAGGAGGGCGCGATCGACGCCCTGGTCAACAACGCGGGGTACGGGCAGTTCGGCCCGATAGAGGACGTGTCGACGGAGCAGGTCCACGAGCAGTTCGACGTGAACGTGTACGGCCTCCACCGGCTCACAAAGGCGGTGTTGCCGGCGATGCGGCGCGAGCGCGACGGCACCATCGTCAACGTCTCGTCGGTCGCCGGGCGCGTCTCGTTCCCCGGCGGCGGCGTCTACTCCGGCTCGAAGTTCGCGGTCGAAGCGATGTCGGACGCCCTCCGCAACGAGGTCGCCGAGTTCGGCATCGACGTGGTCGTGGTCGAGCCCGGCCCCGTCAAGACGAACTTCTCGGAGCGCGCGCGGACGGAGGCGGGCGTGGACCCGCAGGCGGACGACGCGGAGGCGACCGACGACGCGGGGGGTCTCGACCGCTCCGGCGCCTACGAGTCGTTCTACGCGATGTTCGAGGACACGCAGCTGATCGGTGGCGACGGCCCGGGCGCGGTCGAGCCCGAGCTCGTCGCCGGCGCCGTCTACGACGCCGCGAGCGCGACGCAGCCTCCGGCACGGGTCCAGCCGGGCACCGCCGCCCGCGTCGGCGTGCTCGCCAGGTTCCTGCCCGACGCGGTGTTCGATCGGGGGTACGAGCTCGTCCGGAAGTTCACGTCGTAGCCTCACTCCTCCCGCGTCGGGTCGACCGCGAACGGGCTCTCGCCGTCCCGCCACTCCCAGCCCGGGAGCCGCGTCTGGAACCCCGCGGCGAGCGCGGCGTCGAGGTCGTCGGCGCCGGCCGCGCCCGCGCCGTCCGAGGCGGTCGCGTCCTCGCTCACGTGGACGTCCACGAAATGGAACGTCGCCTGCGCGAGCAGCGAGAGCGGGCGGCCGCCGGCGATCGTCGCCGCGAGTTCGCGGCCCAGCACCTCGTCGACGACGAAGCCGGGGTAGTCGCCGGCGACGTCGAGGTCGCGGAGGAGCGCGACGCAGCCGGCGACGTTGACCGCGACCTCGCCGTCGGCGAAGACGGCGTCGACCTCGCGGCGGTAGGCCTCGGGGGTCACGCCGCCGACGTCGGTCTCGAAGAGCGCCCCCAGCCGGTCGCGGGTCTCGTTGACGATCGGAACGACGACGGGAGCGCGGTTCCGTACCCACTCGCGCTCGTCGCGGACCGTCTCCGGCGTGATGCGCATACGGGTTCGGACGCCGTCGCCGGAAAAGGGGTTTGCCCTTTGCAAAGGGTTTTATAATAACCGGCGAGTACGTCAACCTAAGCGGGTTTTCGCTGGCTGTTCCCGCACGGAACCACCTACGGACAGTACTACCACTATGCCTTCCCCGTCACGGTCGACCGTTCGGCGAGGGGCCGGACGGCGGCCCGCGGCGCGACTCGACGGCGGCGGCGACCCAACTACCCGCGGTAAGATATGAGTCAAGTCGACAAGCAGCTCGATACCCTGAAATCAGAGATCGAACAGGAGATTCCGAACGACATCACGGTCACCGACGTCAAGTACGAGGGCCCGGAACTGGTCGTGTACACCCGCGATCCGAAGCGGTTCGCGGGCGACGGCGACCTGAACCGCCGGCTCGCCTCCAAGCTCCGGAAACGAATCACGGTCCGACCCGACCCCAGCGCGCTCTCTCCGCCCGCCCGCGCCGAGGAGGAAGTCCGCGCGGTCATCCCCGAGGAGGCCGGCGTGACCGACCTCGACTTCCACGAGGACACCGGCGAAGTCGTCATCGAGGCGGAGAAGCCCGGAATGGTGATCGGGCGCCGCGGCTCCACGCTCCGGGAGATCACTCAAGAGGTCGGCTGGACCCCGGAAGTCGTTCGGACGCCGCCGATAGAGTCCTCCACCGTCTCGAACGTGCGCGGCTTCCTGAAGAACGAGCGCGAGGAGCGCCGCGACATCCTCGAACGCGTCGGTCGGCAGATCCACCGCGAGAAGATGTCCGACGACGAGTGGGTCCGGATCACGACGCTCGGCTGCTGTCGCGAGGTCGGCCGCGCCGCCTTCATCCTCTCGACGCCCGAGACGCGCATCCTCATCGACTGCGGCGACAAGCCCGGCGCGGAGGGAGAGGTCCCGTACCTCCAAGTCCCCGAGGCGCTGGGCGCCGGCGCGGCGACGCTCGACGCCGTCATTCTCACCCACGCCCACCTCGACCACTCGGCGCTGCTGCCGCTCCTGTTCAAGTACGGCTACGACGGCCCGATCTACACGACCGAGCCGACCCGCGACCTGATGGGGCTCCTCACGCTGGACTACCTCGACGTCGCCGCCAAGGAGGGCCGGACGCCCCCGTACGAGTCGGCGCAGGTCCGCGACGCGATCAAACACACCATCCCGCTGGAGTACGGCGACGTCACCGACGTGGCGCCGGACGTGAAGCTCACCTTCCACAACGCGGGTCACATCCTCGGGAGCGCGGTCACGCACTTCCACATCGGCGACGGCCTCTACAACGTCGCCTTCTCGGGCGACATCCACTACGAGGACACCCGCCTGTTCAACGGCGCCGTCAACGACTTCCCGCGGGTGGAGACGCTCGTCCTGGAGTCCACCTACGGCGGCCGCGACGACTACCAGACCGACCAAGCCGACTCCGAGGAGGCGCTCAAACGCGTCATCAACGAGACGTACGAGCAGGGCGGGAAGGTCGTCATCCCCGCGTTCGCCGTGGGGCGCTCGCAGGAGATCATGCTCGTCTTGGAGGAGGCGATGCGCGAGGGCGACATCCCGACGATGCCGGTCCACCTCGACGGGATGATCTGGGAGGCGACCGCGATCCACACGACCTACCCCGAGTACCTCCGCGACAACCTCCGCGACCGGATCTTCCACGACGACGAGAACCCGTTCCTCGCCGACCAGTTCAACCACATCGACGCCGGCGAGGACGAGCGGCAGGAGGTCGCCGACGGCGACCAGTGCATCGTCATCTCCACCTCGGGGATGATCGAGGGCGGGCCGATCATGTCGTGGCTCCGCCACATCGGTCCCGACCCGAACTCGAACCTCGTCTTCGTCGGCTATCAGGCGCAGGGAACGCTCGGCCGCCGGATCCAGAACGGCTGGGACGAGATCCCGGTCGACGGCTGGGGCGGCGGGAGCCGCGGCGACACCCTCACCCTGGAGATGGGGACGGAGGTCGTCGACGGCTTCTCCGGCCACGCCGACCGACAGGGGTTAGAGAACTTCGTGAAGACGATGAACCCGCGCCCGGAGAAGGTGCTGTGCGTCCACGGCGACGAGCGCTCCGTGCAGGACCTCTCCTCGGCGCTGTACCACGACTACAACATGCGGACGTTCGCGCCGAAGAACCTGGAGACGTTCCGGTTTAAATAACGACCGTTGCGGAAGGCGCGGCCGCCAGCGCGGCCGGCGTCAGTCGCAACCGGAGTCGACGCGCTCCGTCGGCTCGCCGGTCGCCGCGGTCGCGACCGCGGTCGTCTGGGCGATGGGTTGCTCCTCGTTGACGCCGATGAACAGTATCTCGACCGAGTCACCCGGCTCCATCGGACGGTCGCCGGTGTATTCGATCGGGTACCTGTTATCGACGCGGAAGAACGGCTCATCGTTGCCGCGGGAAATATCGTTCTCATACGACTCCACGTACCTAAACGGAGGTCCACTCGTTCCCGTATCTCCGCTGCTCTGATACCGATTGTGGACCATTCGCACGGTCAACGTCTCTCCCACCCCCAGGTCACCCGTACAGAACTCACCGACATCTTGGGAGTGAAACCGCTGTTCGGAGTCCTCGTCGAAGAGGTTCGGGTTTAAAAACCGGACCTGCCCGCCCTCACCCTCGGATCCCTCCCATCGAATGAGTACAGATCCGATATCATCGCCTTCGAACGTCGAGCCTGCAATATATCGGAGGCTGATGACGTCGATGTCGCCGCGGGGCGGATCGCCGACACGAGAGTTCCACCCGCTCCACTCCCGGTGTTCGGGACCGAGCGTCACCTCGGCGTCGCCGAACGCGCGCGGCTCTTGCGGCTCCTCGAGCGCGCTCCCGACGTCGAAGACGGTGACGCCGATACTCGACGCGATGATCACGACGATGGCGGCCATGAGCACCGTCGCGACCACGGTGCTGACGCCGCGGCCGTCGCTACCGGTCATCCGTCACCTCGGCGCCGCGGACGCGAACGTGAATCATGAGTTATTACTTCGCCGACTAGCGCATAGGTGCATCGCTCCACCTATCAGTCGAGATACTCCTTTTCAGTATTCACTTATATGATAAGTGAGAACGACGTGTCATGCGTCTCGCGCTCATCGCCCACGACGAACTGAAAGACGAGATGGTGGAGTTTGTCACCAAACACGCGGCGGCCCTCGAGGAGTGCGAACTCGTGACGACGGGGACGACCGGGACGCGCATCACCGAGGAGACCGGCCTGGCCGTGAACCGACAGGCGTCGGGGCCGTACGGCGGTGACCTCCAGATCGGCGGCATGATCGCCGACGACGCCATCGACGGCGTCGTCTTCCTTCGGGACCCGCTCACCGCACAGGCGCACGAGCCCGACATCTCCGCGCTGCTCCGCGTCTGCGACGTGAAGGACGTGCCGCTGGCGACCAACGTCGCCTCGGGCGAACTGCTCGTCGAGGGGCTGCTCGGCTCGTCGTGACGACGCGCTGCCGCGTATCAGATCGGATAGCCGAGAGCACGGCGTTTTACGTGCACCCGTCGTAACGCGAACCAATGACTGGTCAGTCGACCGCTCGGGTCGCGGCACTGGCGACCGCGCTGCTCCTCGTCTCGGCGCTCGCCGCGAGCGGGGCGGCCGTCGGCGACGCGAGTGCCGCGCGGCCGGGCGGCGCGGCAGTCGCGCAGACGGACGGCGACGCCGTCTCGCCCCCGACCGGGTGTTTCGCGGGCGACGGATATCCGATCTCGATCGGCGAGACCGGGGCCACGATCGACGTGACCGTCCACCTCTCCGTGCTGACAGACCCGGTTGCGGGCAACGAGTTCGGGATCGAGGCGGTCGGCGCGCTCGGCGACGAGCCGATCGTGACGCTCGCCGCCGGCGTTCGGCTCACCGCGCGGGAGGCGATCGCGAACGGGATCGACCCGTTCGCGGCCTTCACCGTGCTGTACGCTTACGAGCTCGACCTCCCGATGTTCGGCGGGGCGATCGGCGACGCCGAGTACGACGACGGCGGGCCCCCGATCGAGTCGGGCGCGAGCACCGTGGCCTGCTGAGCCGTCGCGTCACTCGCGCCGCGCTACGCGCCGTCCCCGTCGTCCGCGGGCGGCCGGACGCCGCGCACGATCCCGAGGAGCTCGCGCCGCGCGTCGGCGGCGCTCCGACCGTCCGGATACGCGTCCGCGCCGAGCGGGTACGCGCCCCCGGCGAGCAGGTACTGGTCGGTCGCCCACACCGCCAGCAGGGCCTCGACCGGAACCGCGCCGGCGGCCGCTCCGTCGCCGCCGCCGGTCCTCCGTTCCCGGTCGGTTCGACAGTCGCCGCGAAGCGTCCAGAGCTTCGCCCGCGAGGCCGACGGGTCGTCGACCGCCATCTCGCGGTCGCCCCGCCGCTCGACGGCCTCGATGCCGCGCTCGGCGAGCCGATCGCGGAACCCCGACCTCGACTGGCGTTCGACGAATCGCGTGAGCGCGGGGTTCGGCTCGGTCTCCGGGCGGATACGCAGTCGGCTCGCGAAGCAGAACGGTCTCGGCGCCGGGGCGTCGGCCCGTTCGTACCGCACCGTGCCCGCGGTCACCGAGACGGGGCCGGCGGCGAACGGGCGGTCCGTCGTCTCGGCAACGCGTCGCCAGCCGTCGAGGCGGTCGGCGGGCACGACGGGCGGGTCCATAGTCGCCGTTCACGGGGAAGGTAATTAAAGGCGGGCGCGGACGGAGCGGTCGGGAGAGCCGGGGCGACCGGATCGGCGGGCCGCCGCGGGACGCGTCAGTGGTCGTCTTCGCGCCACTTGTGCTCGCACTCGGTGCAGACGAAGAAGCGCGTCTCGGACTCGTCGGCCGAGCGGATCTGCTGCATGTACCAGTAGGCGCGGTCGTTGCCGCACTCCGGACAGTGAGCGGTCGTCTGCGGCAGGCCCTTGTCCTCCGCGTCGCTCACGTCGATGACCTCCGACTCGACCTGCGACTCGGTGGTCCACTCGTCGTCGCCGTCCTCCCGACCGATCTCGTGGCCGCAGTCCTCGTCGCTACACACCCAGTGGTCCTCGCCCTCGCCGGACATCATCATCGAGCCGCACTCGTCGCAGAACTTCATGGCGGAACCAACCGCGGATCGTATATAAACGGCGGGATCGCGGCCGAGCGGGAGCGTCCGCGAGACGCTCACTCGTCGCTGTTGACGTGCTCGGCGAGCGCGAACCGGACGCGCTCCTCGTCGCTCCCCTTCGTCTCTCGGCCGGTGACGACTATCTCGCCGATGTCGGCGGTGCTTTGCACGTGCGTCCCGGCGCAGGCGGTTCGGTCGTACGGCTCGGCGTCGGCCTCCGGTCCGACCGCGTCGGCGCCCGCCGCCCCGATCTCGACGATCCGAAGGGTCTCGATCGAGTCCGGAAGGAGGTTGATTCGGGTGCGCTCGGGGTCGAGGGTCGCCTCCGCCTCGGCGCGGTCCATCACGTAGCTCGTCACCGGGCGCTCGTCCGCGACCAGCGCGTTGAGCCCGGCCTCGATCCGGTCGAGGTCCGCGTCGTCGAAGCGGTCGTAGGCCGCGTCGAGGTGCGCGTGGTCGTCGTACAGCTGGTTGCCGGTGGTCTGCGCGTCGAACTCCCGCAACAGCAGCGCCGACAGGAGGTGCTGAGCGGTGTGGTACTGCGAGTGAGCGAGTCGGCGCGCGGCGTCGACCTCGCCGACCACCGGGGTACCAGGTTCGGGCGGCGACGGGGCGCCGTCACCCTCGTCGATCGGCGCGAGGGTATGGTAGATGGTGTCCTTCTTCCGCACGTCGACCACGCGCCACCGGGCGTCGTCGTCCTCGGCCGCGAGGCGGAGCGTGCCCGTGTCGTGGGGCTGGCCGCCGCCCGTCGGGTAGAAGTGCGTCCGGTCGAGGACCACGCGGTCGTCGAGCGCGCGGTCGACGGTCGCCTCGAACGCGGTCACGGTGTCGTCGGCGAGGTACAGCTCCTCGGTCATATCCGTACGGAACGGGCCCGTCGGCTTAGCTCGTGCGCCCGGTCGGCGGGCCTCGCGTCGCGGACGTCGCTCTCAGACGCGATACTCGGACGTCGACGTTTATCAGTGCAGCCGGGCTACCCGTCGGTATGCAGAGGCCCGACCGCGCACAGAGCGAGGTGATCGGCGTCGTACTCCTGTTGGGACTCACGATCACGGCGGTCGGCGTGACGGTGGCGCTCGGGTCGACCGCCCTCGGCGACGTGCAGTCGTCGGCCGACGTCCAGCGGATCGAGGGCGCGATGACGCAGGTCGACTCGAAGGCCAGCCTCGTCGCGCACGGCGGGTCGACGAGCCAGCGCGTCCGGCTCGACCCGAGTCGAAACGCCGACGTGCGGGTCGACGGCGACGCGGGGACGATGCGCATCGAGGTGGAGGCGAAAAACGAGACGGGCGGGGTCGAGACGGTGACGAAGAACGTCACGCTCGGGGCCATCGTCTACGAGCGAGGCGGGGAGCGGGTCGCGTACCAGGGCGGCGGGGTCTGGCGAGCGAACGACGACGGCTCGTGGATGGTGTCGCCGCCGGAGTTCCACTACCGCGGCGACACGCTCACGCTGCCGCTCGTGACCATCGAGGGCGCGAACGGACGCCTCGGCGACGCCGCCGTCGTCACGGGTCGCTCGGAGCACCCGGAGGGCCTGTTCCCCTCCGAGAACGTCTCGAACCCGCTGCTCGGCGGGAACGTCACGGTGACGGTCGAGAGCGAGTACGCGCAGGCGTGGGGGCGGTTCTTCGAGACCCGGACGCGGGGGAACGTCACGCGGGTCTCCCCCACGGAGGTCCGAGTCGCGCTCCGCACGGAGACGATCCACCCGACGCTCAGCGCGGGCGTCTCGGCGCTCGGCACGTCACGGCTCGAATTCGGCGGGATAGATACCCTGTACGCCGACAGCTACGACTCCACCGACGAGTCGTATCCGGGGAGGGGCAACGCGAGCGATAACGCGGTGCTCCAGACGACCAGCGATTTCCACCTCACGTCGAGGGGAGGCGGTAACACCGAGTCGATAGAGGTCCGCGGAGACCTCATCGCGGAGTCGTTCAAAATTCCGAAAGGGCAGGCAAAAAAGAAGCTGACGGTCACCGGCGAGAAACGCGTCGACGACTCGCTCGAGAACGCGGACCCCGTCGCGGGGGCCATCTCCGAACGGATGACACGGGTTCGAGATCTGGACCTCCAGTCCGGTGGAGATTCCATAACGGGGTTCGCCCACGACGACGGAACCGTTCGCACCATCGATGAAGACACGTACGTCGACGGCGACGTCGCGGTCTCGGACGGGAGCACGCTCCGGGTCGAGGACGGAGCGACGGTCCAGATCACCGGGAGCCTAGACCTGAGCGGGGACGGCAGAGTCGAGTTCGAGAGCGACGACGGCGACCTCGCCGCGCTCGTCGAGGGCGACGTGTCGGTGCGGGACCAAGCGGCTCTTCGAGCACGCGGTGGCGACCGCGGCGAGCTGTTCGTCGACGGAGCGATCGAAATACGGGACGACGCGACGGTCACGGCTGCGAGCGACACGCGCTTCGAGCTGTACAACACCGGCGACGTCAACGTGACGAACCGAGCGCGGATCGCCGCCGACGGCGACGTGGCCGGAAACCTGTGGCTGTACTCGAGCGGAGATGACATCGGCTTCCGGGGGACGCCGAGTGACGGAATCGACTTCGCGGGCGTGATGTACGCGCCGACGAGCGACGTGACGCTTAAAAACAATATGACGTTCAAGGGGTCGTTCACGTCGGGGAGTTTCGCGTTCGACGACGCCGATCTCAGCCTCCACTACGACGAGTCACTCGCCACGCGCCAGCCGTTCGGGGGCGACTCCGTCCCCGTGGTGAGCCACCTGCACGTCTCCAGACACCGGGTGACCGTCGAGGACGACTGAACCGGACGAGCGCACCCGCGCCGCCAGCGGGTCCGTCCGTCAGCGCTGCAGTCCGACGACCCGGACGATCTCGCGCACGTACACCGCGTCGCCGTGTTCGATCTCCGCCACGGCGACGCCGTCGGCGCCGTCGGGGGTGGCGTCGGCGAACCCGTCGGCGCGATCGAAGTACCGCGCCCACGCGTCCGGCTGGTCCGTTTCGACCCAGAGGTACAGCGTCCCGCCGCCGGCGGCGTACCGCGTGGTCTCGGAGTCGGCGTTCTGGCCCGCAATCGCCGTGATCTGGACCGTCCCGTCGCCGGCGACCCGATCGTCGCCCTCGCCGCGGACCAGCGCGACGATCGGAAGCGTCGTCCGACCGTCGACCCCGACGAAGCGGGGTTCGGACAGCATGACGGAGCCGTCGCCGTCGCCGCGGACCAGCGCGCCGGCGTCGTACGCGATGGTCGTGTCGTCCTCCCGGTAGGCGATCCGCTTCGACGTCCACTCACCGAGCGTCCCGTTCGGGAGGTCGCTCGCGTTGCTGGTGTTCGCGAGGACGACCCGCGTCTCCTCGGCGACCGACAGGGTGCCGCCGGCCAGTCGGACCTCCGTCGCCCGGTTGGGATCGCCGTACCGCTGGACGTCCCGGAGGTTGTCGTCGAGCACGTCGAACGCGCGCTCGACGTTGGCGACGCGCTCGGCCTCTCGCCGGTCTTCCACGCCGGTGATGCCGACCGCGAACACCGTGCCGATCGTGACCGTGATCAGCGAGAAGACGAGGATGTAGCCGACGACGTTGCTCACGCCGCGGTCGTCGGCGACGAACGAGGAGACGCCGCCCACGGCGACCGTTCGAGACCGACGATCGCTCATCGCTCCGTCACCTCCAACCGGCCGGCGTCGCCGTCGTAGCTGATTCGGATCGGGCCGCCCCGCACGCTCGACTCCGCGACCGGGAGGCTCGCGATGTGCGGGATTTCGGTGACGGCCTCCGGATCGTCGGTACGCAGCGTCACGGCGTCGCCGTCGACCGCGATTCGGTACGGCCGTCCGGCCAGCCGGGTCGGCAGGTCGACGTCGATCGAGACGTTCGGGGCCGCGGCGCCGTCGGGGCGGTCGACCTCCGACGCGTTGGCGAGCCGGTCCGCGCTCTCGAGGTTCGCGACGGTGGTCTGCCCGACCACGGCGAGGTCGCCCCTGACGACCCGCTCCGTCTGCGAGTCGACGACGCCGCCGATCCCGATGACGACCCCGGAGAGCAGCACGGCGCCGATCGCGAGCGTCAGCACGTACCCGACGGTGACGCTCACGGCGCGGTCGTCGCGCCGGAGGCGACCGCCCCCCGCCGCTCCGCGCTCACGCATCGGGCTCACCCGGCGCGACCCGGACCGTCGTCTCGAACCGGAGCTCGGCGGTCCGGTAGCTGAGGTCGATCGCCGCGTCGTACACCGCCGGGGTCGCGGTGTGCTCCGAACTCACGGCGTCGCCCGACTCGGGGAGGACGGTTAGTCGCGCCTCGCCGTCCGCCGCGTCGGTGCGCTCAATGTTCACGTCGTAGTCCCCGTCCAGCGTCCCGACGCTGTCGGCCCAGAGCCCCGGACAGCGCTCGTTGCCGAGGGCGTTTCCGGTCAGGTCCACGGCGACGAGACCGGTCGACGACGCCGAGCAGACGACGGTCGGAGCGCCCCCGTTCTCGCCGACGGCGACCGTGACGTTGCCGTCGTCGTCGCTCTCGTACACGTACACCTCCCGCGTCGCGGCGGAATCGTTGGCGAACTCGACGCGGAACGCGTCCGCGGTCGCCCCCGACTCGTCCGTCGAGGCGAGCGAGGCGGGGTCCACGTCGACGACGAACCCCCGCGTCCGGTCGACGTCGGCGGCGAGCGTGGCGTTCGAGCCGCCGGTGCCGTTCGCGGTGAGGGCACCCGTCACGTAGCTCCCCTCCCGCATCGACGCCGCGGTCGTGGTGACGCGCGTCACCCCGCCTCGCTCGGCGTACGCACGAGCGAGGTACGCGTCGAGGCCGTCGACGCCGTCCTCGACCGCGGTGACCGCCGCGCCGTGGTCCGCGAGTCGGTTCCGGTTCGTGCCGTCGATCAGGGCACCGGTCCCCTCGACCGCGGCCGCCCGGACCTCCAGCGCCTCGCCGTCGGCGGCTTCGATCCCGCGGGTCGCGACGTTCTCGCTGTAGATGCTCGCGTTCAACAGCACCACGAGCGCGACGAGCGCGACGGCCACGACCAGTCCGGCGACCAGCAGCATCTGACCGCGGTCGGCGTCGCGGAACCGCCGGCCGTCGCTCGAAGAGTCCACCTTGCGGGTACCACCGCCGCGGGAACCGTCGCCGTCGGGCGATCCGTCCGTTACAGCTGCCATACGACGATGCGCACCTCCAGTCGGTCGTACACCGCGCCGGCGGCCGCGTCGGCCGCGTAGAACTCGCCCTCGTTCGTCCCGTTCGAGAGCGACGCCAGCGTCGTGTTCTCGTATCCCGGCGCGGTCAGGTTCGCGTCGTCGGTGACGACGACCGTTCGCGACGCCGTCACGGCGTTGTCGCTCGGCGCGCCCATGCTCACCAGCGTCGTCTCCCCCTCGTTGTTCGGCCCGTGCCGTACGTAGACGTTGAACGCGATCCGCCGGTCTCCGAAGCTCTCGTTCAGGGCCGCACCGAAGGCGTTCGGCGGGCCGCCGCCGGTGAAGTGGCTCGGACTCCGGCTGGCGGTGAACGTCTCGTCCTCCGGGTCCCAGCGGAGCAGGGCGGCCTGCAGGTCGCCGTTCGCCGCGCTCGTCTCCAAGAGGTCGTTCGCGACCGCGCGCTGCTGGTTCTCCAAGTGCTGGTTCGACGTGCTGGCCGACAGCGGGGTCACCGCGGTCGCCTGCAGCGCGAAGGTGAGCCCGGCGAGGATCAGTATCGCCGCCGCGAACGCCTCCAGCGTGTGCGCCTGCGCGCGGTCGCCGAACGGTCGCACGGTCACCACACCCACACCGTGAGCCGGTACTGCGTCCCCTCGATGGAGACGAGTCGCTGGGAGACGCTGACGCCGCCGCGGTCGACCCGGACCGGATCGGTCGTGCTGCGGCGCAGTTCGACGACCCGCGTGCCGTACCGCGTGTCGATGGCGACGGTCGAGGCGTTGCCGATCGGGTCCGGCTCGTCCATCGCGTGGACGACGACGAGGACGTCGTCGTCGATGCCGAACTCCTCGGCCGTGTCGTTCGCGACTCCCGGCGGACAGCCGGCCGCGCCGGCGAGCGTGGCGTTCCCGCCGTCGCCCTCGAAGTACGCGGCCGTACACGCCGGGGACAACACCGCGGGCTCGACCGGCGAGGCGACGAGGAGGTCGCCGACGAGCCCCGAGGCGACGCGGTCGCTCACTGCCGGCAGGGCCGTCTCGGCGCCGGCGAAGGGGTCGAACACCGTGGGGACGAACGCGATCACGAACCCGAGCGTCAGCAGGAACACGCTCGCCCCGACGGCGAAGTCGACGGGCGTCTGGCCGCGGTCGCCGGCGAACCCGCCGCCGACCGACCGTCGGTCACCCCACATACACCCACACCCCCAGCGCGAGCGTCATCAGGATCACGGCGAACTTGACGCCGGAGATGATGTCGGCGTTGCGGATGTACCCGCTGATGAAGCCGGAGAGCACCGCCTGCAGCGTCACCGCGTGGAAGAACAGCATCGAGAGCACGTCGGGTTCGACGCCGCCGCCGCCGAAGCTCGGTCCGCCCCGCGCCCCCGCCGGCCGACTCGGCCTGCGACGTGAGCCCGCCCATCACCTCGATGAACTGGGTCTGGAGGATCGCCATCACGCCGAGCAGGGTGATGTACGTCATCACGATGATCGCCACCTGCATCCGGGTCTGCGAGATCCGGTCGCGCTCGATGTCGTCTTGGTTCTCCGACGCCTGCGCCGCCGTCGTCAGCACGTCCGTGATCTGCGAGGACGCCTCCTGCGCCTCGGAGATGAGCTTCACCGTGCGGGCGAGTCGCGGAACCGCGTACTTGTTGTTGAACTCGACCAGGGCGTCTCGGAGGCCCATGCCGTAGTTCACCTTCGCGTGGATCACCTCGAACTCCTCCGCGAGCTGGCCCGTCGACGTCGCCGCGACCGTCTCGACCGACTCCAAGAGGGTCTGACCCGTGTCGTTCGCCGACGAGAGCTTCCGGAGGCTCTCGGAGAGCTTACCCGTGATCGCCCGTTTCGACCGCTGGCTCCACTCGTGGAACACGGCGAGCGGGACCATCACGAGGTACGCGGGGACGTAGACCCAGACGAACGCGGACCAGACGGGGCGGGCGACCCAGCCGTCGAAGGTGATCGGCGCGTTACCGGTGACCGCCGCGATGGCGACGATGGCGACCGCGGCCGGGACCGTCAGCGCCAGGGTGTACAGCGGGTTATCGCGGAGGAACAGCTGCGGCGCCGAGACGATCTGTGTCGTCTTGTACGTCCCCTCTCGGTCGCGAATCCGGTCGAACACGTCGAATCGACCCACGAATCCCTCGATCAGGCCGAAGTGGAGCAGTCCCTCTTCGCTCGTCTGCTGGAGCCGTTCGCTGCCCCCTTTGGGGTGGAGGTAGCCGTCGCCGGGTTCGTCCTGTTTGACCGTGGAGACGAGCACGAGGAAGCCGACGCCCGTCAGCGGGATCAGCGCGTACACCGTCGCGTACAGCAGTCGGTCGTCGGCCTCGCCCATCATGCCCATGATGACGAGGATGATGATGAGAAGCAGCGGGAACAGCGAGAGCGTCATGTACATCTCGCCGAACAGCTCCAGCGTCTCCAGAGTCATCTCGCGCTCCTGCTTCGACGTGCGGAGGTGTTTCTCCTTTTTGTCCTTCAGGAAGCCCTCCATGTTGCCACCGGAGTTGACGATCGAGAGCATGTCGGCGAGGAACTGCGAGAGCTCGTCGGACGGCGTCTCCATCGACTGCTGGCGGATCGCGTTCCGGTAGTCGGTCCCGAAGTACTCCGTCTCGTTGACGATGCTCTGGAACTCGCGGGAGACCTCGCCGTAGGTGTCCTCCGCCTCCGCCATCGAGCGGAGGATCTCCAGCTGATTGAGCCCGCCGACGGAGAGCGCGTACATGAACGAGACCGAGTCCGCGAGCAGGAGGTTGATCTCGCGTTTCCGCTCCGAGGCCCGGGAGTAGGGAATCGCGACGAGGCCGCCGAACCCGAGCGCGAACCCGATCGAGCCGAAGACGAGACCGCTTATCAACACCGCGGTCGGGACCACGAGCGACCGCAGCAGCTCCTGGATCGCCGGCGTGGGCGCCGGGATCCCGAGCGACAGCGAGCTCGCGTCGATCAGGCCGAGCGAGAACACGCCGAACCCGACCAGCGTGCCGATCGCCCAGAGGAGTCCGCCGACGAGGAGACCGGCCCCGAGCGCCCGCGAGACGTACATCTCCACCTGGTCCGGCATCCGCGCCTCCGCGAGCTTGCGTTCGACGTCCCCGACGAAGTCGCCGTCGGGGTCGAACAGCAGCTCGAAGACGGGATAGAACAGCTCCGCGAGAACCTCGGCGTCGACCGAGCCGTCGCCGACTCCGGTGTCGAGGCTCACGCGGCCCACCTCTGCTCGGGCACGGCGCTACCCCTCCTCCGAGGATTCGACCGTGCCGAACCCCCAGTCGCCGATGTCCTCCTCGTCGCTGTCGTCCCCGCCCGGTTCCCCGTCCTCGTCGTCTCCCGCCTCGTCCCCTGCCTCGTCGTCTCCCGCCTCGTCTCCTGCGTCACCGCCGTCCTCCCCGCCTCGTCCCCTGCCTCGTC
>Ga0102936_1000536_pt1 | contig 15130 bp, 11 predicted proteins | sample SalPon2_A_H2O_MG_FD_78502 | JGI IMG/M metagenome (GOLD analysis project Ga0102936, IMG submission 78502) | Salt pond water microbial communities from South San Francisco under conditions of wetland restoration - Salt Pond MetaG R2_A_H2O_MG | ecosystem: Environmental > Aquatic > Non-marine Saline...
CGGCTGTACCGCCGAGACTCACCGGATCTCAACCTCCGGCAGTGTTTCCGGAACACTGGTGTTTTTGTTCTCAGTGTCTGGAAGCATTGCGTACCGTACCTCTACTTCGAGTATATCACTCCCAGCTGTAGCGTCCGGGTCCCGCTGGACCCAGAATCGCTCTTCGCGTCGCTCGGGACCTGCTCTGGTTCCCGGTCGAACGACGAGATTGCGCTGCTCAGCCCCTGCTCCCTCACCGTTCTCATAGGTAACCCGCCGTTCTGCGCTCTGGACTTCAATGTCGACGTACGCCTTGTTTCGTTTGTAATTCCACACGACTACGTCGTGGGCCACACGGTCATCTGGCCCGACAATGCAGTCTGTCTCCGTCTCACATATGAGTGTCTCAACCTCGATACTCCCGTGGTCATAGGTATCGTCTTCACAGCGCATCAGTTGTCACCTCCAGCGTTCGCGTCGCGTGGGGCATCGGTCTCCAGCGATTCAGTGAGGCGACCGAGTAAGGCGCCCAGTTCGTTGGCATGAAGCTCATCTTCGAGACTCTGCCGAAACACTCCCCAAAATGGGTGGTCGTCGTACGTCTCTACTGTTGCGGTGAGTTCTCGTCCATCAGTGTGGGTGCCCTCTCGTTCCCATGTGAGCTCGTATCTGTCGTAAGTGAGTGCGAGGAAGCGACAAGCCTCAGGGAACCGTTCGTCCATGCGGACCGCAGGTAATGTAGATGTTAGCCGCTCCGGTTCGTAATCCCCGTTTGCCTCGAAGCTGACCTCTACTGACTTACTCTTATCCATCGCCGGCACCGCGTCAAGAAACGCCTGGATCTCAAATGGTGCCTCCCAAGTTACCGCATAGTGCTCTCTGAACATCGAGCTAACCACATAGTGATCATGGAGGCGAAGCACAGTTTCAGTAAGAGCGTCGGTCAGCTGGCGGACGTTGATCGAGATTTCTCTCTGTGATTTGTCGCTGGTGTTTTCCGGGTTATGTCCGGGTTTGATACCTGTCTCGTCTTCGCTGCCCCCAAAGTCACCAAAATCAGATATCTCGCCGATACTCGGTGTATCCGGACTAGCAGATGGCCCCGTTGGACCCGATTCGATATTTAATTCGTCTTGAATCGACTCCATCATATCCACGTCCATCTCGTAACTGGCCATGCTCTCCATGAGATGGTTTTGAGTATCGTCGACATCTGGTTGGATATCGATACCGAGACTCTCTTGGACTGTATCCATCGTCTCAGCGTCCACGTCAAATTCCGCCATTCGCTCTTCGAGTCGTGACTGAAACGTAGTGGGCGAGACCTCATCAACAATCTGGTCAATCGTGCCCGTTGCAGATTCGTCCTCCATTAGCTCCCGACCAGCTTCAATCAGGAGGATGGCAGCCAACACACTCTCAAGTTTGTTCAACTCCGTCCGTCTGAGATTGAACCTTTTCCGTTCCAGTTTTGCCTTCTTTGCAAGAGCCTGTTTTTTATTTCCGGTAGCCTCTGACCCCTTCTCTATTAATTCTTGGTACTTCTTTTGGTGCTTTTTTAATTCAAGATTCAGTTTCTCACGCTGATGTTCCAGATTGGCCTTGTCCTTGCGGAGCTCTTTGTTCGAGTAAGAGTCAGTCCTTAGAAGACTTTTATCGACAGTTCCGAACTGTTCCCGTAGCCAGTCATCCACATCTCTGTCGTCTACCATCGTTCCTCTTCGGCTTGGTCAGGAATACTACGTTTCAGATTATAAATCACGGTCCTGTCCCGGTCTCTCCCACCGATAGTACTCTAAAGCGTTCGCATTTGCTTTGATACGTTTCTAATGTCATCAGACACAATAGTATAAAGATGGGCACGAACAATTAATATGCAACCCATCTAAACGGTTAACACTCATGGCTATTGGCATTAATGCCCGAGTTAGTCGTTCACTCGCCGCTTCTGGTGGGGTTACGACTGTCGAGGTGGGGCTGGAGCCTACGGCTAAAACAAAACCGAGCAAGAGACATGTAGCTCTACTCATCGATACCAGTGGGTCGATGAAGGGGCAAAAAATACAAAACGCGAAAACGGGGGCAAAAAACGCTCTAGACCGGCTTAACGAAACAGACTATGTCAGTATCATCGGGTTCAATTCAGATACCAATGTCGTGTTGCCGATTACTGAATGGGGTAACAGGACTCTATCTGCGGCAAAGGAAGATATTTCGACACTGTCAGCAGGTGGCGGAACAGACATTTATAAAGGGCTAGAAGAGGCCAGAGCACAGTTAGTCGACAATGCTCCACGTGACCCTTCTGCAGTCAAACGGATTATCTTACTTTCTGATGGACAGGACCGGTTCGAACCCTCGACATACCGCGATTTGGCAGGCGAGTTTGACGAGGATGGTCTCTCGATTATGGCGGCAGGAATCGGTTTCGCATATGATGAGTCAGTAATGCTCGCTCTAGCCAACGCCTCAGGGGGTATTCCGGCTGATCTCTCCGAAGAGGATATCGACCAGTTTTTAGAAGATACGGTCAGTGACACTGCCGATGTGGTCGCGGCGAATCCCACAATGGAAATCGAGCCTAGACAGGGGTTCGTTGTGAACGATGCCCCGGCGCGGTTCAACGCACCGAAGATCGAGGAGCGGTCAATTGACGATTCTAACACAGTAGCAAGAATCACATTACCGGAATTACAGGTCGATGAGCCACACCGGTTATCGTTTGAAATGCTCTGTCAGCCAAAACAGCCTGGACTATCACATGAGCTCGCGGATCTACGGTTGGTCGATTCGACTGGGACAGTTCTTGGAGAGACTGTTGTTGAAGTAGAGTATTCCGACGAAGGAGCAATTGAGCGGGTGGATATAGAAAAAGCTCGAACCAAAGCAAAAGTCACGACTGATATCCAAGACCCCGACATTTCCAAGAGCGAGGTTCAAACGGATATCCAAACTGTCGAAGAACAGGGGTGGAACACAACAGCGGATAGTCTCAGAGAAACGTTGGAAACGGCTGATACGGATGGTGGGCTTATCCGGATTAGTAAATCCGACCAGAACAAAAAGTGATATTCTAATCAAACTACATATCAATGTTTCATCAAACTTTCCGGTTAGATACGTAGTCTTTCCAAAGAGGTATATGACATATATCCGTTTATTATCCTATTCATGGCCGCTGACAAGACTTTGGGTATTGACTTGGGGACGACCAACAGCGGAATCGCAATCGTCGAGGCAGGCGATCCTCAGATGCTTGCCAACAATGATGGGAATCGGCTCACCCCATCGGTTGTACACTATGATGAAGAAGGGAAGGCTCTAGTAGGGCGTCGGGCAATCGATAGGGAACCCGCAGAACCCGAACAGGTAGTCCGCGAAATAAAACGACACATGGGTGAGGACGGCTACACAGAAGCTATCTCAGGGCACGAGTACACCCCAACTGAAATATCTGCAGATATCTTGCGTAAACTCAAAGACGACGCCGAGAGTTACTTGGGAGACGAACCAACAGAAGCGGTCGTCACGGTTCCCGCATATTTCACCATCGACCAGACAGCCGCAACCAAAGATGCAGCCGAGAGCGCAGGTTTCAACGAGACTCATCTTATTAACGAACCGACGGCGGCGGCACTGGCCTACGGCAATGGAAAAGATCTCAACGAAACCCTCCTCGTCTATGACTTCGGCGGCGGGACCCTGGACATCTCCGTCATTGAGGTAGCCGACGATCAATACGATGTCCTGGCTACTGATGGCGACAACGAACTCGGCGGGGCAGACTTCGATCAGGTAGTGATGGAGTTATTGGCAAACCGTTACGAGCAGGAGAAGGGTATCAAAATCCTGGACGACGAAGAAGTACGTGCGAAACTACGCGTCCAAGCCGAGAAGACAAAGATTGATCTCTCTTCCGACGATGAGACAGAAGCACTGGCACCATTCTTAGGTCAAATAGAAGGGGACATCATTGACCTCACTGAGATAGACAACACGGTCACTCGTGAGACCTTTGAGCAAAAGACAGCAGACCTTCGTGACAGAGCAATTGATCCGGTCGGTGACGCCCTTGAGAAAGCGGATTTGGAAACCGGTGATATTGACACCGTCTTGCTCGTCGGTGGTTCGACGTTGATTCCAAGTATTCAGGACCGACTCGAAGAGTTTGTCGGAGTCGAACCAACGAAGACGCTTGATCCCGACAAAATCGTCGCACAGGGTGCCGCCGTCTACGCACAGCGAGAAATCGAAGCCGGATACCGATGTGGTGTCTGTGGGAAGGAGTTCGACGCGATGCTGTCGCTCAACGAGCACTACGACGACGCACACACGGATGACTCTTCTGACGATATTGAGTGCCCGTACTGTGAGGAGGTCTTTGACTCCGACGCAGAGCGTGAAGCGCACGTCTCGAAAGAACATCCCGACGAACTCACTGGTGCCGGGACCGGTATCACCGACATCATTTCGCATTCGCTGGGGACTAAACTGAAAGACGGTTCGATGGACGTGATTATCGACAACGGGGAGAGTACTGACGACGCGGTCGGTGTAGGTGAATACACGACGACCACCGACGACCAGACTCGAGTCACCGTGGGTGTATACCAGGGTGAACACGAGCAAGCCGAGCAGAACGTCAAAATCGGCGAACTACAACTTACGGGAATCCCACCGAAACCTGCTGGTGTTCCACTAATTGAGGTTACGTACGACTACGATAGCGATGGAATCCTCCATGTAGAGGCAGTCGAAAAAGACAGCGGCGAGACCGTTGACGGAGAGTTCGATATCTGAACCCGCAGGCAAGGGTCGTCTTTACTCGTCCTCGACAGCGACCGTAACTCTAGCTGGCCTGATTACCCGATCATGTGACCGGTAGCCGTTCTCCAATACGTCGACGACGTTGCCTGGTTCGTACTCAGCGGTTGGAACTTTCTCCATCATCCGGTGTAGCTCGTCATCGTACGGTTCCTGTGGTTCGGGATCGATGCGCTCAATGCTCCCAGATGTGATAGTTTTGTCGAACTGTTTCTTCACAACACCGAGTCGCCGTTCGGTCCCTTCCTCGAGGTCCTCCATCTCTATCGCGTCGCCAAGCATATCCTTGACTTGCAGCATCTCACTGGCGAGATCCTCGACAGCATATTTCTTGATTTCCTGGTGTTCCCGCTCGTTCCGACGCTCGTAGTCAGATACCTTCGACTCCAATTCGTCGAGCCGCTCTCTCGTATCTTTGACAACGGCTGCGAGTTGCTCTATCTCAGTTTCCGACGGGGGATTAGTAGTTTCATTCCCCTCTCGGTCAGCCCCCCTCTCTGCAGATTCCGGTGAGTCAGCGTCATGACTCTCTGTGGACGGGGTGTCATCTTCTGTCGCCTCTGTCCCAGCGGACACATTCCCTTCATCCGGCGACACGGAATCAGTTGCATAGCCCTCACCGTCTACTTCTGTTCGTTGATCGCTCTCCTGCGACGTCTCTACCCGCTCTCCACTGGTTGTCTCCTCGTCAGCCATGTATGTTCGTTTATCAACTTGTATTCAGGTATATTTAATTTTCCCCTCAGGTACCATTCCAGGCACTGGTACTAGCGTCATGTAACTTGTGGCCAAGCGTGAGTACACACTTTCCGCGTAGCTGACGATTGTCCGGCAGTGAAATCTCTGTCTGATACATCTCCGACTGCGATGGAACGATTGTCTGGGTACGACACAGTCGAGGTCGTGCGACGATGGATTCATTTTCATCCTCGAACTCGGCATATATCCCTAGATCGTCTGCCGCAACATCTCCGAAATTTGCAACGTTAACTGTCATGATTATACCGCCGCTGTCAGCTGGTTTTGCATCCCAGGAGTGGACAAGTATCGGATTCGTTCCGACCGGGTAGATATTTGCAGATGCGTTCTGGTACTGTCTCGGCACATCTCCGATATCCCAGCCATGTCCGGTCGCCTCTACTGTGTAGTACCTCGTCCCCTCATGCTCGTAGTAACTGCCATCGATTTCCATATTCGGTGATACACCGAGTATCATGTGATGATGATTCGGAAGAACTATTGGAGCGACATCACAGCCGAGTTCCTGTAGGAGCGCGCCCAGTAAAATTGACGTGTCCTCACAGTCACCGCCGTCGTGGACGAGTGTCTCAATTGGATACTTCGGGTACTCGATTTGCCCAGTTGTGACATCATCTGGCGAGTATTCGAGGCTCTGTACGAATCGGACCGCAGCGTTGATACGCTCGCGCTCGGAAAGTCCGAGCTCATCACCGAACGACCGGACTCGGTTAGCGAGTGCTGTGAGGAAGGGTCTGTCGAAGGGATCGGAAATGTATACCCCGAAATTTCGCGTTCGGTATCGCTCGGTGTAGTACTTGAACAACGGTCCGGGCACCTCCATCTCCCACGTCTCTAGCTTGCCCTGATAACGCCACTTGAATCGACGAAGAAAGCCCCCCTCCTGGCTAGTCCCCTGGGGCTTTGAGCGACCAGACCATCCATCGAAATCCGCATCCCATTCAGCGTCGTATTCACGGTCCCGAACCACTCCGTCCGGTCTAACCGTCACATCGAATTCACCAGGAACATCTAGTTCGTCAAAAGTATCGTCGAGCAAAGGTGCTATTTTTGTCCGTCTATCCATACTGAGTCCGGCGAGTTGCTCTCGCAACCATTCGTCATCGTGTTGCTCGTCCCGCTCGGTGAGTAACTTACTCACGACCTCGTTAAGATTGCTTACTGAACGATTCGAGTCTGGCACGTTATCAATTACCGAATATCTCGTAATAAAACTACATATGGCTTTTGACCATGCAAGACGGTCGATTTCGGAATATACGAGCCCTGAAGTGATATGCCCTCATTCAGGGTGCGGGGCAGCTACAGTTGTTCGGTTTCCGACTCTTGCTTCGTAATGCCACCACCAGTGTCCACGAGTTCCGGATATGCGAACCAGAGATGCTCGTCAAGTTCTTCAGCGGGGTTGCCATCTCCACGCATCGCTTCAGAGACCCGTTTGTCCGCTTTAATATTATACTCGTGCACCTTTCCGTACTCGCTCATCTTCGCGAAGTGAAGGTTAGAGTATATGCCTAGGAACCTGATAGAATGTTGATTCCGAATACTGACACTGTTGCTCCCAAAACTCATGAAATTGCTTTCTTGCTTCCCAATCGATTCGATGCGATCTTTCCAGTTCGGATTCTCGGTGTTAGTATTGTTTATCAAGAGAGCCAGCAGTGGATGTGGGTCGGTCTGTCCACTCTGATCGTTCAGAATCTTGGACATGATTTCGTCATCATCCTCACGATCTTCGACCTGCTCGTCCATCTGGTCCATGACGATATCACACACCCGTTCGATGTCTTCGCGGGTTACGTACCCATCAGAGAGCAGTTGATTAATCGATGGGGGCGATGCGGACTCGACGTGTTCTTCGAGTGCTGCTAGCACCGTGTCGTCCCACCAATGCACATCCTCGGGCCTATCGTATCCAACCCACTTAGCGAGGTCCTCCGGTGAGAGTGATTCGAGATTTGTCATCGGGATGTTCGTGTGCGTGTCGTATGAGAATTCACCGAGTGCATCCAGATGTTCATCTCGTTTCTCCTCCAACCGGTCGATGTCGGCTTGCAGATCTCCCAGTATCTCCTCGCGGAGAGTATCTGCGGCCTTATCGAAGTTGTCCCTTGCATTGCTTATCCCCTCCCGTGCCTGTTGTCGCTTGTTTCGAACAATCGATACGTTTTGCTCGCTCGTTTTTACCGTTCTATACTGTTCCAGGAGTTCGTCGCGGTCACTACTTCGTGTATCGATTTCGTCGTCCAGACGGTGGAATATCGACTCGTTTTTGTCCCGAAGTTTATCCAGCCTTTCGTCGAAGAACGAACTTAGGCCTTCGGCACGATTCTGGTGTTCCGTTCCAGCGTAATCGGCATATTCTTCCGGATAGTGTTCTTCGAATTCGTCGCTGTACGTGTCCCAGAGATCATCGACCAGCGTCTGAAACTCAGATCGATCCTGGTTCCGTATTCGTTTGACTTCGCTCATCAACTGGTCGAGTATAAAGAACTCTGCGATATCGGAAACGGTAAACTGCTCTAACTGGGCAGACAGCGAGAGGTTTCCGTCGTTCCTAGCGGCCGCATCGAGCTCGTCCGTATCGATTTCCGTGACGTCGAACTTTCCCTGTACCGATCTGCCCGCTTGGGAGTCAGCCACCGTGCTGGCGGCTGCAGTTGTTAACTCCGAAAGATGGTCTTCATCCCGGAAATTCACTAGCTCGCGCGCCTCATCGCGGCACTCCCTGACAAATACTGGAGCGATATTCTCATTCCGCTCGTTTTCTGGGGGTTCGTCAGGAACCTCGCCAGGTTTGACGTTCTCGACGCTGTTGAGGAATCTGTGTGCCACTTCGAACTGGTCAGCCTGATTTTCAACAGCCGTAATCTGGGCCGATGCTTGGGTTAGCTTTGCTTTCTTTTCGACGTAATTGTAGAGGGTCCCAAGTGGTATCGAGGCCTCGCCACTATCGAGTGAGTAGATATCACCTTTTTGGCCGCTCGGTAGATCAGTTTCAGGGAAATCTTCCGGCCCCTCAACCATCGCATAGTAGAAAATTAGATCTGCCACCATCTTGTTCATCCGCTCCCTGTAGTTCGTCGCTGGCTCCTCCTCGTCGTAGCCCATCAGGAAGTAGTTGTCAAACAAATTTTGATTTTTGTTGACCTGCAAGTACTCGTTTCGCATGTCCTGGGGTGGATCGTGCAGCTGCAACCGTTGCTCTGCAGTCACGTTCTCATTGCGTCCCAACAGGGTCCGTAGTTCCCGGACAGCAGCATAAGCATTGATGTTATGACGGAAATCCTTATCTTGAATCAGTCCACTCTCTTTCAGCCGTGGCAGCGTACCAACACTGCGGAGCCGGTAGTTACGCTGCGTATCGCTCTCTTTCGCTGCAAACCGGATCAACGCCGCTACCAACGGAAAGGTGCCACTTCCGGTTCCACCCCCTAGAGCGTTCACCAGCCAGACATTGACGTATTCTGCACCTCGGGCAGCCCTGTCGAAAGCGTCGATTGTTTTGGTTCTAGCGCTGAAGAAATTGTTACTATCGTCCAGATAATATCTCCCGACGCCTCGTGTTTTGGTAGCACCTCCCTCATCCGGTAATTCAGCATCGTCAGGGATGTAGTCCCGCTGGTTTCGTTCGTCTGCGATACCATCCGGCTGGTCGAGAATTATCCGCTGCTCCCGACTCAGCTCCGGGAGGTGTTTCTCGATATCTTCTGTCTTTGAATCGATAGCTAGATACTCAAAAGCATCACTGACACCTTCGCTTTCCGCCATTTGCTTGACGGTCGCGATCATTCGCGCCCCTGCTCCACCAACACCAACGACAAGCGAGGAGGTCACTTGGTTCCGATTGACACTCATTTGTATACCTGAACCATCACCCGCGTTAGTATATTACTTTTGGAGGAAAACAAAATTACAACGGCATCTACAGATACACAGAAGAAAACGATAATACCTCAAGTTCCAGAAAACCGCGCTGGCGTCTCTGTCTACTTGTCGTCGAACCCGCCGCCGAGGTCACCAAATTCATCGCCGTCATCATTGGAATCGAAACTAGACTCGGTTTCAGACTTCTCTGCACCGGGTTCAGGGCTGGACCGAGACGAGCTGAAACCGGGCCGATGTCGGTCTGGGAGGTCCCGGTCGAGAACTCGGCTAGAAATATTTTTTACCATACTTCTAGCTGGTTCGTATGCATGGCCGTCATTTCGCTCTATATCATCAAGTTCGCTGACCAATTTGCTATGTATTTTATCTCGCTGGTCGTCGAGAGAGCCGTTACGCCAACGGAACATTCCGAGTACTGACCCAACCGCAACGACGAGTCCCACACCGGATAACCCTATACCCAGCGTACGCCAAAGCTTGATTGATTCAACCTGTTGGGTCAGGTTCTGGTTCTCCGATTCCAGCTGACTGTTCCGTTCTTCTGACGAATTCAATTGCAGAGCAGGGGATCCGGACATGTTTGCGGTAACGCGATTCGACTCCGTACCCTCAATCTGTTCAGAAGAGTACTGGACAATCGCAACCTCAATCGACTGCTCATCGAGGGTTTTCGGATAAGCTCTGAAATTGATATTTATTTCTTCGTCGGGCTCCAAGCGATCAATCTCGAACCGTCTGGAGTTGACCTTCTCAATGCCCGGCTGGGGCGAACTAATAGTGGTAGTATCAATAATAGCTTGCTCACCATCGCGAACTCTCACGACGACATTACGACTCACTACGTCGGGAGATATTGAGACGTTCACTTGTATCGCCTGATCGTTCCCATCGGTGCCGCTGTAACTCGTGTCGGATGTGATTGTCGCACTCGTCGCTGGACCAGCAATGAGACTAATCAGAATTACGACAGCTAAGACAGCTCTCCCACCCCTCAAAATCGATTGTAGCATAAATAACTACACTGACTGGCCTACTGTTATATCTAATGGGTGAGGAAAATCCTCGGGAGTCAACTTTGTAGGTAAGATAAATCCAATCCGGTGATTCCGAACCTCAGCACGGATATGACACTGTTGAACTGGACTTGATAAGCATCTTGCTGGATTGACCCCGTCAGCGTCACGATGAACAGTGCACTAAGGAAGGCACCGATAACCCCTCAATCTGGGCCAGCATTTGCATCTATGTTCTGTCTGCATTCATTCTAGTTTAGCAGCGGTCAAAGGCGAACTCACCCGTTTCAACCTCCTGTCGTAACCGTTCCCTGTGTGTATTTGTATTCCGCACCGCCCACAGCAACAACTCGTCCAAATCCGGCGGTTCGTAGCCTAAGTCCAGCATCAATTTTTGGAGTTCGTCGATCATCTCCCGGCAGATCATCAACGAAATCGCCGCCATGATGATCAGCGCCTCGATGATGTACGGCTGGTCGTGTTGATCTCGTCGAGTCGGAACCGAGATTTGAGCACTTTGAACAGCAACTCCACTTCCCACCGCTCCCGATAGAGCTGCGCGATATCGGGCACGGGGTAGTCGCTCTGTGGCAGATACGTGAAGTACAGGTTGTACTCACCGTTGTCTTCGTCGAGCAAGCCAACCAGCCTGAACTGCTTCGTTGCAGTAGCCGAAGATCTGCGTTTGAGGTCGAACTCCAGTTCAACGAGCCATCGATCTCCTGTCGCTGAAGATCGTCGAGGACGGCCTTCAGCGAGTTCCCCTCCAGCGTGATACTGTTACCCCGCCACGTCCACAACTCCTCGACGACTTCCGGGTTAGCGTTGAACTTGACACGAGAAACGAACCAGCCATCATTGGCGCCAATCCGGTCGAACAACCAGAAATCGTAGAAGCCGAGATCAAACAGGATGAGTGCGCCAGCTACCCACTCGCCGGTAGGTAGATGGCTCCGTTCGTGCGTTTTCCCGTCGGTGGTCTGGAGGCGCGTCGGAAGGCCGGTTAAGAGAGACTCGGTAAGATAGAGCTTCAGTCCGGCCTAATCGTCGCCAGTGGCTGCGTAGACATCGTTGGCGTCCTAATAGAGTGAGATGAACGTGGCGTCAACGATGAGGATGTCTCGAAAGTGTTCGAGACCCCCTCTGAGGGTATTTCTGCCGGGGTCGAGATTCTCGATGGCGTCCGAGAATCTCTTAAAGGAGGGCAATAAAGGTCGGTTCGAACCACTCGTAGAACGCTGCGTAGGAGAGGGTGTCGCAGTCAGCCATCTCGACGTAGCGTTCCAGAAAGGCTTGAAGAGTACGATCTGAGCCAGCAGCGAATCCGAGCGACAGCGTGTAGAATAGCGCGACGACGTCGAATTTTCGCTCGCGTTCGACGAGTATTCGTTGCGCGAGGGCGCTCGCGCAACTCATCAGAGGGAAACGCCCTTTGAATCCGCTCAACTACAACCGAATCCGGTTGGCTGTAAGTCATACCTCTTACCGGGTTCTTCATCCGGGTAGTTGCGACGGTCTCCAAGTAGCAGACAGCGTTGTCTCGACCCGCTAAACTAGAACGGATCCGGGGGATGGATATGTACAGATTAGGACCGTGGCATCATGAACTGACAACGAGGCTCTTGTCGTGTCCTTCCGATATCAAAGTGTCGTCACCATATCACACATTTTAAACAAGCCACCTCTATTTACCAGATGTATGTCAGCTGGTAATGGTAGGTCTTGCGAGTACGTCTTTGACCCAAAAGACGCCGAGACGTGGGAAGGAAAAGAGGGTGATGAGTGTTTTGTTGATGAGAATATTCTGAACGAAGAAGATGTATGGATGTGCCCTTATCATTCTACAGATGGCGACAGATATTGTATTATCCATAAGCCGGTAAATGAAAAAACTGCAAATCAGGTGAATGACTTTCTATCCAATATGAATAACGGCGATACCAACAATATCATAGGTGCAGAATTGCCATCAGTGGACCTCAGTGGAAACAGAATGGATACCAGTGCTGTCACATCCCTCAATTTCATTCACTGCGATTTTCTGGGCGAGTCAGATTTCTCATTGTTAAAAGCTGAAAATAATGTGAACTTTATAGGGTCCAAATTCTACGGTGGTGTAGAATTTGATAGAGGGACGCTGAAAAAAGCTCTAAATATTCGGCAATGTGAATTCAAATCTGACGTTAGTTTTCAAGCAACCAAATTTACTAGCAGTGATACTGGTCTGAATATATCCGAGAGTCTATTCCGTGCTGAGCTAGATCTTGAACAGGCGTACTTTGCAGGTGAAGTGTTCATTTCAGGGATATTCCATCAGGAGTGCAATATGTATGGTGCAGATTTTGAATCGTCAGTGAATTTAAATCATGCGAAATTTGAACACGGAATCAATATGTCAAGTATCTCTTTTTCTGGCCCTCGCTTGCAGTTTCGGAACGTGGTATCTGACTCATTAGTCATTAGTGACTCAGATATATCGAGGTGTACGTTTAGTGACTTAAAATTTGGAGACGTGGCTATCACTGGGACAAAATTCGAGAAGATAATGTTTGGAAATCTGGGAGGGGTAGTAGTTGATAGAGATTTTAAACTGTCAGCTTCGTCGGAAAAGGGCTTACATTTAGCGGCGATTGAGATTGATGGAAAAGTGGACATAGATGGCCAACTCTCGAATTCTGTGATTGAAGTAGATCTCAGAGACGCCAATATGTCCGGTGATTTCCAACAGTCGAATTTTGAGGGTGTTGACTTGAGTAGAGCAAATTTCTCTGGCGCAGATTTATCAGGCGCAAATCTTGAGCGCTGTATTTTAACTCGGACAGACTTATTCGAGACAAACTTCACTGGAGCAGCTTTCTATGGTGCAGTGTTTGGGGAGGCACAAATAAACGAAGAAACAGAGTTCGGTGGGAGATGTGTCTATGACCCTGAATTCGAACGTGAAGCTGACGCAGATATTGAAGAGAAGGAAACCGGTCGTTTGACCAAGGCGGCTGGTCAGTATCGAATCATCGAACAGCTAGCTCGTACCAATGCTTTTCCTGATATGGTGAGTCACAACTTCATCCGACGACAGGATATCCATCGGGCGCAGCACCGTCAAAAAAGTCGGTTGGGACGATTGTTGCGAGCGACAGCTTCGAAGTACGTACTTGAGTATGGCGAGAATCCGTGGCGATTGATAGCGACTGGTTTGATAATCGTCGGAGGCTTTGGATTGCTCTATCCGCTCGTAGGTGGGATACAGCCATCTGGAGGGGACCCAATTACGCTTGGCAGTATAGCTCAAAACCCATTTCTATTTTTACAAAGTATTTATTATAGTACACTCACATTCACAACGCTCGGAATGGGCGACTTTCAGCCAGTCGGATTGGGTCGAATGTTGACGACAATCGAAACATCTCTTGGTGCGATTATAATTGCTCTATTGGTGTTTGTTTTCGGACGACGGGCATCCCGGTAATCCCACCACTCGTCTCTTGGCGTCTCCAACATGAATTCCAGGCACCTGGTTGATTGCAGGTATCAACTCAAATGTGAGCCCATGTTCTGACTACCCACAGTCTCCCGAGGACACAAAATCATATTGGTTGAGAATTATCCACACACCACCACCAAAGTATAACTTTCTCACTCTTGGTGTTATGATATGACAGATCTACAGTTTCGAAACGTAGTTACGAACATCCGTTTCGAGTACGACCGTGAAATAAACCGTTATCTGGACGAACCTAAACCCAGCCAATGCCAAGTCCTCTGTTCGACCTGTGGAACATATCACAAAGCTACGATTGACGAATTAATGCCTCGATGTGAAGAAGACGAACTCCAGTATGTAGCGTCAATGAGAGCTTGGAACTGCTGCCACGAAGGAGTCGAACCCTATGATGGATTTCCGGAGGAGCCAGATTATTCTCGAATCCGTAGGTCAGTTGCTGATCCAAGCAGTTGACGTGAATCCGGACTTCGCGGTCTGTCAGGTTCCTTGTTGTCCAGTGTACCACACGTGCTGACTGAGCTGCGCTTGGTCTGTGAATTCGATACTCATACGGCGGGACGTTGAACGTGAATGGAACGTATGAGCCTCCTGCCGAGAACTCGGTTAGAACGTGAGCCCACGCTGAAATTCCACGTTTTCGCCGCGGTGGATATGTGAGGGAGCCGAATGAATCGGCGGTCTATATTGTGTTGGGGATGTGATACTGGTATGGCGAAAATGGCCCGAAATCTGGGTGGTTCTATGGGGCAAGATAAAGAGACGCATTATTCGGTGATTCATTCCGCCGCAGTCTTGCGATTATCGGTGAATCAGTTAGCTCCACAACGTATTCAGATATGATGTACTCGACTGCCCTCTTGCGATTTTCGGGTGAATAAGTTGAGTACTCTGACTTTCCTACAATTATTATACATAGTGGAGAGAGAAAGGGTCAGCTCAACCATACCACCACCGAATCGCAGTGGCCTCCAACGCCCGCACTCCCGGGGCCCTCGACTTCTACCTGAAGTATGCGCGTGTGTGAAGGCCAGCGAAAATCGGATGCGAGCGAGAGTGATTAGGCCGTTGCCTCGTCCGATCCGACGTCCGGTGTCACGAGTGGGAGATCGATATCGATTGTCTCGTACCAAACCGACGGTCGCTTCGACTGGCCATCGTCGACGAG
>Ga0102936_1000539_pt1 | contig 15093 bp, 13 predicted proteins | sample SalPon2_A_H2O_MG_FD_78502 | JGI IMG/M metagenome (GOLD analysis project Ga0102936, IMG submission 78502) | Salt pond water microbial communities from South San Francisco under conditions of wetland restoration - Salt Pond MetaG R2_A_H2O_MG | ecosystem: Environmental > Aquatic > Non-marine Saline...
GAACGCGCCCATCGTGTTCGAGCCGCCGCCCGCGCAGGCGACCACGTCGGTCGGGAGCTCGCCGGTCTTCTCGATCGCCTGCGTCCGGGCCTCCTCGGAGATGACCGCGTGGAAGTCGCGGACCATCACCGGGATCGGGTGCGGGCCGACGATGGACCCGATGACGTAGTGGGTGTTCTCGACGGTGGTCGCCCAGTCGCGCATCGTCTCCGAGATGGCCTCCTTGAGGGTGCCGCGCCCGGCGGTGACCGGGTTCACCTCGGCGCCGTTGAGCTTCATCCGGAAGACGTTCGGACGCTGGCGGTTGATGTCGCGCTCGCCCATGTATATCTCGCAGGGCATGTCGAGGTGGGCGGCCGCCATCGCGGTCGCGGTGCCGTGCTGCCCGGCGCCCGTCTCCGCGATGATCCGCTCTTTGCCCATGTACTTCGCCAGCAGGACCTGTCCGAGGGCGTTGTTCAGCTTGTGCGCGCCGCCGTGGAGCAGGTCCTCGCGCTTGAGGTATATCTCTCGGTCGTAGCGCTCGGAGAGCCGGTCGGCCCGCTGGAGCGGGATGGGGCGGCCGCCGAAGTCGGCGAGCCGCTCGCGGAACTCGTCCATGAAGCCGTCCTCGTTCCCGAGGACGTACCGCCGGTAGGCGTCGGTCAGTTCCTCTATCGCCGGCATCAGCGCTTCGGGGACGTACTGGCCGCCGTAGCGGCCGAACTTCCCGTCCTCGCGGCCGCGCTCGCGGCCCGGACGGCGCGAGGGCTCCGCCCCGTCCGTCGTCGCTCCGGCGTCTGTCGTCTCGCTCGTGGTTTCGCTCATGTTGGTGTCTCCGTGGGGTCTCGCTCGTGGTCCGCGTCGTCTCCGCCCGCCTCCGCTCGCGTCAGCGCCCGCGTGTTCGCCTCGACGTCGCCGTCCATGATCGCGCTCCCGACGAGCAGCGCGTCGGCGCCGGCCGCCCGCATCCGACGGACGTCCGCCGGCGATCCGATCCCGCTCTCGGCGATCAGCGTCACGTCGTCAGGAACGTGGGGCGCCACGGACTCGAATGTTCCGAGGTCGACCACCAGCTCCGCGAGGTCGCGGTTGTTCACGCCGACCGTCGTCGCGCCCGCGTCGACGGCGGCCGCCAGCTCCTCGCGGTCGTGGACCTCGACGAGGACCTGGAACCCGCGCTCGCGGGCGGCGGCCAGCAGGTCGGGGAGGTCGTCGCCGACGAAGCGCGCGATCAGGAGGACGACGTCGCTCTCGACGGCGTCGAGCTGCGACTCGGCGACGACGAAGTCCTTGCGGAGGACCGGCACGTCGACCGCCTCGCGCACCCGTTCGAGCACGTCGACGCTCCCGCCGAAGTGCGCCGGCTCGGTGAGCACCGAGAGCGCCGCGGCGCCGCCGGCGACCATCCCCTCCGCGAGCGCGACGGGGTCGTCGTCGCGGGTCCCGTCCGTCGTCGGGCTCGTCGGCTTTATCTCGGCGACCACCGGCACGCGGCCGTCGGCCTCGGCCCGGTCGAACGCGGCCCGCAGGTCGCGCGGGTCGACGTCGACGCGCCCGGTCCGTCCCTCTGCGGCCCGATCGCGCGCGGCCGACAGTATCGACCTGACCGCGGGGGCCAGCTCGGTTGTATCCTCCATTAGTGTACACTAATGCACTTATCTGTTCATAAGACTTGCGGCGAGCTCGGCGCCGGACCAACGGACGCCGGGCGACGGTGCGCCCCCTCGTTTTAACAGTCGGGGCCGTCGTATGGAGGGTATGAATACCACGGGAACGTCCGGCGTCTTCGCCCGCGAGTTCGACTCCCTCGACCGCGCGGTGGAGGTCGGGTTCGCCGGCGGCCGGGTCATCTCGGTGTCGTTCCCGGCCGCCGTGCCGGCGGACGCGGAGCCGGACCACGACCTACTCGATCGGATCGGGGCGTACCTCCGCGGCGAGCGCGACGAGTTCGCCGAGGTCGCGGTCGGACTCACGGTGCCGACGGACCGTCGCGACGTCCTCGAAGCACTCAGAACGATCCCCTACGGCGAAGAGGTGTCCGTGAGTCGACTCACGCGGCTGGCCACGCTCGACCCAGACGACCCCGACGACCTCGAACTGGTGACGAGCGCGCTCGCCGAGAACCCCATCCCTCTCGTCTTCCCGGACCACCGGGTCCAGGGCGGCCCCTACGCCACCCAGGGTGAGGTCCGAGAGGCGCTGCGCCGCGTCGAAGGACTGTAGCTCGCGGCCGGAATCCGCCGGCGACGGTCCCGTCGACTCGGTGCCCGGCGGCCAAAGAACGAAGCTCACTCGGAGTCAAGGACGAACCTGAGCGTCCGATGGTTGATCTCACCGCAGCCGCCGTCTTCTCACTTCAGGGAGGCATCTTCGCTCTGTTCCTCGTCGCGGTTCGACGTCGCGACGTCGCCGCGGCCGTCAACGCCCTCGCCGCACTCGCCCTCGCGCTGCTTCCGGTCGTCATCGAGGTCGCCCTCCCGACGAGCATTTCGGGCGGCGTTGTGTTCGGCCCGGCGCTCCCGCTATGGCTGTCCGTCGCCGGTCTGCTTCATTCGTACGGCATGCTGGGCCTGTACGACTCTATACGGTGGTGGGATCACCTCACGCACACCGTGTCCGCCGCGCTCGCGGCGGCACTCTTCTATAGCGTCGTCGTCGTTCTCCCGGACACGGTCGGCGTCGGCCAGTTTCCGGGAGCGGCCGCGACCGTGACCGTGGCGTTCACGTTCGCGATCGGCGTCTTCTGGGAACTGATCGAACTGGTCACACGCGACGTCGGCGAGCGTTTCGAGGTCGAACCGGTGTTGATCCACTACGGCTGGCGCGACACGGCGGTCGACCTCGCCTTCGATGTCGTTGGCGCGCTCCTCGTGGTCGGTGCCGATCTGCGTCTCTTCGTTCCCCTCGTGGAACAGTTCCCGGGCGGGGCGAGAGCGGCGCTGTTCGGAACCGCGTGGGCCGTGTTCGCCGGTTCGGTCACGATGGCGTTGTGGCTCGGTCTCACTGACTGGACGAACTCCTGATCGGGGAATTCCTGTCACCCGAGATGGATACCGGCCAGACGGACTTATCGGTCGGAGTCCCCTCTTCTACCCATGATCGAACTCTCGCGGGCGGCGTACGACAGCGTCGTGTCTCACGCGCACAGCGGCGGCGACGCTGAGGTGTGCGGCGTTCTCGCCGGCACTCGCGGAACAGACGGCGAGCAGAGCGTCGCCACCGAAGCGTACGAGGCCGAAAACGTCGCGGAGACGTCGCAGACCCGCTATCGAATCGACCCCGAAGCGCAGTTGGCGCTCTTCGAAACGATCGAAGCCGACGGCCTCGACGTGGTGGGGTTTTACCACTCGCATCCCGCCGGCCCGGCGCGGCCGAGCGAGACGGACGTCGCGCAGGCGACCTGGCCGGGCCACTCGTACGTGATCTGCGCGCTCGACGGCGCCCCGTTCGTCGGCTCGTGGCGCTGGCAGGGGGACGAGGCGGGATTCGAGCAGGAGACGGTCGCGGTGCGGAGCGAACCGTAACGCCGCTGGGAGGAACGACGTGATCGGAACTGACCCCGCAACGACCGCCGCGATCACGAGTCGGAGTTCGCATCGGAGTTCGATTCGAATCGCTCTTTTAAATAACGAGAGCGGCCTGCCGCTCACCGAAGGGGTTTGTGAGGCCAGTGCGTATCGGAATCCATGAATCACCCGTCGTGTGACGATGTCGGCGAGGAGGCGGCGTGAACATGGTCGAGGAACTCACCGCTGAGGAGGTCCACGAGCGCGTTCAGCGAGGGGATATTCGCGTCGTCGACACGCGACCGACCGAGGAGTACGAGGCGGGACACATCCCCGGCGCGATCAACGTGCCGCTGGGCGACCTCGCCGCCCGAGTTCCGGAGATCGAGTGGGACGACACCGACGTGGTGTGCGCGTGTCCGATCGGCCAGTCGTCGAAGCAGGCCGCGATGCTGATCAGCAGCTACGAGGGCGTCGAAGACGGCGTGCTCGTCGCCAGCATGGCCGGCGGGTACGCGGCGTGGGAGTTCGAACTCGAGACCGGCGCGACCGCGGACGCGTGACGGGCGCCGTCCGCGGCGCGCGGCTCTTTTAAACGGGGGCGCTCGCGCCGGATCCGTCGCGCCGGGAGCGCTTTACTCCCGACCCCCGTAACGGGGGTATGACCGACGACTGCGGCTGCGGACCGAGCGAGGCGGCGCCGGACCCCTCGACCGGTGCGACGGCGCGGGACTCCGCCGACTCGACCGCGCGCCCCGCGAAGGGAAGCGAACTGGCGAACGGCGACCGACGCAACCCCTTCGCCGACGGCATCGACAGACGGCGGCTGTTGCGGGCCTCCGGCGTCATCGGTGCGACGACGGCGCTGGCCGGCTGTTCGGGGGGTGGGAACGGCGGGGGCGGCAGCGGTGACGGCGGCAACGGCACCGATCCCGCGCCGACGGTGTTCGTCTTCAACAACGGCGACCGGACGCTGAGCGTCATCGACGCCGAGCGCGACGAGGTCGTCAGCAGCGCCTTCCTCGGGACGACCGCCTCCTTCCCGGCGAACCAGTACGGCACGGGCGTCGACGACGCGCACGACGTGCTCTGGCTGAACGTCTCCGGCGGCGTCCGCGCGTTCGACCAGCGCACGCTGGCGGAGCTCGCCTTCGTCGAGACGGGGTACGGGCCGAACTACCCGAACCTGACCCCCGACGGCGACCACCTCCTGATCGCCTCCGGCGGGACGACCGGAATGGCCCCCGAGGGCGACGCGGAGCACGCTATCTTCAGGGTCGACGCGAACCGCGACAGCGACGCCTTCGGCGAGGTGACCGCTCGGATCGACACCGGCTACGTCGGCCCCTGCGACGTGACGCTCGCGCCCGACGGCGAGCACGCGTTCGTCGCCGACATCGCCGGCGAGGCGCTCCGCGTGGTGCGCGTCGACCCGTTCGAAACGGTGACGCGGGTCGACGTCGGCGAGCCCGCTGGCGAGGGGCACGTCCTCCCGTTCATGTGCACCGCCTCGTTCGACGGCGAACTCCTCCTCGTCGAGAACGGCGAGGGGACCCTCGGCGGTGACCCCGCGGTTCCCCGTCGGGGCTCCGAGAGCGTCTGGGACGTCTCGGACCCGGAGAACCCCGAGGAGACAGCGAAGATCACCCGCGACGACGGCCTCCCGGGGATGCCGATCACCAGCGAGGTCGCTCCCGACAACGCCGCGGCGTACCTCTTCATCCCCGGCGAGGGCGTCGGGGTGATCGACTTGGCGGCGAACGAGTACGCGACGACCCTCGACGTCGGCGGCAGCAGCATCGCCGGCGCGTGGGGACCGAACCGCGAGAAGCTGTACGTCCCGGTGCAGGACGCGAACCACGTCGCCGTGATCGACCACGCGAGTCGCGAAGTGATAGCAACTGTCGACGTCGGCGAGGCCCCTACCGGCGCGGTCGCCGGCGCGGTGCGTCCCGAGGGGGACGCGGTGTCGAGGGTGCAGGCGTCGCTCGCCTCGCTCGGAATCGCGTTCGGCGAGATGGAGGCGGCGTGGTGTATGGACGACCACTGCTACTGCGGGTAGTCGGTCGCGATCGGGTCTGGCGCGTTGGGCGTGGAGTACCCGAAATGCCGCGCTCGATGCCGTCCGAGAGAAACGCCCGCGCTCGGTGCCGTCTATTTAAAAAAAGCCGCACTCGATGCCGGGTCGCCAGCTGCTCAGAACAGACCGGGGACCAGCACGTACGTCAGCAGCATGCCGAACAGCCCGGCGAACAGCGCGAACAGCGCCATCGGAACGACGGCCTTCCGGAGCAGGTCGCCCTCGCGCCCGGTGATCCCGACGACGCCGCAGATGGCGGCGACGTTCAGGACGGAGACCATGTTCCCGAGGCCGCCGCCGACGTTCTGGAGGCTGACGACGATCGTTCGGGAGAGCCCGATGGTCTGAGCGGCGTCGTACTGGAGCACGCTGAAGAGGATGTTCGACGACGTGTTGCTACCGGTCATGAACGAGCCGATGGCTCCCACCCACGGTGAGACCATCGGGAGGAGCCCCCCGGCGCCCATCGCGAGCGCGCGGCTCAGCGCCTCCATCATCCCGAGGAGACCGGCCGTGTTCGTCTGCGACTGGATCATCACCTGCGTCATCGAGACGGCGATGATAAGCGTGAGCGCCGCGGGCGCGACCTGCACGATCGACCGGCGCCACGCCGCCCCCATCTCGGACGTGTCCATCCGGTGGAGGAGGCCGGTGAGGATCGCGATGGGGATGAACGGCATCGTCCCCGGGAGGTAGAGGTACTGAAGGGTGTAGCCGAGGTCGGTCCCGAGGATCGAGTCGAGACCGACGGTGAAGCTCTGGATCCACCCGAGCACGGCGACGCCGCCGACCGTGAGGTCCGGCCACCGCGTGAGGAGGAGCGCGATCGCGACGAGGAGGTACGGCGTCCACGCGAGCAGCACGGGCATCTCCTTTTTCGGCTGGTCGCGAGCGATCTCGTCGAGTTCGAGCCCGCCGAGCCACGTGTCCGTCCACGTCGACTCCGCGGGGAAGTCCCACTGGCGCTCGGGGACGAGGACGTCGTTGTTCGCGAGCAGGAGGCCGACGGCGAGGACGACGAACCCGGCCGCGATGTCGGGGAGCGCGGGGCCGACGAACCACGCGATCGCGAGCTGCGTCCCGCCGGTGACGGCGCCGAGGAGCAGCGCGAACGGCGCGATCGGCAGGGTGCTCCGCACGGCGCTCGAAACGCTCCGTCCGCCGTCGTCGCCGAACCAATAGGTCAGGAAGAAGACGCCGAGCAGTCCCCAGAAGACGTACGTCACCCCGGTGATCACGCCGCTCCACGCGGAGACCATCGAGAGGAACTCGCCGACGCTCAGCGACCCCGACAGCGCGGGCTCGATGACCGCGCCGGTGCCGCCGATGACGGGCGTCCCGGCGGCCCCGAACGGCGGGTTCGGCGCGTTGAAGAAGAGGCCGAACACCGCGGCGGCCAGCGGCGGGAACCCGAGTCCGATGAGCAGCGGCGCGGCGAGCGCGCCGGGCGTGCCGAACCCGGCCGCGCCCTCGATGATCGTCATGAAGCCGAGGCCGATGAGGAGCACTTGGATGCGGCGGTCCTCCTCGATCTGGCCGAAGTACCACCGGATCGTGGCGATGGCGCCGCTGCCTTCGAGGTAGTTCATCAGGAGGATGGCACCGAACACGATGAGGATGATGTCAACCGCTTGGAGCGCGCCGTAGACCGCCGACGCCGCCAGCCAGTTGGGATCCATACTCCAGTAGGTGAGTCCGATAGCGGTCGCGAGGAGCCAGCCGACGCCCATCGCGCGGGCCGCAGACCACCTGAGTCCGGCGAGCAGTACGAACGCGACACCGATCGGCACGGCGCCGACGAGCGCGAGCGAGAGTACGTTAGTCATGGTTTGTAACGAGTACCGTGATCGACCGTCGCGCGACCACTCATATGTAACTTTCTTTTTGCTGATACCAACCGGTGGATCCCCCGCGCATCCCGCGTTTCTATAATGATAATAAATTATATAAAACCGGGACGAGCGCGGCGGCGCTCTTCGATCGGACGGCGGTCCTCGACGGCGCGCGCCGCTCACTCGTCGGCGAGTTGGATCCCGCGGGCGACCACGTACAGCGACAGGACGCCCGTTCCGACGGCCAGGACGAACTGCGACGCGACGGTGAACACGCCCGTGAGCGGCCCGCCGCCGCCGACGAGCAGTCCGATCAGGAACAGGAGGAGCGCCGCCGCGCCGAACAGCAGGATGAGCCCGGCGAGCGGGAACACTTCGGTCCGGATCTGCGCGAGGTCCAGCGCCCCCGACTCCGGGTCGACGAACGGCGGTACGGACATGGATGGACCATCAGGAGACACGCGCATAAATCACCCACCCGCCGGAAGTCGTCTCGGCGCCGGAAGTCGTCTCGGCGCCGGACCGGCGCGCGCGGCGGCCGGACCGGATCAGTCGTCCGCGACGGCCGGAGCGACCGGCTCCGCCCGCTCGGCGGGATCCGACTCGTCCATCGGCCGCCAGTCCGCGCCGCGCTCGTACCGGAACGCGCGGTGGTCCTGCGTCGGGTCGACGACGGTCAGCGAGAGCCAGCCGTTGTCAAGCAGTTCGGCCACTCCCTCGTGGTCCGCCAGGACCGCCGTCACGCGCTCGACCGGCGCGTGGACGACCGTCGAGAGGCGGAGCGGCTGGTGGTAGGGGACGTCGCCGTCGGCCATCACCGACTGGTGGGGCAGGCCGGCCATCAGGTCGCCGCCGTTGCCCTGATACACGCCGACGTTGCCGACGGGGTTCTGGGTCACCTTCGACCCGCTCCCGTAGACGGTGTTGTCGACGGTCGAGAAGTAGTACTGCGCGTTGATCCACTGGGTGACCACCATCGGGCCCGTGAGGATCGCTTCGAGCGCGTCGCCCTCGTCGTCGGTCGACCAGTCGTACGAGTGGAGGAACGCGCGGCCGTCGAGGTCGAGGCCGCTCGTCAGGTCGCGGGGGCCGACGACGAAGCCGGCGTTGCCCGCGAGCCCCCACTCGGGACGCGTCTCGGCCCAGTCGGCCGCGCGCCGCTCCGCCTCCCTGACGCCCGCGGCGGCGTCGCCGCCCGCCGACTCGACGCGCTCGGCGGTCGCGCTCTCGCGGGCGTCTGCCAGGTCGGCGCGCAGTGCGGCGAGGTCCGCCGCGTGGCTCTCGGGCACGTCGCCGTACAGCTCGATCTCGTCGGTCGTCGTGTTGTGCTCCCCGGCGACGAAGACGGTGTCCTCGGGGAGGTCGACGCCGCGGTCGCGCAGGGCCGCCCTGACGTCGTCGTCGTTGCAGACCGCCGCGAGGACGCGCGCGTTCGGTCCCCCGGGGTTGCCGGCGCACGCGCCGCAGTCGAGGCTCGCGTCGTACGGGTTGTTGGCCGTCTCGCTCGCGTGACCGACGAAGGCGACGAGCCGGCCGAACGACTCCCAGCCCATCAGGTCGAAGGCCGTCGCGGCGTACTCGACCCGCTCGTCGCGCGTCAGGCCCACCGGGAGGTCGCCGGCGTAGGTGTGCTGGTGCTCGACGACCTGCTCGCAGAACTCGTGATCGTCGGGGACCGCGTCGTCGGCGCTCCGGAGCAGGTCGCGCACGCGGCCGGGAACGAGCGTGCGGGCCGCGAGGGCCGCCCCGTACCCGCCGCCGGCGCTCTCCACGAAGCCGAAGGCGCCCGCGGGGTTCGAGCGCAGGGTCTCGACGACCTCGTCCGCGGCCCTCCGGAGGCTCGTCCAGCGGTCGTGACTCGCCTGGCCGTCGCGGTCGGCGGGGACCTCGGTGATGCGGTGCTGCGCGTCGAGGATGGGCGGACAGGCGTCGACCGACACGTCGGCGTCGTAGCCGCGGTACTCCATGGGGACGCCGAAGAAGCCCGCGTACCCGTGGGTCTCGTAGTCGCCCGTGCGCTCGATGTGACGGCGCATCGGCTCCGAGCGGGTGTCGATACAGAAGACCAACTGCGCGTCGGGGCGACCCCCCGGTTCCCCGTCGGACAGCGAGCGGCTCTCGGCCGCGACCCCCTCGACGAGTTCGGCGCGGTAGCTCGCCTCCCACGCGCTTAAAAACGCCTCCGCCAGCTCGTCGACCGGGTCCGCACCGGCGCTGTCGGGGCCGGTGGACGGCGCGAGGTCGACGCCGAACCCGTCGAGCAGCGACAGGCGGACCGCGAGGTACTCCGCGAGCGTGATCGGGTGGGCCGACTGCCACTCGTCGCCGCCCGCTTCGCGCTGTTTGATCAGGCCGGTCCAGCCGGGAAGCGCCGCCAACTGCTCCTCGAAGATCGGGACGCGCTGGCTCTCGGGGTACGGCTCCAGCGCGGCCTCGATGGCCGCGACCGGCGTCTCGGGGAGCGACGCGACGACGCCGTCGTCCGGGACGTCGCCGTCGTGCCTCGCCACCCCGCGGAACGCGTCGTAGAAGCCGTCCTCGCGGCCGGGCATCGACCACTTGGCGCGCCCCTCGTCGAGGAAGGCCGACAGCCACTTCGTCAGGACGCGCTCGGCGCGGTCCGCGTCGGCGTCCGACCCGTCCGGCGCGTCCGCGGCGTCCGACCCGACGTCCATACGTTCGAGGAGCGTCTCGGGGTCGGCGTCGTACCCCCGGTTCGCGAGCTCCGCGTCGAGCCGCTCCGGGTCGATCTGCCCGTCTTCGAGCGCCGCGCGGAACGTCTCGGGGCTCGGGTAGCCGCGACCGCCCAACAGGGAGCCCGCCTGCGTCACGGCCTCTCCGAACGGGAGGTTCTCGAACCCCGAGAGGGGGTTCGCCGTCACGAACGAGTGGATGGGCCAGACCGAGCCGACGGTCTCGGCCGCGTCGTCGATGCTGTCTTCGATGGTGGTGTCAGTACTCACTGTAATCCTCCGTGTCGGTCAGAACGGTCCGCGACGCCGGCTGGCCGGCGTTCAGCAGCAGCACGTAGAGCCGCCCGCTCCGCTCGTGGACGCCCGCATCCGTGGCGACGTAGACCGCCACGAAGACGGCGGCGACGACCGCGTGGAGCGCGGTCAGCTCGGTCGGCGCCGCGACGACGGGGAGCCCCGACAGGAGCCCCGAAACGGCGCGGTAGACGAGCGCGTAGACGGCGATGGCCGGCAGGAACACCAGCGGGACCGCGCCGTACCGGACGGCCGCCGGGAGCGACGCCTGCCGCGCGACGCTGCGCGACGCGTGGAGCGTGGTGATCACCACGAACAGGACGAGCAGGAGGCCGCTGTCGACGCTCGTTCCCTTCCCCGTCAGCACCGCGAACAGGACGCCGCCGGCCAGCCCGGTCGCGAGCGTCGCGACCGCGTCGCCGACGCCCGGCGCCGGCGACGACCGCTTCGCCGGGCTCTCGTGCCGGACCTCGTCCCCCGCGGAGAGGAACTGGTACGCCTTATAAAAGCCGTGCAGGATGAGGTGGGTGATCGCCGCGCCGAAGAAGCCCAGCCCGGCCTGCATGATCATGAAGCCCATCTGTCCGACCGTCGAGCAGCCCAGTTCGCCCTTGACGTTCGGCTGGACGGACTTCAGCAGTTTCCCGAGCAGCGCGCTGGCGGCGCCGACCGCGACGACCGCGAGCATGAGCGTCGCGTCGACGGTAACGACCGGCGCGAACCGGACCAGCAGGACGCCGCCCGCGTTGACGAACCCGGCGTGCATCAGGGCCGACGCCGGCGTGGGGGCGGTCATCGACGAGAGCAGCCAGCCGTGGAACGGGACGAGCGCGGACTGGATCATCGCCGCGAGGACGAGCGCGCAGACGGCGACGACCCACGCGGGGCCGCCGAGCGCGTCCGCCGACGCGGCGATTCCGGTGATCGTCGTCGCGCCGGTGGCCCAGTAGAGCGCCGCCAGCGCGACGCCGAGCAGCGCGCTGCTGGCGAGGAAGTACCGGCGGGCGACCGACGCGGCCGCCCGGGCCTGTTCCCAGCCGGTGACCGTCCCGATCAGCTCCGCCATCGTCAGCCCCATCGCGACCCACAACAGCCCGAACAGGAGGACGTGGTCGGCCGCGACGAGCGCCGCGACGAGCGCCGTGAACCCGAACGCGGCGAGGAAGAACCGGGTCTCGTGGCTGCTGCCCGCCATGTACCGGCGCGAGTAGCTGTGGACGATGCCGCCGAAGAAGGTGACGACCACCCACATCAGGAGGGTCAACCCGTCGACGGAAACCAGCCCGGGCACCTCCCACGGCCCGCCGAACCGCGTTCGAGCCACGAGCGCCGCGACGCTCGCGGCGAACAGCGTCCACACGATCCACGTGAGTGCGACGGGCACGAGCGGCGACGCCGCCCTCGTGTCCGGGAGTGCTCCGGTCGTCGGCTTGGTGGGTCCTGCTGTCATCGTTCGGGGCGGACGACCGATCTCGGCGTTCGATCAGGGCTCGAAATCCGGTTTCTGGTCGTCCTTGCTCGTTCTCAAGAACAGATTAGGTAATAAGCCTATTCATATTCACAAATCGTTCGTAGAAATGTTATTAAAGAACGTTATGTTTTGAGCGTCAATCGTTGCCCCTCGGATGCGAAGGCGTCGGCACGGCGCCGCCGGCGACGTGGGGTCGGCGCGGCGGCGCGCTCGGCAGTGACGCGGGTCGGCGCGACCGACGGCGGGTTCGCCGGCGAGGCGCGCGAGCGATACCGAGTCGTTCGACGAACGCGCGCAGAAAACCATATCGTTCCCGCGTCCGGAACAATCGCATGGAAGAACTCACGGGGACCATCCTCGCCGGGGACTCGTTCGAGCCGGTCCGGGGCCGTCTCGTCGTCGAGGACGGCCGGATCGAGGCCGTCGAGGAGACGACCGCGGCGTCGACCGACATCGTCCTGCCCGCCTTCGTCAACGCGCACACGCACGTGGGCGACTCCGTCGCGAAGGAGGCGGCCGTCGGCCTGTCGCTCAACGAGGCGGTGGCGCCGCCGGAGAGCGTGAAACACCGGCGGCTGGCCGCCGCGGACCGCGCCGACCTGGTCGCGGCGATACGCCGGACGCTCCGACTCATGCGACGGACCGGGACGGTCACCTGCCTGGACTTCCGCGAGAACGGGACGTACGGGGCGACCGCGCTCCGCGAGGCGGCGGAACCGCTCGGGTTCGACCCGTTCGTCTTCGGGAGCGACGACGCCTCGGTCCTCGACGTCGCCGACGGCTACGGGGCCTCCGGCGCGAACGACGACGAGTTCGCCGACGAGCGCGCCGCGTGCGAGGAGCGCGGCGTCCCGTTCGCCATCCACGCCGGCGAGCCGGACGCGACCGACATCCACCCCGCGATAGACCTGGACCCGGACCTGCTCGTGCACATGGTCCACGCCGAGCAGGAACACCTCGACCGCGTCGCCGAGGCGTCGATTCCGATCGCCGTCTGTCCGCGCGCCAACGCGACGCTCGACGTCGGGGAGGCGCCGGTACGCGACCTGCTCGACCACACGACGGTCGCGCTCGGGACGGACAACGTGATGCTGAACGGACCGTCGATGTTCCGGGAGATGTCGTACGCGGCGACGCGGTTCGACGTGACGGCCCGAGAGGTGCTCCGGATGGCGACGTCCGCGGGCGCCGAGATCGCCGGGCTCGACTGCGGCGTCATCGAACCCGGCCGCCGGGCGGCGCTCGTCGTCCTCGACGGCGACTCGGACAACCTGGCCGACTCCGTCGATCCGGTCCGATCGGTCGTGCGACGCGCGACCGCGCTCGACGTCAAGCGGGTCGTCGTTTAAGCGTCGTCCACGGCGCCGTCCTCGGCCTCGTCACCGGCGTCCCCGCGGGCGTCGAACCCCCCGAACGGCGTCGTCTCGTGGCTCCGGACGAGGACCTCGTCGGCGACGCCGAGCCCCATGTCGAGCAGCTCCTGGGCGACGGGCGTGATGTCGCTGTCGGACTCGCCGACGGCGGTCACGAGGAGGTTCTGCTCGCCGGTGACCAGCTCCTGGACCGAGACGACGCCCTCGATCGAGAGGATCTCGTCGATGAGCGTGCCGCGCTCGGCGATCGACGCGGTGCAGTAGAGGAGCATCCGGAGCGGGTAGCCGGACTTCTGGTAGTCCACGTCCGCGCTGTACCCCTTGACGACGCCGTCGCTTTCGAGCCGCTGGATGCGCTTCCGGACGGTGCTGTCCGAGGTGCCGGTTCGCTCGGCGATATCCCCCGACGACATGTTGCGAGCGTCCTCCTGTAACGCGTGCAGGATCGCCTTGTCGACGTCGTCGATCTCTCTGTCGGCCATGGTCGAGACTCCGCGGCACGGATACTTTACTGTTGTACGTCGGGCGTTCGCGCCGACTCCGGCCGCCGCCGGAGTCCGAGAAATCGGCCGCCGCGCTCCGAACCGAGCGAGCGGCGCCGGCTCAGATCTCGAAGTCTGGCGTGTCGAACGCGCCCTCGTCGGCCTCCACGTCGTACCCCTCGATCGCGGTGAGCGCGAGTTTGAGGGTCGTCTCCGGGTCCCAGCGCCCCGTGTTGATCGCGAGGTCGTAGATGGAGCGGTCCGAGAGGTCGATCCCGTAGTACGACTGGTAGCGCTGCTCCTCGATGACCTCCCGGACCTGCATCTCCGAGGTCATCTCCTCGCGGTCGAGCGTCCGGTCGGCGCGCACCTCGTCGGGAGCGTCGAGCCAGATGCGGACGTCGGCGCGGTTCCCCGCGATCCAGCCGGCGAGGCGCGACTCCAGGATGAACGCCTTGTTCGCGGCGCCCCACTTCTCCGCGATCCGGCGGAGCCGGCGGTCGAGCGCGCGGTCGATCTCCTCCGACTCCCCCGTCTTCGCGATCAGCTGCGAGAGGCTCATGTCCCGCTCGGCGGCGATCTCGCGGAACAGCTCGCCCCCGGAGACGTAGCCGCAGTCGAGCGCCTCCGCGAGCGCCTCGACCAGCGTCGTCGCCCCGCACCCCGGCGGACCGGAGACGGTGACGAACAGGTTGCGGTCGATCTCCCGCTCCGTCTCCGGCGAGGTTGCACTCATACGTGCGCCGCCACGGACGGATCCCGGATAAACGGGCCGGTTCGCACGTTCGAACTCGCCGGTCACCGACGAGCGCGCGACGCGACGCGACGCGGCGGTCGTCCCCCCGCGACGGTCACCCCGACCGTCCCCGTCGACACAACCGATATGCCTCCGCGCGCCCACGAGCCAAGTAGTGAGCGAACTCACGGGTCCCGGGGTAGAGCGCCCCTCTGCGCGAGCCCTCCTCCGGGAGGCGCTTAGCGACGACAGCGAGGGACACGGTCCCTCGGGCAGTCGGACGCAGTCCGACGACGACGCCCCGGACGTCGAGTTCGACCCCGAGACGGTGCCGCTCCCCGACGCCGACGTGCTGAACCGGCTCACCCCGCCGGTCCGCCGGTGGTGGGTCTCCGAGTTCGGCGCGTACGTCGGCGAGAACGGCGGCTTCTTCACCCCGCCGCAGCGCGAGGCCATCCCGCACGTCGACGACGGGCGGAACTGCCTCGTCGCCGCGCCGACCGGGAGCGGGAAGACGCTCGCCTCCTTCACCGCCGTACTCGACGACCTCTTCGCCCGCGAGCGGGCCGGGGAGCTGGAGAACTCGGTCTACTGCCTCTACGTCTCGCCGCTGAAGTCGCTCGCTAACGACATCGAGCGCAACC
>Ga0102936_1000541_pt1 | contig 15055 bp, 15 predicted proteins | sample SalPon2_A_H2O_MG_FD_78502 | JGI IMG/M metagenome (GOLD analysis project Ga0102936, IMG submission 78502) | Salt pond water microbial communities from South San Francisco under conditions of wetland restoration - Salt Pond MetaG R2_A_H2O_MG | ecosystem: Environmental > Aquatic > Non-marine Saline...
ACAGCACGCCGGACTTCTCGGCGGGGACCATCTCCTGGACGACGACCGCGATGTCGACCTCGGCGTGCGGGAACCCCTGACGGTTGCGGTAGTAGATCGCGCGCTGGGAGAACAGCGACGCCCAACACTCCTTGACGCGCTCTATCAGGGCCTCCTCTTGGACGTTCAGGAAGGTCTCCTGTTGGCCCGCAAAGGAGGCGTCGGGGAGGTCTTCGGCGGTTGCAGACGAGCGGACTGCGACGAACCGCTCGCCGTCGCCGAGGTTCCGGTAGGCTGCGAGGATCCCCTCGCGCACGTCGTCGGGGATCGGCGTCTCCATAATGAGTTCGTTGGCGTGCTCGTGTGCCTCCCGGAGTGCGTCGGTGTCCTCGTGGTCCACGTCGACGGCCGCAAACAGTTCCTCGTCGATGCCGGCGTGCTCGATGAACTCCCGGTACGTGCCGGCAGTCACGACGAACCCCGAGGGAACGGGCAGCCCGGCCGCGGTGAGTTCGCCCAACGAAGCCGCCTTGCCGCCGACGCCGTCGACGTCGGTCGACCGAACGTCCTCCAGCCAAGCTACAGCCATTAACGTGTCCAATTCGGCGGATCAGCCTAAAGTACGTTTCGGAGCGCGCAACACTGAATAAAAAGAACTCGAAACCGAGTATCCCGGCGGGGCGAGAAATTCATTAGTGGCGCACCCCTTCGGTCTGCCGTGCACCAGGAGTGGCTGTCGGCGTTGCCGCCGTGGCTCGTGTTGGGGCTCGTCGGCGGCGGCCTCGCCTCCCTGGTCGTCGCCGGGGTGTTCCTGATCGGCGGGCGGCTGTTCCCCGACGAGCCGACCCCGTCGGGCCACCGGATCGACGGCTCGAACCGCCGGCGTGCGGAGATCCGGTCGTACCTCAGAGAGATCACCGAACCGTTCGCCGAGGACCACGAGATCCACGGCCGGACCGTCGAGTTCTACCTCCCGAGCCGCGACGTGGCGCTCACGTTCGACGCGAAGGCGTACTTCGAACTCGAGCGCGCAGGGACCTACACCGTCCTGTGCGAGTACGAGATGCCCGGCCACGCGTTGGGCCGGCGACTGCCGTTCGACGTTCCCGAAGTCGGAACCCGAACGGAGTTCGGCCGAAACGACCCCGTCGTGGCGGCGTTCGACCGTCTCGACCTCTCCCGGGACGCGACAACCGAGGAAGTCCGAGCCGCCTACCGCGACCGCGTCAAGCGGGTCCACCCGGATCACGGCGGTTCGCAGGCGGAGTTCAAGCAGCTCCAGGAGGCGTACGCCACCGCGCGGGAACACGCCGCTGACTGAGCTCCCGACGGGGTCGGGCCCGAGCCGTGCCAACGTTTTTCCCCGAAGCCGGGAGCAGACGCCCCGTGACCTGACGATGTCGTGACGGCGCGTTCGCGGGTGCGCGACACGCCGCGTCGCTGGTGCTGTTTCGCGTGTCGCCTGTTCGCTTCGTTTCGCGTGTCGCTTGTTGGCCTGCGCTGCCAGGTTAGGCGCCGTCGCCGCTCGTCTCGTTTCCGGCGTCCGCTCCCCCACCGTCTCCCGTCTCCTCGCCGAACTCTACCCCGACAGCGGCGCCGGCCTCCGTGACCTCATAGAGGACGTCCCCGTCGCGTAGCGCGTCGGTCACGCGACCCACGGCGTCGGCGGTTGCGACCACCACGGCGTCGACGCCTCGGGCGGCGGCCTCGGCGGCCACCGCCCCGGCGGCGAACGTCGTCTCGATCTCCACGCCGGCGTCGCGGAGCGACAGGACCGCCTCTACCCCGGCGGCGACGACCACCGATGCGTCCGCACAAACGGTCCGGAGCCCTTCGGCCGGGACAGCCCGGCTTCCGCCAGCACGCGCCGATGGCACCTGTATGACCGTGACCCGACCGGGATCGATCTCGATGACGCCCTCGAACCCGGTCACGCTCACGTCGTCGCCGGCCCCGGCGCTGGTCGTCGCCACGCCGGTCGCCGGACCGGCGTCGTCGGGGGCGGCGTGCAGGAGCCCGTCGCGGAGCGACAGCGTCACCGTCTCGCCGGCCTCGATCGGTGCGGTCGCGATCGCGGCGTCCTCCTGGACGCTCTCGAGTACGTCTTCGGTGACGTGTTCGGCGAAGCGCCGGAGCCCTTTCGCCTCCTGGAACAGCCAGTCGACCCCTTCCTTCGTCACCCGGTACCGCGAGCGGGCCTCCTTGTCCACGTAGCCGTCTGCGACGAGGTCCCGGATGTACTCGCTGACCGCCTGGCTCGTCACACCCACCGCGTCGGCAATCTCGCCCTGACTCACCGCTGGCTGACGGTCAGCGATTTCGACGAGAATCCGAAACCGCGTCGCGGTCCGTTTGTCCTCGAGGGCTCCGGTCATATCTCCTGATCTCGGGAGCCAGAATAAAAACCCCTCCGCCCGGCGAAGCGCCAGGGTCTTGCTGTCGGGACTGCAACGCTGGTCGTGGACGGAACAGCGTTTCACCGACGCGGTGTGTTCCTCACCGAGACGGCCACGCTCGTGATAGCCGACCTCCACGTCGGTCGCGGCGAAGCCTCACGCGTTACGCTTCCGCTCGGCGAACGGGCCGACCTGATAGACCGGATCGGGGACCTCCTCGCGGTGACGGAGCCACGGACCGTCGTGTTCGCCGGCGACGTGCTCCACCGGTTCGACGCCGTGACCGATCGGGCGCGTGGGACCGTCGACGCGCTCGTCGACACCTGCCGCGACGCGGACGCCCGTCCCGTGTTCGTCCGCGGGAATCACGACGCGCTGCTGGGTGGCCTCCGTGACGACATCGAATCGGCGTACGCCGTCGACGGCACCACCCGGACCGTCGTCTGCCACGGCCACGAGCTCCCGGAGACCCGTGCCGACCGGTACGTGATCGGCCACGACCACCCCGCAATAACAATCGAGGGACAGCGCCACCCCTGCTTTCTGGAGGTGCCCGACGCACACCGCGGTGCCGACGTGCTGCTGCTCCCGGCGTTCTCACGGCTTACGCCGGGCGTGACGATCAACGACGCCCGCGGCGGAGACCTCCAGTCGCCGCTGATCGACAGTCTCGCGGACGCCCGGCCGATCGTCTACGACGCCGAAGATCGATCGACGCTCCGGTTCCCGCCGTTGTCGGCGTTTCGACGACTGCTCTGAGCGAGGGACCCGGTACCGGGACCGAACTCACCCGTTAGAGATCCTGCAGTACTGCTTCTGCCGCCTCCCGGCCGCTCCGCATCGCGCCCTGAATGGCCGACCACGCGGTGTAGTCGCCCGCGAGGTACGTCCGGCCGCCCGGCGCGCGGTGACCCGGAAGGTTGTCGTGAACGCCCGGCGGCTGGTCGAACTGCGCGAACTCGATCCGGTGCGTCCGGAGGAGTTCGAGCGCCGAGAAATCTCGCTCCGGGTACCACGACTCGAGCGCCAGCCGCGTCTCCGTCGCGAGCGCGTCGGCGTCGCGGTCTCGTGCGCTGTCGTCGAGGAACGTCGCGTTGAGCAGCGCCTCCCCCTCCGGTGTGTACTCCGGAGCGACTTCCGACATCGGAACCACGGTGTTCGGCGACGGATCGCCGGCGTTGAGCAGGAGCTTCCGGCGCGTTTTCGGGGCGATTGCCTCGGGCAGTCGGTAATACTGCGTCACGCACCCGCGGGCGTCAGTCGGGATCGCGTCGACACCGGTGAGCCGTTTTGCCTCCTTCGGGTCGGTCGCGACCACGACCGCGTCGGCGTCGACGCTTTCGGACCGCGTTTCGACCGCGACACCGTCGCCGCGGTCAGCGATCGATTCGACAGAATCACCACACCGAATCGCCGCGCCGGCAGTCCTCGCGCGGTCTGCGAGCTGCTCGGGGATGGCACCGATTCCCGACGCGGGCACCGCGATCCGCCCCTCCGAGAGCGACTTGAACGTGTACTCGAAAACGCGTTTCGAGGTCGAAAGCGACCGATCCAGCGTGATTCCGCCGTAGAACGGCGCGACGAAGTTCTCGGCGTATGCCTCCGAGAACCCCCATTCCCGGAGGTACGACCTGATCGACTGGTCGGGACTCTCGAATATCTCCGCCTCCTCGCGAGTGCCGACGTGCTGGCGGAGCAGCAACGTCCTGGCTTTGTCGGTCAGCGTCACCTCGTCGTTCCGGATGGAGGCAACCAGACCACGGGGGTCCCGGAGCGGGTCCGAGAGCACCGACCGCGATCCCGGCCGAGCGATGACCGCACCCGGCGTGAAGTACCGGAGATCGAGCGCACCAAGATCCAGTTCCGCTTGGACCGCCGGGTACGCGGTGAAGAGCACTTGGAAGCCACGGTCGAGCGTGAACCCGTCTACGGACTCTGTTTGCACGCGCCCGCCGACGTTCGGTCGCTTCTCGTACACCGTCACGTCTGCCCCCGCGTCGGCGAGTCGTCGCGCGGCGACGAGCCCGGCCAGTCCCGCGCCGGCGACGACCACGGATCGGTCTGTCATACCCGTCCTTCGACAGACGAGCACAAATGCACTGCGTCGACGACGCGAGTGAGTAGGGCTATAGCCGTCGGGCTGGTACCCCAACTATGCCAACCACGGAGGCGTTCCGCGGACTGGTCTGCACCGCGACCGGCGAGGGCTACGACGCGACGGCGACGGGCGACAGCGACGCCGGCGCGCCGCTGGAGGCCGACTACGACTACGACGCCGTCGACTGGGCCGCCGACGGCCCCGCGGCCGCGCCCCGGTCGATGTGGCGGTACGGCGATCTGCTCGCGTTCGAGGAGCCGGTCACCGCCGGCGAAGGTGGCACCCCGCTCGTCGACGCGACTGCGCTCGCAACCGAGGCCGGGATCGGGGCGCTCTCGATCAAAGACGAGAGCCGGAACCCGACCGGAACGGTCCTCGACCGCGGGCTGTCGGCCGCGGTGACCGCCGCGCGCGAGGCCGACGCCGACTTGGTCGCGCTCGCGACGTCGGGGAACGCCGGCCAGTCGGCCGCCTCCTACGCCGGGCTGGCGGAGCTTCGGTCGTACGCGTTCGTCCCCGCTCGCGCACCGTTCTCGAACAAGGCGATGGTGAACGTCCACGGCGGGGAGATGCGCGTGGCTGGCGGTCGGTATCCGGACGCGGAGGCTGCGCTTCACGAGCAGCTGAAATCGGAGTGGTACACCCTCCAGGAGTTCGACAACCCTCACCGGCACGACGGGCTCAAGACCCTCGCCTTCGAGATCGCAGAGTCGCTGTCGTGGTCGCTCCCGGACGCGGTCGTCGTCCCCGCCGGGACGGGAGAGGTCGTCGCGGGCGTCGTGAAGGGGTTCCGCGAGCTCCGGGAACTCGGAGTCGTCGACGGGCTCCCGCCAGTGTACGCCGCCCAGCCGTCGGGGTGTGCGCCGCTCGTAACCGCATACGAGCGCGGCGCCGACGCGCCCGAGCCCTGGGAGTCGCCGGACACCATCGTCGGCGAGTTGGAGATTCCCGATCCCCGTGGCGGAAGCGCTGCACTCGCTGCGGTCGCGGAGACCGACGGCGGGTTCGTCGCGGTCGACGACGACGACGCACTCGAAAGTGCGGTCGTCGCCGCACAGCGCGCGGGGCTGGAAGTCGGCGCCGCCGGCGGCGTCGCCCTCGGAGGCGTGGAGACGCTCGTCGACCAGGGGACGCTCGACGCCGACGACCACGCTGTCGCCGTCAACACGGAGTCCGGGACCAAGACCGCAGACGTCCTCCGGAGCCACCTGATGGGAAAGGGAATCTGAGGCGTTCTGCGGATCCCAATTTGGACCGATGGATTATTGTTTTAGAGTCGTCTAAATCGGCGTATGTTGAGCGACGTGATGGAAGACTACCTCAAGGCGATCTACCAGATCCAGACGCGGTCGGGACCGCCCGTGTCGACCTCCGAGATCGCCGAGGAGCTCGGGAAGACGCCGGCGACAGTGACCAGTATGCTGGACTCACTGGAGGAGCGCAGTTTCGTGGCCCGTGAGAAGTACAAGGGGGCCGAGCTCACTCCCGAGGGCGAGACCGTCGCCTTGGAGGTGCTCCGTCATCACCGGCTGCTCGAGGCGTATCTCGCCGAACGCCTCGATTACTCCTGGAGCGAGGTCCACGACGAGGCCGACGCCTTAGAACATCACATCAGCGAGGAGTTCGAGCGGCGCGTCGCGGCCGCCCTCGGTGACCCCGCTGTCGACCCGCACGGGGACCCGATCCCCTCGGCGGACCTCGTGCCACTCGACGACGACGAGACCAACCCGCTTTCGACCCACGACACTGGCGAACGCGTGGTGGTCTCTCGCGTCAGCGACCGCGACCGTGAGGAACTGGAGTATCTCGAGGACGCGGGTATCACGCCGGGAACCGCCCTCGAAATCGTCGACGTTGCTCCCTTCGGGATGGTCACTGTCGAGACCGACGCCGGGACCGAACAGAGCCTCCCCGACTCCGTCGCCAGCGCCATCCACGTCCAGCTTGCCGACGGAGCGGGCCCGACGACCCACCGAACGGAACCGACCGACGCGTAGCCGTCGCGCCGCGAACGGCTGCGACATCCGCTAGCGACGTTCAACCGCGGTGTCAGTCGTCGTTCGCACTCGTTCCGCTCTCACCGCCGTCGACCTGGATACTCCCCGTATCGGGGGCTTGCTGCTGGTCGTACACGGACAGGAGCTTCCCGAGTACGACGGCACAAACGTAGATTGCCACGGCGAAGAGGACGATGACCCCGCCGGCTGTGACGCCCCCGTAGTAGGCGACAGCGATACCCAACATCACCGCGAGTTCCGCGAGAACGACAGAGACGACGAGAGATTCGGAGAAGCTCCGCGACACCTGAGTCGCGCCCGCAACCGGAACCACGAGCATCGCCGCGACGAGGATGACGCCCATAATCTGCATCGCTCCGACCACAACCATCGCGGTCAACATCACCAACACGCGGTTGTACCAGTTGACCGGGATGCCGGAGACGGCAGCCGCGGTCTCGTCGAAGGTGACGTACAGAAGCTGGTTCCGCGCGACCGCCACCGTGCCGACGATGACGACGAACAACACCAGGAGGATCGCTGCACTCTGGGGCGACACCGTCGAGAGGTTTCCGAAGAGAAACTGGTTGACGCCGACGGCGAGTCCGCCCGCGTTGAGGCTGATGAGCGTCGTGCCCAGCGCGAACCCCGTCGACAGCACGATGGCCATCGAGACGTCGTTGTAGGCGTCTGTCACCTCCGAAATGAGCTCGATGAGCAAGGCGGCGAGCATCGCCACCACCACCGCGGTGAGGTACGGGGAGACCCCGAGGTCGATGACGGCGTTCAAGAAGAGACCGACGGCCACCCCGGCGAACGCGGTGTGAGCGAGCGCGTCCCCGATGAGCGCGAGTTGCCGGTGGACCAGGAAGGTCCCAATGAGCGGTGCCATCACGCCGACGCAGAGCCCAACAAGTATCGCCCGGTGCATATACCGGTAGCGGGGGTTCAACATCTCCAGGCCCGTAACGTAGTGTACCCAGTCCATCAGCCAGTACCACTGCTCCAACAGCCACAGGAGAACACCGAAGGCGGCGTCGCTGACGACATCCACACCGCCCTGTAGCGGCACTCCTACCGAGGGGTCGAGGCCGACCAGCCCACCCGTCACGACCTCGACAACGGCCACCGTCGTCATTCGTCTCCCTCCGTTAGGAACCGCGCCTCGGTTCCGAACGCTCGAGCCAGCGCGTCGCTTTCGACGAACCGGTCGGTGGGGCCGTCGAAGTATACCTCCCGGTTGAGACAGACGACGCGGTCGGCGTGTTCGACGACCGCTCCGAGGTCGTGTTCGATGAGGAGGACCGTAATGCCGTCGTCGTTGAGCGTCGAAAGCAGGTCGTAGAAGGCGCTGACCGACTCGGCGTCGACGCCGACAGTGGGCTCGTCCAACACGAGCACGTCTGCTTCGCCCGCCAGCGCCCGTGCGATGAACGCGCGTTGGCGCTGCCCGCCTGAAAGCTGCGCGATGCGACGGTCGGCGAACGCGGTTATCCCGACTGTCGCCAGCGCGTCGTCGACGACAGACCAATCTTTGGCGGACAGGCGGCCGAATCCCACGTGTGGGAACCGACCCATCTTGACTACCTCACGGACGGTGACGGGCATCTCCTTTGCGGCGCTTGCGTGCTGGGCGACGTAACCGATCCGCTCGCCATCGTCGAAGCGATCAGCGCGCTCGCCGAACAGGGTCGCCGCCCCGGTGTCGGGTGTGCGCAAGCCGAGCATCAGTCGCATCAGCGTCGACTTACCCGAGCCGTTCGGTCCCACAATGGCGACGTACTCGCCCGGGTCGACGGTCAGCGAGACGTCCTCGACCACGGGCGTGGCCGTGTAGCCGAAGGTGACGTCCGCGAGACGGATCACCGGCTCGCTTGACCCCGCTTCCGCGTCGGAGCCGGCGCCTGCTCGCCCCGCTGTGGCGGCTGCGGTCGCGGCTCCGGTATCACGCCCGTTCATACTGGTTCGAAGTTCTGCCACTGTTCGAGCCACTCCGCCGACGGGGCCGCCTCCTGGGGCGTCTGGTTTCCGAGGACGATCTCGAACGTGGGCATATTGATGTTGTACGCGATCTCTTCGTACCCCCAGTTCTCCGCGAGCCACTCCTCGCGGACCCCCGCGTACGGGGTCACCGGGAAGTACGCCTCGACGCCGGTCTCGCGAACGAGCTGCCGTGCTGGGCGCTGGGACTCGAAGATGCCGTTAGCGACGTATCTGATGTCGTTTTCGCGGATGACCCGCGCCGCCTCACGGATGTCCGCAGGTTTGACGTCGCCGCTCGCGGCCAGGCTCGTCACCAGTGGCCGCATCCGCACACCGTACCGCACGCCGATGTACTGGAAGGCGTTGTGCGCGGCCAACTGGACGACATCGCGCTGGGACCGGTCAAAGATGGCCTCGTAGTCGGCGTCGATGCGGTCGAGGACGTCGGTTTTGTAGGCGTCGGCGTTCTCGCGGACGGTGTCGGCGTACTCAGGCACAATCTCGACGAACCCGTCGGCGATGTTGTCGACGGACTGCTTCGCGCGCTGGGGGTCCAGCCAGAAATGCGGGTCCTTCCCGCGCTGGGCCCCAACGCCTTCGTCCTCGCGGTCGAGCGACGCTGCGAGATCCACCAGCTCGATCCCCTCTCGAGCGTTTATGAGTGCGGTGTCGACGCCGTCGCCGGTGATCGTCTGGATTGCGCGGTCGGCCCACGGCTGGAAGTCGTCGCCGACGTGGACGAACGCGTCCGCCTCGATGATGCGCTGGGTAATACTGGCGTTGGGCTCCCACCCGTGGCCGTGCAACCCCGTCGGGACGAGGTTCTCTACGGTCAGTGGGGTGCCGTCGGCAACCTGCCGGCCGAAGTCGAAGAAGCTAAAAAACGACGCGACGGCCACTGGGTCGCTGCTTCCGCTTTCCCCGCCGCTCGCGGACTGTCCCGGCGCGCTCGGTAGCGCCGTACATCCGGCCAGCCCGGGTACCGCTGCTGCCCCACCGGCTCGGAGCACGTCGCGTCGCGTCACTCCCCTCCATATCGGTTTTTCACGTGACATATTTGATATCGGAACTACGATCGGAACTCCAGGACACGAGGCCGCCGCGGCCCGTTCACCCGAACGAATGGGATGCCGCCTGTACCCGCCATAGCTGTTTGAACACGTAGTAACGTGGTCTCTAAAATTATAAGCTTTCGCTTCTAACTGAATATTTAGAGAGGTCTAATAACTCTCCCGTATGGTGATCACGATTCGAGCCGACGGCGTCGGCCCTCGGCGACGCACGCCGCGCGACAGGAGACGACCGTCGGCACGATCACCGCGGCCGCGGTCGGGGTTGCGTAGCCGACTCGCTACGAGTGCAGATCGGCTTCGGTCGTTTTTTACCGATCGGGTACGGCTCCACCGTCTATGGCAGCTCCCCTCGTGACGCTCGCCGCGGGCGTCGTCTTCGGGGTTGCGTTGGCAGCCCCCCCGGGACCTATGAACGCCATCATCGCCGAGGAGAGCGTTCTCCGTGGGTGGTTCGCGGGGTTCAAAGCCGGGCTCGGTGCGATGAGCGCCGACGTCATCTTCTTTCTGCTCGCCGCGCTCGGCGTGGTCGCGTTCGTCGAACAGTTCCCGCTAGTCCGTGCGGCGATGGTCGGTGTCGGCGGGTTTCTGATGCTGTACTTCGCGTACGACGCCGGGACCGACGTGCAGTCGTCGTTCCGGGGGGCTGTCGACGCGGAGCCGGACTCGAGCGGCGGCACCGACGCGGAGCCGGCCGCGGGCGTCGGCGCCGGCACCGGCTTCCGGAAGGCGTTCGTGCTGGCGCTTACGAACCCCTACCAGGTCCTGTTCTGGCTCACGATCGGCGTTGGGTTGCTCCGTCCGGGGACGCTCGACGTGTTCGCACAGGCGCCGTACGTCGGGAAGTCGCTCGCGGGCGTGCTCGTCGTCGAGACCGGGACCCCGACGCTCGTGGTGGGCTTTTTCGGCGGGATCGTGGTGTGGATCACCGGGTTCCCGGCGGCGTTGGTCGGCGCCGACCGCCGGACTGACGCGTTCGCACCCGTCGTCGCCGCGCTCAGCGCGGTCGTGCTCGCGGCGTTCGGCGTTGTCTTCTTGATGCGAAGCGCCGGCGTGGTGCTGGGGTGACGCTCGGCCCCACAGCCCGGAACCGCGTGCTACGGATCACTGTCCTCGATCGCCGGTCGTCGTCGGTCCGTGCGGGCAACGACCGGGAATCCGCTACAGTAAACCGTATGAGTCCATCCGCTGAATCGTGGGTATGTTCGAGAAGACGACGTGGATCAAGCTCCCGCGGAACGTCCTCGTCGGCCACGGCGTTTTGGGGGACCTTCCCGCGGCGGTCGACGAACTCTACCTCTCGGGGTCGCCGCTTCTGGTGACCAGCCCGACGCCGAACGACCTGGTGGGCGATCGGGTTCGTGCGGGGTTCCCCGGTGCCGAGACGGTCGTGGTCGAGACTGCAGGCTTCGACGCGGTCGAGCGGGTCGTCGACGCCGCGTCGGACGCGGGATCGGGGTACCTGGTCGCGCTCGGCGGCGGGAAACCCATCGACACCGCGAAGATGGCCTCCGACCGGCTGGGGTGTGGGTTCGTCTCGGTTCCGACCGCCGCCAGCCACGACGGCATCGTGTCGGGCCGGTCGTCGATCCCCGAGGGCGACACCCGCCACTCGGTCGCCGCCGACCCCCCGCTCGCGGTCGTCGCCGACACCGAGATCCTGGCGGAGGCGCCGTGGGAGCTCACCACCGCGGGGTGTGCCGACATCATCTCGAACTACACCGCGGTGAAAGACTGGCAGCTCGCCCACCGGCTGAAGAACGTGGAGTACAGCGAGTACGCCGGCGCGCTCTCGCAGATGACCGCGGAGATGCTCGTGGAATCCTCCGCGGCGATCAAGCCCGGGTTCGAGGAGTCGGCGTGGCTGGTGGCGAAGGCGCTGGTCTCCTCGGGCGTCGCGATGTCGATCGCGGGGTCTTCTCGCCCCGCGTCGGGCGCCGAGCACTTGATCTCTCACCAACTCGACCGGCTCGTACCCGGTGCGGCGCTCCACGGCCACCAGGTCGGCGTCGCCGCCATCGTGACCGAGTACCTCCACTCCGGCGAGCGTGGCGAGTGGGCGGACATCCGCGACGCGCTCGAAGACCTCGATGCCCCCACCACCGCCGACGGGCTCGGAGTCGACGACGACACCTTCGTAGAGGCGGTCACGACCGCCCACACCATCCGCGACCGGTACACCATCCTTGGCGACGGGGTCAGCGAGGCGGCGGCGGTCGAGGCGGCGACGTTCACGGGCGTGGTGTAGGGGGTCGACTGACAGCCGTCCGCCCCACTGCCGGCCGCCGATCAGAAGACCGAATAGGTCGTGGTCCCGAAAGCGGGTATGGCAACCGTGAGCGCCGACAACCCCGTCAAGCGCCACCCGCTCGTGGCCGCTGGGATCCTCTCGGTGGTGGGGTACGCGGCGGTGATCGGCACGTTCCTTGGCGTCGTCCCCGGCCGGGTGTTCCCGGAGCTGTCGCTCTCTGCGGTGAATCGGCTCGCAGACGCGATCGCACTGGTGAACGCCGTGAACGTCGTCGTGATCGCCGCGGGGTGGCGGTGGATCCGGCGGGACGAGGTTCGCAAACACGCTGCGGCGATGACCACCTCGTTCGCGCTCATCCTGGTCTTCTTGGTGTTGTATCTCCTGAAGATCGGCGGCGGGGGGACCAAGGAGTTCGTCGGCCCGACGCTCGCGTACTACCCGTATCTGGCGATGCTGGCGATCCACATCGTGCTCTCGATCGTCTCCGTGCCGGTCGTGGTGTTCGCTCTGATACTCGGGCTCACCCACTCGCCGAGCGAACTCCGGACCGAGACCCCGCACCGACGGGTCGGCCGGGTCGCAGCCAGCGCGTGGCTGCTTTCCCTGGCCCTCGGCGTCGTCACGTATCTCCTGCTGAACCACGTCTTCGCGTGGGAGTACGTTGAGTCGGCCGCAGCCGCGCTGGTCCTGCTCTGAGGTCGACGGCCGACAGCCGGCCGCGACGCCGCGACCCCGTAGAATGTCGAGGATTTTTATCGCCGCGAGGAAACCCTGGGGTATGCGCGTCGCGTTCGTCTCGCTGTACCCCGATCAACGCCGCTCCGACGGGGCCACGGCGCGGTCGCGACGGGTCGCCGAACGCCTCGCTGCCCGCGGTCACGACGTCTCCTTTCTGTGCTCGAAGTGGTGGGAGGGGCCGCTGGATTCGTTCACGCAGGACGACGTCGAGTACGTCGCCGTCACCGAGGGGCCGTCGGCGCGGGCGTTCGCGTCGAAGCTCCCCCTCGCACTCCGCCGGATCGGAGCGGACGTGATCCACGCCACCAACAGCCCGCCGTCGCAGGTCGTCGCCACCCGGACCGCCGCGCGGGTCCTCCGTATCCCCGTGGTTGTCGACTGGTGGGCCGTCCGCGAGGGCGACACCGACCGGATGGTCCGGCGGGCGGCGCGGTCCGCAGATCGCGTACTCGCGCCCTCGGAGTTGGTGAAAACCGGCGTCCGCGAACGCGGCGCACGAGCCGATGACGTCACCGTCGTTCCCGACTCCATCGACGTCGGTCTGGTGCGCTCCGCCGACGTCGACAACCGCGCGGATCTGGTGTACGCCCGCCGACTCGACGAGCGCGCCAACGTGGAGTCGTTCCTGCTCGCTCTCGCGGAGCTTCGGGACCGCGACTGGCGCGCGGTCGTCGTCGGCGACGGCCCCGAGCGCGACACCGCTGTCGAGACTGCCGCGGAACTCCGGATCGACGACCGCGTCTCCTTTCTCGGATCGCTCCCGCCCGCGGAGTTCGTCCCGATCCTGAAGGGCGCACACGTGTTCGCCCAGACCGCGACCGTCGAGCCGTTCGCCCGGGAACTGCTCTGGGCGCTGGCGTGTGGGTGCGTCGCGGTTGTGGAGTACCAGGCGGCCTCGAGCGCCCACGAACTGGTGGAACACTGCGAACGGGGCGTGCGGGTGACCAACCCACAGGAGTTGGCCGACGAGGTGGTCGCCGCGGCCGACCACGATCGGGCGTCGTTCAACGAAACGTTCGTCGGCTACGATCACAGCCACGTGCTAGACACCTACGAGCGGGTGTACGAGGACGAACGCGGCGCGTACGGGTTCTTCTGAGTGGGGCAGAGGCGCCGGCGGTCGGGTGAGCGCTACTCTTCGAGTTCGTAGTCGCCGCCGTACTTCAGGAAGAAGAACGCGAGCCCGAGGGTAGCGACCATGGCGAACGTGCCTGCGACGCCGAGAGTCTTCGCGGAGTCGGGGACCTGCGGCAGGTTCGCGGGCGCCTCGGTCTCGATCTCCTCGACGACTTCGATGGAGGCGACCATCCCGGCGCTCTGGTGGGGCGCACAGTGGTACTCGTAGGTGCCGAGCGTCTCGAAGGTATACTCGTAGCTGAACCCGGTGTTCTCGATGGCCTCGTACCCCTCCCAGCCGGCATCTTCGGGCTGGCCGTCGACGACGATGTTGTGGTTGTCCGAATCCCAATTGAACGTCACCGTTGTCCCCGGGAGAATCTGCAGGGGCTCGTCGGTGCCGGGCGAAAACACGAGTTCACCGTCGGGGCCGACGACCACCTCTTCGCCGCCACCCTCCTGCGCCGCAGCGGTTCCGGCTGCGCCGGTAGCCGCGGCTGTTCCGGCGGCCGTCGTGAGGAAGGCGCGACGCGACAGCTTCGCGTTGCCGTTGGTCATACTCCGGGGTTGGGAACCCGCTGTAGTGAATACTTTGGTTTGCCGCGTGGGGCGACCTGCGACCCACAACCGGGGTCGACAGACACGGCCGGAGCCTCGAACGCGCCCGGATCCGGCTGACTGCGGGGTCTTTCTCGGCCGCAGGCACCGGCGGTTTCGGAACCCTTTTGCGGGTCCTCCCGCACCTCACGGCTATGACTGACGTCGAGGCGGAGCTCCGCCAGCAGTTCACGGAGGCGTTCAGCGGCGCCGAGTTCCCGGTCACCAGTCAGATGGACCTCGTGCCCACGCTCCCGGACGGCCCGCGGACGACGTTCACCGCCGGCGACCGGACGCTGAGCGCGATGGAGTTGGCCGCGAAGATCGGCGGGCACCAGGACTTCCCTTACGAAGACGTCGAGTCGCTCGTCGACGACGTCATCGAGGGGCTGAGATCCGAAGGCGTAATCTGAGCCGCTTTCGACCACTAAACGGACCCTGTGGGTGGCGCGGATCGACCGCACTGTCGATACCGACGATCCCACGCCGCTCGCTGCGACCCAGGCATCGGGACCCGTGACCCCGACGGCGGTGCCGGGTTCCGCGTCGACCTGACGATGTACGGTCGCCGGCGACATCGTCCGGTGCTCCGACGGAGTGACGCGACGGACCGGCGGCTCCGCCGTCCGATATACGGTCTGGATCTGCGCGTGAGATCGCAACGAGGGGCTGTATCCCGACACCTCCCCGTGCCTCGCGGAGCTGAAGTACCGCCCCGTCGGGATCGCGCACGGGCTGCCCCCCGAGACGCCCCTGGACGCTGCGGGCCCCCGAACGACCCGACGGGGCGGTACTTCAGCTCCGCGAGGCACGGGGAGGTGTCGGGATAC
>Ga0102936_1000543_pt1 | contig 15016 bp, 13 predicted proteins | sample SalPon2_A_H2O_MG_FD_78502 | JGI IMG/M metagenome (GOLD analysis project Ga0102936, IMG submission 78502) | Salt pond water microbial communities from South San Francisco under conditions of wetland restoration - Salt Pond MetaG R2_A_H2O_MG | ecosystem: Environmental > Aquatic > Non-marine Saline...
CGGTCGTCGCGGAGCCGCCGAATCGTGTTCGAGAGCTCTTCGATCTCGCCGGGGGTGAGCCCGCTCGCGATCTCGTCCAGCAGAACGAGGTCCGGATCCGACGCCACAGTCCGGGCCAGCTCCAGCTGTTTCTGTTGTGCGATCGGGAGGTTCCGGGCCTCCACCTCGGCTTTGTCCTCGAGACCGACGAACGCGAGCGCCTCCCGGCCGCGGCGCTGGGCCTCCGCTTGGGAGATCGACTCGTCGGTGCCGAACAGCGCGCCGGCGGCGGCGTTTTCGAGCACGGTCATCTCCCCGAACACCCGGACGATCTGGAAGGTACGGAGAACCCCCGATCGGGCGATCTCGTGGGTATCGAGCGCGAGGAGATTCTCACCGTTGAACGTGATCTCCGAGCCCTCCTCGGGGTCGAGAACGCCGGTGATGGTGTTGAAAAGCGTCGTCTTCCCCGCCCCGTTGGGGCCGATGAGCCCCACGATCTCGCCGCGGTCGATCTCGAAGTCCACCCCGTCGACCGCGACGAGGCCCCCGAACTTCTTGCTGACGTTCGCGGCCTCAAGCATTGGTGGCTGAATACACGCTTTCGTCGGGTAATAACGGTTGTGTCTCGTGGCGCTGAATGGGCGCCACCGGGCCGCCCGGGTCAGTCCGCGTCGGTCTCCGTGGGCGTCTTCCCGCTGCCGCCACCCCCGCCGCCCGACAGGACGTTATACTCGTCCAACAGGTTCTGGACAGTGACGATGACCCCGCTGCGGAAGTACAGGAACAGGACGATCAGGAGCGCGCCGAAGATCGCCGCCCGCCAGTCGGCCGCGTAGTTGCTGAGGCCCGCCTCGATGGCCTCCACGACGACCGCGCCGACGATGGGACCGTAGGTCTGGCGGATCCCGCCGACGATCAGTACGACGAGGGCGATCACGTCGACCGCGAGGAAGGTGAAAATCGAGGGGGTGATGTAGGTCGCCTCCCGCGCCAGTAGGGTGCCGGCGATCCCGATGATGACGCCCGCTACGAACCCCGCGATGGTCTTGTACCGGACCACGTCGATCCCGATCGACTCTGCGGCGGTTTCGTCCTCGCGGATCGCCTCGAACGCCATCCCGTACTTGGAGTTGATCAGCCAGACGTACAGCACCATTCCACCCATCAGGAACGCCAGAATGAGGTAGTAGAGCGCGACCTCCTCCGGAATGCCGACCGCCCCCGCGACCCCCGAGACCGAGAACAGCTCGTAGGGGAACCCGGTCGACCCGCCGGTGAGGTCTCTGGCCCCGATGAACGTCTCCGAGAACACCAACTGGAGGTTCAACGTGAGAATGGAGATCAGGATGACCGTGAACCGCCGGCGGGCGGAGATCCAACTGACAGACAGCGCGATCCCCCCACACAGAAGCGCCGCGACCGGGAGTGCGAGCCACGCAGTCACGCCGACGGTGTCGACGATCAACGCGGTGGTGTACGCGCCGATCCCGCCCAGTCCGCCCATGAACAGGAACAACTGGTCGTTGTGACCGAAGACGATGTTGAGCGCGAGCGCGAACAGCGCGAACAGGAGCACCCGCGTGAGCACGCCGACGTAGTAGCCGCTGCCCGCAACGGGGATGGGCGCGAGCACGAACACTGCCGCCACGAGGGCGAGTTTCCGCGCACCCGGGAGCGTATCGGTGTTCACGACGACATCACCTCCGGGCGGAACAGCAGGAACACGATCGCCGCGCCGAAGAGGATGATCGTCGCGAAGTACGACCCGATGAAGAAGTTCGCGAGCGTGTTCACGAGCCCCAGAAGGGCCCCAGCGATCACCGCGCCCACGAGGCTCCGGACACCGCCGACGATCGAGACGATGAGCGCGAACGTGGTGAACTGGAAGGCGTTGCCGACCCCGACGTTCGACCGGGCGGCGACGAGCAGGCCGGCGAGTCCCGCGACCACCGCAGAGAGCACGAACACCAGCGTGCGGATCTTCCGGGGGTCGATCCCGACGAGCTGGGCACCGCGCTCGTCTTGGAAGATGGTCCGGGTCGCCTTCCCCAGGAACGTCCGGTTCAGGAAGGCGAACAGGACGAGGAGAACGGCCGCGGCGACGACGATCGAGACGACCGACGTCCCGGTCACCACGGTCGTCCCGAGGTCGATCGGCGGAATGCCCAGCGGGAGGGAGTACCGCGAGGAAACGAAGTTTATCAAGATCCCTTCGAGCATAACCGCGAGCCCGAGCGTCGTGAAGATTCCGAGCAGGATCCGTTCTTCACCGTCCGACTGATACACGAGCGAGAGCAACGTCCGATCGATCACCAGCCCGAAGACGCCGACGAGCCCGAGACTGGCGAGTGCCGCGATCGGCAGCGCCACCCCTTCACCCGTCAGTAGCGACGCGGAGATGGCCGCGATGACGGCGAACGCCCCGATCGCAAGGTTCAGGACTTCCCCTAGGCCGTAGACCAGCGTGATCCCGACGCCGAGCAGCGCCAGGGAGGCCCCGAACGCGAGCCCGTCCACCGTGATCGCCGCCAGCGTGCTGACTGATACCATCTACTTACTCCCACTCATAACGGACGATGACCTATATTTTACGACTTGCACAGTTCAGGGTTGATTCCCCGCTCGTCGACGGAGCGAGCGAGCAGCAAAAAACCGAGCGTGGGCTCTACCTACTCGTCTGCGCCGATCGCCGGCAGCGGGTCGGTCCGGAAGACCTCCTCGTAGCTGTAGTTGCCGTCGGGGTAGTACGACGGTGCATCGAGCGAGATCGAGCTGTACAGCTGGATCTGGTTCTCGAGTTCCCCGGAGTCGGCGTACTGGATCGGGTTCGCGAACAGCGTGTCGAGTTCGATCGCTCGGGTCGCCTCGGTGATCGCCTCGGGATCGGCCTCGCCGGCGTCCTCGATGGCTTGGGCGATGAGCTGAGCGGTGACGTAGCCGTAGGCGGTGTGGGTGTTGAACTGCGCGTCGTTCGCCTCCGCGAACCGCTCGGCGACCGCCGCGAACTCGTCGCTGTATGGGTCGGACAGGTGCACGTGAGTGAATCCGCGGTTGGCGTTCTCACCCAGCGCCGACCGGATGACGTTCGGTGGGAACGAGGGTCCAGTGACCACCTCGGGGGTGCGACCCAACTCGTAGAGCTGCTGGGTGATCGAAAGCGACCCTGGCGGGTGACCGGTCGCGATGACCATCTGGACGTCTTCGGATACCTGCCGGACGTACGAAGAGAAGTCGCTCTGAGAAACCGGGGCAACCTGGATGTCGACGTCGATATCGAAGTTCTCCTGGATCCCGGACTGTACCGACCGTCCCCAGGCGTAGTCGCCGACAATCGCGGCGACGTTCTCGTAGCCACGCTCCGCCGCGAGTTGCGCCTGCGCCTGCGCCGTCGGCGTGGCGGGCGTGAGCCCCACACGGAAGGTGTGTCGTGTCTCCGGGGTGATGGTGTCGTTCGAGCCGGCCATGTGCATAAACATCGGGATCCCGAGTTCCTGTGCGGTGCGGGAGGTTCGGATCCCGACGTCGGAACTCACCGGCCCGGTCGCGGCTACGATGTCCTCCTGCTCGGCGAACCGCTCGAAGATCGATGCCGCCTCCGCGGGATCGCTCTCGGAGTTCGCCTCCACGATGTTCAGTTCACGGCCGTCGAGCACGCCGCCGTTGTCGTTGATCTCCTGGATGCCGAAAGCGAACCCCGCGGAGTGGACTTGCCCCCACGGCGCGAAGTTCCCCGCAAGCGGCTGAACTGATCCGACGTTGATCGCGCCGGAGCCGCCGCCCGAACTGCTCGTCGTCGTGGTCTCGTCGCCGCCGCCGTCGCCGTCAGAGTCTCCACCGTCGCCGCCCGAGTCTCCACCGTCGTCCGAGCCGCCACCACCGCTCGAACATCCAGCGATCAGTCCGAGTCCGGCGGTCCCGCCGGCCGCTTTGAGGAAGCTCCGCCTGTTGACAACCTTCCGTGGCATTATAATAATAATTCACACTGTTTCACTATTTGAATGTGCCGGTTTCCCCGCGATGTGGCCGGTCTCTGATCCACTCACCACGCTCCCGTGCGACCGCAAACTATTTTATAATAAATCCTGATATCCGAGACAAGCTATGCAGGAGAACATACCGGAGTCATACCTCCCTGAGGACGGCCCACAGCTCATCCACCCGCTGCCGGAGCTTCACTACCCCGAGGAGATCAACGCTGCGACACAACTCGTCGACAGACACGTCGAGGCGGGGCGCGGCGACAACGTCGCGATCCGGTTCGACGACGTGGAGATCACGTACGCAGAGCTGCAGGCGCGGGTTAATCGACTGGGGAACGCCCTCGTAGCCCAGGGCGTCGAGCCGGGCGACCGGGTGGTCGTCAGGTTCACCAACCGGCCGGAGGCGGTGGTGTCGTGTCTGGCCGCTCAGAAGATCGGCGCGGTGGCGTTGCCCTCGATGAAGCTCCTGCGTGCGAAAGAGCTGGTTCACATCATCAACAACGCCGAGGCGTCGACGGTCATCGTCTACGACGACCTGCTCGACGAGATCGACGAGGCGCTCCCCGATCTCGATTCCGTCGATAGCGTCGTCGTCGTCCAGCGGAACGGAATCGACCACGACCACGCCGACTACGACGACCTGACGGCGGCGGCCGACGACGAACTCGACGCACACCCCACTACCCGCGACGACCTGGCGCTCATGCTCTACACCTCCGGAACGACCGGCCAGCCGAAGGGCGCGACCCACACGCACCGCCAGGTGCTCGCGACCGCCGACAGTTACGCGAACTACTGCCTGAACGCCACCGAAGACGACGTCTTCGGCGGCAACCCCCCGCTGCCCTTCGCGTACGGTTACGGCGACCTGTTGACCTTTCCGCTTCGGTTCGGCGCCACCACCAGCCTGGTCGAGAACGCCGGCCCGGGCGACCTGTTGGAGGCGATCGAGGAGCACGGCATCACCGTTCTGTGTTCGATCCCGACCGCGTTCAACCAGATGCTCTCGAAGTTCCCCGACGGCCACGAGGAGTACGACACCGCCTCGCTCCGTTTGGCGGTGAGCGCGGGCGAGCCACTGACGCACAGCACGTTCAACCGGTTCGAAGACGCCTACGGCGTAGAGATCTACGACGGCATCGGCACCACGGAGATGCTCCACATCTTCGTGAGCCACCGCGAGGGCGAGGAGATCGACCCCGGCGCGACGGGGTATCCGGTCCCCGGTTACGAGTGTAAGGTCGTCGACCCCGACACCGGCGAGGAGCTACCGCGCGGTGAAGCCGGGTTGCTCGCCGTTCGCGGGCCGACAGGCATCTCCTACTGGGACCGCCCGAACAAACAAGCGGCGGCGCTCGTCGACGGGTGGAGCCTCCCGGGCGACATCTACGTTCACCGCGAGGACGGCCGACTAGAGTACAAGTCCCGCGAGGACGACCTCATCATCTCCAGCGGGTACAACATCCCCGGCCCCGAGGTCGAAGCCGTCGTCGAGGAACTGGAGGAGGTTTCGGAGGTCGCCGTCATCGGTGCGCCCAACGAGGAACGCGGCCAGATCGTGAAGGCGTTCATCGTCCCGGCCGAGGGCGTCGAGGCCGGTGACGACCTCACCGAGACGATCCAAGACCACGTCAAGAACACGCTGGCGCCGTACAAGTACCCCCGCGCCGTGGCGTACGTCGACGAACTCCCACGGACCGAAACTGGAAAGATCCAGCGCGTGAAGCTTCGAGAACGCGAACGCGAGCAGTACGAGGACTGAGCCGCGCGGTCTCTTTTACTCCGGCACGAACTTCAGCCCGTACCGCGTGACGCCCTCCACGGTGTAGATCCGCCGAAGCTCACCCGTAACCACGTCGCCGACCGACACGGCTTCGACGTCGCAGTCGGTGAGTTGCGCGGGGAACCGGGCGCTGCCGTCGCCGTCGACCGTCGTCGCCTCGACAATCGCCACGGCGAAGGGGCCGTCTCTGCGTTGCTGTGCGACGAACTCCGGCGGCGCGCCGCCCTGTCCGATCGCGGTGACCGCGACGACCTCGCCGGTCAGGGACAGCGGCGTCGACTCGAACTCCTCGCGAGCGCCACACGCCGGGCACGCCCCCTCCGGGGGGAACGCGACGGCACCGCACCCCGGGCATCGCCCGGCGACCAGCCGGTAGCGCTGGGCGATTGTCCGCTGCCACGACGGGAGGCTGACGTGGGCGCCGCCGCCCGCGACCTCGGTGTCCCCGATCGTGCCGCGCGCCCGCAGCGCTTCCGGGTACGAGATCTCCTCGCCCGCCGCGATCGCGGCCCCGACGCCGGGCTCCGGCGGCGCGTTCACCTCGAACCCGAGCCCGACGGCGGTTGCGCCGCTCCCGAAGAACCCCGCGACGACGGTCGCGCCCGCGTCGACGGCTTCGAGCCCGGCGAGCAGACCGATCGCGACGGTCGCGGCCCCCGCGTCGCCGATGTCGTTGACGACGGTTCCGCTGCTGATCGCGGCGGCGTCGTACGGCAGTGCCTTCCCGATCCGGTGGGGGATGTCGCCGGTGGGCTGCTGCAGGCTCGCGGCCCCCACCGCGTCGTGGTCGATCACAAGCCGGCCGAGGACCGTCGAGACGGTGTCCCGGACCGTCTCCCGCTCGTAGGTCGTGATGTCGAGCTCCGAGACGTCGGTGCTCCCGCGCTCTCTGAGCCGGAGGCCGGGGGCGTCTCTGGACTCCCGGGCGCTGTCTTCGAGCACGACGTCGGCGTCGTCGTCGACGACGAACGCAGCCGCCCCCGCGCCGGCGCGCTGGCCGACCTCGGCGGCGTCTCCCTCGGGCGCGTCGGCGACGACGACCAAGGCGGGGCCGTCGCTGTCGACGCCCGCGAGGAGTGCCTCCCCACCCGCGGCGGTGCTCTGGGTCGCAGTCGTCGTCGAGAGCGCCGAATCCAGCCCGAGCGCCGCCGCGATCCGCGGCGCGAACGCCTCCTCCTCCAAGGGCGGCGTGGTCGTCGCGACCGCGAGGTGGGCAACGTCGTCGGCGCCGAGGTCCCAACGACCGAGCGCGTCGCGGCCGGCCGCGACCGCCATCGTGAGCGCGTCCTCGTCGGCCGCCGGCACCGCCGCGCGGTCGACCGGGACAGTCGTCCCCCACGCGGCCTCGATCTCGTCGCCGTCGAGTCGCTGTTGCGGCAGGTACAGCCCGGTCGCGACGATTCCGCGGCGGCCGCCAACGCCCGAACCGTCGGCGTCGCCGCTCATAGCTCACCTCCCTCGACCTGCTCGAACACGTGGACTGTCACGCCGCCGCCGGAGCCGCCGACGTTGTGTGCCAGCCCGACCTCCGGGCGCTCGACCTGAACGTGGGCGTCGCCGCGGAGCTGTGCGAACACCTCGACGACCTGGCCCGTCCCGGTCGCTCCGATCGGGTGCCCCTTCGATTTCAACCCGCCGGACGTGTTCACCGGGAGGGCACCGTCGGGGTCGGTAACGCCCTCCCGGAGGAGCTGCGGGGCCGCACCGCGGTCACAGAACCCCAGGTCCTCGTAGGCGGCGAGTTCCGCGATCGCGAAGCAGTCGTGGACCTCCGCGAAGTCGAGGTCCTCCGGGGTGATTCCGGCGTCCTCGTAGGCGCGGTCCGCAGCCGTCGCAGAGGCCGGAATTCCAGTGAGGGAGTCGCGCTGGAACAACCCCACGCGGCCGGAGGCCGCGCCCGCTCCCGACACCCGCACCGGGGCGTCTGAGAGTTCGGCCGCCACCGACTCGCTCGCGACGAGGACGGCGCTCGCGCCGTCGGTGGTGGGACAGCAGTGATACAGGTTCAGCGGCGACGCCACATCGGGGGCGTTCGTGGCCTCCTCCATCGTACACTCGAAGCCGAGGTGTGCGTGGGGGTTTTTCGCGCCGTTGCCGTGGTTCTTGACCGCGACCCGCGAGAAGTCCTCCACGGTGGCGTCGTCGTGCTCGCGGAGGTACGCGCTCGCCATCTGTGCGTACACGCCCGCGAAGGTGGTACCCGACAGCCGCTCCCACTCGGTCTCGCCGCTCACGCCCAGCCACCACTTGGTGTGGTCGCCGCTCGTGTCGGTCATCACCTCGTAGCCGCCGGCGAGCACGAGGTCGGCCATCCCCGACCGGACCGCCATCACGGCCTGTCGGAGCGCGTAGCCCGACGCCGCACACGCGTTCTCGACCCGCGTGGTCGGGATGCCGTGGAGTCCCAGATGCTCGGTGACGGCCGGCCCGCTCAGCCCGAGTTGCCGCCCGCCGACTCCCAGCGTCCCCAGGAACGCCTCGTCGACGTCGTCGGGGTCGAAGTCGCCGTCGACGGTCTCGACTGCCTCGTCGAAGGCGTCGTCGAACAGCGAGCGGTAGGACCGGTTTGGAAACGAGCCGAAGTCGGACTGCCCCGCACCGACGATATACGCATCGGTCATACGCCCTCCCCGGCGACGAGCGACTAAAAGGTACGTGCTTCGGATGGATTTATATCGGCGCGACGGCGATTCGGGCTATGGTACGAGTCGAGACCGACGGTCGCGTCCACACGCTCGCGTTCGACCGGCCGGGGGCGAAGAACGCGCTCACCGCCGACGCGGCGGCTGAGCTCGTCGACGCCTTGGAGGCGGCCGAGGCGGCCGACGCCCGCGCCGTGGTGGTGACCGGCGACGGCGACGCGTTCTGTGCGGGTGGCGACATCGAGGCGATGGCCACCCGCGAGGAGACGCCGGGGGAGGCGTACGACCGCGTCCGGGAGTCGCTCACGGCGGTGATCGAGACGCTTCTGACCCTGCCGCTGCCGGTAATCGCGAAAGTGAACGGCGACGCCGTGGGGGCGGGAACCAACGTCGCCGCCGCCTGCGACTTCGCGTACGCCGCCACCGAGGCCCGGTTCGGCGAGGTGTTCGGGAACGTCGGGCTGATCCCCGACTCCGGGGGGACGTTCCTCCTGCCGGCGCTGGTCGGCCTCCGGACGGCAAAGGAGCTCACGATGACCGGCCGGCTGTTCGACGCGGAGGAGGCCGCGGAGCTGGATCTGATCAACCGCGCCGTCCCTGCCGCCGACCTCGACAGCGACGTCCACGACCTCCTCGAGACGTTGGGTCGAAAGCCGACCGAGACGCTGGGGCTGACGAAGCGCGGTCTCCACGAGAACCTCGGCCGCCCGTTCCGGGACGCTCTCGAACGTGAGGCGTACCTGCAGGTGATCGCGTACGGCAGCGACGCACACGAGACCGGCGTCGAGGCGTTCCGCAACGACCAGCGACCGGAGTTCGAGTAGGTCCCGTCCCGCCCCCGGCGGACGCTTCGGTGCCTGGCCGGCCCGCGGTCCGCCTCCACCGCCGCACACCGACCGGCTTTTGTCACCCGACGCCGTCGTCTGATGCGTGAACTACACAGGACCTACGGCCCTGTATATCGACGGCGAGTGGGTAGACTCGGTCGACGGCGGGACGATCCAGACGGTCGACCCGGCGACGGAGGAGACGTACGCAAGCGTCGCCTGCGCCACGGAATCCGACGTGTCGGCAGCGGTTGCGGCGGCCGAAACCGCCGCCGAACACGATTCGGCGTGGCGAACCGCCGCCCCCGGGGATCGTGGCGCGATGCTGGGCGCGATGGCCGACGAGATCGAGTCGCTGGCCGACGAGATCGTGCTCGTCGAGTCCCACGACAACGGCAAGACGCCGTTCGAGGCGCGCCTCGACGTGGAGATGGTCGTCGACACGTTCCGGTACTACGCCGGGTGGGCGGACAAGCTGAACGGGGAGTCGGTCCCGGTTCCGGGCCACCGCCTCGACTACACTCTCCGGGAACCGCTCGGCGTCACGGCACACATCGCCCCTTGGAACTACCCGTTCCAACTCGCAGGGCGGAGCCTCGCAGCGTCGCTGGCGTGTGGCAACACCGCGGTGCTCAAACCCTCACAGACCACCCCGCTGTCCGCGCTGTACTACGGCGTGGCGGCCGAGGCGGCCGACCTCCCCGATGGTGTGGTCAACGTCGTTCCGGGGCGTGGGTCCGAGGCCGGCAGCGCGCTCGTCGACCACCCGGTCGTCGACCACGTGGCGTTCACCGGCAGCACCGGAGTCGGCAAGGAGATCATGTCCGCAGCAGCCGACAACCTGACCGGCGTCACACTCGAACTCGGTGGCAAGGGGCCGAACATCGTCTTTCCGGACGCCGACCTCGACGCCGCGGCGAAAGGGGTCCACTACGGGATCTTCATGAACTGCGGACAGATGTGCTGGGCCGGCTCGCGGCTGCTCGTCCACGAGAGCGTCCACGACGAGGTCGTCGCAGCCGTCGTCGATCGCGCGGAGGCGACGCCGCTCGGTAGCGGCATCGACGACGATGGCCGGATGGGGCCCGCGGTGAGCGACGACCACCGACAGGAGGTGCTCGAATACGTCCGGACGGGTATCGAGGAGGGTGCCACCCTCGAAACCGGGGGCTCGATCCCGGACGAACCGGAGCAGGGCTACTTCATCGAACCGACGGTGTTCACGGACGTCGACAACGGGATGACCATCGCGCGTGAGGAGATTTTCGGCCCGGTGCTGTGCGTGATCGAGTTCTCCGACTTCGAGGAGGCGATGACCATCGCGAACGACTCGTCGTTCGGACTGAGTGCGGGCGTCTGGACCACGGACCTCGCAACCGCACACGACGCCGCCACCCGGCTCGAATACGGGATGGTCAGCGTCAACGAGTACCCGCAGACGTTCCCACAGACGCCGTTCGGCGGCGCCAAGGAGAGCGGGATCGGCCGAGAGCAGGGGACCGAAGCCGTCGCGGAGTACACGCAGTCGAAGACGGTCAACATCAACCTCGGGGAGTAGTCGGGGTCGGCCGCGGGTCCCCGTGACTTCTCAGTCGTCGGATCCGGGCTCTTTGTCGCCGAGTTCGACGCCGAGGAAGTCGGGCTCGCGCTTGTCGAGGAACGCGTTGACGCCCTCTTCGGCGATGTCGGACCCGAGCAGCTGGTTCTGCAGCTCCCGCTCGTGAGCCAGCGCGTCCCACAGGGGAAGCTCCAGCCCCTCGTTGACCGCGAGCTTGTTGTGGCCGACGGCGCCGGCAGGCTTTTGGACGATCATCTCCGCGAACTCGAAGACGGCGTCCTCGAGGTCGTCGGGCGGGTGGAGCTCGTCGAAGATGCCCTTCTCGGTGGCCTCTGCGGGGGTCAGCTCTTCGCCGGTGACCATGAGTCGAAGCGCCTCCGAGCGGTCGATATACCGGGGCAGCAGCTGGGTGCCCGCCTCGCCGGCGATGAGGCCGAGGTGGATCTCGGGCATCCCGACGCGATAATCGTCGTCGTCGCCGACGAACCGGAAGTCACACGCCAGCGCCAGTTCGAGGCCGCCGCCCATGCAGTGGCCGTCCACGGCGGCGATGAACAGCGTGTCCGTCGTCCGCATCTTCATAATGATCTCCTTTGAGGTCTGGCTGGCGTAGCCGGTCTGCTCGCCGGTTTCCTCCTGGAGCGCGTTGATGTCGTAGCCCGTCGAGAAGATGTTGTCGTTGGCGCTGCCGAAGACGCAGACCCGGACGTCGTCGTCGAAGCGGACGCCCTCGACGGCTCGCTGGAGCTCCAACAGGACGTCGATGTTGTGGGCGTTCACCGGCGGTCGGTCGATCCGCAGAATCCCGACGTGGTCCCGCGTCTCCGTCTGGAAATACTCGAGGTCGAGTTCGTCGAATGATTTCATTGCGTCCGTCAGAACCCCGCCGCGTTACAAATAGTTTGTGAATGGTCCGCCGTGGCCCCGACGAACACGGGCGAGAACGGCTGATGCGGCGGTTCGGTTCTCGGCACGCCGAACAGTGGGGTGACCGTAGTCACTTCCTACCGACCCTGCCACTCGGGCGGTCTGTCCTCGAAGAATGCGTCGATCCCCTCGTTTTTGTCCTCAGTGGCGAACAGCTGGACGAAAAGCTGTGCCTCGTAGTCGATCCCTTCGTCGAGGCTCGTCCGCGATGCGGCCCGGACGCTCTCTTTCGCGAACTCCAGGGCCAACGGACTCTTGCCGGCGATCCTCCCGGCCAGCTCCGCGACGCGGTCGTCGAACCCGTCCGGCTCACACACCTGCTCGACCAACCCGATCTCGCCGGCCTCCTCGGCGTCGATCAACTCACCGGAGAGGATCAGCCGCATCGCCTGCCCTTCTCCGACCAGCCGAGGCAGCCGTTGTGTGCCGCCGCCGCCTGGGATAATCCCCAGGTTGATCTCGGGCTGGCCGAGTTTGCCGCCTCGCTTTGCGATCCGGACGTCACACGCCATCGCCAACTCCAGCCCACCGCCGAGGGCGTGGCCGTTGACCGCGGCGATCACGGGCGTGGCGAGTTCGTCGACGACCTCGTACACCCGGGGGCGGGCGCTCGCCTCGCGCTGTTCGAGGAGGTCGCGGTCGCGGAGTTCGGTCACGTCCGCGCCCGCGACGAACGCGTTGCACTCCTCGGAGCCCGTGAGGACGATCACCCGCACGTCGGACGCCTCGATGGCCGCCAGTGCGGCCTTCAACTCCGACCTGACGGTCGCGTTCAGCGCGTTTCGGTCGTCGGGCCGGTCGATCGTGACGGTCGCCACGCCACCGTCGCGGTCGGCGCGGATCGACTCGTAGTCCTGCTCGAAAGCGTCGGCGTCGCTCATCGGCCGCTCCACTCCCCACTCATCGCCACCGCTTCGCCGTCTTCCCACACGTAGAACCCCTCACCCGACTTCTTGCCGAGCTTTCCCGCCCGGACCTTCCGCTTGAGTAACTGTGGCGGCTTGAAGCGCTCGCCGAGTTCCGTGCGGAGATACTCCAGGATGTCCAGGCGAACGTCGAGCCCGACGACGTCGGTGAGCTCAAGCGGTCCCATCGGGTGATTGTAGCCGAGCTCCATGGCGTTGTCGATGTCGCGGGGGGAGGCGACCCCCTCCTCGACCATCCGGACCGCCTCGACCCCGAGGGCGACCCCGAGCCTGGAGGACGCAAACCCCGGGACGTCGCGGACGACGACCGGAGTCTTGTCGATCCCCGCCACGAAGTCGACCGCGAACTCCCGGGTCGACTCGTCGGTGCGCTCGCCCACGACGACTTCGACAAGAGACATAATATGCACGGGGTTGAAGAAGTGAAGCCCGATCAGGTTTCCCGGTCGGTGAAGTTCGCGTGCGAGTTCCGTCACCGACAGTGACGAGGTGTTGGTCGCCAAGGTCGTGTCTTCGCTCGCGACGTCCTCGGCGTCGGTGAGGACGGTCGCCTTCAGGTCGAGGTCCTCCGGCACCGCCTCAGCCACGAGGTCCGCCCCGTCGACCGCGGTCGCCAGGTCGGTCTCGCCGGTGACGTTCGCGAGAGTCGCGTCCATCTCCTCTTGGGTGACCTTCCCGCGTTCGACGCCGCCCTCGAGATTCGAACGGATCGCGTCGATCCCGTCGGCCACGATATCCGACTCGATGTCTCGGAGCGTCACGTCGTGGCCCGCCATCGCACTGACCTGTGCGATGCCGTGGCCCATCGTGCCGGCTCCGAGTACTGTAACGTGCATACATCCACCGACACTGGGTGGCGACTTAAACGTTGTAGAAGCGCCACTCGCTCCACAGAACCGCCCGACAGCCCCCGACACCCGGGCGACTACGAAACGAACGGCTTCGGGCCTGCTGCCGCGAGCCGGGGGCTGAGCCCGTATACTAAACCGTATACACTGTTCAAACGGGTATTCTTTAGAATCGATAAGGACGGATAGCGCGCTGAGAATCACAAGTGTACACTTGTAATTATTCCCTAACCCTCCGTGGGGTGGCACTTGTCGACGACCTCACGGCAGATGTATACGATCGCGTATACAGCATCCGAAGCAGCACCGCGGCCACGGCTGGGGCGGCACCCACCGCTCGCCTGCAGGTCGGCGTACTAGCGATCCGGCCCGTCGGGCGGGCAGTTCGAGTAACAGGTTGTACACAACCGCTCGGCGCCACCTCGGCGGTGGGCGATCAGTGACTCAGCGCCGAGCGGGACTGGGGAGAGTCGGAGGGTCAGGAACGGGCGCTTCCCGGTCTCGGCGATTCTCTCTCGTAGCTTACAGCACCGCTCGCGTGCGGTTACGGGCTCTCGTTCGAGCGGAGTTTCAGGTCCGATCGGGGTTTCGCGACACAGGTGAGGACGTATCCTTCCTCTTTTTCGCTCCCGGAGAGGAACATCGCCTCCACCTGGTCGGTCTCACCCTCCTCGACGCTGAGTGCGGAGCAGACCCCACAGACGCCCATTCGGCACTGGTACGGGAGATCGATCCCTACTTCCTCGGCGGCTTCCAGAATGGGCTTGTCGGCGGGAACCCGGATGGTGCGGCCTTTGTCGACGAACTCGACTTCGTAGGTCTCCACCATGTTAGAGTCGCTGCTCGTAGACGTATTCGACCGGCTCAAGTCCGTGGGATTCGAGCATCGCCGCGGCGTCTTCCTCCCCAGCCAGGACGTCGATGCGGTAGAAGTCGACGTCGCGAGGCTCCTCGGTGAACCATTCGGCGGCGGCCTCCAGTAGGTGGCTCGCGATGCCATTCCGGCGGTGCTCCTCGCGCACGTACATCCCGTTGATGTACCCGTGGTTCGCCAGCCGGAAGATGGGATGATCGCCCATCACTCGGGCCTCGAGCACGCCGAGGAACTCGTCGGCCGCGCCCGTCTCCGCGAGCAGCACCGTCCCGTATTTCGAGTCGACGAGTTGGTTCTCGAAGTACTGAAGCCAGCGTTCGTCGGCCTGGTCCGAGTGTTCGTACCGCTCGTCGAACTGCGAGAGGTACGAGGTGAACCCGTGCCAGAGTTCTAAGATCTCCTCGCCGTCGGCTTCGGTTGCATGGCGCGTTCGAATACCCATACACACCGTACCGGACCGGCGCGTCTAAAAGATTCGCGTTAGGGACGGGGCCGTCGAACTGTGACCCGCAGGCGTCGCTGCTTCGTCGGCGCGCGGTGTGTTTCGGGGTGTCACGGGGGTCGTGTTTAGTTAAGCGAATGCTGGTCGAACAACCGCCACGGGCGGGACTGGAAGGGGCTGCGCTCTCGACGAAGACGGGCGAGACAAGAACCGCAGGAGTGAGCGCA
>Ga0102936_1000544_pt1 | contig 15006 bp, 15 predicted proteins | sample SalPon2_A_H2O_MG_FD_78502 | JGI IMG/M metagenome (GOLD analysis project Ga0102936, IMG submission 78502) | Salt pond water microbial communities from South San Francisco under conditions of wetland restoration - Salt Pond MetaG R2_A_H2O_MG | ecosystem: Environmental > Aquatic > Non-marine Saline...
CCGGACGCCCCGGACGGCCCCTTCGACCTCGTCGTCTTCGGGAACGTCCTCTCGGAGATCGCGGAGCCGGTCCCGGTCGTCGAGGCCGCGCTCGACCGGCTCGCCGCCGACGGGAGCGTCGTCGCCTTCGCCCCCGCCGACCGCAACACGGCGATGGGCCTCCGGGACATCGAGCGGTCGGTGGCGACCCCCGAGTCGGGCGTGGAGACCTACTCGCCCACGCTCCGGCTCTGGCCGGGCGCGACGCCCTCGGACGGCGGGTGGTCGTTCGACGTCGCCGACGACCTCGCGGTCCCCGCCTTCCAGCGCCGGCTCGACGAGACGACCGAGCGCGACGCGACCGACGAGCCCGGTGAGTTCGTCAACGTCGACGTCCAGTTCGCCTACGCGATCCTTCGGCCCGACGGGCGACGACGCGCGGACGTCCGAGCGAGCGACGGCCGCTGCGCGCGGATGGCGAACTCCGAGGACCACGTCACCGACCGCGTGAACTACCTCGCGGTGAAGCTGAGCCACGACCTCAGCGAGGGCGACAACGCGCTGTACCGCGTCGGCGACGGCTCGCAGACGGTCGACCACTACCTCGTCTGCACGCGCGAGACGGTCCTCAACGAGGACCTCAGAGCGGCCGACTACGGCGCGGTCGTCTTCGTCGAGAACGGCCTCGTCCTCTGGAACGACGACGAGGGCGCGTACAACGTCGTCGTCGACGACGAGACCGTGGTGGACCTCGTCGCCCGCTGAGCCGGCCGACCCGGTCGACCTCGATCGCCTCGGACCGCGCTCACGGGCCGCCGTTCACGATCGACCCGCTCGGACCGACCTCGTCGCGGACCGCGAAGTAGAGGACCCAGACGACCACGCCGCCGAGAAACGCGCCGATCGTCCACGCGACGGCGTGGCGACTGTCCCGGTCCGTCGCGTCCAAGTAGACGAGCAGCGACGCGAGCGCCCACGGCACGGCCAGCGCCGCGACGAGGAAGAGGAGGACGATCAGCTCCGCACCGCCGGGAGGACCTGTTTGGAGGGGGGAGGGCATTCATACCTCGTTCATCCGACAGGAACTAAAATATTGCTCCGACCGTCGCAGAGCCGACGGAGACCGACTCTCTCGGTCCCTCGGTGGATATTTATAAGCGGGATCTGATACACCGGTAGACGATGGCGCTCGAGGTCACCGAGGCGTTCGTCCGAGTCGCGGGGACGTCCCCGCTGACGCAGGCGCTGGTCGGCGGCGTCGTCATCGCCGCGATGAACCTCCTCGGCGCGTCGCTCATCCTCGTCTGGAGAAATCCGTCCGAGCGGGCCCTCAACGGCATGCTCGGCTTCGCGGCCGGCGTCATGCTCGCGGCCGCGTTCACCAGCCTCATCCTTCCCGGCATCGAGCAGTACTCCGGTGGCGACCCGGTCCCGACGCTCGTCGGCGTGGGCCTCGGCGCGCTGTTCCTCGACCGTGCCGACGCGCTGATCCCCCACGCGCACTTCCTCCTGACCGGCCGCCGTCGGACCGACGCGGCGAACCCGGACGAGACGCTGGCTGTCAGCGACGAGCGACTGACCGGAGTCGTCCTGTTCATCCTCGCCATCACGCTGCACAACATGCCCGAGGGGCTCGCGGTCGGCGTCGGGTTCGGCGCGGCCGCCGGAGACCCGGCGCAACTCGGGAGCGCGCTGTCGCTGATGCTCGCGATCGGTATCCAGAACATCCCGGAGGGGCTGGCCGTCTCCGTGGCGGCGATAAACGCCGGCCTCGACCGTCGGCTCTACGCCGCGTTCGCGGGGATACGCGCCGGCGTCGTCGAGATACCGTTGGCGGTGCTCGGAGCCGTCGCCGTCGCGGCGGTCGCGCCGCTCTTACCGTACGCGATGGGGTTCGCCGCGGGGGCGATGCTGTTCGTCATCTCGGACGAGATCATCCCGGAGACGCACCGGAGCGGCTACGAGCGCGTGGCGACCATCGGGCTCATGGCGGGCGTCATCATCATGCTGTACCTGGACATCGCGCTGGCGGGGTGACCGCGTCACCGCGGCCCGTCGCTCCGGGCTCCGCGTCCCCACGCGCCGTGTCGACGCCGGCCGGGAGACCGCTCAGCCGACCGGCTCGATCAGCTCCGGCGCGTCGACGGCGGGGGAGTTCACCCGCGTCGACACCGGGTACGCGGTCAGCTCGTCGGCCGGGTACGGGTCCAACAGCGCGGCGGCCTCGTCGGGGTCGCCGCGGAGCCACGTCTCCTCCTCGGCCGGGTCCAGTATCACCGCCATCCGGTGATGGAGGTCGGCGACGAGCCCGTTCGGCTCGGTCGTGACGACCGTGAACGTCTCCACCGGTCCGGCGTCGTCGGCGTCGGACCCCGCTCCGGACCCCCCGCCGAACGCGTCGAGGCCGGTCTGCGTCGTCTCCGGCTCCGGCGGCTCCCACCGCTCGTAGAGGCCCGCCATCGCGAACGGGCGGTCGTCCTCGAACGCCACTCTGTAGGGCGTCTTTCCGGAGCCGCCGCGGTCCCCGTCCGGGCCGCCCCCGTCGACCCACTCGTAAAACCCGTCGGCGGGGACGAGACACCGCCGCCGCTCGAAGGCGTCGGCGAAGCTTCGCTTCTCGCGCACCGTCTCGGCGCGGGCGTTGATGAGGTCGAACGACTCGTCGGCCCACGAGGGCGTGAGCCCCCACTCCATCCGGGTCGCGCGGCCGGGGGCGCCGTCGGCGATCACCGGCAGGTCCTGTCCGGGCGCGCAGTTGTAGCTGGGCTCGACGCCGTCGAAATCGGCGTCGAACCGCGTTTCGAGGTCCGCGACGGGGGTGAAGAGCGTATAGCGACCGCACATTGATACCGGGCGTAGGCGCCGCCGATATTTAAACCGCGGTCGACCCCTCGGCCCCTCGCTTCCCGTCGGGTTTTTGCCCGCGCGCCGCCGCGGTCCGGTATGCGAATCGAGAACAGCTTCATCCCGGTCGAGGGAGTGGGCGAGACGACGGAGCGTCGGCTGTGGGGCGAGGGCGTCACGTCGTGGGCGGCGTTCGACACCGCGGTCGACGTCGCGGGCGTCGGCTCGACCACCGCCGACCGGATCGAGTCGTTCATCGCCGAGGCGCTGACGCATCTCGACGACGGCGACGCGGCCTACTTCGACCGCGCGTTCCCGAGCGGGGAGCGCTGGCGGCTCTACGAGAACTTCCGCGACGAGACCTGCTTCTTCGACATCGAGACGACCGGCCTGGACGAGCACCGCGACCGGGTGACGACCGTCAGTTTCCACCGCGACGGGGAGACGACGACGCTCGTCGCCGGCGACGACCTCACCGCCGACCGCCTCCGGGAGCAGTTCGCCGACGCCAGCCTGCTCGCGACGTTCAACGGCGCGCGGTTCGACGTGCCGTTCCTGGAGACCTCCTTCGGCATCGACGTCGACACGCCTCACCTCGACCTGATGTACCCGTGTAAGCGGATCGGGCTCTCCGGCGGGCTGAAACCGATCGAAAAGCAGATCGGGATCGACCGCGACCGCCCGGACCTGTCGGGTCGGGACGCCGTCCGACTCTGGCGCGAGTACGAGCGCGGCGACGGGGACGCGCTCGACACGCTGGTGTCGTACAACCGCGAGGACACTGAGAACCTTCGCACGCTCGCGGACGTCGTCTCGCGACGACTCCACGACGACGTCTTCGTCGGCGCCGCCGCGGAGCGGTAACAGCGGCGACCGAAAATCCGTCGACGCCGACTACGTCGCTTCCGCGTCGCGCCCGCCGGACGTCTCGGCCGCGTCGGAATCGCTCTCTTCGTCTCGCTCGTCGTCCTCCGTCTCCGAGTCGCGCTCGTCGGTCGAGCCGTCGGCGACCGCCTCCGCCTCCGCGACCGGGAGGGGTTCGGCGGGCTCCTCGCCGTCCGCGTCGTCCGCCTCCTCGCCGTCCGCGTCCGGATCGTCGGAGGCTGAATCGTCGGTGTCCGCGTCGTCGCTCGATTCACTTCCGTCCGCGTCGTCCGCCTCCTCTCCGTCCGCGTCGTCCGTCCCTTCGGCTTCCGTCGCCTCGTCCTCGGCGGGCGACGCCTCTTCATCCTCCTCCGCGTCGTCAGCCTCCTCACCTCCCTCCGCGTCGTCAGCCTCTTTTCCTTCCGCTTCTTGGACCAGTTTCATCTCGCCGCGGGCGCGGAGCGCGCCGTCGATCTCGGCCCCGTCGTGGACGACGAGGTCGCCGGCGGAGACGTCGCCGAGCACCCGCGCGCCGGCCTCTATCGTGACCGTTCCGCCGCGGGTGGTGACGTCGCCGTGGATGACCGTGTCGGCGCCGACGGTCACGCCCTCGCGGGCGCGAAGCGAGCCGAACACCTCGTTCCGCTCGCCGACGTGGACGGACTCCGCCCGCAGGTTGCCGTGGATGCGGCAGTCGTCGCCGACGGTCGCGGGCGTCGAGACGCGCCACGCGTCGTCGGATATCTCGGCGCCGCGCGGGATGAACAGGGGGTCGCGGACGTCGTCGCCGTCGGCGAGCGCCTCGGCGAGTTCGTCCGCCGCGTCGGTCTCGCCGACGCGCAAGAGCTGCGAGAGGACGAGGAAGTAGAAGACGATGGTGGGCACGGGGTTCCGGATGACGATCCAGCCGTTCGCCTCGAACCCCTCCTCGATCGACACGTCGTCGCCGATGTCGAGGTCGCCCGAGACCATCAGGCGACCGGTGACGGTCACCCGCTCGCCGAGGTACGCGTCCTCGCCGACGAGGACGTTGCCGTCGACGGAACACCACGTGTCGAGTCGGCAGTCGCCCTCGGCTTCGATGTCGTTACCCACGTGGACGCGCTCGCCGATGGCGACGTTGCGACCGCGGAGGCCGAACTCCACCGTCGACTGGCCGCCCACGAGCACGTCGCCGTCGACGACGAGGTCGTGCTCCTCGACGGTCGTCCCGGACGGGACCGCGAGCTCCTCTATCGGGCCGTCTCCTCGCAGCGACACACCGGGAGAACTCCCTCCGCGCTTATAAACCGTGTGGGGCGTCTGACGGAGCGATGACGCGTGGGCGCGCTCGAACCCCGCGTGTGGCTCTCACGCGTGGCGCACGCAGGTCACTACCCTTTTGAGTCCGGCACGGGAGCGAGGAGTATGGGATTCGGATCGTACGACGAGAGCGAGCAGAAGGACCAGGACGTTGACACCGACGCCGAAGAAGCCGTGAACGTCCACGAGCACGACCACGACGGCGAGGTCTCCATCGAGGGCGGCGCCTCCACCGACGACCTCGTCGGGCGCCTCTCCGAGATGAAAGACGACGACGACTGAGCGTCGCTCCCCTCCCGCGGGAGGCAGTTTCCGCGGCGCGGGGGCGCCCGACGGCGGTCGCCGACCGTCGGTGTGCATACCGTTCGCACACCCGGTTCAGAGTTATTTTCGATCAGCCGTAGTGATACGGTATGGCACGGAAACGCGAGCGAACGCCCCGTCTGGATCGCCTGACGCGAAGCGGTCGCCGGGACCGAGCGAATCGCGCCGACAGAGAGGCCTCCGGCCGGACCGGCGAAGCCGAGGAGTCCGACGACGGCGCCGACCCCGTCGCGACGGCCGCCATCGCCCGGCGCCTCTGCGCGAGCGGCAACGAACAGGCCTGCGAGACGCTGGAACGGCTCTGTGAGTCCGGCTACGACGCCGCGTGTCGTACCGGCTGAGGCGGTGACGTCCTCGTTTTCCGTTCGGCGGACCCGTCGGCGTCGAGAACGAGCACGCGACCGTCGACCGCGGGCCGTGCGTGCCGCTTATGCCTTCCCAAGGAGTATCGCCGGCATGAGCACGGATCTGACGTTTACCGACGACGGCGTCGACGTCGTCTACGAGGGGACCGAGTTCGAGTTGGAGAAGGACCTGATCGAGGAGGCGACCGGGAAGGGGTTCCGCGACGTCACCGACCACGAGGTGTTACAGATCGTCGCCAAGGACCCGGAGCTGGACGGCGAGCCCGTGCGTATCGGCGACGTGCTGTAGGCGACTCCCGAAAGCGGTGGGGCTTTAGGAGCCGATCGATTCGGCCGGTGTATGAAGGCCGGAGACGCGCTCGGCGCGCTCACGAGTTCGAAACTCAGGGTCGTGCTCGTGGGACTGTTGCTCGTCGGCGGCGGCGTCGGGGGCGCGTTCGCCCTCGGGATGCTCGGCGTTCCGAGCGTCGCCGCCGTCGATAACACGTTCGGTGACGTGACGAACGAGACGACCGAAGTCCGGACGGATCTGGTGGTGTCGAACCCGAACCCCGTGGGTATCGGGCTCGACGGCGTCTCGGTGAACTACACCGTGTCGATGAACGATATCGAGATGGCGCAGGGCGGCCGAGAGGGGGTATCCGTCGGCACCGGGAACTCGACCGTCCCCCTGGAGACGGATCTGCAAAACGAGGCCGTCCCGCCGTGGTGGGTCAGCCACGTCCGCAACGGCGAGCGGACGACGGTCGGCATCGACGCGAGCGTCACCTCGGACCTGCTCGGTCGGACCGTCGAGTTCGGTCGGAGTCGGGAGATACGGACCGACCTGCTGGGCGCGTTCGACTCGAACGAGACGCGACCGGTGAACGCCGACAGCGCGCTGGTCGACGACCCGGTTCTGTACGTCGACGAGACGCGGGCCGAGTGGGGGAGCGTGAGCGAGTCCGAGACGCCCATCGACATGGCGTTCGCCGTCTACAACCCGAACCTCGAACCGTACGTGATCACCGAGATCGGGTACGACGTGACGATGAACGGGGTCGAGATGGCGTCGGGCCAGACGGAACAGGGATACGTGATCCCCTCGCGAGGCACCGAGCGGATCGAGTTCACGACGGGACTCCAGAACCGTCACCTCGACGAGTGGTGGGTCACGCACCTCGACGAGGACGTCCACGGCCACCAAGTGAGCGACCTCACCATCGAGTTCTACGCCGTCATCGAGCTCCCGACCGGCGGAGAGGTCACGGTCCCCCTCGACGAACTGACCTACGAAGAGCGGATCGAGACCGACGTCTTCGACGAGGGCGACGACGTGCGCGACGGTGACGACGCCGACGGAAGCGACGACGACGGCGGTTCCGGGACGGACGACGGAACGGCTTCGGACGGGGGCAACGAGACGGACGACGGGAGTGGCGCCGACGACGGGAGTAGCACCGACGACAACACTACCGACGACGGTAACACCTCCGACGACGGCGGCCTCCTGCCCCTCGGCTGACGCCGTGGCAGGATGGGAGTCGCGTCGCCGGGTCCGTCCGCGCCGCGACTCAGTCCGCCGCGTCGGGAACGCCCGGGCCGTCGTCTCTCAGCGTCGCCGGCAGGTCGCCGTCGTATCCCTCCGGGACGTACGGGCAGAGCGGGTCGCTTCCGGTCGGGTCGCCGGTCGCCGCGAACGCCCGAGAACGGCTTCCGCCGCAGACCTGACGGAACTCGCAGGCGCCGCACTTCCCCGCGAACCCGTCCGGATCGCGGAGCGACTCGAACAGCGCCGAGTCACGATAGACGTCGACGACTGACCGGTCTCTGACGTTGCCCGTGGATTTCGGCAGGAATCCCGACGGGTACGTCTCCCCGGTGTGACTGACGAACGCGAAGCCGCGCCCCGCCGTGATCCCCCCTCGGCGGGCCCCGGCGCCGTCGCCCGCGCTCTGGAGACCGACTCGGCGGTAGAAGGGCGCTTCGGTGGTCTTGACGCCGAACCGTTCCGCCTCGTCGACCTCGTGGAGCCACTCCATCACCCCTTCGGCGCGCTCGGGAGAGACGGGGTCCAAGATCCGACCGCGACCGACGGGCACGAGGAAGAAGACGCTCCACAGCACCGCGCCCAGCTCGCGCACTCGGTCGCGGATCGCCGGGAGTTCGTCGACGGTGTCGGCGCAGACCGTCGTGTTGATCTGCAGCGGGAGCCCCGCCTCCCGGGCCGCCCGCGCCGCGGTCATCGTGTCCTCGAAGCTCTCCTCGCCGCGGAACCGGTCGTGGCTCTCTCGGGTCGCGCCGTCGACGCTGAGCGCGATCCGCTGGATCCCCGCGTCGGCGAGGGCCTCGACGCGGTCCGGCGTCAGCGACGCCGTCCCGCTCGGCGTGATCGTCATGCGGTGCCCCCGGTCGTCGCCGTACGACACCAGTTCGAGGAGGTCGTCCCGGGCGAGCGGGTCGCCGCCGGACAGGACGACCAGTTGCCCGTCCCCGAACCGCGCCGCGTCGTCGAGGAGCCGCTTCCCCTCCGCGGTCGTCAGTTCGTCGGGGTGCCGTTCCGGCTTCGCGTTCGCCCGACAGTGACGGCAGGCGAGCCCGCACGCCCGCGTCACCTCCCAGATCAGGACGAGGGGACGCCGGTCGGCGTCGAAGTCGTCGAACATGGACTCGCCGAGGCTACGACTCGGTCCACCTTGGGGTCTCTCCCGAACGTGTTCAGCCAATGTCCCCCGCCACTGCAACTCCAATCGAGTACGTGCCGTTATCGTACACTGGCAGAACATTCATCAGCGGGCGGACTATCTCCCGGAGCACATGAAGTACGACGGCGACTTCGGCGATCACGACGTCCTGGTGTCGTTCGACATCGAGACGACGCACTACGACCCCGCTGAGGGCGAAACCGTCGCGGTCGGCGTCGGCCGGCACGAGGTCGGGTCGCCGGGCGGCGACGCGCAGTACCGGATATTCGCCCGTGAGCGCCTCGGTATCGAGGACGAACGCGACCTCGTGGCCCGCGCTTTCCGAGGCATCGATCGGCTCGACGGCGACGCGCTCGTGAGCTACAACAGTATCGAGTTCGACATGAACTTCCTCGACGAGCGCCGCGCTCGGTTCGACCGAGCGCCCGAGACGCCGCAGTTACACGAGAGCGGTCGGCATATCGACCTGTTCGCCGGCCGGAAAGCGTCCTGCGGGCCGAGCGACAAGTGGCCGTCGCTCGAGGAGTCCCTCGACAGTTACGGCCTCCCGGTCCCGGAGACGGTCTGGAACGGTTCCCCGATGGACAACGCCCGTTTCGGGACTGAGTTCGCCCCGGCGTTCCTCGACGCGCTCGGGAACGGCGACGAACGGGAGATCGACCGCTACCGCGACGTTCTCCACCACTATCTGAAAACCGACCTCGAAGCCAACATCGCGTTGTACTGCGCCGATCAGGGGCTCTCGTTCGACCCCGTCCACCTCGGTCTGCACGGCGAGTTCCAGACCTGAGGCGCCCTCCGCAGTGAAACGATCGATTGCCGCCGTCGCGAGGGCGGCCCCTGGCGGGGTCGCGACGACCGACGCCCGCGCGGTCCGGGCCGCCGTCGGAGACCGGGTCCGACCGCCGGCGTACGGCGCGTTCCTGCTCCTCATCGGCCTCTCGACCGAAACGGCGGACGAGCGGTCTCCCCCACATTTTGTATAGCGAAATGCGATTTATTTGGGCGAGACGCGACACGCTATTAGTTGTATGGAGAACGACAAAAACGCCACGGCCCGATTCTACACCAATAATCGGTACACGTTCGCCTCGTACGTCTCCCTGACTTGGTCGCCCCAGTTGTGGGTGTAGGTGTCGATCACGTCGTCGGCGACGTCCCCGCGCAGGTACTTGACCACGCCGCGGTCCCCCGTCCGGTCGCGGAGGTGCGTCGTGAAGAAGTGCCGGAAGTAGTGCGGGGTGACGTTCTCGGCGGCCCCGCCGCCCGTTCGATACCACCCGGCGTCGCGGGCGTACCGTTCCACGACGTGACGCACGGCCTCCGGATCGAGCCGTTCGCCCCACCCCTCCGCCGTGCCGACGAACAGCGGTTCGGCCGGCGAGGGGCTGTCCGGACGGATCGCCAGCCAGCGCTTCAGCGTCCGGGCCAACTCGTCGTCGACGGGGATCACCGTGCCGCGCTTGCGCTTGTTCGACGCGGTCCTGACCTCACCGTTCAGCGGCTCTCCGACCGTTGCGTCCGGGGTCACGAACAGCGAGTTCGGCCGATCAGCGAGGGCCGGCCGGGTTCCGACCGCGTACGCGTCGCGGATCTCCGCGTCGTCGAGCGCGACGTCGCGGAGGTCCAGGTTACAGCACTCCCCGACCCGCATGCCGGTCTTGAGCAGGGTCACGACGAGCGCGCGGTGGAGGGGGTGGCGGATTCCGGCGACGAACTCCCGCATCGCGGGGACGGAGATGTCTCGTCGAGCCGGGTCCTTGTCGACGGTCTCGTCCATCTCCTCCATCACGAGCGTCATCGGGTTGCCCTCGAAGGCGCCCAGCTCGGTCATGTAGCCGTAGAACCGGTGGAGGTAGGCGGCGTACGTCGCCACCGTGCTGTCGGCGACGTCGCCGCGTAGCGAGTGTACGAACGACATGCAGTCGCGGTGCGTCGCCGACGCCGGAGTCGCGTCGTCGTCGAGGAACTCCTCGAATCGCCTGAGGACGCGTTCGTAGGACTCGCGCGTGCGCTCCGTCTTCCCGTGATACGTGAGGTCCTCGATGAAGTAGCCCACCGGGTCCTCGATCTCTTCGGGGGCGCGGGCGCTACTCATCGGTGAGGATGTATCCGCCTTTCCGTCCGTTGTACCGGACGCGGTTCCGATCCTGTAGCTCGTCGAGCGCGGTTTCGAGTCGGTCTTCGAAATCGCCGACCACGGCCTCGACGAGTTCCTCCCACGAGAGGGGGTCCTCAGCGAGCGCCGATTCCACCTGCGCTTCGAGGCCGTCACCCCCAGGGTCAGACCCCGAAGGATCGGTCTCCGCCGGGTTATCGGAAACCCCCGTGGAGAAGCCGCGACGACCGGCCTGTACCATCGTCCTGACGAACTCGCTCTGCGACATCCCGAGCTCGTCCGCGTGCTCTCGCCACCGATCCTTTTGTTCGGCGGGAACGTACGTCTTCACCGAGCGGCGGTCCTCGCTCATCGTTCGGATTGGCGTTCTTCGGCCGTCATCTTCAATCTATCCCACATTCCCGGATAAGGTCACTTATACGAATCTGTGGTGCGCTTATCTCGCCGATATATACGACATATACGAACTGGTGGTACCCCAAATTCGGATCTTGTTCCCACAAATCGGGATATAAATTTCTGCCTTCGGCCCCTATTTCCGTCGACCTGCACAGGTCGAATTTCGCTCCTGCATTCGCCGACGTCCGATCGGTGTCGGTGAGTCGATCGAGGCGGCCCGCTCGTCGGAGCGGTCTCGGGTCGGCACGGCGAGTCACTCGGCTCGAAGGCGACACCTCTCGGGCGCCGGCCGCGAACGCGTCGCCGTCGCTCGCGAACGCGATACGCTCGACGACGGCCCCTCCCGGTTCCCTCACAGCCGACGCGACGCGGCTACCCACTGTGCGTCGCCGATCCCGTTCCAGCGAGGCTCGTCTGCGACACGTATATCGCATCCCGCTATAGAAAGTGGCGATGTCGGGCGGGTGAGACGGCGACCGGCTGATCGGGGCCGAGGCGCCCGTTTACGCTCGAATCGGCGGGGCCGCGCGGCGGGTCGCAGTCGCGGGGCGGGTGCAGAACGCGCGACGCGAGCTCGGATTCGAGGTCAGACGCGGATCTCGGACGCCGCGTCGTCGACGTCGAGGGCGGCTATCGCCCGCTCGACCGCCGGGTCGAACTCCGCCGAGTTGCGCATCAGCACGGTCTCGCTCGGGAAGAGGTGTTCGCCGACGACGAGCCCGTGATCGCGTGCGGTCGACCCGGTGACGGTCAGGTAGACGCCGAGGCCCGCCCGCGCGATGCCCGCCTCCTCCTCCTCGTCCGGATCCGGGTACACGAACTCGACGCCCTCGAGCGCGTCGGTCCCCAACACCGCGGTGACCAGACGCTCGTACCGCGGGGAGATACACAGCGTCCCCGCGTAGTCGGTGAGAAACGCTCGGTCGAGGTCGGTCCCCGGTTCGAGCCCCTCGGGACGCCCCATGAGCGTGTGATAGACGGTGTCTCCGAGCCCGTTAACGACGCGGACGTCGGTGTCGACCGGGTCGATCCGCTCGTTGATGTCGGCGATTTCGCCGAGCCCCTCCGGCCGGATCCCGACGACCTCCTCCAAGACCAGGTCCGCCGAGTCGAACCCGAGCGCGAACTCGTGGGTTCTGAGGGCCCGAAACGGCTCTTCGCGGCCGACGAGCTTCAGGCGCACGTCGCCGAGGTCGACGGTGGCGGCGTCGAAGACGATCCGGCGCGGCTTCCCGTCGCGGTCGTCGCGCAGCAGCGTGAACTCGGGCTCGGCCGAGACGTGCGGGTCCGAGTACTCGGCGAGGCGCTCGTAGGGGCCGTCGTCGGCGTCGACGCCGCCCTTCGTGACCGCCTTCTCGTAGCGGAGCGTGTTGCTCACGCTGTCCGCGAGCCGTTCGAGCCGGTCGTCGTCGCCGACGATCGCGATCCGTTCGAGAACGGCCTCCAAGGGACGGCCCTTCCGCGGGACGGCGACCGGTACCGGTTCGCTCATTACCGGCAGTGGGACACCGCGGCTAAAACGGGTTGCGCTTTCCGTCGGTGTCTGATCTCGATGACGACCGGGCGAAGCGGCCGCTCGCGGCCACGATCGCCCGGAAAACGGGTCGACGTCGACGAAACGGAGCGGCCCTCGTTACGGGCCGAACGCCTCGTTGAGGCGCTCCCGGAACGCTTCGAGCTCCTCGAGGTGGTCGTTGATCGCGTCGATCTCCGCTTCGACGTCGTCCAGGTCCTCGCCGAGCTGGTCTTCGACCGTCGTGAGTCGGGTGTCGACCTCCGCGAGGTCGTCCCACAGGTCGTCGAACTCCTCGTCGAAGCGCCCCAGCCGGGACTCGACGTCGTCGACGCGGTCCCTCGTCGCCTCGGCCGCCGCCGCGGCGTCGTCGACCGCTTCGTACAGGGTCTCGACGTCGGCGTCCACGTCGTCGACCGCGTCGCTGAGCTCGTCCGCCTCCTCGTCTATCCGCGACACGTCGCCCGCGACGTCTCCGACCGTCGACTCCACGTCGGCGACGGCGCCCTCGACGCCGTCGACGCGCTCGGCCACGTCGTCGACGTCCGCGGAGACGGCGTCGACGGAGTCGTCCACCTGCGCGACCGTTTCGCGCAGGTCTCCTCGGTCCGCATCGGCCGCGTCGACCCTGTCGTCGAGCGACTCCATCTCCGATTCGACGGTCTCGACCTTCCGATCGATCTCGTCGAGCATCTCTCGCGCCGTCCCCTCACCGTCGATGAACTCCGCGAGCGCGTCGGCGTACGCCTCGATGTCGGCGACGCTCGACTGGAGTCGGGCGATGCGGACGTCGACGCTGCGCGGGACGCCGATGTCGAGCTCCTCCTTGAGCACCTCGAGGTCCTCGTCGGCGACCTCGTCGGCGCGGATCTCGGCGGCCAGCGCGGCCGCGAGACCGCCCTCTGCCGCCGCTTCCGGAGTCGGTGCGGCCTCGCCGGACGCCGTAGACCCCTCGCCGGCCGCCTCAGGGTCGTCGGTCGCGGTCGGCTCGACCGTCACCTCGTCCGTCTCGTCTGCCTCGTCTGCCTCGTCTGCCTCCTCCGCCTCGTCCGCCTCCTCACTGTCGGCGTCGGCCGCCTCTGCGACCGCTTCCTCGGGCTCCTCGTCGCGTGCCGTGACCGCCGCGGTGCCGCCCGCGACGACCGCTCGCGGCTCCGGAGCGTCCGTCTCGTCGGGCGTCGCCTCGGGTTCGCGGTCCGGTTCCGTCTCGGCCTCGTCGTCCTCGGCCGTCTCGGCGGCCTCGGCGGGCGCTTCGACCGGGTCCTCCGCGTCGGTGGTCGGGCCCTCCATACCGGGGAGCGTGGTGCGATCGCCCGAGAGGACCTCTCTGACGGCGTCTGTGTCCCCGGTTCCCAGCACGTCCTCTATCTCCTCGCCGACCGGGACGTGTTCGATCACCGGGGTCCCGAGGAAGCCGTCGAGGTCCGGGTCGTCGTCGCGGATGCCGAACACCGTCTCGATAGCGTCGCCCGGGTCGAGCACGCGCTCGAACTCGACGCGGTGGTCCTTGTACGCGGTCCAGTTCTCGCTCTCGTACTCCGGGTGGAACCCGATGCGATCCATCGGGAACGACTCCGGGATTCGGTCCACGATGCGCACGCGTACGGGGTCCTCGCGGGCCGAGGAGAGCTCGTACATGACCGCGGGCACGGGGAACGCGTCGTCAGTAAAGGATTTCTCGACGCGAATACCGTCCTCGTCGACGGTCGTCGCCGGTTCTGCCGTCCGTTCGCTCATACCGGTCCCTCCCGGAGCAGGGGCTTAAATTCCACGGGCTGGGTTTCGGCATTGATAACCACTGATGCGCCGAAACGCGCGGTTTCGGCCGGATAGAAGGTGAGCGCCGATTCCGGAGCGAGGACGGCTTACAGCTCGATCCGGTCGCCGATCTCGACGATCTCGAGCCGCTTCGGGTGTTCGAAGCTCCGGGTGTGTTCGTGGAGCGCCGTCGGGTCCGCGGTCAGCCCCTTCCACATGTCCCAGTGCGTCGGGACGAGTCGGTCGAGGCCGAGGTCGTTCGCCGCCTCCGCGATCTCGTTCTCGTCGCTGTACCACTTCGTTCGGACCGGCTCGCCCGTCTCCTTGTCGGGTACGTTTCCCACGGAGCCGAACGCGAGGATCCCGAGATCGATGTCGAACTCGTCGGCGAGGTCAGCGAACGACGCCGACGGCTTGCTGTCCCCGGCGTGGAACACGGTCCCGGCGTCGTGTTCGATCACGTATCCGACGGGATGAGTGGCGTCCGAGTCGTGCGTCTCGACGACGTGCACGGTGAACTCGCCGATCTTCAGCTCGTCGCCCTCGGTCACTTCGAGGAAGGCCTCATCGTCGACGTCCCACTCCTCGGTCCAGCGCTCCGCTTCGCGCGCCACCGCGAGCGAGTCGTCGGGCGCGACGAAGTCGGCGTCGGTGTTCGCCAGGATCGGCGCCTGCGAGGGGCCGTGGACGTGGTCCGTGTGCTCGTGGGTCGCGAGCACCGCGTCCGCGACGTCGACGTCGTCGGGGTCGAAGGGGACCGGGATCATCCGGACCGTGCGAGGCGGGTCACCCGTCCCGACGTACGGATCGATCCAGAGGACGGTGCCCTCGCTCCCCTTGATCGCGAAGCCGTTA
>Ga0102936_1000545_pt1 | contig 14990 bp, 17 predicted proteins | sample SalPon2_A_H2O_MG_FD_78502 | JGI IMG/M metagenome (GOLD analysis project Ga0102936, IMG submission 78502) | Salt pond water microbial communities from South San Francisco under conditions of wetland restoration - Salt Pond MetaG R2_A_H2O_MG | ecosystem: Environmental > Aquatic > Non-marine Saline...
CACGACCACTACGGTGAGCACGAGGGCAAGCCGTTCTTCGACGGCCTCGTCGAGTTCATCACCTCCGGCCCCGTCTTCGCGATGGTGTGGGAGGGCGCGGACGCGACCCGACAGGTCCGCGCGATGGTCGGCGAGACCGACCCCGCCGAGTCCGCCCCGGGCACGATCCGCGGCGACTTCGGCCTCGACCTCGGCCACAACGTGATCCACGCGTCGGACCACGAGGACGAGGGCGCCAACGAACGCGAGATCGACCTGTTCTTCGACGAGGACGAACTCGTCGACTACGGCCTCGACACCGCCGCCTGGGTGTACGAGGACGAGTCGCACTGAAGGCGTACCGACCCGTTTTTTCCGGCCGCAGACGTCGCTGACCACCGAACAGCGGCCGCGCCGGTGACACACCGCGTTTCCAGTGAACGACCGCCGGTGATCCCTCTGAGTCCGGCGTTTTTCCTGTCAGCGCAGTATAAAAGTAACAGCGTTCGCTAGCCGGCTAACCGGGTCGCGGCCGACGAGGCGGACAGTCAGTCGCTGATGGCGACGATCCGGCCGTCCGCCGTGACGATGAGCACCTCGTCGGTCCCGTCGCCCGTGACGTCCGCGAACAGCGGCTTGGCGTACACGACGGCACCGTCCACGCCGCCGCGGGCGAGCGCTTCGCCCTTCACGTTCATCACGAGCGCCTCGCCCCCGCGGTTCAGCGCGACCGGCCCGGGGGTGTCGGCGCCGGTGACGTCGGCGACGCCGGGTTCGTTCACTCGCGTCTCCGCGCCGTACTGCTGTTTCCACACCACTTCCCCGTCGCGGAGGTCGACCGCCCAGACGCTGCCCGCGCCGCCGACGTAGACCCGACCGGGGTCCGCGTCGCCGACCGCGACGGGGAGGTCCTGCAGGCCGACCTCGTACCGCCCCGAACCGTCGCTCAGTTCGATCGTCTGGAGGTTGCCGTTCGTCCCGCCGAGGGCGAGCACCGGGCCGTCCTGCGAGTCGGCCGCGGTCCATGTCAGCGGCGTGACGGCGGGCGTCGCGGTCCACCGCGCCTCGCCGCTCGGATCGAGCAGGCGGACGGTCGTCTCGTCGTCGCCGACGGTCGCGACCGCGACGCCGCGGGTGGCGACGTCCCCGTCCGAATCGAAGTCGGCGACCAGCGGGCGCCGGTCGACGGGCGCGTCGAGGGCCGTCTCGAAGACCGGTTCGCCGGCGGCGTCGACGGCCACGACGGTCCCGTCGGTCGTCGCCGCGGCGACTTCGCTCTCGCCGTCGCCGTCGAGGTCGCCGACGGCCGGCCGGAGCCCGCTCGGGCCGCCGAGGTCGACGGCGAACCGAGTCGAGCCGTCCGCCGCGTCGAGGACGACGAGCGACCCCGTCGCCGTCGTGAACGCGACGACCGAGTCGCCGTCGAGCGTCGCCGACGCGAAGTCGCTGACGGGTTCCCGGCCGCTGTCGGCGGTTCCGGTGTCGTCCCCGTCGTCGGCGTCGCCGCCGGCGGCGTCACCCGTGGCGATCGCGGACAGCGGCGTTCGCCACGCGACGTCGCCGCCGACGACGGTCGCGCGGACGCCCCACTCACCGGTCTCGTTCGCCGACTGGATGACGACCGGGTCGCCGTCCATAGTGGCGACGACCGCGCCGCTCCCGTGCTCGCCGTCGACGGGGTCCGTCTCCCACACGATTTCCGAGTCGACCGCGGCGTCGTCGATGCCCACGAACGCGAACAGCGCGACGCCGACGCCGGTCGCACCGCCGGCGAAGAGGATCAGACTCGCGAACAGAACGCGACGGTCCATTGGCAGTCCGTTCGGGCGTCGCGGTGATACGGCTGTCGGATGCGGCCGTCGATCGGAGTCACCGGCTGAGGCGCCCGAGCCCGGACGCGTGCCCCGGTCACAGCAGCGTCGCGACGCTGCCCGCATGGGCCGCGTCGACCAGCTCGCGGAGCGCGTCCGGGTCGCGCTCGCCGTTCGCGTTCACGAGGTAGACGGCGCCGTCTCGGTCGCCGTACGCGCCGTGAAAGTCGTACACGAAGCCGTACACGTCGGCCCCGGCGGCGGTGTCCGTGTCACGGGCGATCGCGACCTGTTCGTGGACGTTGTGCTCGACGAGGCGGTTGCGGACGCTCGCGGCGGTGTCGTCGCTCCCGTCGATCGCCGCCAGCCCGGACTCCACTATCGGGGCGAGATCGGCCACGTCCGCTCGAATCCCCGGCTCGCTCGGGACGGCACCGTCGCGGACCGCGTCGAGGGCGGCGCCGATCGCACCGCAACCGGTGTGACCCACCACGGCGAGCACGTCGGTGCCGGTGTGCGCGAGCGGGTAGGCGACGCTCCCCGAGAGCACGCGCTCGCCGTCGACGACGTCGCTCACTCGGTTTCCGATGTTGCCCGCGGTGAAGAGGAACCCCGGCGCGTCGACGGCCCACATCCCCTCCTGCGACACGCGGGAGTCCGAACAGCAGACGGAGACGACGGGCGGCCGCTGGCCGTCGCGGTGGCCGGCGAGGTCGGCGGTGGCGGCGACGTGGTCGTCGTTGCGATCGAGGAGTTCGCCGAGGAGATCGCGGGTCACGAGAAGACGCTCGGCGTTCGCGAATAAAAAGGGGGGTGAACCTGACGAGCCGCAGTCCGGTCCGGCAGGTGCCGAGCGCCGGCCTCCGTCGCCCGGCGATCGAGTCCGCGATCGGCGGCCGGCTCAGACGAAGAGCCCGATCGCCTGAACGAGGAACCCGAGGACGAAGACGGCGAGCAACGCGATGGTCGCGATGACGACGACCGGAGCGAGGACCTCCTCGTCTTGGTCGAGGACGACGCTTTCCATATCTCTCATACGAACCGCGTCGTCGCCGCGGGGTTTGAACGCTTCGCTCGCGCCCGAGACCGAGGGGGGCTCGGACGCATCGTGACTGAGAACGAGGGCCGCCGTGGGCGCCGCCGTCGCGGGGGACGCCGGTGCGCCGAAGCGAACTTTCTTTTACGTCTCGTCTGACCGTGTAGACGGATGAGCGAGAGCAGGCGACCGATTGTCGGGCGGGACGGGGGTGCAGATGTCGGAGCGTGAACTCGACCGGGGACGGGCCCCGGCCTCGGTCGCCGATTCGGGCTCCGAGACGGGGAAAACCGGGGGCGGGTCGGACGCCGAGGCCGGCGCGCTCGCGGTCGTCTGCGGACTGCCCGGTGTCGGGAAATCGACCGTCGCCGAGCGCGTCGCCGCCCACCTCGACGCCGAGGTTCTGCGCACGGACGTGATCCGGAAGGAGCTGTTCGAGGACCCGGCGTACACCGACGCGGAGACCGAGGCGGTGTACGCCGAACTGATCGATCGGGCCCGCGATCGCGTCGCGGACGGCCGCGCCGCCGTCCTCGACGCGACGTTCGCCGACGCCCGGTTCCGCGCCGACGTCCGGGAGATGGGCGAGCGCGCGGCCGGCTCGTTCGACCTCGTCGAGGTCGAGTGCGACCAGTCGGTCGTCAGACGCCGCATCGAGCGGCGTGACGGAATCAGCGACGCCGACTTCGAGGTCCACCTGCATTTCAAACGGGTGTTCGACGGCATCGAGACCGACCACGTCGTCGTCGACAACTCCGGCGGCGAGGCCGAGACGGCCGCCCAAGTCGACGCGGCGTTCGGCGGCGCGAGGAGCGGCGCGACGGACGGCGCGGGCGGCAGGTGACGCGGCCGGAGCACCGTGAGCGCCCGGGGCGGCCCTCGCGCCGACGGGTGCCGCTCGCGCGACCGTCCGTGCTACCGACCCGCACGGCAAACGCGCACACGCGTCTCCCATCACTTATACCGTCGAACGCTCTACTGCCTGTATGAGCGAAGAATCCGGGCGTCGGAACCTCCGAATGCCCTCGGACGACGAAGTGTTCGCCGTGGTGACCGAACACCTCGGCGGAAACCACGTGCGGCTGCGCTGTGTCGACGGCGAGACGCGACTGGGCCGGATCCCCGGCCGCATGAAGTACCGGACGTGGATCAGCGAGGGCGACGTCGTCCTCGCCGAGCCGTGGGACTGGCAGGACGAGAAGGCGAACGTCGAGTGGCGGTACAGCGACGAGGACGCGGACCAGCTGCGGCGGGAAGGACACATCCAGTAGTCGTTTCTGAGCGGTCAGTGAGGCCCGTCTCGACGCGATCCGCCGCGTAACGACGCCTCGCGTTCCCCGAGGCGGCTCTTTCGACGTACCGGGGCGCGGAGAGCGAAGCTCTTTGTGGCCTCCCTACGGGGTCCGACCATGTTCGCCGGCGTGTCGACGGGAGCGCTCGTGGTGTTCGGTCTGATAGCCGTCGCGCTGGTGTTATTCGTCACGGAGGCCATCCCGAACGACACGACCGCGATCGGGATCGTCGTCGCGCTGGCGGCGCTGGAGCCGTGGACGGGGATCACGACTCGCGGCGCGATCTCCGGATTCGCCAACACCGCGACGATCACCATCGTCGCGATGTACATGCTGAGCGCGGGGATCAACAACACGGGTATCGTCGAGCGGCTCGGTCTCCACCTCGCGCGGCTGACCCGCGGGAGCGAGTCGCGCGTGCTGGCCGCGACGGTGCTGACGACGGGGCCGGTCGCCGGGTTCATCAACAACACCCCGGTCGTCGCCGTGTTCATCCCGATGGTCACGGACCTCGCCGACCAGAGCGGGGTGTCGCCGTCGAAGCTCCTCATGCCGCTGTCGTACGCCGCTATCCTCGGCGGCACCCTGACCCTTATCGGCACCTCGACCAACCTGCTGGCGAGCGAGTTCGCGTCCACGCTCCTCCCCCGCGGGCCGATCGGGATGTTCGAGTTCACCGCGCTCGGCGTGGTCGTCCTCGCCGTCGGTACGGGCTACCTGTTGACGGTCGGCCGGTGGCTCACGCCGGCGCGGATCCCGGCGAACGCCGACCTCGTGGAGGAGTTCGACCTAGACGAGTACCTGACGCAGGTCCGCGTGTCGCCCGGGAGCGACTCGGTCGGGACGCCCGTCGCCGACCTCGCCGAGCGGACCGCGGCCGGGGCGAGCGTCCTCCAACTCCGGCGGGACGGCAGGGGGTATCTCGCGGTCGACTCCGACCGCCGGCTGCGCTCGGGGGACGTGCTCGTCGTTCACGGCACGCCCGAATCGGTCGACTCCCTCTGTTCGGAGCGCGACTTCCGGCCGCTCGGGAGCAGATCGGTGACCGACGAGACGCTCGACGCCGCCGCCACGGACCGCATCCTCGACAAGGCGCTCGTTCCGGAGACCTCGTCGTTCGTCGGCGAGACGCTCGCAGAGACCCGCCTCCACGAGGTGTACGGAACGCGGGCGCTCGCGATCCGACGGGACGGGAAGCTGATCCGGAGCGGCCTCGACGACGCGGTGCTCGAAGTCGGCGACCTCCTGCTTGTCCGGACGACCGCGGAGTCCGCCGCGCACTTCGCGGAGACCGGGGACCTCGTGAGCGTCGAGGCCGAGGGGCTCGACCGCCTGCTCGACGCGGACGCGGAGGCGGTCGCCCCGCTCTCCCCGCGCACCCCCGTCGCGGTGGGGATCATGGCCGCCGTCGTCGGGGCGGCCGCGCTCGGCGTGCTCCCGGTCGTCATCGCCGCGCTCGGCGGCGTGTTCCTGATGGTCGTCACCGGCTGTCTCACGCCGTCGGACGCCTACGGAGCGGTCTCGTGGAACGTGATCTTCATGCTCGCCGGCGTGATTCCGCTCGGGCTGGCGATGGACGGGACCGGCGGGGCGGCCCTGATCGCGGAGGGGCTGGTGGCGACCGGGACGGTGCTGCCGACCGTCGCCGTGTTGCTGTTGTTCTCGCTGGTGACGGGCGTGCTCGCGAACGTCATCACGCCGGTCGCGACGATCGTGTTGATGATCCCTATCGCGGTGGACGCGGCCGCGAAGCTCGGGGCCAACGGGTTCGCGTTCCTGCTCGTGGTGACGTTCGCCTCGGCGACCTCCTTCTCGACGCCGGTCGGATACCAGACGAACCTGATGGTGTACGGTCCCGGCGGCTACGAGTTTGCCGACTTCGTCCGCGTCGGCGGCCCGCTTCAGGTCCTGCTCGCGTTCGTCACGACCGCGGGGGTGACCGCGCTGTGGGGCGTGTAGGCGCGGTCGCGGACCGGGCGTCTCCCGGCCGAGGAACCCCGGGCTGGCGAGCGCGCCGCCCTCACACCGGCGCGCGAGCGACCGCCGCGAAGACGCGTCGGGACGTCGATCACTCCGTTCCGAGCGTCGTGGCGATCTCCTCGACGGTCGCCGGATCGCTCGTCCAGAAGCCGGTGTACGTGTCCGACTGCTCTTCGGCGACCAGCCCGCAGGCCTGTGTGCTATCGGAGCCGCCGTCGTAAGCCATGGCCCAGTAGGGTTCGAACCGCCCGGTCGCGTCGGCGTGATAGGTGACCCCGGGGAGCGCCGGCGGCGTCCAGTCACCGGCGCCGTACACGTGAACGTCGAGGTCCGTCTCGCTCCCGAGGGCCCGATACACCGCCGTCTGCGACGCGAAGGTCGAGAGCGTCTGGAAACTCACCCGTAAGACCCCGTCTCCGACCCGAAAGGCGCGGTCTTCGATTTCCCGACTGACCGCGAGGAGCTCGCGCCGGTTCATGCCGGAAAGCACCGTCGCATCGAGTAGGTCGAACAGCACCCGGTACCCCTCGGAGGTCCCGTCCCCGTCGCCGGGCCTGCGGATCGGCGGTTCGATCAGGCCTTCGACCGCTTCGACGCCGATGACGCCAACGACCTCGTCGTCGGCCTCGATTTCGATGAACGGAGCGGGCCCGTCCGGCGGAAGCGAGCGGGACTCGACGGGGACGCCGTGGCTCGCGAGCCACCGTTCGATTTCGAGTGGCGAACCGCTTCTGTAGACGGTACAGCGCCGCTTTTGCCCTCGCAGGTCGGTGAGTAGCGAGTCGAACAAGGCTACGAGTGACCGGAGCGCCCGGCCCTGGCGCTTCGGCGAATGAGGCCTTCGACCTGCGGATGGAGGGACTCAAGCCGGACCGAACCGGTGTCCGGATCGTACGCTACCAGTCCCGCGTCGGCGAGCCGCGGCAAGTGGTTGTGCGTCAGGTCGATGAGGACCTCCGATCGGTCCGCCGGCGTTTGCATCGTTGCCGTGGTCGTGGCTTCCCAGCCGCTGAGGACGGTCGCTATCTCCTCGACGGTACTGTCGTCCTCCTCCAGTAGGTACTGGAGCACGCGTCGGCGGTGTTGTGAGGCGAGCGCTCGGTAGAACTGATCGTCCGCGAACCGCGGCGGCGGCGCTCCCTCCGCCGACCGATCCGTTCGATTGGAGTCCTTCTCTGAGTGCCCCATGTGTTAACACACGGTGTTGTGTGATTAGTAACTATCTGATTTTCAACCGCACGAGCGTCCGGAAGATACTCTCGGAGCGCGCGTTCCGTGGTTGCGGACCTCAGTGGACGGGAACTCCGACAACGACGTCCGACGGAGTCGGAGCCGCGCTCAGCCGAACAGCAGGATGACTACGGCCACGAACAGCAGTTCGCCGCCGACGAGGAAGAGCGCGACGAGCCAGTATCGGTACGCCCAGAGCCACTCGCGCGAGCGCTCCCACCGCGCCCGGAACCCGCCGGTTTCGGCGGCCGCCTCGCCGTCCCGAGCCCCCACGTACGCCTCGTCGAGGCGCCAGCCCTCGTCGGGGTCGTACGTCGCGGGAACCCGCGCGCCGACGAGTTCGTCAACGTCGAGCGGCGAGACGCCCGCGGCGTCGAGGAACGCGAGGAACGCCTCCGACTCCGCCAGCGAGCCGTCCCGCGGCGCCGGGAACCGTTCGACGTGAGTCCGACCGCCGTGGGGCGGTCGGAGCTCGACGACGACGCGGCGACCCGCCGACCGTACCGCCGTCACGACGAGGACGCTCTCCTCGTCGTTGAGGTACGCCTCCCGGAGGCGCCGCTGCACGGCTTCGTCGACGGAGCGCGGCGAGGTCGTCTCTCCGGCCTCGCCGAGCGACGTCGTTCCGTCGGCGTCGAGCGAGGTCGTCGCCTCGCCGCCTCGATCGGTCGACGGCTCCGCCGCCGGGCCGTCGTCGGAGGGGTCACCGGGCATCGGATCGAGCGTTAGCGACGCACGGGCATAAGCGCGCGGCAGGGGGAGCTGACGGACGGAAGGACGGCGCAGTGCGGCCGCCGCGTCGCCGCTGACGCGTGCCGGAAACCGTTTGAACGTCGGCGACCTCCGTCCGGCTATGCGCGAAGTCACCCTTCGGATCCGCCACCACGGAGGACCGGAGTCCGAGGTGAGCGCCCGGCATCCAGACGTGACGCTCCGGTCGGTCTCGTCGATGACGGGGCGGGGAAGCGAACGGAAGCGGATCGTCGAGTTCCGCGGCCCGACCGAGGAGATCGAGTCGTTCATCGACGAGTTCAACGCGTCCGACAACGTCGTGAAGGCCGAGCCGCTCTCGCCCGCCGTCGGGACCCACGCGTACGTCGCGGTGGTGGTCGACGGCGACGGGTGGGAGGGGATCCGCGGACGGCTCTCGGGCATGGGGATCCACTACCGCACCGGGACGACCATCTCCGGCGGGATCGAGCGGTGGACCGTGTACATCGAGGCCGACGACGACCTCTCGGCGCTGATCCGCGAACTGGAGCGCGGCGGCAACGACGTCGAACTGGCTCGCAACGTCGAGATGGGGTCGATCGAGCGGCCGCCCGGACTGCCGGCGTCGGGGATCCTCGACGGGCTGACGTCGCGACAGCGCGAGGTGCTCGCGACGGCCATCGCGATCGGTTACTACGACCACGAGCGCGGCGTGGGCGTCGAAGACGTCGCCGACGAGATCGGTCTCGGGTCGACGACGGTGTGGGAGCACCTCTCGCGAGCCGAGTCGACCGTGATGAACGCGCTCTTCGAGCGGTTCGAGCGATGAGCGGCGGCGGACCGGCGACGTCTCCGCGTCGCGGGCGGTAGCGCGGCGGACGCCGGCCGACCGCGAACAACGCTTTTGTAGCTACGGGGACCAGCGAGAGGTATGACAGAGGGTTCGGTGTCCGTTCCGGCCGAGCAGTACGAGCGGCTGATGGCGCTCGCGGCCGCCCGCGGCGTGACGCCCGAGACCCAGCTCGCCCGCCTTATCGACGACGCCTACGAGGGGATCGATTCGGACGCGAAGCCGCCGGGAACGCTGCCGCTCGGCGTCTGCGACGCCGACGAAGAGGAGTGAGGCGTCCCCGCGGTCGCGGTCGATACCGCGGTCGGAGAGCCCGCGCTCACGCAGTCGCGCGAGTCAGTCGTCGTACGGCCAGCGACCGCCGGTCTTCAGCTCCGTGACGTAGCCGTCGGGGATCGCGTTTCGGATCGCCGAGCGCGGCCGGTGCGCGACCGACTCCCCGCCGGCCGCGCCGCCGCCGTCGGTCGCGAAGCGGTAGGTCGCCGCCGCGGTCAGCGTCGCCACCTCGCGGAGGTCGCGGGGGTCGAGCTTATCGAGCGTGTCGGCGTGGGTGTGGCCCCACCCTCGGCCGGACTGCTCCGAGGTCGTGGACGCCATCACCGCTGGGATCCCCTCCTGAACGAACGCCCACTGGTCGCCGTGCGGCGAGACCGTCTCGCCGGTCGCGAGCGGGGTGTCGAACGCCTCGGCGACCGCCTCGAAGACCGCTCCCATTCCGTCGAACCCGTTCGTCCCCACTCGGAGGTCCCTGGAGTTGCAGGCGCCGTCGAGGTTGACGACGCAGGCGATGTCGTCGTGCGGCGTCGTCTCGGCGGCGTGGTACGCGCCCCACAGTCCGATCTCCTCCGCCCCGAAGGCGACCAGGTGGACGCGGGTGTCGAGGTCGTCTTCGACCGTCGCGAGCAGGCGGCCGACCTCGGCGACCAGCGCGGACCCCGCGCCGTTGTCGTTCGCGCCGTCGCTGATGTCGTGGGCGTCGACGTGCGCGGTGAGGAACACCGCCTCGTCGGTGTCGGGGCCCACGTCGGTGACCGCGTTGACCGAGGTCGTCGGCTCGTTGCGACAGTCGACCTCGATCGACAGTTCGAGCGGCGCGGCGTCGCGGCCCCCGTTCCCCCCGGTTCCGGTCGCCAGCCGCGCCAGCCGCTCGCCGACCTCCTTCGAGACGCCGACCGCCGGGATCGGGCCGGGACGGTTGTGATAGCCGACCTCGCCGGTCGGCGGGAGCGCGCCCTCGACGTGGTTCCGGAAGACGAAGCCGACCGCCCCGTGCTCGGCGGCGGTGACGTACTTCTCCATCCGGTGGATCCACCGGTCGTGCGAGTCCGGCGTGCGCGAGGAGGCCATCGCGATGGCCCCGTCGAGCGCGTCGCTCGCCGCCTCGAACTCCTCGTCGGTCCCGTCGCCGACGTCGACGAGCGGGGCGGACGCCTCGCCCGCCGGGGTGCCGGGCAGCGCGATGACCTCGTGAGAGCGCTCGTGTCGGCGCTCGACCGGTCCGGCGAGTTCGATCGCGGACTCGCCGCGCCACCAGCCGGGGATCTCGAACTCGTCGAGACCGGCGTTCCGGAGGCCGGCCTCGTCGAACGCCGCGACGACCCGCTCCGCGCCGCGTCGCTCGCCGACGGACCCGGCCATGCGGTTCCCGATGTCGGTCAGGTCCGTGAGGACGTCCCACCCGAAGTCGCTCGTGCGCGCGTCGCCGACGACGCGGTCCGGTAGCGCTGTCATACGACCCGGTTGGAGCGAGCGCGAAAAGGGGTTGCGGGAAGCGGAACCGCGACCGGGACTCGGCCCGGCGACGGTTCAGGCCGTGCGACGGCTCAGGCCGTGCGACGGCTCAGGCCGGGTCGGCCTTCGTCGTCTCGACGGCGACGTCGTCCGGATCGACGCCGATCCGAGCGAACTGCGTGCGGACGTGTTCCTCGGCCGCGTCGAGCGCGGCCGACTTGGTGTCGAACCCGCGGGGCATCGGCTCCTCGAACGCGACGCGGATCTCCTCGCCGTCGACGGTGAGCGCCGATCCGCCGCTCTCGACCTGGTAGAACGAGTCGCACACCCAGACGTACGGGGCGTCCTCGTCCGGTGCGCCCTTGTACGCCGGCGGGTCCTCCCCGCGCTCGAACACCGTCCCGGTGAGGTCGGTCCCCCCGCCGCTGCCGCGAACCAGTATCATACCCTCGATACGGGGCCGAGGGTGAAAAGCGCCCCGCGAGGGACGGTGACGCCCGGCGGAGCGGCGCGGCGACGGCAGGGGGAAACGCTTTCGGCGTGGCGGGCGGTGGTTCGTCCATGACGCTGGAGGACTTCACCGAGTTCACCGACGACGAGGGCGACGGCGGCGGAGACGCCGCCGGCTCGCCCGAGCGCGGGGCCCCCCGCGACGGGGCCGCGGCCGACGCGGCCGACGCGCCCGGTAGCGAAGCGGGGTCGGGGGAAGCGAGCCGCGACGGCGCCGGGCGCGCGGCGGCCGCAGTAGGCGACGACGCGGCCGACGACGAGTTCGCCGCGTACGACGTCGAGCCGGCCGGAGCGGACACCGGCCTCGGCGTCGTCTCCGTCTCGCAGGGGCTCCGCGTGGCGGAGGAGGCGGACGAGACGACGCTGCGGGCGTTCGTCACCACGGGGAACCGCGAGGCGGTCCGGCTCGGGAAGTACCTCCTCGTCCCGTATCCGGACGGCGAGCGGCTGTTCTGTCGGATCACGGGGTTAGAGTACGCGCAGGAGTTCCGCTCGGACGACGCCACCGAGATCCACGCCCGCCGGCAGATGCGCCGCGACGACTTCGCCGAGCGCGACTACAAGTTCATGGCGGAGCTGGAGCCGATGTCCGTCGTCTACGGCGCCGGCGACGATATGAAGCGGCGGATGACCGACCGGGTGCCGAAGCCCGGGGCGGTCGTCGAGGAGGCCTCCGACGACGCCGAGATCAAGACCGGGCTGAAGATCCCCGAGGACGGCGTCTTCCTCGGCCACCTCTCGGTCGGCGGCGAGAAGGTCCGGACGGCGGCGGAGCCGCCGACGGTCGACTACCGCGTCAAGGACGACTACGCCGACGGCGACCCGCTCGCGTTCCGGCACACCCTCGTCGCCGGCGGGACCGGGTCGGGGAAGACGCACGCCTCCAAGAACGTCCTCCGGCAGTACCTCGACTCGGACCGGACGTACCCGACCGGCGACGGCCGGGAGTCGCGGATGGCGGTCGTCCAGTTCGACCCGCAGGACGAGTACGCGCAGATGCACGACGACAACCCGGACCTCGACGCCGACTTCGCGCGGCGGTTGGACCGGGAAGGGATCGCCCACGGCGGGCACGACGACACCGTCGCGCTGGTCCCGCGGGTCGCGGACGCGACCTATCCGGGCGAGGGCCACCGCGCCGAGCGCGTCGAGTTCACCATCCCCTTCTCGCTCGCGCGGGACATGCCGTGGCTGGTCGCCGGCTCCGGCCTCAACGACAACCAGTACCCGGCGCTCCTCACCCTTCTCAACCGGTTCTTCCGCGACTACGGCGACTCGGGGACGTACAGCCAGTTCCTCTCGTACCTCGACGACCCCGCGCTGAAAGAGGAGCTCGACGAGAGCGGCCGGATCCACGAGGCGACGTTCGACGCCGTGAAGCGCCGCGTCCGGGCGGTCCCCGGCGGCGTGTTCGACCAGGACGCGAAGCCGATCACGGAGCTCGACCACACGCTCGTCCGTCCGGGCGGACTCTCCGTGATCCCGACGTACCACCTTCCGACGTCCCGGCAGAAGGAGATCGTCGTGCTCGCGGTCGCGGGCCTGCTCGTCGACGACAAGCTCTCGAACGACCCCGACAGCGACCGGATCGAGGAGACCCCCCTCCTCATCGGCATGGACGAGGCGCACAACTTCCTCGCGGACGCGGACAACGTGCAGGCGCGGAAGGTCGTCCAGAAGTTCACGGAGGCGGCCAAGCAGGGCCGGAAGGAGCGGCTCGGGCTCTTCCTGATCACCCAGGACCCGCAAGACGTCGCGGAGTCGGTGTTCAAGCAGGTGAACACGAAGGTCGTGTTGAACCTCGGCGACGAGGACGCGATATCCAGCGTGAACATCCCCTCGAGCCTCGCCGGCAAGGTCCCGTACATGGAGAAGGGGCAGATGGTGGTCTACTCGCCGGACAACTCGGAGCCGGTGGAGCTGATCGGCCTCTCGAAGTGCGTGACTCGGCACGGCGACTGAGCGGTCGGAAGCGCGGATCGGACCGCCTCGGGGAGCCGTGCGAGCGTTTCCACGCGCTCGGAGGCGCCGTCGGCCTTTTTGACGATCGGGCGAGAATCGCCGAACATGACCAAACGAATTCTGGTTGCCGTCGACGGCTCAGAGGAGGCGGCGGAGGCGCTGCAGTTCGCGGCGACCGAGTGGCCGGACGCCGACCTGACTGCGCTGCACGTGATCAACCCGGCCGACTCGACCACCGGCGCGGAGGGCGGCTTTCCGGGCGCGGTCGACCAGTGGTACGACAGCGCGAAGGGACGCGGCGACCGAATCCTCCGGGAGGCGCGCGAGGCGGTGGACCGCGAGATCGACACCAGACTGGAGGTTGGACGGCCGACGGCGACGATCGTCGCCGTCGCGGGGGGCGACGCCGCCGTCGGCGACGAGGACGGGGCGGAGGGGACCGGAGAGCCGTTCGACCACGTCGTGCTCGCCAGTCAGGGTCGGACCGGCCTCTCACGCATCCTCCTCGGGAGCGTCGCCGAGGGCGTCGTCCGCCGGGCAGAGGTGCCGGTGACGGTCGTCCGGTAGGCGCGGGGCGAAGCGGGGCGACCGCCTCGCCGGCGCGGGATCGCCCCGCGCACCGGACTCCGGTCACTCCTCGGCGCGCTTTGCCTCGACGACCTCGCCGACGACGGTCCAACCCGGCTCGTCCGGTCCGGACCGCCCCAACAGCACCGACTCGTGGTCCTCGGACGTGATCAGTCGGAACTCGGCGTCGGCGTCGGCGTCGGTGCGAACGCCCTCCCCGCGGAACTCGCGTTGGAAGAACTCGGTCGAAGAGAACTCGAACACGCCGGTCTCGCCGTCGTCGAGGGTGAGCCGGACGGGCCGCGGCTGGACGTTGTGGATCCGCTTCGCGATCGGGTGGAGATCGGGCATATCAACGTATCTCCTCGGTTCGGACATAAGTGGCTGGCTCCGCTCGCCCCGGCGTCCCCCGTACTAAGTTAATAGCTCACGACGCGTTGATACGACGGATACACCATGATAGAAGCGTCTCTCAATTACCTGCGCGAGAGTGACGACGCCGTCGTTACCCTCCTGATCGGCGGCTTCCTGCTCCTCGCGAGCCCGCTGTTGATCCCGGCCTTCGCCGTGCTCGGCTACGTCGTCCGCGTCCTGCGACGGACCGCCGACGGCGACGACGAGCCGCCGGTCTTCGACGCGTGGGGCGAACTCCTCGTCGACGGGCTGAAGGCGTTCGTCGTCGCGTTCGTCTACTCGCTGCTGCCGCTGAGCGTCGTCGCGGTCGCCGTAGGGCTCAGCATCGGCACGCTCGTCGCGGTGCCGGGCGGCGAGACGGCCGGCGTGGGAACGGTCGTGGTCGGCCTGATCGTCCTCGTCGCCGGACTCGTCTCCCTCCTCGCCTCGCTCGTCGGGCTGTACGTGACGCCCGCGGCGCTCGCCGCCGTCGCCGACTCCGGGCGCGTGGGCGACGGGTTCGCGCTCGGCGCACTGTGGGGCGTGATCTCGAAGCGGGCGTACGCGACCGGCTGGCTGACGGCCGCCGTGGTCGTCCTCGCGGGCTCGCTGGCCGTCGGCGTGCTCTCGGTCGTCCCGATCCTCGGAACGATCGCGGGGCTGTTCGTGCAGTTCTACGCGCTCGTCGCCGCGGCCGCCGTCGTCGGGTGGACCTGGGCGGACGTGCGGCCGGTCACGGTCGACTCCACCGAGCCCGAGCCCGCGGAACGGCCCGTCGTCTAAGGGGGAATCGCGCGCGACAAAACGTATTTTAAAAACAGCGCCGGTCGGCTTACTCGTCGAGGACGTCGTCGTAGTCGCCGGCGTCGACGCGGTCGTCGAACGTCCGGGCGTCCTCGCCCTCGATGGTGACGCCGAGGGAGGCGCAGGTGCCGCCG
>Ga0102936_1000546_pt1 | contig 14984 bp, 15 predicted proteins | sample SalPon2_A_H2O_MG_FD_78502 | JGI IMG/M metagenome (GOLD analysis project Ga0102936, IMG submission 78502) | Salt pond water microbial communities from South San Francisco under conditions of wetland restoration - Salt Pond MetaG R2_A_H2O_MG | ecosystem: Environmental > Aquatic > Non-marine Saline...
ATCGAGGAGGGCGACACGCTCTGGACCGAAGTGCCCGAGAAGCACGCGAAGATCCTCGAACAGGAGCTCAAAGAGGAGATCACGGCCGACGAGCGCGAGGCGCTCGCGGCGTACCTCGACACCAAGCGGAAACGCGACCCCTTCTGGGGGAAGTGAGCGTCCGCAGTACGTTTTTACACGGACGCCGAACGACGCCGCATGGTCTCCCGCGAGAACGCCGTCATCCTCCTGTGTATGGCCGCCGGACTGGCGCTGGCCTACGGCGGCCGGCTCCTCACGGAGCTGAGCGACGCCGTCCTGATCGGAGCGCTGCTGACCGTCGGGGTCGTCGTCCCGCAACTGCTCAACGGCTACTTCGACGCCAGCGAGGGAGCGTGACACGTCTCGGCGTGTCTACTCTGACCGACCCGCAGCGGGTCGGCGCCCTCAGAGCGACTCGCCACAACTCGGACACTCGGGGCCGCGGTCCCCGTCGACGGGCTCGACCGCGACCCGACAGTTCTCACACCAGCGGCGCGGGCCGCCCTCCTCTCCGGGCACGTCGTTCGTCACGCGGCTCACCCGGGTAGCGTCCAGTCCAGGTCGACGCCGCGGTCGGGGAACCGCGGCGTGGAGACGACCTCGAACGTCCGGTTCGCCGCGCCCTCGGTCGTCGGCGCCGCGGTCATGAGCCACGCCACGTCCGCCCGCGAGACGGTCCCCCACAGCTTCTCGCCCGGTTCCGCCGTCGTGACGAGCCCCGTCCGCCGACCGTTCGTTAGGACTCCCGGCCTGAGGATCGTGTGGCGGATCGGCGCGTCGCGTATCGCGGCCTCCGCCTCCGCCTTGGCCTCCTGTAACGGACCGATGAACGCGTCGAAGGCGGACGCGAGCGGGCTCGCCGGCTCGGGACCGACCCCGATCGCCGACTCCATCACGAACGCGTCGACGCCGGCGTCGACCGCCGCCGCCAACAGCGCCCGGTTCCCCGCGCCGTCGACGAACGGCGGTCCGGCTCGGACGGCGGCGGCCGCGCTCCCGACGGCGCTTACGACGGCGTCCACCCCGTCGACGGCGGCGGAAAGCGCGTTCGGGTCGAGGAGGTCGTCCACTACGACCTCGTCCGCGCCGGCGGCCCTGAGGTCGGCGGTGGCCTCCGGAGAACGGGTGAGCGCGCGGACCGTCTCCACTCGCGGTCCGGCTCGCCGCAGCACCTCTCGGCCCGTTCCGCCGGTAGCGCCCGCGACGAGGACCGCGTCCATGTCTTGCGTGACCATACCGAGTTATCGGTGCCGAGCCTAAAGAGCGCCGGGGGCGTCACTCGCCGAGCGGGCGACCGACGTGTCCCACCACCCGCGTCGCGGTCGCCTTCCAGCGGATCGCCACCTCGTCGCCCGGCGACAACGCCAATCGGGCCGCGCTCTCGGCCGTGATCAACACCCGGAACGTCGTCCCGTCCACGGCGATCCGTACCGTCGACACGGTCTCGCCGTCGTCGACCCCGGCGACCTCGCCGTGGAGGCGGTTTCGCGCGCTCGTCGAGTCGGGGTCCACGCCGGCGTCGCCGCTGTGAATCGTCACCGCGTCGGCGCCGATCCGGACCTGGACCGCGTCGCCGACCGCCACGCGTTCGCGGGCGCCGTCGTCTCTCTCGACGACGCCGCCGTGGAGCCCTCGCACCCGGCCGACCGCCGTGTCGACGTCGGCCAGTTCGCCGTCGACGCCCGTGACCGTCCCGTCGAGCACCGTCTCCGGAACGCTCGCGGTCGCGGCGAGCACGGCCTGGAGTCTGTCGTAGCGGTCGAGTAGCCCGCGTCCGGCGTCGGTGAGCCGGCTGCCGCCGCCGCCGGACCCCCCGCGCCGCCGCTCGACGAGGGTGCCGAACGCCTCCTCCAAGCGCTCGATCCGCGAGAGGGCCCGGGCCCGGGAGCGCCCGAGCTCGGTGGCCGCGCCCGCGACCGACCCCGCCGCGGCGACCGGGCGCAGCAGCGCGGCGTCGCGACCGTCGAACTCGACGCCCTCCTCGATGAGCGCGGCGCGTCCGCGGCCCGCGGCCGCGTCCGGACCGGACTCGGTCGGCTCTCCCATGACCGGAGGATGCGTCCGGGCGGTGTTGGCGTTTTCGACCCGGCGGCCCGCGCCGCCTCCCTCGTCGCCGTGGGACCGACGGAAAGTTATATGACTCGCCGACACACCATTGTATCTATGACGATACAACGGCGCGAGTTCGTGGCGGCGTTGGGCGCCGCCGGGATAGTGAGTACGGCCGGCTGTTCGTCGACGGACGGCGGCGACGGAAGCGCGAGCGACGGCGGCGGAGGCAACGGAACCGACGGCGACGACGGCGCCAGCGAGTCGGTCGGCGTCGCCGGCGAGACGCTGACGCTCACGACGACGACGAGCACGTACGACACCGGACTCCTCGACGAGATCCACACGGGCTTCGAGGAGATGTACGGCGTCACGGTCGACGCCGTGCCGCAGGGCACCGGCGCGGCGCTGGAGACCGCCCGCAACGGCGACTCGGACGTCGTGATGGTCCACGCCCGCGGGCTCGAAGACGAGTTCATGCGCAACGGGTACGGGATCAACCGCCGCGACCTGATGTTCAACGACTTCGTGATCGTCGGCCCCGAGAGCGACCCGGCGGGGATCCGGGGCTCGGGCTCCGCGACGGAGGCGCTCACCGCCATCGCAGACGCGGAGGCGACGTTCGTCTCGCGGGGCGACAACTCCGGGACCCACACCAAGGAGCTGAACCTCTGGGAGGCGGCCGGCACCGACCCCGGCGGCGACTGGTATCAGGAGACCGGCACCGGGATGGGCGAGGCGCTGAACATCGCCGACCAGCAGGGCGCGTACACGCTCTCCGACCGCGGGACCTTCATCTCGCAGCGGTCGGAGGTCGACCTGACGATCCTCGTCCAGGGCCCGATCGAGGACGGCCCGGAGATCCTCGCGAACCCCTACGGCGTCATGGCGGTGAACCCCGGCGTCCACGAGAACGCCAACTACGACCTCGCGATGGCGTACATCGGCTGGATCACCAGTCCGAGCGTTCAGACGGCCATCTCGGAGTACCAGGTGAACGGCGAACAGCTGTTCTTCCCCGAGGCGGTCTCGGAGGACCCGGACTTCCAGCAGTACGTACCGGAAGGCTGGAGTAGCGACTCCGCCGACGAGTGAGCGTGTCACTCGCGGCGACCCCGGAACTGGCGCTCGCGCTCTTCGACCTCCCGTTCAGGGACGGGTACGTCCGGAGTATCATCCTCGTCTCCCTGTACGTGAGCGTCACCGCCGTGGCGCTGAGCACGCTCGTCAGCCTGCCGGTCGCCGTCGTGATCGGATTCGCCGACTTCCCCGGGAAGGGGTTCGTGAAGTCGGTCGTCAACACGGGGATGGGATTCCCCAGCGTCGTGGTCGGACTGGTCGTCCTGTTCGCCGTCTCGAACCAGGGGCCCTTGGGGTCGCTGGAGCTCATCTTCACCCGCGAGGCGATGATCATGTCGCAGTTCGTCCTCGCGACGCCGCCGATCACGGCGATCAGCCTCGCGGCCGTCGACGGCGTCGACGACGGCGTCCGCGACGCGGCGCGCGCGCTCGGCGGGACGCGGCTCGACGCGGCGCTCGTCGTCGTCAAGGAGGCGCGCTACGGGATCGCCACCGCGGTGTTGGCCGGGTTCGGCCGCGCGATCAGCGAGGTCGGGTCCGTCCTCATCGTCGGCGGGAACATCACGAGCGCGGACGGCATCTCGAAGACGCGGACGCTGACGACCGCGATCCAACTGGAGGCCAGACAGGGCCAGTACGAGACCGCGTTGGTGCTCGGTGCGGTGCTCGTCGCGCTCGTGTTGGCGGTCAACGCGGTCGTCGTCCGGTTCGGCGATCGGGGGGCACAGGGCTGATGCTCCGGACGACCGACGCCTCGGTGTCGTACGGCGACGGGGCCGTGTTCCGGGACCTGTCGATCGAGGTCGGGACCGGCGAGGTGCTCGCGGTCATCGGTCCGTCCGGGGTCGGCAAGACGACCCTCCTCCGCCTGCTCGCGGTGTCGCTCGAACCGGACGACGGGACCGTCGCGCTGGACGGCACCGACGCGTGGACCGTCGACGCGACCGAGCGACTCGCCCTGCGCCGCCGGGTCGGACTGGTGTTTCAGGAAGCGAACCTCTTCGACGCCTCCGTCGCGCGCAACGTCGAGTACGGGCTCCGAGTCCGTCGGTCGTGGGGCGACCGGATCGGCTCGCTGCTCGGCCGCGGCGTCCCGGACGCGGTCGACGAGGCGCTCGACGTCGTCGGACTGGCGGACGAGACGCGCCGGCACGCCGACTCGCTGTCGGGCGGCGAGGCCCAGCGGGTGTCGTTCGCCCGCGCGCTGGCGTACGAGCCGGACGCCCTGCTGCTCGACGAGCCGACCTCCGACCTCGACCCGCGCAACACCGCGGTGATCGAGGAGGCGATCGGCGAGGCGCGGGACCGGGGGATCGGCGTCGCGGTCGCGACCCACGACATGCATCAGGCCGAGCGCGTCGCCGACCGCGTCGCCGTGCTGCTCGACGACGGGATCACGGAGATCGGACCGACGGCGGACATCTTCGAGGACCCGACCGACGAGCGCACGCGGAAGTTCATCTCCGGAGAGCTGGTGTACTGACGCGCAGGGAGGAACCGATGACCCGCCGACGCTCCGCCGACGGCCGAGCGGCGTCAGTCGCCGAGGCCGCCGTCGAAGGAGAGACGGACCGCGCTTCCGGCCTCGGCGTCGCCCGGATCCACCACGCTCTCGCCGGCCGCGAACCCCGCGTGGAGGTGACCGTAGGTGCGGTCGATCGCCTCCACGATCACCTTCGTGTCGCCGGTGACGGGCATGAAGTTCGTGTCGCCGTTCCACCGCGGGACGACGTGGGTGTGGAGGTGGTCTATCGAGCCGCCGGCGGCGGTCCCGCCGAGGTTCTGTCCGGTGTTGACGCCGTCCGGGTCGAGGTCGCGTCGCACGGCCGCGAGCGTCGCCGCCTTCAGCTTCGCGTGGTCGAGGAGGGCGTCGTCGCCGAGGTCGGTCGGGTCCTCGTGGTGCTCGTCCGGGACCACCATCGCGTGGCCCGGGTTGTACGGCGCGTTGTTCAACAGGACGTAGTTGTGGTCGCTCCGGGCGACGATCCGCGCGTCGCGGGCGTCCTCGCGCTGCGGCAGGACGCAGAACGGACAGCCCTCGATCGGGTCGGCGTCGCGTTCGACCCACTCGATCCGCCACGGCGCGAAGATCCGGTCCATCAGTCGTCGAAGCCGTGGATCCCCGCGGTCGTCACCTCGACGCCGTCCTCGGTGATCAGGAGGGTGTGTTCCGCCTGACTCACGAGCGCGTCGTCGGCCTCCTTCAGCACCGGGTACCCCTTCACCGCGTTGGCCTGCTTGAGCCGCCGCAGCGCCATCTCGACGCGGTCGCCGTCCAGCCACCGCGCCGCGAACGGGAGGTCGTCGAACGCCTCGATCTCCGCTAAGGCCTGCCGCGCGCGGCGGTCGCGAACGCTTCCCGACCCCTGCCGCTCGAAGATCTCCTCTTCGGTCCCCTCGCCGACCTTCCCGCGCCCGTCGGTGGCGAACGGCTCGATGGCGACCGCCTGTCCCGGCTCCAACTCGACGGAGCGGTCGACGCCCCGATTCGGGACCGTCGGGCCGGTGTGGGCGTCGTAGCGCTCGACGCCGTGGCCGGAGAGGTTCAAGACGGGCGTGTAGCCGTAGCCGCGGATCACGTCCTCGATCGCCGCGCCGACGACGCCGACCTCGACGCCCGGGCCGGCCTCGTCGACCGCCGCCTCCAGCGCCATCTCGGCCGCCTCGACGAGCTCGGGCGTGCCCGTGTGGTCGACGGTGACCGCCGCGTCGGCGATGTAGCCGTCGACGTGGACGCCGACGTCGAGACAGACCATCTCCTCGCCGAACTCGGTGTCGTCGTCGCGGCCCGGCGTCGCGTGCGACGCCTCCGGGTCGACGCTGATGTTGACGGGGAACGCGAGCCCCGCTCCCTGCTCGCGGATGAAGTCCTCCGTCCACTCCGCGACTTCCAGGTGGGTCCGCCCCGGCTCGACCATCTCGCGGGCCTCGTTCATCGCCTCCGTCAGGACCGCGCCGGCCTCCCGGTAGCTCTCGACCGCGTCGTCGTCCAGGGATCCGTGACTCATGGCCGTCGGTTCGGCCAGCGACCGCAAAGAGGTTGCGGAGACGGTGCGGCGGCCTCAGTCGGGGGAGTCCGCGACGGTTTCGGGTCCCGCCCCGACCCGGGCACCCGATCCGCTCGGTTCGGCCGCCTCGTCCGGCTCTCGCGGCCCCTGCGACCCCGCTCCGTCCTCGGCCTCGACCTCGGCCGCCGGCAGGCGCATCGTGACCAGGGTGCCCCGCGGCTCCCGCGTGTCGATGTCGACCTCGCCGCCGGACTCCGCGACGATCCAGTGGACGAGCCAGAGTCCGAGGCCGCTGGCGTGTTCCAGCGCCGTCTCGCGCGCCTCCGTGAAGACCGTCCGCTCGACCGCCGGGATACCCGGGCCGTCGTCGGCGACTTCGATCCGATACCGCCCGGCGTCGTCGGCCGCGACGGTCGCCTCGACGACCGGTCGGTCGCGGTCGTTGTGGACGACGGCGTTCTCCAGCACGTTTCTGACCGCGGACTCCAGCAGTTCGTCGGCGGACACGACGGCTTCGGGCGGCGTCGAGACCGTGACGGTGGCGTGCGGGAACGACGACTCCAGCGACGCACAGAGGCGCTCGACGAGCCGAGAGAGGTCGATCGTCGCCTGCTCGGCGTCGCTGTGGAGGGCGACGTCGATCTCGCGCGCCTGGTCGCTGAGGTGCGTCAGCGTCTCCACCTTGCGGTCGATGATGTCCAAGTACTCCTCGCCCTCCGCGTCGACGTGGTCCCGCAGGAGGTCCGCGTACCCGCCGATGACGTTCGTGTCGTTCTTGAGGTCGTGTCGGAGCACTCGGTTGAGCACCTGGAGCCGCTGCTCGTACCGGCGGCTCTCGGTCACGTCGGTCGCGGTGATGACGACCTCGTCGGTGTCGTCGAACAGCCGCTCGATCGTCGTCTCGAACCGGCGCCAGTTCCCGTCGCCGTGCGCGATCCGGTGGTCGAGCGACTGCGGTGCGCCCGTCTCGAACGCGCGCTGCGAGTCCAGCGTGTCGTCCGGATGGACCAGGTCGACGACCGGCCGGCCCTCGATCTGGGCGGGCGAGTGGCCCAGCAGCCGCGTTATCGAGGGACTCACCTAGCGGACCAGTCCGTCCGTTCCACAGACGGCGACGACGTTCGGCGACTTCTCGATGAGCGTCCGGTACCGGCGTTCGAGGGTCTCCCGCTCCGTGACGTCCCGGAACAGGAGGACGGTGCCGTCACCGGCGTCGCGCGCCCCCGCCCCGCGGTCGTCGCCGGCGACCGTGTGGACGCTCACGGTCAGGAACCGGTGGCCCCCGCCGCCGTCGTGGGTCAGTCGGAACTCCGTCTCGCTCGGCCCGCCGCCCCCGCCGCCCGCGGCCGCCTCGGCGACGGCCGGGGCGAACGAGAACGCCTCCGCGACGTCGCACCCGACCGCGACGGACGGGAACAGGCGCTTCGCCGGCTCGTTGAGGTCGACCACTCCGCCGGTCGCGTCCACGACGACGACGGCGTCGGCGAGGTTGGTGAAGACGGCGTCACGGGCGACCGGCGAGATGTCGAGGACACGCTGTCGCAGCACGACCCAGCCGAACGCCCCCGACGTGGCGGCGAACGTGATCGGCGTGAGATCGACGAACCGCGGTCCCGCGACGCCCGCGACCCCCGCGACGCCGGCCGCCACCGGAGCCGCGCCGGCGACGAGCAACAGGGCGGCCTGTCGCCGGCGCCGGTCCTCTCGGCCGAGCGCCGCGCGCCCGAGCGCGGCGAATGTCAGGAGGTTCACGGCGTACGAGTAGGCCGCGAACCCGAGGAGCGCCGGCGTCGGGTCGTACTCCATGACGAGGTAGCCGCCGACGTCGGCGAGGGCGGGCGCGCGGTAAAACAGGGAACCGGGACCGAGGAGGAGGGCGCCGCAGACCGCCGCCCCGGGAACGAGACAGAGGAGCGCGAACCGACGCGGCCGGAGCCATGCCGTCCGATCGACGTACGCGAGCACGAACGCGGGCCACGCGACGCCGAGGACGCCGATCCCGACCCAGGCGAACTGGTTCCACAGGAGCGTCGCCCCGAGGTCAGTCGCCGACAGCTGGGCCGCGTACGCCAGCGACCAGAGCCCGCTTCCGAGGGCGATGCCGACGAAGGCTCGGAAGAGGGGGCCGTCCGCCCGTCTCCGGTTCGCCGCGCCGTACGCGGCGAAGGAGAACGCGGCGAGCGCCGCCACGAGCAGCGGTGCCGTGTACGGCGTTGGTTGCCACACCATCGATATCGGTTGGACGACGGTTTCGGATAAAAGTGAACCGGACCGAACACCCTAAGACGCCCGCGAGGTGACGGAACGTATGCTCGAACCGGGCGACTCCGCACCCCCGATCACGCTGTCCGACCACCGCGGCGAGACCGTCACCGTCGACCCCGGCGACGCGCGTCACACGGTCGTGTACTTCTACCCCCGCGCCGACACGCCGGGCTGTACCGCCGAAGCGTGTAGCTTCCGCGACGAGTGGGACGCGTTCGCGGAGGCGGACATCGCCGTCGTCGGCGTCAGCGACGACCCCGTCGAGGACCTCGCGTCGTTCGCCGAGAAGCACGACCTCCCGTTCACGCTCCTCTCGGACCCCGACGGCGAGGTCGCGAGCGCGTACGACTCGTACGGGGAAAAGCAGATGTTCGGCAACACCTTCGACGGCGTGTTCCGCAACACGTACGTCCTCGACGCAGAGGGGACCGTCGTCCTCGCGTACGAGGGCGTCTCCCCGGAGGACCACGCGGTCGAAATCGTCGACGACGTCGACGCGCTGGACGGCTGACTCGGCGCGCGCTACTTAAATAGCCCCGCTAAGATGAGTGGCTGGCGCCGACCTCGGCCCGGTTCCGCTCAGGGCGGGTCGCGGACGGACCGAGTTCGGCCGACGACGCTGTCACTTCTGTGAGGAGCCCCCTGCGAGATACGGGGACGTAGCGGGTACTGCCGGACGTGAATTCGGCTTAATCGGTGTCGGGAATTCACTCGGCGCGGACATACCGTGCTGTTCGATCTCGTGTCAAGTACCCGTAACTATATATACTCATCAATTATCTAACTATTATGGCTCCAGAGACAGCAAACCGACGGAAGTTCCTGCAGATGGGTGGTCTCGCGGTCGGTGCGACGATGCTTCCGTTGTCCGCGGCAGGCGTACAGGCAAAAAAGCCCAACGCCGTGTTCGATCTCACCTTCAGCGACGCCACTGACGCAACAGACAACACGAGTACGAGTGCTGGGTGGGTCGTTGACCGACAAGCCCCCGAAGCGTGGACGACCGACGCAGGACGACTCCGCATCGACATCGACGAAACTGGAGATACGAGCGGATTCTACGCGTATCAGGGCAAGAAGTACCAAGATGCAGACGGCGCGTACTGGAACGCGGGCACCGGCTCCCGCCTCTCGTACCGTTTCTACATCGACCCGACGTGGGAGGACGACGACGGAGCGCACGAGTCCGGCGTTTGGCCCGTCCTTGGCGATGCGAACGGGGACATCAGCGCCTACCCGATCCTCGCGTATCAGGACAGCGACGCGAGCGACACGGGAGACGCACGGTTCCGCACCTACGTCTACGAGGCCGACGAAAACGGCGACTTCGAGGAAGGCAAGTGGATAGACCTCGGGCTCCCGAAGAAACTCGGCATCGACCCCGACGAGGGCGGCTGGGTCGACATCGAAGGCCAACTCCAGAGCGTCAGAGACGGGGCCGCACTCAAGTGGCGCATCAACAACAAGCTGGTCGCCGACGAGCGGGGGTACAACGTCTTCTCCCCAAGCACCCAGTACCTCGAATTCATCATCAACAGCATCAACTTCGGGAACGACGCGACGTACTACTACGACGACTTCGTCCTCACCACTCCCGGCGCCGCGTCGAGATAACTGAGACGGGCCGCGATGCGTACTACGCGTCCCGTCTCTCGCACGGCTATCGGGGCGCCTCTCCGCACTGGTAGGTCCCTCGCTGGTCGATGGGCACCCGTCAGCTACCGGCGGTTTCAGCGACGAAGGTCCCTGGTGGACCGAATCTGAGAATTCAAAACAGTCCGCCGACCCGAGCGAGGATCCGCGGCACCTCGTCGGCTATCGCGTGCCGCTTCAACAGCGCGAACCCGACGACGATGACCGCGAAGCCGGCGACGGTCAGCGCCGTCACCGGCTCCGAGAGCAGCACCGCGCCCGCCACGGTCGCGACGACCGGAACGACGTACGACACGAGGTTGATCTCGAACGCGCCCAGCCGGTCGAGGAGCGTGAAGTAGATGGCGTACGCCACCGCCGAGGACAACACGCCGAGGAAGAGCAGCGAACCGACCGCCGGGAGCGCGGTCGACGGGAGCTGCTGCGGCTCGCCGGCACCGACGCTGAACCCGTGGATCAGCAGGGCGCCGAACAGCATCGCCCAGCCGGTGAGCGCGACGCTGGAGAAGGTCGTTTTCACGGTGCGGAGCCCGACGCTCCCGACCGAGACCGCGATCACGCCGATCGAGATGAGCCCGACGCCGATCGTGACGCCGCCGGCGAGGTTCGCGGGGTCCGGCTGTGCGACGAGCCCGACGCCGACGAACGCGAGCACCACGCCGATCGCGCCCCGCGCGTCGAGGTCGGAGCCGCCGATCCAGACGGCCGCCACCGCCGCGGTCGCGATCGGGACGAGGCTGTACGTGATCGAGGCGATTCCGCCCGTCGTGTACTGCTGGCCGACGAACAGCAGCGAGTTGTTCGCGGCGACGGAGAGCCCGCCGCTAAGCCCGATCGCGGCGACGTCGCCGCGGGTGGTGGGGAGGGGGCCCGACTCGGTCAGCAGGACGTACGAGACCAACACCAGCGCCGCCACGTCGAACCGATAGGCGGCGTACAGCAGCGGGGGGTAGTAGTCGAGGCCGACCTCGATGGCGACGAAGGAACCGCCCCAGAGGAAGGCGAGCGTAAAGAACAGAACGAGGTCTCGGTACCGGGACACGAACGAACGGACGAGGACCGGGAATAAAGCGGTGTTCGTTGCGGACGGCGCCGCCGGATCGCCGGCCGGCGCCGACCGCTCTGTCGGCTCAGTAGCCGCGGACGATGAGGTAGTCCGCGAGGTCCTCGAGGAGGCTCCGCGAACCGCTCTCGGGGAGGATCTCGAGGTGTTCTTTCGACCGCGCCGTGAGGTCCTCGGCGGTCTCGCGGGCGTACTCGATGGACCCGGCCGCTTCGAGGGCGGCGACCGCGTCCTCGATGGCCGACTCCGTGACCTCCGCCGGGGTGTCGGCGTCGACGAGCCCGTCGACGTCGACCCCTTCCTGCCGCGCGTGAAGCGTGATCAGGGTCTCCTTCCCCTCGACGAGGTCGGAGCCGCGCTGTTTACCGAGCTCCTCGGACGGGACGGTCAGATCGAGCACGTCGTCTTGGATCTGGAACGCCCGGCCCGAGTCGATGCCGTACTTGTACAGCGCGTCGACGACCTCGTCGTCCGCGTCGAGCAGGACGGCCGGCGTCGCCGCCGACGCCCCGTACAGGACCGCCGTCTTCAGCTCGACCATCTCCAGGTACTCCTCGGGCAGGATGTCGTCGCGAGCCTCGAAGGAGACGTCGAGCGCCTGTCCCTCGCAGATCTCGGTGCAGGTGGATGCGAGCATCCGCATCGCCTCCAGCCCGTTCTCCGGTGCCGCGCCGGTCTCCGCCATGAACTCGAACGCCTTCGAGTAGAGGGTGTCGCCGGCGAGGATCGCCGTCGAGGTGTCGTACTGCTCGTGGACGGCGGGGACGCCGCGGCGGAGTTCGTCCTCGTCCATGATGTCGTCGTGGATCAGGGTGAACGACTGGATCACCTCGATGGCGACCGCCGCGCGCATCACGTCCACCTCGATCCCGTCGAGGGCGTCGAACTCGCGGAAGTCGACCGCCATCGGCTCGACGCCCGCCACGGCCTCCGCGGCGAGCGTCGTCACCGTCGGGCGGAGCCGCTTGCCGCCCGCCTCGAGGATGTACCGCGTCGCCTCGTAGAGGCGCTCCGGGTGTTGTACCGGCAGCTCTTCGTCGATAGCGGCGTTTACCAGTTCACGCCGCTCGCGGATGGCTTCCAACACCCGCGCCTCCTTCGTCTCGCTCGTCATTCGGCGAGTTGGATGACGTTGCCGTTCTGCGTGACGTGGATGTCACGACCGAGCTTGTACCCCTGCGACTTCGCGAGGTTCACGTACGGCGAGCGGCCCTCGAGCGTCTGGTGGGCCGGGATGAGGTGCTGCGGCTGGAGCGCCTGGAGCATCTCGTAATGCCCCTCCTCGCGGAGGTGGCCGGAGACGTGGATGTCGTCGTAGAGGCGCGCGCCCTGCATCCGAAGGAGCTGTTCGGACTGGTAGCGCTGTCCCTCGTTGGTGGGCTCCGGGATGACGCTGGCGCTGAAGACGACCTTGTCGCCGTCGTCGATTTCGTACGGGGTCTCGCCGCGGCCCATGCGGGTGAGCATCGCGCGCGGCTCGCCCTGGTGGCCCGTCACGATGGGGAGGAAGTTCCCCTTCCCCTCCTTCATGATCCGCTTGAACGCGCGGTCGACGGACTTCCGGTGGCCGTACATGCCGACGTCGCCCTGGAAGTCGACGAAGTCGAGCCGCTCTGCGGTGCCGGAGTACTTCTCCATCGAACGACCCAGCAGGACCGGCTGACGGCCGATCTCGCGAGCGTACTCGACGAGCGTCTTCACGCGGGCGATGTGGGAGGAGAACGTCGTGGCGATGATGCCGCCCGAGTAGTCCTCCATCGAGGTCAGCGTGTCCTCGACGTGCTTTTTCGCGTACGACTCGGAGGGGGTCCGCCCCTTCCGGCCGGCGTTCGTGCAGTCCTCGATGTAACAGAGGACGCCCTCGTCCTGACGGCCGATCTCGCGGAAGCGGTCCATGTCGATCGGGTCGCCGATGACGGGAGTGTGGTCCAGCCGCTTGTCGAGGCCGTAGACGACGGCGCCCTCGGGGGTGTGGAGGACCGGGTTGATCGCGTCGATGATCGAGTGGGTGACGTTCACGAACTCCATCTCGACCTGCTCGGAGTCGCCGATGGCCATCGTGCCGCCCGCCTTCATCTTCACGAGGTCGTTGTCGACCTGGAACTTGCCCTCGTCGGCGATCTGCTGTTTGACCAGCTCGATCGTGTACGGGGAGCCGACGATCGGGGCGTCGTACCGGTGGGCGAGCTTCGGGATGCCCGCGATGTGGTCGAGGTGGCCGTGGGTGGGGACGATCGCCTGGACGTCGCCCTCCAGCTCGCTCATGACGCGGTCGTCCGGGATCGCGCCCATGTCGATCAGGTCGAGGCTGTGCATGCTCTCGGTCTCCACGTTGTCGTGGATGAGGACCTTACTGAGGTTCAGGCCCATGTCGAAGATGACGATGTCCTCGCCCGCTCGGACCGCCGTCATCTGTCGACCGACCTCTTCGTAACCGCCGAGTGTCGCAATTTCTATTTCCATGGTGTGTCCGTGTCTGACGCCGTTGTCGGCGTCGGTCACTGATACCCCGCAAGGAGCCGTCAGCGCTACGTCCTACCGCGCGTCGTTGAAGGCCCCGCTACGGCCGAGTCGCCGCGACTCACCGTGTCCCGCGGGAGTGTGGTATCTCGGCGTACTCCCGCGCACGTTAAAAGCTCCCGGGTTCGGCCCCGCCGCGCCGGTTCCCGTCGGACGGAGCGCCGACGGCCCCGGGCGCCGGGTCGCGTCCCGCAAAGCGTTTCACGCTCTCGGCCGAACCGCCGCCGATGACGGACGTTCCCCGCCGCCGAACCCTCCTCGCGGCCGCGTCAGGGATCGCCGCCCTGGCCGGCTGTGCCGGCAGCGACTCCGCGTCGAACAGCTATCCGAGCGGTAACCGACCGATCGACGGCTACGAGCTGGAGAAGGCGCGCGACGAGCGCGGCGGCGCGCTGGTCGCCTCGGGCGACGAGCTCCCCTCGCTCTCGGCCGGCGAGCGGGCCCGCCAGCGGCGAGAGACGCGCCGCGTGTTGGTCACGGCGACGGATATCGACGAACTCACCTTCGCCGGGACGGGCGCGGGCGAGCAGCTCCGGACGTTCCTCGCCGCGACCGACTTCGAGTCGGCGTCGGCGTACCTCCTCGCGATGCCCGTGCGGGCGTGTCGGGAGATCCGGTTCCGGTCCGTGTCCGTTGAGCCCGACGAGCTCTCGAACGGCGACCTCCACCCCCACGCCGACTTCTGTCAGGCGTACCGCCCGGCGGACGTCGAGTGCGACGCGAACGCGATCCACACCGTCGGGTTCGCGATCCGGCTGCCGGTCGCCGCCGACCGCTCGACCGGGAGCGGCAGCGGCATGAGCGGGTCCTGTCGGGGGCGGGAGCCGCCGGCGGTGTTCAACGCGTCGGCGGCGGCCGACAGCGGTGGTGATGGGGCGTGACCCGTGGGTCGAGTTCGGGTAGTAGGTCGCGATCGCGACGCGAGCCGAGTTCGCGACGCGGATTTCTCGCTGGCGTCGCGACGGCGGGCGCGGCGGCGCTCGCCGGCTGTTCGGGGCTGCCTGTCGTCGGCGGCGAGGAGGAGCGGCGGGAGGCGCCCGCGTCGCTCCCGCCGGACGTCGTCGGAGCGGTCGAGTGGCCGGCGTCGCCGTTCCCGGCGACCGTGCCCGCGTCGCTCGCGGACGCCCACGAGGCGCGGACTCCGGAGGTGCTCGCGGCCGTCCCGTCCGACCCGGACGTCCCCAACACCGCGGTCGCCGAGAAGATCCGGAGCGACCGCGAGCAGGCGCGAAAGCGGGCGGACACGGCCGCGCCCGACGGCTGGCCGACCGACGTCCTCTCCGCGTGGCGTCAGCGGCGGGCGGACGCCGCGGCGGTCCGGGGCG
>Ga0102936_1000547_pt1 | contig 14949 bp, 17 predicted proteins | sample SalPon2_A_H2O_MG_FD_78502 | JGI IMG/M metagenome (GOLD analysis project Ga0102936, IMG submission 78502) | Salt pond water microbial communities from South San Francisco under conditions of wetland restoration - Salt Pond MetaG R2_A_H2O_MG | ecosystem: Environmental > Aquatic > Non-marine Saline...
CCGCGCTCGTCGGGTTCGAACGTGTCGAAGTAGCGCGACTGGAGGGGCGCCCCCCACGTCATCGCGCCGCCGACACAGACGACGGCGGGCAGGAGAGCGATCCGCGGCCCCGCGACGAGGAGGGCGTAGCCGACGACGCCGAGCGCCATCGTCGCCGCCGCGGCTCCGTCGCGACCGATCCGGTCGGACACCCACCCGATGGTCGGCTGGGAGAGGCCGTTGACGACGAAGTAGGCCGAAAAGAGGAGGCCGGCGCTGGTCTCCGGCAGGTCGCGGAAGGCGACGAGGAAGGTCGGGAGAAAGGAGGCGGTCGCCTGCCAACTGAAGGCGCCGAGGAAGGCCACGCCGGTCGTGAACGCGATGGGCGGACGCGAGAGGAGGGCGATCAGGGGGCGAATCGCCATGCGATCCCGCATCGACTCGTCCGGGCGCTCCGGCGGCGTCGGCTCGATTCGCCACGCGAACACGACGAAGACGGGGACGGCGACGGCGGCGCCGACGGCGATGGCCGCCCGCCAGTCGTACTGGACCGCCACCGCGGTGGCGACGACGGGGGCGATCAACCCTGCCAGCGGCCCGCCCGCGACGTGGACGCCGATGGCGCGCCCGATGTCGTCGAACTCCTTGGTGAGGAGGGTGGTCGCGACGCTGTAGTGGAGTCCCGCACCGGCCCCGAGGGCGACAGTCAATACGGCGAAGACGGCGAACGTCGGCGAGAGGGCGAGCAGAAGACTGGCAACGGCGGTGATGCCCACCGCCGCGAGGATCACCCGTCGCTCGCCGAAGCGGTCGCCGAGGATTCCCGAGGGGAACTGCGTGAGGGCGTAGGCGGCCCACATGCCGGAGAGGGCGAGGCCGACGGCGCCGGTGGAGACGCCGAACCCGTCGGTCACGTCGGGGACGACGGGGCTGATGACCAGTCGCGCCATCATCGTCGACGCGAACGCGAGCGTACAGAGACCGAGGACCGTGTGGCGATACCGCCAGTTCACACCGGCGATGCGCCGACGGCGAGCAAGTGCCTTGCGGTTCCCGGCTTACAGGACCAGTTCCACGGGGTACTCCGTCAGATTCTCGTACCCCTCCTCGGTGACGACGATCAGATCCTCGATACGCACGCCGCCCACGTCGGGGTCGTAGAGGCCGGGTTCGATGGTCACGACGTTCCCCGGTTCGAGTTCCGGGCCGTCCGGGGCGATCCGTGGGAGTTCGTGGACGTCGAGGCCGACGCCGTGACCGGTGCTGTGGATAAAGCCCGTCTCCGCGTCGGGATCGGCACGGAGCGTCGGCAGGCCGGCGGCTTCGTACACGTCGCAGACGGCCCCGTGGACCGCTGCGCCCGTGACGCCGGGTTCCACGGCGTCGAGGGCGGCCTTCCGCGCCTCGTCGGTCAGGTCGAACCACTCCCGCAGGGTGTCGGTCGGCTCCCCCTTCACGAACGTCCGCGTCATGTCCGCGTGATACCGCGTCTCCGTATCTCGCGGGAAGATGTCGACGACGATGGGTTCGTCGGCGCGAAGGGGACCGGACCCTCGATTGTGCGGGTCGGCGGCGTCGGCGCCGCAGGCGACGATGGTCTCGTCCAGCGCACACCCGTCGCGCACGAGCGTCAACTCGATTTCGCGGCGGACCGCCTCGCTCGTCAGCGGGTCGCCGTCGCGGTGGAGGATGCCCTCGACGACCGACGCCGACTCGATCAGCGACTCGGCGGCCGCCATCGCCCGCTCGTTCGCACGCTGGGCGCGGCGGACGTACTCGAGTTCCGCCTCGGTTTTCACCGCACGAATCGTCGCGACGGCGTCCGACTCGTCGACTTCGACGGTCACCCCGGACCCGCGGAGGCCGTCGGCGGTGCCGAGGGGGAAGCGACCGGGCACCGCCACCCGGTCGACACCGTGGTCGGCGAGGAAGTCCGCCACGACGGCGCCGCGGCCGGTCGCGCGGCCCAGTTCACTCACTCGCTCGCGGTAGTCGTACGCCGAGAGCCGGGTCACGGTGTCCGCGCGGGCGTCCTTGTTCGCGCGACCGTACTCCAGTCCCGAGACGAGGAGGTGGACGCCCTCGGGCGTATAGCAGGTGACGAACGGATCGGGTGCGTCGAAGCCCGAGAGATAGCGCTGGGTGGAGTCGGTGCCGTCGGCGTCGAGGAGGTAGCCGTCCAGATTGTCGCCGAGCGTGGCATCGAGGGGCGAGAAGTCGGGTTGCATGGGCGGTGGTGGGGGACGCGGGGGCAAAACGCTTGGCCGATCAGAGGAGCGTCCGCACCGCGTCGACGAGGAACACGACGCCGAAGCCGGCCAGGACGAGTGCACTCCCGCCGGCCACGACCGGGGTGAACGCGGCGACGCGGCGCTGGGCCGCCCGCAACGCGGCCGGGAAGCCCGTGATCCACAGCGTGATGCCGAGGAAGAAGCCGACGATGAGCGCCGGACTCCCGGTGCGGACGATCAACAAACCGGCGAGATCGGCGCCCACATAGGGTGTGTAGGCGAGCACGTCGAGTTCCCCGGGTTCGAGCAGACCGACGCCGATGGTCAGCCAGAAGAGGATCTGGTAGGGGTTTGTGAGCGCGAGGACGAACGCCTTGCGAAAGCCGGTCGCCGCGCGCCGTGCCGCACCGTCGGTCGCGAACGCCTCCACGTCCCCGACCGCGTCCCTCGCGGCGCCGTAGGCGAAATACAGCATCAGACCGCCGCCGACGCCGACCATCGCGGCCCGAACCGTCGGGAAGCGTTCGACGAAGGTGACGACGCCAAGCAGAGAGCCGACGAGGAAGACGGCGTCGGCGGTCATCGCGCCGAGGCCAGTCCGGACGCCGGCGAGCCAGCCGTTGTTGACGGACTCCTCGGCGATGACGGCGTTCATCGGTCCGGGCGGGGCCGCGAGGGCGAGGCCGAAGACGACGCCGGCCAGGAGCGACGGGAGGGGGGTCGTCACGGAGGCTCGTCGTCGTAGGCGAAAATTAACGTTTCCCGTTCGTCGGCATCGCGCTCACAAGACCGCCAGCACGGCCGTCGACACCGCGGTGACGACCGTCTCCCAGACGGAGAAGCCGGTGACGATGCTCAACAGCGTGTCGCTCGCGAAGAAGGCAAAGAGTCCGGCGGAGAAGAAATGCACCTTCCGGAGGTCGAGGCGGTGGGAGAACTTGTGGAAAAAGAAGGCATTCGCGAGGCTGACGGGGATAATGGCGAGCATCTCGCCGGCCCAAATAGCGGGGTGGGCGCCGTACTGGGCGGCTAGCCCGATGGTCACCAACTGCGTCTTGTCGCCGAACTCGCCCGCCGCCATCATCGCGAAGATGGGGACGAACCCACCGAGAACGTCGGGCAGTTCGCGGCCGAACACCCGCGGTTCGAAATCGCTCCCGAGTGAGGTGATGCCGCCGTCGGTCGCCGCTGGATCGACCCGCTCCGGGTCGCCGCTCGAGGGCGCCGAGCGGTAGAGGAGAACGGCGAACACCGCAAAGAGCCCGGCGGTGAACGCGTCGAGGACGACGGGCGGGAGCGCCCGCTGGAGCGCCTCGCCGAACAGGATTTCGAGCGCCGTCCACCCCGCAAAGGCCGTCCCCGCGGCGCTTACGACCACCAGGGGGTTGTACCGCGTCGATAGCCCCGCGATGATGAACTGCACCTTCTCGCCGGGCAGGACCACAAGTTGGGCGACGAAGGCGACGGTGAGGATTTCGATCCAGCCGGTCACGCGTCGCTCACCTCTGTCCCGACCGACCGGACCCGAATCGTCCGCGCGACCGACTCGGGAAGGCTCTGCTCCGCGTCGTCGATCCGCACTGTCACCATGCCAAACGGCGCCACGTCGACGATTTCGAGTTCCGTCCCCGGCCGGACGCCCGCGTCGTCGAGGTAGGCGAGTTCGTCCTCGTCGCGGTCACGGACCCGGCTGACGATCACCCGGTCGCCCGGTTCGTGGTCACTCAGCGGCGTCGTCTCGTCGCCCTCCAGTGGCCGCAGATCGGCGCCCGGAATAGGATCGCCGTGCGGGTCGACCTCCGGGTCGCCGAGTGCCTCCGCCACCCGACGCTCGAACTCCTCGGAGATGTGGTGTTCGAGAGCGTCAGCCTCCTCGTGAACGTCGGTCCACGAGTAGTCGAGATGTTCGGCGAGATAGGCCTCCAGCAGGCGGTGGTGACGGACCACCTCGAGCGCCACCGTCTCCCCCTCGGTCGTGAGCTCGACACCCTTGTACTTCTCGCGCTCGAGCAGCCCCTGATCGGCGAGTTTCTGCACCATGCTCGTCACCGTCGGCGCCGTCTTTCCCACCTCGTCAGCGATGGCCGAGGTGGACACCGGCGTCCCCCCCTCCGACTGGAGGCGATAGATCGCCTTCAGGTAATCCTCCATGGCGTCGCTCAGCATCACTCTATCCGAATTTGATGCGTCTAATTTATAAAGGTGTTGCGCCGAAATCAGGAATCGTGCGCGTCTCTCGGGGCATCGGAAGCCACGATAGCCGCTCGCCGGACTGTGACGACGAGCGTCCATCGACGGTTCCGATATCCCCGATCAGACGCCTTGTCCCATCAGGTGACTGCGAAGCACGTCCGCCGTCTTCACGCCGGCGTCGGCGTTGACGACGAGGACCGAATCGTCCGCGCCGAGGGCGCCGCGTTCGGCGAGTGTCCACGCGCCCGCGGCGGCCGTGCCGCCCGTCGCGCCCACCTCCGTCCCGAGACGCTGGGTGAGGGTCACCGCGCTCTCTAAGAGGTCCTCGTCCGTCACTGCGACCGCGCCGCCCGCCGTCGCCCCGATGGCCTCTAGCGCTATCATCCCGCCCGCCGGCGCGGGAATCTCCAGTTCGCCGCAGATGGTGTCGGGGTACTCGACTGACCCGACGCCCGTCCCGTTCTCGTGTGCCTCGACGACGGGCGCACACCCCTCGGGCTGGACGGCGTAACACCGCGGCACCCGATCGGTCAGTCCCAGCGCCTGGAGATCACGAAAGCCGCGCGCGACACCCACGAACGTCTCGCCGGTGCCGACGGCGACGACGACGGCGTCCGGTACCGTCCAGTCCCGCGCGGCGGCCACCTCGTAGGCCAGCGTCTTCGCGCCGTCGTGACGGTACGGCGTCGTGAACGCCTGGAGGGAGTACCACTCGCGTTGCAGATCACCGTCGAGGGCATCCAGCGCGTCCGGATACCGACCGCCGATCACGCGCATGTCGGCGCCGTGGACGTTCACCATCGCCTTGTTCGGGAACGGGGCGCGCGAGGGGAGGTAGGCGTAGAGGTCCGTCTCGCTCCGCCCGGCGTAGGCCGCCGCGGACTGTCCGGCGTTGCCCGGCGCCGCGAGCGCAAGCAGGTCGGCGTCGTGCATCCGAGCCACCGTCACCGCGACCGACAGTCCGCGGTCGAGGACGGTCCCGGTCGGGTTCCGCCCTTCGTCCTTGAGCCACACGCTCTCGACGCCCATATCCGCCGCGAGATCGGGCGCGTCGAGCAGCGGCGTTGCACCCTCGCCCGCCGAGACGGCGTGCGCTGCCGGGACGGGCAGGAGAGCGTCGTAGTCCCACATCGATGCGGGCGCGGTCGGCAGGGCGGCGGGGTCGACGGCGTCGAGATCGTAGACGGGATCGAGCGGTGCCCCGTCGTCGCTCCGCCCGACGTGGTCGGGCGCGTACCGGTCGCCGGTCGCCGTGCAGTCGAGGCCGACGAACGCGTCGGAGGTGTCCATAGTCGCCCCCTCGGACCGGAGGCGCAAATCCCTGTCCTTGTCCGGTTCCGGTCCGTGAGTTCTTTGTCTCGGCCCCCCGACCGACCGGCATGGACGACTCAACGTCGGTCGCCGTCGTCGGCGCCGGGGTGGCTGGTCTCGTCGCCGCGCGCCACCTCGCAGACGCGGGCGCGGACGTCACGGTCTTCGAACGGCGCGAGGAGGTCGGCGGCCGGGTCCGCACCCACCGCGAGGACGGGTTCACGATCGACCGCGGCTTCCAGGTCCTCTTTACCGCCTACCCGGCCGTCCGGCGGGAACTCGACCTCGGCGCCCTCGACTTGCAGGCGTTCTCGCCCGGCGCGGTCATCGCCCGCCCCGGCGAGCGGTCGGTCCTCTCCGATCCGTTGCGCGACCCCTTCTCGCTCACCGACTCCCTGTTCAATCGCGAGGTGACGACGACCGACAAACTCCGGACGCTCGCCCTCCGCCAACACGTCGGGAGCCGCGACGAACGGGACATCTTCGCGAGCCCCGACGCCCCCATCGACGACTACCTCCGCGACTGGGGGTTTTCCGAGCAGTACATCGACAACTTCGTCGCCCCCTTCTACGGCGGCATCACTCTCGACCGCTCGCTCTCGACCTCCAAGCGCGTCTTCGAGTACACGTTCAAGGCGATGAGCGAGGGAAAGATCGCTCTGCCGGCCGATGGGATGGCCGCCGTGCCCGCCCAGTTGGCCGACCACGCACGCGATTCGGGCGCAACCGTCCACCTCGACGAGGCCGTCGCCGCCGTCTCGGCCGCGGACGACAGCGTGACCGTCGAGACGGACGCCCGGACCGTCGACGCCGACACCGTCGTCGTCGCGGCGGATCCCCGGACCGCCCGTCGGCTAACCGGTGTGGCGTCGATTCCCACGACTGCGCGCTCCTCGACGACGCTCTACTGTGCGCTCCCCGACGACGTGCCACTCGACGACAACCGCAAGATCCACCTCAACGCGGCGGACGACCGCCCCAACATCGTCGTCCCGCTGTCGTCGGTCGCGCCCTCGTACGCCCCCGACGACCGGACCCTCCTCGCGGCGACGTTCCTCGGTGGCGATGCCCTCGACGTGGACGAGCGGACGCTTCTGGAGTCGACTCGCGACGCCCTCGCCGCGTGGTATCCCGAACGCCTCTTCGGCGGCCTCGACGCCATCCACACCGAGCGCATCGAGTTCGCGCAGTTCGCCCAGCCACCCGGCGTCCACGACGACCTGCCCGATACGCGCGACCCCGCTGGCCCCGTCTACCTCGCCGGCGACTACACCGCGTGGTCGTCTATTCAGGGCGCGATGCGAAGCGGGCGCGAGGCGGCCGAGGCGGTCGTCGCGGACGTGGATTAGTCGAACCGCGCTTCCGTCCCCAGATACGCACCCTCGACGGACTCCCCGAGGTCCGCGTAGTAGAGCGCGAGCGTCGCCTCCAAGTCGCCGATCAGGTAGTGGTCGATGATCTCGACGAGGCGTTCCCGGAACCGCCCTCCCGTTTCGGTGCCGAGCGTTCGTAGATACGCCGGGCCGAGTTCCTCGCCGAAGCGCGCGTTCGTCAGCGGGCCGTCCCGCCAGACCGTCGTCGCCGGCGTGTAGTCGTAGGTCTGCAGACACTCCTCGAGTCGTGGCCACCGTGTCCCCTCCTCTTCCGCCCGCCGCTTACGATCCAGAAAGAGGTCGAGGTGAGCGGGCGGATCGGTGATCGCCGGTAGGTCGACGCCCGCGCCCAACCGGTCGAGTCGACCCCTCACGAACCACAGGTCGAACTCGATCCCGTTGTAGGTCACGAGTGCGTCGGCGTCGGCCGCCGCGAGACGGGTCAGTGCTCGGTCGACGAGGTCGGCCTCGTCGTCGCCGGCGCGATGGAACGACTCGTAGGTCGCCGCAGTCAGTGGCTCGGCGCGGTCGTGGATTCCGATCCCGACGGACACGAGTTCGCCCTCGGCCGGATCGGTCGCCGTCGTCTCGATGTCGAGGGTCGCGATCCGGTCGTGGCCGGGATCGTCGCGGGGGTAGCGCATGAATACATCCCTCTCTCGTCTGCGGCATCCGATTTACGATGTCGGTGCCTCGACGCCCTACCTTTACCATCCCGACGCGAGAAGCGCCAGTATGAGTCCCCATCCCGACTGGCTCTCCCTCGATGCCGACGAGACGGTCGTCTGGCGTGGCGCACCCCGGATTCGGCGCGTCCTCCCGACGGCCGCCGCTGCGACGCTCTGGATCGCCCTCCTCGTCCTCGGCGTACTGCTCGGCCCGCGATTTGTCCCCGTCCCCACCCGTGCGCTTCCGGGCACGCCGATCCTCGGCGCGGCTCTCCTACTCGCACTCCCCGCACTCGCCGCGGTCGGCGGGGCCTACCTCCGGACGACGAACGTCGAGTACGTCCTGACCGACCGGAACTGCTACCGGAAGGCGGGCGTCCTGTCGACACGCGTCTCCCGGATCGGCCTCTCGACCGTCGAGCAAACGAGTCTGTCGAAGAGCGTCTGGGGGAGCGTCTTCGACTACGGCACCATCTCGATCAGCACCGCCGGGTCGGACGGCGTCGACCTTCGGCTCTCCGATCTGGACGACCCCGAACCCGTCCGGAACGAGATGCGGCGGCTGATCGGCACCCATCGGCGTGACGACGGCGCCGAGTCGGTCGTTCCCCTCGACGACCCGACCGCCGACGCCCTCCTCACGGACTTCCGCGCGCTCCGCGAGTCGGCACTCCGCGTCGAACGGGTGGTGAGCGAGCGATGAGCGACGCCGTGGCGGGAGGCGAGACCGACTCCGACGAGACGGCGCCCCCCGAGTGGCTCTCGCTCGACCCCGGCGAGGAGATCGTGTGGATGGGCCGCCCGGCGTTCGAGACGCTCTACGGGACCATCCTCAGCGGCCTGCTGTTGACCGTCGTCCTGATCGGCTTTCTGATCCTCCTCGGCGTCCCCTTCGCGTACCTCCGCATCCAGAATACGGACTACGTCGTCACCACCGAGTCGCTGTACGTCAAATCAGGCATCGTCTCGACCAACATCGAGACGGTCGACCTGGATCGCATCCAGAACACGGAGTACAACCGGAGCTTCTGGGGCAAGCAGTTCGACTACGGCTCCATCTCGATCAGTACCGCCGGCAGCAGCGGCGCGGAAATCTCCTTCGACGGGATTCCGGACGCGCCGGCCGTCCGCGACCGGATCACCGAACTCCAGCGCCGGCGTGCGGAGCGTGGCGACCGAACGGACGCCAACGCCGACCGCGACGCCCCCGCCAGCGCCGAGCAACTAGCCGAACTCGTCGAGGAGGTGCGCGCTACCCGCGAGGCGTTCGAGCGGATCGAACGCCGCCTCGTCGACAGTGAGAGATCTGGGAACCCTCACGCAACCGGCGGAGCCGGTGACGGTGAGAGATCTGGGAACCCTCACGCAACCGGCGGAGCCGGTGACGACGAGGGATTGCCCCGGTCATCGGCCGACGAAACGGGAGACGACGAGGCCGGCCGCTGATCTCGCGTCAGTCCCGAACGAACGCCTCGTCGCCGTACTGCTCCAGCATCGAGAGGAAGCCCTCGCGCTGTCGTCGTAGCTCCGGGGGTAGCTCCGCGTAGGCGTCGTCGAACATGGACTCGGGGTCGGCCTCGAATTCGGACGACTCGTCGATGATCGACGCCACGTGGTCCTCGATTTCGGCCTGAATCTCGGCGTCCAGGTTGTCGTCCAACCGGTCGGTTCGGCGGAGGAACGCCTCGAACCGCGTCAGCGGGTCGCGCGCCTTCCATTTCTCGACCTCTTCGTCGTCGCGGTAGACGGTCGGGTCGTCCGCGGTGGTGTGGGCGCCGAAGCGGTACGTCAGCGCTTCGACTAGGGTCGGGCGCGTCTCACCCTCGTCCGGATTCCGCGCTCGCTCGACCGCCTCCGCCGTCACCGCGTAGCAGGCGAGAGGGTCCATCCCGTCGACGCGGACGCCCGCCATCCCGTAGGCGTCCGCCTTCTGGGCGATGGTTGCGCTCGCCGTCTGGTTCTCGACCGGGTGCGAGATGGCCCACCCGTTGTTGTTACAGAAGAAGACGGTTGGGGTGTCGAAGACGCCCGCGAAGTTCATCGCCTCGTGGAAGTCGCCCTCGCTGGTCGCGCCGTCGCCGAAGTGGACGACTGCCGCCCGATCGTCGCCTTTCAGCTTCGACGCCCACGACATCCCGACGGCGTGGGGAAGGTGGTCGGCGATGGCGATGTTGAGCGGGAAGACGTGCTTGTCCGCGAGGGTCGTGTTACCCGACTCGTGGCCCATCCAGTACTCCAGGTAGCCGGCGTCGAGGCCGCGGACGACGACGGCGCCGTGTTCGCGGTACTGGTAGAGGATCCAGTCGTCGTCGGCGAGCGCGTACGTCGAGCCCACCTGTGCGCCCTCCTGACCCGCGGCGGAGGCGAAGGTACCGATCCGGCCCTGTCGCTGGATGTTGATCGCCCGCTGGTCGAAGTGGCGGGTCAAGCGCATGTCGCGGTACATGCCGACGAGTGTCTCGTCGGCGAGGTCGGGCATCGCGTCCTCGTCGACGACGTGGCCGTCCTCGTCGAGAACGCGGACGAACTCGCCGTCGTCGTAGTCCACGGTCAGTCACCTCCAGCGGGTCGGTCCCGCCGTTCGCATCGATGTCCTAGCCGTCGGTGCATATCTCGACCCAGACACCCCGCCGAGTAAACCCTATCGACGGAGGTGGGATCGCAGATCGGCGAGAGGTGGGAACCAGAGCGTCTCCGGATCGCCGGTCTCTGCCTCCGTGTCGTCGGCCTCCGGTCGGTTTTCCCTGGCGCGTGGCGCCACGCCTCGACTTCCCGTGGCGCGTGGCGCCACGCTATCCACGACGCCGGGGCGCACGGCGCCGAGGTCCGGCACCAGCGGCGAGTCGACGGCGTCGCGGCGCTCGATCCGCAACCCGGCCGCGAACGTCGAGAACGCGGGCAGGACCAGCGTCGGTCGTTCGCGATACCCCGCCGGATCGTACAGGAAACAGTCGCGCTTGCGTCCCTCGATTTCGATGGCCGGGTGGAGGTGGCCACAGACGTACCGCTCGGCTGCCTCGTCAACCCCCTCGTGACCGTGACAGACGAGGGTGTCGTCGTCGAGGCGGTAGGTGTCGTGGACCGGGCCGGGCCAGACCCTCGCGAGTCCCGCATCGTGATTCCCCGCGATCGCGACGGGCCGTGCGCCGGCCGCGCGGACCGCACCCGCGAGCGCCCGGACCGTCCCCGCCGTCCGCTCGCTCGGCGCCCCGAATCGGTGAAGCAGGTCACCCGCGAAGACGACCGTCTCCGGACCCGTCTCGTCTATCGCCGTGCCCAGCCGATCCAGCAGGTCGCGGCGCTCGTTCAGTAACAGTCCGACGTTCGTCGCCGCGGCGCGGCCGGCGTGCAGGTCCGCGACGACGAGCGTCGACGCCGCGGGAAGAAACGCCGTCCGTCCGTGACAGGTGCAGTCCGGGGGCGCCACGTTATACGGGCCGCCGTAGCGGTTCACCGGTGGTTCGCCGGCGTGCCACGGCGAATCGCCAGTACTGACTCACGACCATGGTTATCAGTCGGCGTGTTCTTTCGCCATCGCGTAGGCGTCTTGTAGTCGTTTGAACGATTCGCTGTCTCCGCCGTGGTCGGGGTGGACGTTCTTCACCCGGCGCCGATAGGCCGCCTTCACCTCGTCGGTGCCGGCCGTCGGCGGCAGGCCGAGGCGCTCGAAGGCCGCGCCGGCACGGGTCGACGCCCCGCCCGTCCGTCCGCCGTGGTCGGGCGTCCGGAACGGCAGCCGACGGCCCAGTTGGTGCCCGGGCATCTCGTGTTCACAGAGGACGGCGTCGGTCCCCGTACGCTCGATGGCGAAGAAGGCCTGCGGGTCGAAGGTGATCGCTACCTCGCGCTCGGGGAGGTAGAAGGCGACGGTGTAGTCGTGGACGGTCGCGTCCTCGACGTAGCGTTCGCCGATCGAGCCGAGATACGCTCGGATCTCGGCCCGTCGCCGATCAGTGCCGTCGACGCGTGGCCCGCGCTCGGTCGGTGGGGTGGGAAACAGGCGGTCGCCCGCGACGAAGATGCCGGCCACGAGGACGACGGCGACGGCACCCATTCCGACGCCGGCCAGCATCCACGGCGGCAGCAGTTGCACCCACTCCGGTAGCACGGCCGGCCGTTAGCGACGCGTGGTAAAGAAGTTCTCGCCCGGCGCCGTCGGCGCCGCGGAACGTCGCGAGCTCCGACAGCGACGGACGGCGGTGTTCCGCTGTCCTCGCCCGGTCGAGAGCTGTATTCGGGAGCCCGGGGAGGGATGAATTTATTATTGATTGCGAGAACCGAGGGGCGTGAGGAGTAGACGCAATCTGCTTGCAAGTATTGGTGCCGCCGGAACGATAGCGACTGCAGGGTGTAGTGGTGGCAGTCGTGAGGAAGCGGTCGGTCAAGACGACGGCACGGCGACTGGGGACCCACCAAACCAGGACGACGGCACGGCGACCGGGGATCCAACGAGTCAGGACGACGAATCCGAACGCAGTGACGACTCCTTCCGAACCAATGGCCCGCCCAGCCCCGAAGCGGCGGTCCGGCAGTTCATGAACGCCCTCGTCGGCGGCGACTACGAGGCTGCCAACGAAGTGCTCCACCCTGCCTCGGTGGGATACCCGATCGACGAGACGGACATCTCGGTGACTCACATGACTCTCGATAGCGTCGACGAGGTGACCTACGACGAGGCGAGCGAGCGGGTTCCCCTCGCCCCGGAAGAAGAGTTCGAGCAGGCGGTTCGTGACAAGGTCGGGACCAACAACTGGACGCTTGTCTATGCCGCTCTCTCTGAGGCGGACACCGTCTTCCCAGCCGTCGAGACGAACGACGGGTGGGTCGTTCTCCGGACGCGGTGAACCGACGGTAGCGACGACCCCCTCCACGAGTCCGGCCACCGGACCGTGTGGGCGGATGAGACGCGGGTTCGGGCGCCGCTACAGGCAGTCCCACTCAGCCGATATACCGCAGGTCGTCGTCCGTCGGCATCTGTGCGCCCTGGTTCTGCATCTCCTGAATCTTCCCGACGACTTCCTCCATCTCCTCGGCGCGGTCCTCGAGCGACTCGTAGTCCAGTTCGAACTCGAGGACTGCCTCGAGAACTTCGAGCACCGCGCGGGCGCTCTTGGGATCGACCAGATAGCCGCTGGTCTCGCCCATCAGACACGCTGCGTCGAGGCCGCGACGGCGGCCGAGGCCCAACAACAGGCCGCTCACACCGACGATGCCGCCCGCGGGTTCGTCCTCACGGAATTCGACGTCCTCCGCTTCCAGGTCGTCTTTCAGGGCCGCGTCCGTGACCGCTCCGAGGACGTGATACTCCTCGATGAGTTCGCCGGTCGGGACGCCGCCGAGGGCGTACAGATCCTCGACGCCCATTCCCTCCGCGATGTCGAGAAACGACTCCGTGAGGTGGTAGTGGCCGGCGTTGCTCCCTGCCTGGTGATCGCCGGTGAGTACGAGAACGTCCCGTCCCTCGGTCTCGACGGCGTGGAACTCCGCACAGACGAGTTCGGCGACGCCCTCGTCGTCGATGCTCACCTGCGGCGGGAACTCGTCGGCGTACACCCGCCGAACGAGTTCGCTCTCGCACTCCTCTAGGAGGTACTCGGCGGCGAGTTTCCCGACGTGCCCGACGCCGGGGAGTCCCTCGACGAGTACCGGGTCCGACAGCGTCGGCTCCGCGACCGTCTCGATCTCGATGGCGTCCATATCGCCTACTCGCGTTCGCGGCGCTTAAGAGCGCGTCGGTACTTCCCGTACGGGTCCGCTGGATCGAACGGTGCCGGGGCGCTGTTGACGGCCTCGGCGCCGCAGTCGGGGCACGTCGATCCGAGCGTGTAGACGGGGCGATCGTGCCGGTCACGCCACGCCGAACACACTCGGATATCGGATTTCATCGTGTCGCGCTACTCGTCGTCCGTCTCGCGCTCGCGGTGGTAGCGGGCCGTGCCGCCGGCCGCCGAAATCGATTCGCTGGCGCGCTCCGCGCTGGCTTCGAGCGCCGACTCCGCGGTCTTGTAGTCGGGCGCCTACACCTGGATACGGTACTCCGGCGAGCCGACGTAGGACACCGAGAGTTCGATCTCGTCGCTCACCTCGCCGTTGCCCTCCGCGGCCTTCAGCGCCGCCTTGATGTGGTCGACGCCGTCGCCGGTCGGACACTCCAGGTCGACGTAGCCGGTGACGTTGACGTACGGAACCGAGACGTTCTCGCGGGCCGTCGCGACGATGGTCTCCACGTCGTCGTCGTCGAGGTCCACCTCCTCGAGTGCCTCGTTCCCGTGGATCGCGGCCGATTCGAAGGCGTCGTAGAGGCTCTCGAACTCCGCGAGGAGTGCGTCGGCAATTTCGCCGTACCGCTCGTCGGACACCTCCTCGCCGAAGGCGATGGACATCCACTTATCGGCCTTCTGCTCGTTTTTCCACTCCTGAATCTTCTCTTTGCGCTGGTGCTCGTTGACGTCCTTGATCGAGAGGTCGATCTGCTGGGACTCCTCGTCGACGTCGAGTACCTTCGCGACGACCGTCTGTCCCTCGCGGACGTGGTCGCGGACGTTCTTGATCCAGCCGCTGGCGACCTCGCTGATGTGTGCGAGGCCGCGTTTGTCCTCGTACTCCTCGAGGTCGACGAACACGCCGAAGTCGGTAATCTCGTCGACTTTGCCGACGACGAGTTCGCCCTGATCGGGCCAGCCACTGTACTTCATGGTGGGGTTCAGCGTGCCTCGACAGTGTCGACGACTTCGCCCTCGAACGCCGTCTGGCCGCCGGTCGGGCGGGCGAGCGTGCTGCCACAGACCGCGCAGTTCACCGTCGTCGAGACCTTGCTGAAGACGGTCTGTTCGTTACCACAGTCGGCACACTCGACGGCGAAGAAGCTCCCCGTCATTCCTGGAACTCCAGTCGACCGGCGCGCCACCCTTCGCGCATGTGGGCCTTGCCGCACTCGGCACAGCGGTACTTCAGGTGCGTCTTCTTGGTGGGTTTGTCGCCACCGGGCACCTTCGAGAACTTGCCGGCGTTGCCGATGGTGGCCTTGGCGCGGGCGCGCTGGCGGTCGATCCACTTCATCCCCGTCTCGCGACCGCGACGCACTTTCTCGACCTCGTGCTCGAAGTGCCCGTTGCAGTGCGGGCAGTACGTGTTGAATCGGCGTGGCATCTGCATAGATAATCTACCTTGCCGGCAATTCCACGCCGGGCGTTA
>Ga0102936_1000551_pt1 | contig 14904 bp, 13 predicted proteins | sample SalPon2_A_H2O_MG_FD_78502 | JGI IMG/M metagenome (GOLD analysis project Ga0102936, IMG submission 78502) | Salt pond water microbial communities from South San Francisco under conditions of wetland restoration - Salt Pond MetaG R2_A_H2O_MG | ecosystem: Environmental > Aquatic > Non-marine Saline...
CAGTCGATCACCGAGGTGTACGGCGAGTTCGGCGCCGGGAAGTCGCAGGTCACCCACCAGCTCTCGGTGAACGTCCAGCTTCCCCGCGAGTACGGTGGCCTCCGCGGGAGCGCTATCTTCGTCGACAGCGAGGACACGTTCCGTCCCGAACGCATCGACGACATGGTTCGCGGCCTCGACGACGAGATCATCCAGGCCACGATGGACGACCGCGAGATCGAGGGCTCGCCCGGCGACGAGGAGGCGATGGAGGCGCTCGTCACCGACGTTCTCGACAAGATTCACGTCGCCAAGGCATTCAACTCCAACCACCAGATCCTTCTGGCGGAGAAGGCGAAGGAACTCGCCAGCGAACACGAGGACGGCGAGTGGCCCGTGCGCCTGCTCTCGGTCGACTCCCTCACCGCGCACTTCCGCGCGGAGTACGTCGGTCGGGGGGAACTCGCCGAACGACAGCAGAAGCTCAACAAACACCTCCACGACCTCATGCGGATCGGCGACCTCTACAACACCGCCGTCCTCGTCACCAACCAGGTCGCCTCGAACCCCGACTCCTACTTCGGCGACCCGACCCAGCCCATCGGCGGTAACATCCTCGGCCACACCTCGACGTTCCGGATGTACCTGCGCAAGTCCAAAGGCGACAAGCGGATCGTCCGTCTCGTCGACGCGCCGAATCTCGCCGATGGGGAGGCCGTGATGCGGGTTCAGGACGCCGGCCTCGTCCCCGAGTAGTCCGCCGTTCCCACGATGTTGTGATCGACGTACAATTTTACGTGGCGTCGGTGCGTTCCCTCAAGCAGTGATCTCCCAATGACCACCCGCATCGCCGTCCTCGGTGGAGGGACGGGGGGAACCGTCCTCGCGAACAAACTCGCGTCGAAACTCGACGACGAAATCGACGCCGGCGACGTGGAAGTGACGCTGATCGACGACACCGGCGTCCACGTCTACAAGCCGGTCTGGCTCTACGTTGCCTTCGGCGAGGCCGACCCGGCCGAGGGGCACCGTCCGCTCGACGACTTGCTCGACCGACAGGTCCGGCTCCGAACGGGCCGGGTGACGAATATCGACACCGACACGAAGCGGCTGACGATCGGTGGCGGGGAGCCACGCTCCACGGAGAGCCGGACGCCGTCCGGCGACACGCTCGACTACGACCACTTGGTCGTCGCGACGGGGGCACGACTCGTCCCGGACCGGGTTCCGGGCCTCGTCGAGGGTGCCCACGACTTCTACAGCGAGGACGGCGCCGAACGACTCCGGGACGCCCTCGCCGCCTTCGACGGCGGCCGGGTCGTCCTCTCGGTCGCCGGCATGCCGCATATGTGTCCGGCCGCGCCGGTCGAGTTCACGCTGATGGTCGAGGACTGGCTCCGCGAACAGGGGCTCCGGGAGGTGAGCGAGGTGGTCTACACCGCCCCGACCGAGCGGTCACACAAGCTCCCGCCCGTCGCCGACTGGGCGGACGAGCGCTTCGACGCCCGCGGCGTCGAGAGCCACACCGGGTTCACGGTCGAGCGGGTCGACCCGGACGACCGGACCCTCCACGCCGTCGACGGCCGGGCGCTCGACTACGACCTGCTCGTGACGATTCCGCCGCACGCGGGTGTCGACCTCGTCGCCGACGCGGGCCTCGGCGACGACGGCTGGGTCGAGACCGACCCACGGACGCTCGAAGCGGCGGGCGCCGACGACGTGTACGCCATCGGCGACACAACCGACCTCGAACGGCCGATGGCGGGCAGCGTCGCTCACTACCAGGCGGGCGTCGTCGCCGATCGGATCGCCGCCCGGGTTCGGGGCCACCGGCCGACCGCGACCTACGACGGCAAGGTGCTCTGCTTTCTCGAAGCGGGACTGGACGAGGCGACGTTCGTCTCCTTCGACTACGACTCCATGCCCGACCTGCGCGAGGAGTCGAGGCTCGTCCACTGGGCGAAAGGCGCGTACAACGAGTCCTACTGGCTGACCGCACGGGGGTTGATCTGAGATGAGTGACGACACCGCGGCGTCGGAGTCGACGCCGGCCAACGCCGTCAACGACGACCTGGCGGCCGCCATCGCCGAGGACCCCGAAGCGGTGGCGGCGTTCGTCCGTCGGCTCGACGACGTGAACGAGGTGCTCGACGTGATGGCGCTCGCGACCGAGGCGGCGGACGACGAGATGGTCTCGTCCGTGGCGGGCACCGCCGCGTCGCTCGGCGAACTGGCCGACGAGGCCGCCGACCCGGAGACGATCAGCGGGGCGCGGACGCTCCTGCGGGCGCTCGGCGACGCGGGTGACCCCGGGACGACCTATCGGGGCGTTGGCATCCTCGGGCTCCTGCGGGCGCTCCGCGATCCGGAGGTCAAGCGAGGACTCGCGTTTCTGGTGGCGCTCGCGCGGGGAATCGGCCGGGAACTCGACCGCGAGTAGCTACTCCTCGGTCGTCGTCTCGTCGAGTTCGAGGTCGCCCTCGTGGATCTTCGCCCCGTCCTGGACCACTTTCTCGGCCAGAACGGCACATTTGATCCGCATGGGGCTGATGTCGACGCCGAGCATCTCTACCACGTCGTCGGTGTCCAGTTCGCCGAGTTCGTCGAGCGTCGTGCCGGGGAGCTGCTCGGTGAGCATGCTCGCGCTGGCCTGACTGATCGCACAGCCGTCGCCGGAGAAGCTGACGTACTCGATAGTTTCGCCGTCGTCGTCGAGGCGAACGTCCATCTTGATCGTGTCGCCACACGACGGGTTCTCGCCGACGTGGGAGAACGTCGGCTCCTCGAGTTCCCCGTGGTTGCGGGGGTTCTTGTAGTGATCGAGGATCTGCTGCCGGTACATATCCGAGCCCATACCCATAGTTGTCTCCGGCTATGGTTCTCCCGAGTAAAAGGATTCCGTTACTGTGAACCGGGCGAGGTGTTTTCACCACCGAACATCAACTATGTGACATGGTGGCGCTCGACGAGGTGGCACGAACGGTCCTGCGCGAGCGGTATCTCCGGCAGGACGAACGGGGGAACGTGACCGAGACGCCCGACGAGTGTTTTCGGCGTGTCGCGGACGCCGTGGCGGCCGCGGAGGCAACGTGGGGTGGCGACGTGGACGCGACGGCCGACCGCTTCTACGACGCGCTCGCCGAACTCGAGTTCCTCCCCAACTCGCCGACGCTGATGAACGCCGGAACGGAGCTCGGCCAGCTCGCGGCGTGTTTCGTCCTGCCCGTCGAGGACTCGCTCGCGTCGATATTCGAGACGCTGAAGCGGACGGCGCTGATCCACCAGAGCGGCGGCGGCACGGGCTTTTCCTTCTCGAAGATTCGCCCCGCCGGCGACGTGGTGGCGAAGACGGGCGGCGTCGCCAGCGGCCCGGTGAGTTTCATGCGAATCTTCGACACGGCGACCGAGCAGATCAAACAGGGCGGTCGCCGTCGCGGGGCGAACATGGGCGTCCTCGACGCCTCGCATCCCGACGTGGACGCGTTCGTGACGGCCAAACGCGAGACGGACGCGTTCCGGAACTTCAACCTCTCCGTCGCCACCGACGCGGCGTTCTGGGACGCCTACGACGCCGGCGAACCGTACGCCCTACACAACCCACGGACGGGCGAGATGGTCGGGAAGGTGGCCCCGGCAGCCCTACTCGACACCATCGCCAAGTGCGCGTGGGAGACGGGCGACCCCGGGCTGCTCTTTCTCGACGAGATCAACGCCCACAATCCGACGCCCGCGCTCGGGCGGATCACGGCGACGAACCCCTGTGGCGAGGTGCCACTGCTCCCCTACGAGGCCTGCATCCTCGGGTCGATCAACCTCGGCGAGATGACGGTCGACGGCGGGCTCGACCGACCGAAACTCCGTCGAACCGCCGCCCTCGGGGTTCGCTTCCTCGACGACGCGCTCGAAATCTCGGCGTTTCCGGTGGCCGACGTCGACGACGCCGTCTCGCGCACCCGAAAGCTCGGACTGGGCGTCATGGGCTTTCACGACCTGCTCGTCGACCTCGGCGTCGCCTACGACAGCGACGAGGCCGTCGCCGTCGCCGACGAGGTGATGAAACTGATCGCCGAGGCGGCGTGGGACACTTCGCGGCGTCTCGCGGCGGAGCGCAGCCCGTTTCCGGCGTGGCAAGACTCCACCTTCGAGGAGCCGGTCCGCAACGCGACGACGACGACCATCGCCCCGACGGGCACCATCTCGATGATCGCCGGCGCGACGGCCGGCATCGAGCCCGTCTACAACGTCGTCTACGAAAAACACGTCCTCGGGGGGCTGGAGATTGTCAACGACCGGTTCGTCGAACTAGCGCGCGAACGAGGCTTCTACGACGAGGACCTGCTGGCCGACCTCCGGGGGCGAACCTCGATCCAGGACGTGGACGGGATTCCGGCGGACGTGAAACGGCTCTTCCGGACCGCCCACGACGTACCCCCGGAACGACACGTTGCGATCCAAGCCGCGTTCCAGCGCCACGTCGACAACGCGGTCAGCAAGACGGTGAACCTGCCCCAAGACGCCGGCGTCGACGACGTTCGGGAGGTTTTCCTCGCGGCACGGCGGCGGGGGCTGAAAGGGATCACGGTCTTCCGGAGCGGTGCGCGCCCGGCGCAGGTGCTGGGGGACGATCCGCTGAAGGAGGAGTGCGTCGGCGAGTGCGAGTACGTCGGAAACGAGTGATCAGGCCACCGCGGCGCCGGCCTCCTCGTAGGCGCCGAGGAGTTCGCGGTAGCGGTTGCGGATGGTCACTTCCGAGATGTCGGCCACCTCGCTCACTTCGCCCTGTGTCACCTGCTCGTTGGTGAGCAGGGGCGCGGCGTAGACGGCCGCGGCGGCGAGGCCGACGGGGTTCTTACCGCTGTGGAGGCCGCGCTCCTTGGCGGCGTCGAGCATCTCGCGGGCGAGCCGTTCGGCCTCGTCCGAGAGGTCGAGTTCCGACGCGAACCGCGTGACGTAGCTCACGGGGTCGGCGGGCGCGACTTCGAGGTTGAGTTCGCGGACGACGTATCGGTAGGTCCGCTTGAACTCCTCTTCCTCGACGCGACTGACACGGGCCATCTCGTCGATGGTCCGGGGAACGCCGGCCTGACGGGCCGCGGCGTAGAGGGCGCTGGTGGCGACGCCCTCGATCGATCGCCCGGGCAGGAGGTCCTCCTCCAGCGCGCGGCGGTAGATGACGCTCGCCGTCTCGCGAACCGTCTCGGGCAGGCCGAGCGCCGACGCCATGCGGTCGATTTCGCCGAGTGCCTGGCGCAGGTTACGCTCCTGGTGGTCGCTGGTCTGGAACCGCCGGTTCCAGGTGCGCAGCCGCTGCATCTTCCGACGCTGTTCCGCCGAGAGGGCCTTGCCGTAGGCGTCCTTGTTCTGCCAGTCGATAGTGGTCGACAGCCCCTTGTCGTGCATCATCTTCGTCGTGGGTGCGCCGACGCGGGCCTTCCGGTCGCGCTCGCTCGAATCGAACGCTCGCCACTCGGGGCCGTGGTCGATACCGTCCTCCTCGACGACGAGGCCGCACTCGCTGCAGGCCGTCTCGCCGTGCTCCTCGTCGGTCACGAGCGCGCTACCACACTCGGGACAGACGTGTTCCTGCTCCGATTCACTCGCCGATCGCTCTCGCTCATCGACCGTCGAGTCGTTCGCCGTCCATACGCGTGTTTCAGTCATGATGGGGTGGGACGCCACGACTGGCTGGGCGGGGACCAGCCACCATGGCGCTTCTTAACTATTAGTTAGGGGGCTAAGTTTATAAACTCTTCGCTAAAATCGTCGAGAGCATATACTTCCGTCGGAGTATTAGCAATAATACTGACAGTTCATCTCCGGCAGAATTACGGAACCATATATAATTAGGTGTCGACGGACCACGGCCAGCATCCGGGCGAGTCGGCACCCGGTTTGCCGGCGTATCCGCCCGAACGGCGGCGCGGCCGCTCCCGTGGTGGGTCAGACGGAGAAGGCTGGCGCGAGCGGGGTGGTCGCCGTGCCGATCACCCGAATACGGTTACGGCGTCTCGGTCTCCGGTAGTTCGCCAGGGCGGGTCGGCGAACCGTATCAGTCGCTCTGGATGCGCGGCGCGAGCATGAACGTCACGTTGCCCATCCCCTCGGCGAACTCGTAGTGGAGCTTCACCGGGAACTCCTCGCCGAGTTCGATCGCTACCTCGACGTCCCCGGGGATGGCCTTGTTCATGTCCTTGAGGTAGTCCAGCGAGAACAGCGAGTTCGCCGGGCCGGCCTCCAGATCGATGAGGGCGTCCGCCCCCATCTCGAAATCCACGTCGTCGGTGTCGCCTTCGGCCTCGATGTGGAACGTCTCCGCCGCCTCGTCGACGCGGAGGTTGATGTGATCGGAGACCATATCGGCCGCCGTAATACCACGGTCGAGTTGGTTCCCCTCGACGACGATTCGGGCCGGCAGGTCGAGGTCGGGGATGTCCGGCTCCTGCCGGATCGAATCGGGATCGATGAGTGCCAGTGTATAGGAGAGTCCGTCGATTCGGATGTGGAGCTTCCGGGTCTCCTCGTCGAGTTCGAGGTGGACGAGGTCGCCGGCGTTGCCCATGCCGGCGATGTCTTCCAGCCGTGCGAGGTTGACGCCGATGACGCCACCGTCGGCCTCGTAGGACTCGAACGCCGCCGAATCGAGCGAGAGATCGACCATCCCGACGTTCGCCGGATCGACCGCGCGGATCGACAGGCCGTCCTCGTTGAGCCGTATCTTACACTCGTCGACCAACACGCTCACCGAGTCGAGGGCATCCCGGAGCGTCGACGCGCTCACGATGGCCTTGAACATGTATCCAGTGGTACGCCCCATGCGTTAAAAATACCCGCTGTTCGAGCGCGACCGCGCGCGTGACTCGGTCTCCGCACCGACCCCGTTCGTACCCGATTTTTGTGACGGTCCTGCGAGCGCCGAAGGAAACATGGTTAACCAAGCATACCTGCTATGACCCCTCGTCGGCAATTCCCCGACGTACTCTATGGGTGTCATTGTGGACGTACGAATACCGGCCCATCAGTTCGAGTTCGGTCGGCGGTTTCCGTTGCGGCACGGCGAAGCCGCGGAAATCGAACGGATGGGGTCCGTGGGGGACGGCGACGTTTCGGTCTTCTCGTTCTCGGGGTCGTTCGACGATCGATCGAACGGCCGCGTCGAGGACTCGTTCGCCGACGTGGAGGGATGTCGGATCGAAGTACTGGAGACGTTCGGCGACGAGACGATCTACGCGATGCGGTGGGATCCGGCGGTCGATCCGTTCTTTCGGCTGCTCGACGACCACGACGGCGTCGTGCGCCGCGGTACGGGGTCGTCGGACATCTGGGCCTTCGAAACGTGCTTTCCGACCCACGACGCGTTCGCGGGGTTCCGGTCGGCCTGCGCCGACGGGTCGTTCGGGGCCGAGGTGGAACGCGTGTACAGTCCGACCAGACGCGGCACCGGTGCTTGGTACGGACTGACACAGAGACAGCGCCGAACGCTCGAACTCGCGGTCGAACGGGGGTATTACGACATCCCGCGTCGCTGTACGACTATCGAACTCGCCGACGAACTCGGCATCTCCGATCAAGCCGTCACCGAACGACTGCGTCGGGGTATCGTGACCTTCGTGACCAACGCGTTGCTACTCGAACGAGACGAATGACACGGAACGTGACAGTAGTTCTATCCAACACTTTCATGAATCCTCACGTCGAATCGACATTCGCACCACAGGGGGGGTGCCATGACCACATCAAACGTCAACAGACACGACGAAGCGATGGGTGAGGAATCGAGGGGGAATCGACACCGACCGACCGAGGAGCGCGTAGACGCGATGTTCGACGTACTCGCCGACGCACGCCGACGCCGCGTCGTGCGCATCCTTCGGTCCTGCGAGGAGCCCGTTTCCGTGCCGATGCTCGCCGAGGCGCTGGCCGAACGCGAGCCCGGCGACCCGGACCCGGACCAGCTCGTCGTCTCGCTCCGACACGTCCACCTGCCGAAACTCGACGCCACCGGCGTCGTCGAGTACACGCCCGACCGGTCCCGGATTCGATACGACGGTCCGCCGCTTCTCGAACGCCTGTTAGACCAGGTCTGACTGCCCGCCACCCGATCCGACGTGCCTTTCCGGGTCGACCACGTCCCGATTGATATGAACGCAGATTCGTCCGCGGCTTCCACGCCGAACACGTCGGGAGCGTCGGTGAGGTACGTATGACGGGTAAAGACGAGTACTACAACCGTTCGAAACAGGAGGGCTACCGCGCCCGGTCGGCGTACAAACTCAAGCAACTCGACGCGGAGGCGAACCTCTTCGACGCCGGCGACAGTGTCGTCGACCTGGGTGCCGCCCCCGGCGGCTGGCTCCAGGTCGCGGCCGAAGCCGTCGGCGAGTCGGGCACCGTCGTCGGCGTCGACCGCCAGCGGATTCGGCCCCTCGACGCCGCGACCGTCGAGACGGTTCGTGGCGACATGACCGAAGAGCGGACGGTCGACCGCCTCCACGAGACCGTCGGCGACGCCGTCGACGCCGTCGTCTCGGATATGGCCCCGAACATGACCGGCGAGTACTCCGTCGACCACGCCCGCTCCGTCCACCTCGCCCGGCAGGCGTTCGACGTGGCCCGCGACCTGCTCGCCCCCGGCGGCGACTTCGTCACGAAGGTGTTCGACGGCCCGGATCTCGCCGACCTCCGGAGCGACATGGAGGAGTCCTTCGAGTACGTGCGCTCCATCCGCCCCGACGCCTCCCGGGACTCGTCGTCCGAACTCTACCTCGTCGCCAAGGGCTATCTCACGGCGCCCGTCGCCGCCGGCGACGAACTCGTCGTCGAGATCAGCGACGAGGGCCGCGAGGGTGACGGCATCGCTCGCGTCGACGGCTTCACCGTCTTCGTTCCGGACGCCGACGTGGGCGAGGAAGTGACGGTGCGAATCGCGGACGTGAAACCTCGGTTCGCGTTCGCGGAACGGGTGTCGTAGCGGTCGCAACTGTCCGCACCCCGGTCGCCGGGCTACGATGCGGTGTGCGACGACGGTCGGCCGCTGCGAGAGCTTAGAACTCGTCGACCGGTTCCTGCTCGCCCGCCCCCGCGGTGGCCACGGCCTTCGCGGCCGCATCGGCCCGCGAGCGCACGATGCCGACGACGGCGTAGACGAACGGCGTGTCCACGAGCGCGATGAGTAGCTTCAGCAGATACTGTCCCAGCATGAGCGTGACGACGACCGACCACGGTGTCTCCATGCCGATGCCGACGTACGTCGGCAGGAGGTAGAACGCGATGCCGACGAAGATGACGGTGTCGATGGCCTGACTCGTCGCCGTCGAGACGATGTTCCGAAGCCAGAGGAAGTCGCCCTCGGTCGCCTCGCGGAGACGGTGGAAGACGATCACGTCCCAGTTCTGGCTGACGATGTACGCCAGCAGGCTCCCGGCGACGATGTTGGTCGCCGGGGCGAGGACGCCCTCGAACTGCGCGGCGAACTCGGCGTTTCGCCCCGGTGCGAGGATGGTCGACCACACCAACGCCAGGAGGACGAAGTTCATCACGAACCCGACGTTCACCATCACCTGCGCGTCGCGCCGGCCGTAGAGTTCGCCGTAACAGTCCGACGCAAAGAAGGTGAGCGCGTACGCCAGCGCCGCGCCCGGCAGGAGGACCGTCTCCCCGACCCGCGGTACGGCGGTCGGAAGCGGGATCGCGAGGATCTTCGACGCGGTCAACTGTGCGGTCACGAGGGCGGTGACGAACAGCGCGAGGATGGCGACGCGGCCGGCCGGCCAATCGTTGCGCGCGCTCATTCGTCCTCCAGTCGACCGTGTCGGGCGTCGATCTCGTCCAGCGTATCGAGCGTCTTCCGGATCGACGCCCGAATCGCGTCGCTTCGGTTGACGAACTTACCGTCCTCGCCGACGTGTTCGTCCAAGTCGGCGAGCAGTTCGTCCGGAATCTCGACGCTGATCTTGCTCACGCCGTGCCCCCCCTGCAATCGATGACTCCCCACGATATTCGCATAGTGTTCTCCCGCGAATATTCTCCGTCGGGAATTTAAACACGACGGCTTCGGTCCGGGCGCCCCCCGATCCGTCGGTCACCGACTCCGACGCGGTCGGACCCCTACGCTCTTAGCGCTTGGCCGACGTAGGCGCGCCCGATGACAACTGCGCCCATCGAGGCCGTCGCCGCCCGCGAGATTCTCGACAACCGACTGGAGCCAACGCTGCGAGTCACCGTCGAGACACCCGCCGGCACCGGCCGGGCCGACGTGCCCTGTGGCCGCTCCCGGGGCGCCCACGAGGCCCACGAGCGCCGCGACGGAGACGACCGATACCGGGGTCGTGGCGTCCGAGAGGCCGCCGCGGCCGTGGAAAACGAGGTCGCACCCGCCCTCGCCGGCCGCGACGCGACCGATCAGCGCGGCGTCGACGCCGCCCTCGGCGACCTCGACGGGACCCGGCGGTACGAACGCCTCGGCGGCAACGTCGTCACCGGCGTCTCGCTGGCGACCCTTCGCGCGGGCGCCGCGGCGACCGGCCTCCCGCTCTATCGGTACGTCGGCGGCGCCGACGCGGGCGTCCTCCCGCTTCCCTTCTTCGACCTGATCGAGGGCGGCGAACTCGCCGGCGGCGACCTCCCCTTTCAGGAACACCAAGTGGTGCCCGTGGGCGCCGACTCCGTCGCCGAGGCCGTCCGGTGGACCGCCGAGGTGTACTACGAACTCGGCGACATCCTCCGGGACGAGTACGGCGAGGCGTCGTGTAACGTGGGCGACGAGGGGGGCTACAACCCCCTCGGCGTCGACGACCCCCGCGAGGCGTTCGACCTCGAACTGCGGGCCATCGAGGCGTGTGGCTACGACGGCGAGTTCGCTCTCGCGGCCGACGTGGCCGCCTCCCACTTCTACGACCCCGAGACGGAGACGTACGCCCTGCTGGGTGAGTCGATGGCGCGCGATGATCTCGTCGACTTCTACGCCGACCTCGTCGACGCCTACCCCATCGTCTCGCTGGAGGACCCCCTCGATCAGGACGACTTCGCGGGCGTCGCCGACCTGACCGACCGCCTCGACGTACAGATCGTCGGCGATGACCTGTTCACGACGACCCCACGCCGGCTGGAAGAGGGCATCGACCGCGGCGCCGCCAACGCCCTCCTGTGGAAGGTGAACCAGGTGGGGACCGTGACCGAGGCGACCGAGGCCGCACGGCTCGCCACCCGCAACGGCTACGCGGTCCAGGTGTCCGAGCGGTCGGGACAGACCCCCGACACGTGGCTCGCGGACCTCGCCGTCGCCCTCAACGCCGGCCAGATCAAGACGGGCGTCACCCGCGGCGAGCGGACCGAGCAGTACAACCGACTGCTCGAAATCGAGGCCGAACTCGGCGATACCGCGACGTTCGGTCCGCCCGGCGACGCCCTCCGATGATCCGCAACCGCGACGCGCTCCTCGATCACGGCAACCGCGAGGCGCGGGCGACCCTCCTCGACGTGGCACGGGCGGCGGTCGAGGCCGTCCATCCGCGCCGGACCGTTCCCGCTGCCGTCGGGTTAGACGGGACCCGACTCCGCGTCGGCGACCGGTCCTACGACCTCGACGCCGTCGACGACGTGTACGTCGTCGGCGCGGGCAAGGGCGCGGCTGCCGTCGCCGCCGAACTCTCGTCGATACTCGGCGACCGGCTCGCCGGAGGCGTCGTCGCCACGAAGGCGGGCGACCCCGACGCGGGCGTCGCCGACGCGGTTGCGGTGATCGGGGCCGGCCATCCGATCCCCGACGATCGGAGCCTGTCGGCCGGCAGGCGAGCCATCGCCATCGCCGACGCGGCCGGGCCGGACGACCTCGTGATCGTCCCGGTTACCGGCGGGGCGTCGTCGACGCTCGCCGCGCCGGCCGGCGACCTCACCCTCGACGACCTCGCGGCGACGAGCGAGACGCTGCTGGCCGCTGGGCTGCGGATCGACGAGATCAACGCGGTGCGGAAACACTGCTCGGCGATCAAGGGCGGTCGTCTCGCCGAGCGGATCGCCCCGGCGACGGCGGTCACGCTCGTCGTCGTCGACGAGGTAGCCGGCGAACCCTGGGGGCCGACCGTCGGCGACGCGACGACGTTCGCCGACGCGCTCGACGTGTTGGCGGGACACGACCTCCTCGATACCGTGCCGCCGGCGGTCGTCCGCCACCTCGAACGCGGCCGTGACGGGGCCGTCGTGGAGACGCCAACCGACGCCGACGGCCACGTCGTCGTCCTCGCAGGTCCGGCGGACGCCCCCGAGGCGGCCCAGTCGCGCGCCACGGAACTGGGATACGAGTCGCTGATCCTCTCGACCACCGTCGAGGGCGAGAGCCGCGAGGTGGCGACCTGTCTGGCAGCCGTCGCCGAGGAAGCGGCGACGTACGGCCGCCCGGCGACGCCACCCTGTCTCCTCGTCTCGGGCGGCGAGACGACCGTCCGCGTCGGCGAGGGACGCGGCGAGGGGGGCCCGAATCAGGAGTTCGCCCTCGCCAGCGCGCTCGAACTCGACGGCGAACGCGTGACGACGCTCGCCCTCGGCACCGACGGCACCGACGGCCCCACCGACGTGGCGGGCGGTCTGGTCGACGCCACGACCGTCCCGCGCATGGCCGACCGGGGACTCGACGCCCGTGATCACCTGCGCCGCCACGACGCGACGCCGGCGCTGCGGGCGGTCGACGACGCAGTGATCACGGGGCCGACGGGGACGAACGTGATGGACCTCCGGCTAACGTTGGTCGAGGATTAGGGCTCGGCGGCCGCACTCTTGCTCCGCGACAGATCGCGTCTCCCCCCGAACGTCACCACGAACAGCACGACCAGACCGACGCCGTACGCGACCATCAGCGGGACCGTGACCATGAACATCGTCATCACGTCGGCGGGCGTGGCGACGGCGGCGAAGGCCATGATGCCGACGGTCACCTCGCGCCAGCGGTCGCGCATCGTCCGGTAGGAGATACCGGCGGTGTTGAGCAGGAGCATGAGGACCGGCACGTCGGCCAGCAAGCCGATACCGGCGGTCGTGAAGAAGATGAGCCAGAAGAAGTTGGTGATGCGGTAGGCGATGATCATGTTCGCCCGGACGCCGTCGGCGACGAGGTAGGAGATGACCGTGGGCGCGACGGTGGTGTACCCGACGACGAACCCGCCGAACAGACCGACGACGAGGGCGGCGGCCCAGCCAAAGATGACGTTACGGTTGCCGCGGACGAAGCCGCGTTCCCGGAGCGCCGGCCACGCGTAGTACATGACGATGGGGAAGGTGGTGACGGCGGCCACGAGCGTCGAGAACTTCACCTCGAAGATGAGCGCCTCCATCGGGTGGAGGGCGACGACGTTGATGTCGTCGGGCGTCACCTGACTCGGCAACTGCGAGAGGAACTGCTCGAAGACGCGACCGATCCCGCCGGTGTAGAGCCAGCCGAACGTCGACGCGAGGACGATGCCGAAGAAGGCGGCGATGCGGAAGGCCCGCGAGGTGAGCGAATCGAGGATGAAGGCGATGTCGGTGTAGTAGCCGCCGATGTCGTCCTCGTCTTTCTCGCCGCCGGTGAACTCGTCGAGGAACGTGCCACCGGCGCGACTCGCCCGGTCGCCGATCTCCTCGGTCGTCGACTGCGGGGCGTCGGAGCCGGGGGCGTCTTCACCCTCGACGGCCCGACGCGCCTCGGCCTCGTCGAACCGTTCGAGGATCGCGCGCGCTTTCTCCTTGTCGTCGTCGTCCATCGCGTCGCCGGCCATCGCCACCGCGTCGTCCTCGCTCAGATCCGCGAAGGCCTCCGGCGGCGCGGCGCGAATCCCCGCCGCGTCGAGTTCGGCGAGGTCGATTTCGGTCGGATCGCCCACCTCGATTGGGTCGACCGCCGCGTCGAGTTCGGCGTAGACGTAGTACATGAACGCCACGACCCCCGCGCCGAGAGCGCCGAGGCCGGTCCACAGCGCGAGGCCGGCGGTCCGGGAGAGCGGCAGGGTCGATCCGGGGGCGGCGAGGCGCCGACTGCTCCCCGCCCACGCCAGCAGGTCGTTGGTGGCGGGCAGGCCGCCGCGGGTGAAGAAGGCGTAGACGAGGAGGCCGCCGATGAGACCGAACCCGAGGATGAAGTTCCAGTGCCCGGCGGCGGCCGCACCGATGCTGATCTGCTCGCTCCCGCGCTTTGCCGTGACGACCACTTTCGCGAGATAGAGGCTGAACCCGTAGAGGACGAGCATCGGAACGGCCCACATGATCTGTGTGAAGGGGTCCGGCGGCGTGAACAGCGCGCCGAAGGCGAACATGGCGACGACGGCGTAGCGCCAGCGGTCGCGGAACGTCTCGTAGGGCACGATTTCGGCGTAGGAGAGTCCGCTCATCGCCAGCGGTAGTTGGGCCGCGAGGCCGAACGAGAGGGTGAGCAGGAAGATGAACTGCGCCCAGAGGACGATGGAGTAGGTGGGTGTAAAGCCCGCCGAGAGGGCGTTGTTCGCGAGGAACGCGAACATCACGGGGAAGAAGACGAGATAGCCGTAGGCGAGGCCGGCGACGAAGAGGCCAGTCGCCAGCAAGGCGCCGAGGACCAGTTTCCACCGCGGAATCGGCGAGGAGGGCCACGCGCCACGTTCCCGGAGCGCGTCCCGCGAGAAGTAGATGAAAACGGGGAGTCCGAGGAGGATGCCGGCGACGAGGCCGATTTTCGCCTGTAGGAGGATCACGTCGAAGGGCGTCTGGGCGATGATCTGGAGTTCGTTCGAGGCAACCTCGTCCAGCCGAGACCGGGTGATCCCTTCGAGGAAGCCCCAGACGTACAGCCGGAGGGCGTAAAACGAGCCGATGAACCCGACGAGGAAGACGATGAACACCTTCTGTAGGTCCTTCTGGGCGGACCGGAGCATCGCGCCGGCCGTCTCTCGGCCGGCATCAAGCGTCTGACGGGTGTCCTCATCG
>Ga0102936_1000552_pt1 | contig 14901 bp, 17 predicted proteins | sample SalPon2_A_H2O_MG_FD_78502 | JGI IMG/M metagenome (GOLD analysis project Ga0102936, IMG submission 78502) | Salt pond water microbial communities from South San Francisco under conditions of wetland restoration - Salt Pond MetaG R2_A_H2O_MG | ecosystem: Environmental > Aquatic > Non-marine Saline...
ATGGCGGATTCAGACATAGAGATCAGCTTCGAGGAAGCCAAAGAGCATATTCTAAAGGCTTTGAAGCCTCTTGGAGAGGATTATGTAGAGGCTGCGCGTGAAGGCCTTGATTCTGGCTGGGTTGACGTCTACGAGAACAAGGGCAAGCGTTCCGGGGCCTACAGCGGAGGTGCCTACGGAACCGACCCGTTTATCTTGATGAACTTCCACGGCGACGTACAGTCGATGTATACTCTAGCTCATGAACTAGGTCATTCTATGCATTCTTACTTTACCGAGGCCAATCAGCCGTATATCTACAGTAACTACGGTATCTTCCTGGCAGAGATTGCATCGACTGTTAACGAGCAACTGTTGACAGAGTATCTTCTCAACAACGTCGAGGATGAGGCCTTGAAGCGGCATGCTCTTGATCACCAGCTTGAGAACTTCAGAAACACTCTTTTCCGGCAGACGATGTTTGCAGAGTTTGAGAAAGAGATTCACGACGCGGTGGAGGATGGAGAAGTCCTGACCTCCGGAATGCTGAATGAGAGATACAGCCAGTTGAAGCAGAAGTATTACCAGAACGCGGATGTCGATGACAGGATCGCACGTGAGTGGATGCGGATTCCGCATTTCTACTACAATTTCTATGTGTTCCAGTACGCCACCGGGATATCAGCCGCGACAAACATTCGCGAAAAGATTATCCAGGAAGGCCGTAACGAAGATTATATCGACTTCCTGAGTAGCGGCGGCAGCAACTATCCTCTTGAAACACTTGAGATAATTGATATAGAGGCCGATAGAGACACGTTTGAGGAGGCTATAGACCAGTACAGGAGGTATCTTGACCGGGCCGAGGAACTTTTCCTCGACTGAATCCTCAGGCAACCCAAGAATTATATCTCTCATTTTCTCTTCTAACTTTGATGAAGATTGACGATCGTGTCTACGGCGAAAAAGAAATAGAGAAACAGGTCATACTCGATCTTATCAACTCAGATCCTGTGCAGAGGCTGAAAAAAGTACATCAGGCAGGCCCTCAGCCATTCTTCATGGACAAAAAGGCCATGACACGATATGAACACTCTATCGGAGTTTTCCTTCTTCTCAGAGACCACGGAGCCAGTATAGAAGAACAGATAGCAGGCCTTCTCCACGACGTACCACACACAGCTTTCTCACATACCGCAGACTTCGTCTTTGACACTGAAGATCACGAATATCACGATCGCTTTCTGGAAAAGGTTGTCAGAGACTCCGAAATACCCGATATACTGGAAAAACACGGCCTCGATCTTGAATATATTCTTGACGAGGAAAACTTTGGGCTGCTTGAAAGAGATGCGCCAGATCTCTGTGCAGATAGAATAGACTACTTTCTGAGAGACTCAAAAAGTTACGGCGGCTGTGATGTGGAAAAATTCGTGGAATCGCTGACCACACACGAGGAAATGTTTGTACTGGATGATCCGGAAATTGCTGTAGAGTTCGCAGAGAAATACGCAGAAGCAGATGAAGAATGGTGGGCCAACCCTAAAGAAGTCGTGGTGATCAAGATTTTTGCACAGGCCCTGAGAAAAGCAATTGAAACAGGGTTCATGGAAGAAGAAGAGCTTTTCAATAACGATGAAGAAGTACTGGAAAAGCTGAGAAGCTCAGGAGACTCCGAAATAAAGAAAAAACTCAGGCTTCTGGAAAACGGTTTCAGTATAGAGCTAGAGGCAGAAAATCCCGACATGCATGTGAAAACTAAGGCCCGATCAGTAAATCCTCCCGTGCTTGTCAACGGAGGACTTGAAAAAGCAACAGAGTTCTCCGAAGAACTTCAGGAAAAAATTAACCAGCACATGAACTTTGTAGGAACAGGTTACGACGTTAAAATTATTGAAGAATAATCAGAATCCCTGCATACCGGGCAGATGCCCTAATTCATCTTGGGCCTCATCACTCATTTCTTCAGGGCTCCAGCGAGGTTCGAAAGTCAGTTCAACGTCTATATCTCTTTCATCTACTTCCTCTATGTTACCGACCTCTCTCTTCACCATTTCATCGAATACGCCATGCAGCGGGCATCCAGGAGTTGTTAAAGTCATGAGAATATCGACTCTGCCTTCGTCATCTACATCAACTTCGTAGATAAGGCCTAGGTCGACTATATTAATATCCAGTTCCGGATCCATAACCTCTTTCAGTTGTTCCCTGACTCTCTGTTCTTTTACCATTCTTACACAGGTAATATAGCTGAAATCTTAAAAAGTACAGTTTCTAAATCAGATTGTCAGCAGTAGCCGCCCCGATAACCGAGAAGATAGATATCATAGATACCAGTTTCAGCGTATGCAATAGACTGTCCGCAAATACTTCCTCTGCAGCGGTTATACTGAGAAGAAACATGACAGTACCGAACGAAACCATCATAAGCGAGAGATAGCGGACTGTAACCCCAAGTAACTGTCGCTCTCGGCCCCAATCCCTTTCACGTTTCGCCACATAGAGAATACCATGGCCCAGAAACAAAGTAACCAGTACACTGATCAGGGCCTGACTCGTCGAAGCAGCCCCGGCCATTATCCAGACCTCCTCCGTAAACAGAAACGGCGCTGTCAGGATCGCGCTACCCGTAACCTGCTGGAAGAAATCATCAGCCCCAAAAGGATATCCTCTCTCAGCTTTCTCAATGATCTCTCCTATCACAGTAGCCACAGCACCAGTAAAATATACATGCTTATCAGTGTTAAAGGTAACAGACGTATCATGATATTGATACTGTAGATGAGGCCTTGATAATCAGACTGCAGGAGCTTTACACCTCTAGCCTGACCCATCCCTAGACCTATATTTGCAGAGGTTACTTTTTCCTGCGCCTGCGAGACAGTATCCCTCAAAAGAGCCTGGTCCAGATGAGTTTCTTTCGCCATCTCATGGATACTGGCGTGTGTGTCAGTGGTAAAGAATACTGCCTTATCAAACTCATCTCTCAGCTCATCATTAAGCTGCTTCAACTTTTCAGTGGACCCATTTCCCTCTATACCATATATAAGAGTTCTCTGATTTCTTACCTCTTCAACCAATGTAAATAAAGGTATCTCGCCAGATACATCAGTCTCAAATCCTGCTCTGTAGTCATAGAGCTCTTTAGCTTCAAGCTCAGAGGCAAAATCCTTTATAAAATCTCTCAATTTTTCGGCCTCGGCAGTTCCAGACCAAATAACCTTGCTGGTCTCCTCATCAATATGGTTATGTAGGTCAACCACAGTAGTACTCTCTATATCAATACAATCCCTGACTACAGAGATGTCGTAGTCATCATACCCCGGTAAATCCATGAAAATAATCTTCTTACCATCAAATCTTCTACCGTAAAGTCTCCCTAGCTCACCACTCTTCTCGATAAGCCTCGAGGCCTTACCGTACATCTCAGGTCTTTCAATCTCGTCAATAAGTTTTTCTGCATCCTCCGGATCAGCCATATCGGCCTCATGGTTCGACGGAACATGCATGAAAAATCCTTTTAGATCGTCATTAAGCCTATTTATCATCGTCGTCGATAGCTGGCCTCCTCCGAAAGCGCCTAAAGGGCCTGGATGCACCCACGGGATTCCTATAGAGGTCTTTCCGTCGCTATTTTCTATCTGGAGGGTGTGTACTTCCGGGTTGGACTCATAGCCTAGATCCAGGGCCTGCTGTTTTTTCTGTAGAAGCCCTGATGTCAAATTGAATGCTGAAACGTTTGAAACGTTGCTTCCTACCAGATACTGTATTATATGAAGTAGCAAGCCAAGTATCAGTCCTGTAAACAGGAGTACGCCTATGTTAGATGCGTAGTCCCACCATCGAAACTGTAGGAAAGGCGATAGGTAGTAATTACTGACGAGAAGGACTAGTAATGGCTGTACAAGGCTTAAGAGAATAATTCTCTTGATATATTTTGCGCCTAGTGTAAGCGTCAGTACCAGTGTTGTGATCAGGAAAAGCGTTATGAGGCCTAGCCATACTACTCTCCATGCGTTTATGCTGCTGTTTGCACCTGTCAGTATCAAGCCGAAAATGAATGTAAAAAACTGGTTTGAAGCTACGAGGAAGTAACCCCAGTGACGCGGGTAATCAGGTAGCAGAAGGTATAATGCTTCTCCTGCAACTAGTGCAGGTATTGCGAACAGTAGTACGGCAAGGTAAATTATAAGCGCTGGCTCCAGCGGCAGTGCAGTAAACCAAGAGAAACCCATATACATTAAAAACGAGTAAACAAGGCTGAGAAGAGTCATAGCTGTTAAACTAGTCTTTACACTCGGTATATGGAATATTATCCATTCGAAAGATTCTACGTTATCCATTCCCATTGTTCAATCACCTAAATCCCGATAAATTTCTTCAAGCTGGTTGATACTGCTTGAAAGAGAGTATTTCTCTACGGCTCCACGGCAGTTGTAATTATTTGAAAGAGCCCTACTAATAGCTCCGGCCATACTTTCATCCTCCTCTAGATCGAACCTCTCACCGTTCTCAGCGCAGATAGTCTCATCGAAAGGAGCATTATCCGCAGCAACCACAGGAGTACCGCAGGCATTCGCCTCAAGAGGTGAGAGGCCAAGAGTATCTCCCGTCGAAGCAGTGACAAAAGCATCGAGGCCGGAATAAAAACCCGGTAGATCCTTCCTGTCAAGAAATTCTCTGAAATAGACATTGTTGCCGGCGATCTCTTTCAGATCTTCTTCCTGAGGGCCTTCACCAACTATAACTACCGAGCCATCAAATTCATCAGCGAAGCTTACAGCCCTATCAATATTCTTCTCAGGACTGAGACGGCCCGAGTAACCTATCACAGGCCTCTCCAAGTCCATATCGTCAAGTATGCTTTCAGATTTAGGCTGAAAGAACTCCATATCAAGGCCTACAGGCAGCTTCGTAAACTCGACGTCACGGTTTATCCTGCTGGTAGAGGCCGTCACCACATCGAAATTGCCTAGGTAATAGTTCTCAATTGGAACATATAGTTTTTCACAGAGCTTTGCGAGCGAGGACAGCTTTACTCCGTGCTCAAAGTATTCTTCTATAGGAGTATGATGTGTATAGACCGATGGCTTGTCCGCGAGCTTTGAATGAATCAGGCCCGACCATCCAAGTGTTGCAGGGCCATGACAGTGTACTACATCCAGTTCAGGTACTCTTGACAGACTTATAGGGAAAGGTATCCTGTAGCCATCGTAGAATGGGTTTGGCAGAGATGAAACCGGTATCTCATTTCCTTCAGGCTCGTAGTCCGGAGAACGCGGATAGATAATGTATACTTCATGGCCTCTCTCCTCCAGCCTCTCCTTCCAGGCCTTCAAAGTGTACGTCACCCCGTCGAACTTGGGGAAGTAGCTTTCAGTGAAGAAACCTATCTTCATCTATAAACCTATTTTAAGCATTCAGTATTTTAAACAGCCTCCCTTAAGCCAGACAGAGTAAGAGCTATTTTCGAACTTAGAGGTGTTCAAACAAGTTCTCTGTACGTTTCCTCCAACTTATCTGCAACCGCGTCTATCTCGAACTCCTTACTCTTTTCCTCCGCATTCTTTCCCAGCTTCTCCATGCTTTCCTCCTGTAAGACCTGTTCTAGTACAGCGACGAAATCCTCTTCAGCCTTCAGGCAGTTTTCTCCATGCTCCAGCCACTGAAAAGTCTCGATATCCCGAACTACCGGAGGCTTCCCGCAGGCCATAGCCTCAAGCAAGGCCATTCCCTCGTTCTCGTTCCTAGTCGGGAAGAAAAATATGTCTCCCGCTGCGTAAGCCCCTCTTATATCATCTATATACCCTGTAAAGGTGCAGTTGCCCGGCGCATTCTCCACCAGTTTCTTGGTATCCCTGCTCTGAAGCAGCGAGTCAATAACTCCGTCCTCACCGCTTGGATTCAGAAAGCCAAACCAAACGAAATCCATCTCCGGCATCTGCCTCGCAGTCTCAATAAACGATTCAAGGCCTTTCCTCTTGATGACATGGCCTACCATGAAAACTACCGGGGGCTCCAAGTCGTACTTCTCCAAGTACTCATCTCTGAGATCCTCATAGCCTTCAAGCATATCAGGGTCGAAACCGTTACTGATCACTTTTTTAGGCGCATCAGCGTAGGCCTCTATCACGTCTTTGTTGTGCTCTGAAGGACAGATTATCAGGTCTGCCAGAGAGTAAGCATACTTCAGGTATGGCTTCATAGGCCTTGCAATAATATTCGAGAATGCAAAGCTTTCACGAAAATCCTCCGCGGTCTGATGTGCGTGTACAACGACAGGAATATCTTTTTTCCTTGCCTTTCTTGCATAGTATATCGATTTCGGACCCATGTTGTTCAGGTGAAGGATGTCGGCAGAAAGATCTGGCTCTGTAGTATAATCTATTCCTTTCTTCTCCATTATCGTTCTCTGGTTCTCTACGGACTGTTTATGGCCTCCAGTGATCATCTCCTCCCATTCGAAGTAGTGACTGACCTTCATCTGCTTAACTTAAAAACTGTTGGCTAAACTTATGAAACTGTGGCGAAGAGTATAGCAGAGGAGCGGATTCAGCGCCTTTTCACGCTTGCAGAGAAAAGGATAGGTGAGGAGGACGATCTCGCAGACAGGTACATGGAACTGGCTCGAAAGATAGGTATGACTGAAGAAGTTCCAATCCCTTCAGGCCTCCGGAAGAGGATCTGCAGCAACTGCTATAAGTATTTGCGTCCTGGCTACAGTTGTGATGTGAAGCTAAATTCGGAAGAGAAAAACGTAGAGTACAAGTGCAGAGAATGTGGAAACATCGATAGATATGGCTACTAAAAAACAGTTATTGTGGTTTGGAGCATCTACCGCTATAATAGTGGCTCTCGTGCTTCTGGCAGATATCAATAAGTTTATAGAGGCTGTAAGCCGGGCTGATAAATCATATCTCGTGGCAGCACTTGTAATAGGCATGCTTCCATTCTTCGTATGGACAAATACTTGGTACAGCTTCTTGAACAAGATGGGTGCGGAAGTCTCTTACCTCCAGACCTTCAAGCTATTTATGGCAGGCAACTTCATGAACTCTGTCACACCGCTAGGCCAGTTCGGGGGAGAACCACTGATGGCATACGTCATAAGAAAGAATACCGATCTCTCCTACGAGGAAGGATTTTCAGCAGTACTTTCATCCGACATAATCAACTCTATACCAATATTTACTTTTATACTAAGCGGATCAGCTTTCCTCCTGCTTTTCGGATCTATAAACGATGTAATAGCACAGGCGGTATACATAGCGATTGTAGTAGTGGCTCTTGGCGGATCCCTAGCCTACACACTTTGGTTCAAAGCAGGTACTATCGAAAATGCTATACTACAGGCCTTGAGAAAGGTTACCGATGTACTGGGTGTCGGCAAGAATCATGTAAAGACAGTTGACTCAAAACTGGATAACGTACAAGAGGCCTTTAACAGGATTGGAGAGGATCCTCGCCACTTAATCAGGACTGCGACCGTAGCCCATGCCTACTTTGTCTTCCAGGTTTTCACGCTTTATCTGATACTGGCATCTATGGGCATCGAGTCCGACTTTACACCACTTTACTTCATACTTCCTATGGCCTCTCTTTCAAACTTCTCCCCAACCCCGGGAGGCTCAGGGGCTTACGAGGCCACACTGGCAACAATCCTAACAGTCATGCCTTTATCGCTTTTCCCAGAAGTCACGTTCGCTACGGCGCTGGCAGTAGGAATACTATTCCGACTATGCACGTACTGGCCCGGACTGATCATCGGGTACTTCTCACTACTAGGCATCGGTGGTGTAGAATGACCTACAACTATCTTCTCGCAGGAGAAAACCTGGAGCTGGCAGAGGCCGAGCTCAGCGGCTTTCTGAAAAGCCAGGGTCTGGATGAAGAAGCGAGGCGAAATGGTCGATTAGCGGAAACGGGTTCTCACCCAAGACAGCTGAAAAGACTGGGCCTGACCCATGAAGTAACGGAAAAGATAACAGAGACAGATCCTGAACAACTAGAAATAGATTACAGGCCAGGACGCTCTTTCGCCGTCAGAGTTGAAAACCTTTCAGAGAAAGAAATCGACAGCAAGGACCTAGAAAAGGAAATAGGCCGGAAAATCGAATCTGAAACCAGTTCCGTAGATCTTGAGAATCCTGAAACAATGGTAAAGGCCTACTTCACCGATGAAAAAATAATAATTGGAGAGGTCGTGGAGAATATCGATAGAGGGCTTTTCAGTAAAAGAAAAAATCAGGAAAGGCCTTTTTCATCGCCGATATCCCTTGATCCTGTACTTGCAAGAACAATGGTAAATCTTTCAGAGGCTTCTGCCGGCGAAAAGCTTTTAGATCCTTTCTGTGGTACTGGCGGAATCCTGATAGAGGCTGGCTTGTGTGGAATCGGAGTTTACGGCCTTGATATACAGGAAGAGATGGTTAAAGGCAGCAGGAGGAATTTAGAGGAATATGGCGTCATAAGCCATGATATCAGGCAGGGAGATATCGCCGATATAGATGAGATATTTGAGGATAGCTTTGATGCAGTTGTAACAGATCTGCCGTACGGTAAGGCCTCAGTAGAGGAGGAAAAGCCTGTCGAAAAGTTCTTGGAATTTATAGAAGAATTTGAAGGAAAAACTGTTTTTATGTACAACGAAGCCTCAGTCGGACGTTATGAGGCCGAGTTCAGCGTCTATGTGCATAAGAGCCTGACACGGTATATCTATATAATCTAGAAGCTTGTGGCTGGTGCCGGCAACCCTACTTCTATCTCAGGTTCCCAGTCAACTTCGATATGGGGCGAGCTATATGCCGATGAGACAGTCTGGATATCAGACACAGTAATCTCTTCAGGTAAGTCTTCGTCATCGTATCTTTCTGTCAGATGATCTAGCGCATCGAGATGAGCAGAATCAGAGTATTCCTCACTAAGATCTAGGGTGTAATCCAGGCCATCCCAGTCATAGGACAGCTCTACAACGCCTTTCTGCCTTCCGTCTTCAGTAACCACGAAAGAATCATCTTGTCTTATTGCTCCAAGTTCATCATACGAATCAGGGCCTCTATTACCTCCCAACATAATAATGTTGTTACCCCACAGTCTAATCAACCTTTCGGCTGCTACTTTGTATTTAAAACTATCCAGCAGCAGAAATACAATATGAAAGTCTGGACAGTCGGCACCTCAAGCGCAGTACCTACCGCAGACAGAGGCCTTGCCGCCAACCTGATAGAATACAACGGTGAAAGAATACTTTTCGACTGCGGAGAAGGCACACAGAGAAGACTGATGGCCGACAAAATGGGCCTCATGAAGATTTCAAGAATATTCATCTCTCACTGGCACGCAGATCATTTCTCAGGCCTCCTCGGACTTATCCAGACCATGGAAATGGAAGGCCGTGAAGAACCTCTCTACATCTACGGCCCTCCAAGAACCGAGGAATTCACCGACAGAATGCTTGATACCGGCTACTTCAACAGAAGCTACGACATATTTGTCGAAGACCTGGTTGAAGGAGATGAAATCATAGGAGAAGGATACAAAGTAAGGCCTTTCGAGGTGGAACACGGGATCAACGCTTTCGGCTTCAGTTTCGAAGAGGACAGCCAGAAGAAAGTCAACAAAGACAAGATGAGGGAGCTGGGCCTCGAACAGTCGCCGAAGATTGGAGAGCTCAAGCAGGGAGAGACTGTAGAGTTTGACGGACAGAAAATCATGCCTGAAGATATTATAGAGGAGATGCCTGGCAGAAAAATCGTTTACTCCGGGGATACCTCAAAATGCGATAACTTGATAAGCCATGCCGAAAATGCAGACGTGCTTATCCACGAAGCCACATGTCTACATGACATAATCGATGAGAGGCATGGCCATACTTCAGCTCTTCAGGCTGGAGAGATAGCGGAAGAGGCCGGCGTCGAAAAACTTGTACTGACCCATTTCTCCCGACGCTACAGGAACAAAGAAGAAATGCTGCTTCAGGAAGCCGGCGAGGTATTTGAAAACGTAGAGCTTGGTGAAGACGGCAAGAGCTTCGAAATAAAGCCTCATCGGCCTGAGAAGTAGTACTTATTTTTCTCTAGTCAGTTTCTGATCTTCACTCGGCTCGACATCTATCTCCGCATCTTCAAATTCTTCTTTTATCTCTCCTTCTTGTATTCTGTCGAGGAAGACTGCGAGAGCCGCAATCTCACTATGTGGCTGATTGCCTACAGAGATGTTGTAGTCGACATGAGTGTAAGCCCATCGTGGAACCTTCTCCGCACCAACAACAACCAGAAGATCACCGGCCTCCCCGAACTCATTCTTCAGATCTTCAATATTCTCATTTATCTTCTCGCCGTACATCGTCAAGTGGACGGAAAGGCCTTCAAAGTCTCTAATAACATTTTTCCAGTTCTCAGTGTATTCGATCTCAACTTCTCCACCCCAGCGATCGATTATATCTCTCTGGGAATCTAGGATACCAGTATCTTTCTCACCAGAGTAAACTATTCTGTCCGCACCCCACTGCCGGGCAGTAAGACCTACATGAGTCGAAATCCTGTCATCTCTTCCCCTGCGGTGACCCAGTCTGAGAACCGTTATCATAACTTTGAATTACTGGGATAGATTATTAAGAGCTGAGCCCAGAAACTTGTACACAATGAAAGGTGGACGTTTTACCTTCGGCCCACATATTTCGCAACCAGTCCAGCTTTAACTTTAGCTGTTCTAAACCCTCTTATCAATTTGAAAAATTTGCAGGAGATTCTCTATGAGTATTGAAGTAGAACTACCAGACGGCTCAATTTTAGAAGTAGACGAAAACGCAACAGTAGAAGACGTGGCCTATGAAATAGGTACTGGCCTCGGAGACGACACCGTGGCCGGAAAGATCAACGGCGAACTGGTCGCAAAAGAGGAAAAGATCAGCGACGGCGACGAAATAGAGATTGTTACAGATCAGAGCGACGAATATGTTGAAGTGCTCAGACACTCCACAGCACATGTATTCGCACAGGCCCTAAAAAGAATCTATGGCGATGAAGTAAGGCTTACGATAGGACCCTGGACCGATGAAGGATTCTATTACGATATAGATGGAGTGGATCTGGATGAAGATGACTTCGAGGAGATAGAGGAAGAAATGCAGGAAATAATTGAAGAAGACCTCGACATCGAAAGAGAAAAGCTCTCCAGAGAAGAGGCAGAGGATTTCTTCGAGGACAACGAATACAAACGGGAAATCCTGGAAGAAGAGGCCTCTGAAGGAGATACTGTCTCCTTCTACAAACAGGGGGGATTCAAGGATCTGTGTAAAGGCCCTCACGTAGAGAGTACTGGAGAAGTTGGCGGCTTCAAGCTTCTGGAGATTGCAGGAGCGTACTGGAGAGGTGATGAAGAAAAAGAGATGCTGACACGTGTCTACGGTACAGCATTCCCAACACAATCAGAGCTTGAAGAATTTCTCGAGAAAAAGAAGGAGGCCGAGAAAAGAGACCACAGAAAAATCGGGAAGGAAATGGATCTTTTCTCAATTCCTGAGCACTCTCCCGGCTGCGTACACGTCCATCCGAACGGTATGAAAATCAGGAGAGAGCTGGAAGATTTCATCAGAGACAAGAACGAGAGACTAGGCTATACAGAGGTCCGTACCCCGGAGCTGAACAAGGCCGACCTCTGGAAGAAGACAGGTCACTACGAGGCCTTCAAGGAGGAAGGAGAGATGTTTGCCTGGGAGCAAAACGAGGAGGAGTACGGCCTGAAGCCTATGAACTGTGCCAACCACAGCCACATCTTCAAATCACAGGAACGCAGCTACAGAGATCTTCCAATCCGGCTTTCAGAGTTCGGAAACGTATACAGAAACGAGCAGTCCGGAGAACTCTCCGGATTGATGCGTGTACGCGGCATGACTCAGGACGACGGTCACGCATACATCAGAGACGACCAGATACAGGAAGAAGTCGAAAGAACTCTTGACATAATCGCAGAGATGTACGACGAGTTCGACTTCGACATCACCTTCAAACTTGAGACCAAGCCAGGCAAGGCACAGGGCCCGGACAACCTCTGGGAAAATGCAGAGGAATCTCTAGAGGATGCGCTGAAGGAGAAAGACGCAGAGTACGAAATCAACGAAGGCGAAGGCGCATTCTACGGGCCTAAAATCGGAGTCATGGTTGAAGACGCGATCGGAAGAGAGTGGCAGCTTGGAACAGTGCAGCTTGACTTCGTGATACCACGTAACTACGGCCTCACGTACACAGGAAAGGACAACGAAGAGCATCACCCTGTTATGATTCACAGAGCCATCCTTGGATCTCTGGAGAGGTTCATGGGAGTTATGATCGAGCACTTTGAAGGAGACTTCCCGACATGGCTCGCACCGGAACAGGTTCGTATCCTGCCGGTAACCGACGAGAACGTGGATTACGCGGAAAAAGTCAAGGATGAACTCAATGACTTCAGAGTTGAGATCGAGGACCGAAGCTGGACAGTCGGTAAGAAGATCCAGGCCGCACACGACGATAACTTGCCTTACATGCTGATACTGGGCGATGATGAGGAAGAAGCTGGAGAAATTTCTGTGCGGGACAGAGAGGAAAACGAGGACCGCGGATTCTCGGTCGAAGAATTCAGAGAGGCCTTAAGAGAAGAGGTTGAGGAGAAGAGAATCGAGCCCGATTTCCTGCAGTAAAGGCCTTTCCAGGGTTTCACCCTAGTTTATTCTCCATTTTTCTAGATTAGAGTTAAATTTCTGGGCCATTCATATGTTTCTATGGTAGAAGAAAGAGTTACTGGGTTTGCTAAAGTTCTTGTTGATAAAGCTGCAGAGGTTGAGGAAGGAGATAACGTTTATCTATCCGCTTACTCCACCGAGGTTCTGCCGCTTTTCGATGAGGTCAGAAAACTGATAATTAAGAGAGGCGCCTATCCGCACGAGCATCTTATCTATGACTCTCAGCTTGGAAGAGCCGGTATGGATTATGACTGGCTGACAAATGCTTCTGAGGAACAGCTGAAAAATGTTTCAGAGGCCAAGAGGAAGGAACTTGAGGAAATGGATGTCTACATGTCTATTGGAGGTCGTGAAAACGAAAGAGAGCTTAATGGTGTAGCTCCTGAAAAGATTTCTCTCCGTAAAAAGGCCGCGAAAGAGCTCTCAGAGATGAGAAGCAATCTTCGATGGGTTCTTACCCGTTACCCTACAGATTCTCTGGCTCAGAACGCTGATATGCCTACAAAGGAATTCGAAGAATTTGTCTTTAGTTCAGTAGTTGATGTGGACTGGGAAGAGCTTGAAAGAAGGAATCAGGAGATCAAAGAGATTTTCGATCAAGCTGATGAAGTGAGAATTGTTTCGGAAGGAACAGACATCACTATGAGCCTTAAGGATCGAGAAGGCGTTTCTGCTGATGGAAACCACAATATTCCTGACGGTGAAGTATTCTATGCTCCTGTACGAGATAGTCTTGAAGGCCATATCGAGTTCACCTATCCAGGCGTAAAACAAGGTAACGAGGTTCGAGGAGTCAGACTCGAGTTCGAAAATGGCAAAGTAATCGATTTCAGCGCTGAAACAAATGAAGAGTACCTGCGAGAACAGCTTGAAACCGATGAAGGATCAAAATACATAGGCGAACTAGGCATCGGAACCAACAGACAGATAGACCGGTTCGTCAACGAGATAGGCTTCGACGAGAAGATCGGAGGAACCATCCATATGGCCCTGGGAAAGGCCTTTGAGGACTGCATGCCCGAAGGCGAGGAACCTAATGACTCAGCCATCCACTGGGACATTGTCAAAGACCTGAGAAGGCCTCAGGGCGACGGGGGGAAGATCATCCTTGATGGAGAAGTGGTTCAGAAAGATGGAGAATGGGTATTCTGATGAACGCTTGAGTTACGCGCCGGTTTGATTTAAAAGTTTTTGAACATCGGTGTAATGTATGACTACAGTATACGATGTAAAAGCGGAGCCTCTGATCATGGAAGTAGCAGAGGAGCTCGAAGACGACTTCGAGGCCCCAGAATGGAGTAATTTCGTTAAAACAGGACAGCACAAGGATCGAACACCGGAACAGGACAACTGGTTCCACATTCGTTCAGCAGCAATCCTGCGAAGAATCTACACAGACGGCCCGCTAGGAGTCTCCAGACTTCGAACAATCTACGGAGGCAACAAGAACAACGGACACGGCCCTGAGCATCATGCAAAGGCATCAGGAAACGTAATCCGTACTGCACTTCAAGAACTCGAAGAAGCAGGCTACGTAGAGACAGAGGAAGGAGAAGGCCGAGTAATTACAGAGAAAGGTAAAAGCTTCCTCGATAACGAATCCGACGAACTATAAGGACGATGGACGAAGACGAGCTGGAGAACCTTCGCGAACAGAAAAGAAAGGAGATAGAACAACAGCAACAGTCAGAGGAAAAGGCCCTAGAAGACCAGAGAAGCCAGGTCAAACAGGAGGCCTCGAAGTACCTGACAAAGGACGCGAAGGAACGGATGGGTAACATCCGCGTTGCTCAACCAGATCTTGCTTCCAGCATCGAGGCCCAGATCGTTCGGCTTGGTCGTTCAGGCCGGGTCGAAAAGGTTACGGACGATCAGCTTAAAGATATATTGAAGTCCTTCCAGAGTGAGAAGGAGAAAAACAGTTCAGATATAAAGTTCAGGAGGTGAAAACTGTACTATGATGAAAATTCAAAGAATTTTCGTAGATACAGAAAACAAAGGAGGTGTTTTCGCATGAGTTCGAACAAGTCACTAGGAAAAAAGAAAAGGCTTTCAAAGGCCAACAAGACAGCTAAATCTGCTCCACGGTGGGTTTCACTGAAGGCATTCGGCATGGACAGAGCAATGAAGAAGTCCATCAAGCCACGTAAGAGCCGCCACTGGAGAAGAAACGACACAGACGAATAAATCTTTTTGATTCA
>Ga0102936_1000555_pt1 | contig 14877 bp, 11 predicted proteins | sample SalPon2_A_H2O_MG_FD_78502 | JGI IMG/M metagenome (GOLD analysis project Ga0102936, IMG submission 78502) | Salt pond water microbial communities from South San Francisco under conditions of wetland restoration - Salt Pond MetaG R2_A_H2O_MG | ecosystem: Environmental > Aquatic > Non-marine Saline...
ACGACGCGATGGAACGGCATCGAACACAGGTCGTATCCAGCTGCGGATACCGACGACTGGGCGGCGCCATCGTATGTCGACCCCGAGTCCAGTGGGAACGGACCCATCACCATCAACAATGTCTACGTGGCAATCTTCGCGACGACGCCATCGACAATCGTTCATAGTCGGAACGGGAAGATTCGATACGCTGCGCCGAACGGGACGGTTCAGGCCATCGTCGACTACAGCATTCCCGAGCCTCGTGATAGCGAGTTCGGGAATACGACGATCTATCGGGCGGTGGGGAACCACACGACATCGACGGTGCTGTACGTTGACGGGACAGCTGTCGACAACACGTCAGCGGCCCGCCCGAAACTCTCCTATTCGGGACTCTCGGGAACGAGAGAGTTGACCGTCGAGACGACTATCTCGGTCAACGTCACCGAAATCCGGATTACCGAAGAGAAGGCAGGCGATAATGACTCGACTGAAACCCGTGAGAATCGGACTGTCACCTTCGAAGAGTACGAACACACGGTCGCTTCGGAACCGCGGACGGTCACGGTCCAAGATTTGGCGGGGCAGTCACTCGATGGGGGCCTTGGCTGGGACAATCGAAGTGGCGTCGTGAGTCAGAATGAGAGTGTCCTCGGGCTGTCATTCTCGGGGATGTGGCGGGAACTCGATTCTGCAGCGGGCTATGGCGTCCACAGCCAGTGGTATTTTTACACCCGTGGCAACGAGGCATGGGCGGACTGGACTGGCACGAGTCCCGACTCGGAAACTGCTATTCGACCACTGGAAGTCCATGCGGTGCCGGTGACTGCTGGCCCAGAACTAACCACCAGTCGACTCGGTGCGAGAGAGAGCGAGTCACGCTTCGTTCCGAGTCTGGAAGTGACCTTCCCGACAGAATCGCTGGCACCGTCACCGTCCATACCGGCGTCAATCACCATCGATAGAGCTGCGAACACGACAACTGCGGATCGGTTTGCGATTCGTAGTGAGGAATCCCTAGCGGGGACTGGCGAATTCACCCTGCATGGGATAGTCCGCGGCCGGTCGGTGAATCGATCACTTGCGGTGACTGAACCCACGTCGATTCAGCCCGCGAATATCTCCGCCGAAGTCGTGGACCCCGGGTCTAGTCCGGTCGAATTACGGATTGCAGTTACCGATATCACTGGACAGCCTGTTACCTCGGGCCAACTGGTTGTCAGTACTGGAGAGTCACGTGCTGTCCGGCAGTTGACGCCGGCGACGAACGACGAGGTCGTCGTTTCACTCTCCCAGCCCGGGCTGGACGCAGCCGAAATCAGCTACCGGCCATCGACGCCGTTCTGGGAGCAATCCCGCGCTGTGTCACTTCGTGAGACCATGGTGACCAAGTATCATGTTCGGGAGTTCCCGGAGTTCACGGAGTGGATTGACTTCGCTGTCGTGACGCTCCTCTGGCTGACACCGCTTGGCCTGCTGCTGTACGGAGTGGACGTATTGGCGAAGGGAAAACTGCTGCACTGGTACGACCCATGACACACAACGAAACTGCAACGTCGAACAGGAGTATCGCACGACGAACCATGATTGGCCTGCTCGGGAGTGGTATGGCCACTCTGGCAGGATGCTCCGGTGGTGAGTCCGACACCCCGAACTCGGATGATGAGGAATCGGACGACGCGACAGAGACTGCCAGCGCACCCGAAGACCGATCAGAGTATATCGAGTCGACGGAGGTTGTCGTTATCGACCAGGGTACGGTGACCCCTGAACTCGCGCTCGAAATTACCGTTGTCGACTCGTATGAGTGGTATAGTATTGACTTGCTCACGGAGAGCAGGGAGAATTACTCACATGGAACGTTCGATACGGGTGAAATTCAAACGAGAGTGCCGCTCACAGATTCGGTTGAACATGCCGATCCAGTCCCTCCCGGAGAACACACACTCTTGCTTGATGCTGCGGATCTTGACGCAGAAGTTCCGTTCACGCTATCAGCCGAGATGGAATTGGTTGAAGCTGTTGCGGGGAGAAACTGGAAGGACCTTGACGAGGGTTCTCTGGGCTTAGTTTTCCGAAATGTCGGCCAAAGCACGAATACAGCTACCAGAGTCATCTTTGATGGCTATGATGACGAGTTAGCGTATAGCCCGATACAGCCAGGTGAAACCGGGCTCGTAGAAGTTGACAACGTACTCCGTGATGACACTATACAATGTGATGATAACCAAAGCGTTCGCGACGAGGAATATCCAATTGAATTCCTGTGGAGCGACTCGCTCACTGTCAGTGTCCCGATAGAGTACACTGACGGTACGACTAGTCCGTGTGAACGGTCGTTAGCTGGGACTGCAACTGTTCTCAGCCGTGAGGAGGAAACGGAGTCATAAGTATGCAGAGTGATGGGGGCGCAGTCGAGATCGATATCGACTGGCAGGAGTCGGTAGTTGATCCTCTAATTGAGGCTTTAGCGGATAATGTCGTCTCCTGGGGAACTGACATCTGGACGGACCTTATGGAGAGTTTCCTTGAAGACAACGCAACATATCTTGAAGCGTTGTTTGAGGAGATTTTAGCTCCGATTGTCGGGACACCGGCCCCAGAAGGGCCTGCTTCACCTGCTCCACTCGATATTGCCTTCAGCAGTGCGACTAACTCACCATGGAACACGCTGATTTCAGACCTGTATTTCGACGGGATCGTGGGATTAGCGCTCGGGATCCAGTTCATCACTTGGGCACTGATTGGTATCAGGTACAAGTCAATCAATCCAGTTGTCCGACAAAAGCTGGGTCGGCGCTGCCTGATTGCCTTCCTCACCCTCTTTTTCTGGCTCCCAGTTGCGTCTATGGCGACCCAGTTCTTCGATATACTGGGGCGACAGATTGTGGAAGCAGGTTATGAGGGTAGCGATGCGGTTGCTACAATCATGTCGCTATCGGAGATAACCTCTGCCACCTGGGGTGTGGGAGTCATACTCGTGGTGCTAGCTGCCTACGTGTATCTGAAAGCCCTGTTCATCTTCATCGCCCGGTGGATCATGACGATACTGCTCACCGTGGCGATGCCACTGGTTGCCAGTGTCTGGGTGCTTGAGGTCTGGCCGTTCAATCGGTTTGGCGGCCTCTCGAAACAGATTGCAGGCGCCTATCCCGGTTTGCTAGCTGCTGGCCTCCCTCCAGCCATACTTATCCGTATCAGTCTTGCAACGACTGATTTTGGATTGGACGGTCTGTCCTTCTTCGTCGCAACTGTCTCGGTCTATTTAGCCGCCAAAGCGCAGAAGATTATGATTCGACGCAGCAGCAGTGCGGCGATGCGGATCAGTGAGCAGGTCCTTGCCGGAGCAAAAAAACCAGCGAAGATCGGTGGCGCTGCCGCCGGGGCCGTTGCGACAGCCGGAGCCGGCGCTGTCGCTGGCTCTTCAGCCGCTATGACAACGGGCGGGGCTATCAGCACTGCTTCAAACATTGCTAAGGGCCGTCCCGGCCGGGCAGCCAGGAGCGTCCAGATGCTCCACCGCGACCTCTCCACCATGTCGAAGGCCGGCGGCAGTTCCAGTCCCCACTCGACGACGAGTACCAACGCCGCCAGTGGTGGCGCCGGGCAGCCACAGAGGGGCTCCCAGTCCGGTGGCACTAGCCCACGGACCCCACAAACAGCCACGAATCGCGCTCCTCGAAGTAGGTCTACTCCTGCGGATGCGACTGATTCGGCGACACCCACTTCCCAGGGTCGACTACCCAGTGATGGGGACGCATCGCCGCACTGGTCTGCAGACCAGCAGGGGACTGTTACCTATTGGGATGTGGTCGACTCCGGGGTGACTGTCGAAGACTCGCCCAGTTTCAAAGACGCCGAACCAGTTCCCTCGCGCGTTGAAGAGACCGACAGTGGCGACTCACGATCTGCTTCCGATCCCTCGTTCGAGGACATCTTCGCCGGTGACAGCGACCCGCTTGGCCCGGCGTACTATCGCGATACGTCCGGCACCGATGGCTCGTAAGCACCGACAATCGACCACGACAATCAACCCACACCACTACCACAATGAGTGAACCAGACCAACCTGAGTATAGCACGAACATCATCCACGAGGATCTCGGTGACACGACCGAGTTCTGGGGGAGCTACACCTTCGGTGAACTCCTCTTGTTTGCCCTCCCACTGTTCGCGTGGCTGGTCATCATGGGACTTCCGTTCGTCCCGTCCAGTGCAATCGTCCCAGCCACCGTCGGCTTGCTCGTCGCCGAGGGCTTTCTTTTCATCCTCCACAAGGTCCGTCCCAACTACTATCGGCTGACCGAGTGGCTGCGGGTCCGAGCTTTCTGGCTCAGTACAAAAAACGAGAATACCCACGACGAAGGCAACCAAGATACCCGAATCGTCACGCGTCTCCAGCGGATCATGCCCCGCGCAATCGAACGCGTCGACGGCGCGTTCGTGGGCGCTGTCCGAGTCCGTCCCGCCAACATGGCACTCGAAGACGACGAACAGTGGCAACAGGCCGTCCAATCGCTGACCGGCCTCGTGAACTCGCTCGAAGGGACTGCAAAAATCTACGTGACGACCCACGATGCCGACAAGACGGCTCATGTCGAGGCGCACAAAGACCGCCTCGACAACGCCGACACGCAGAACCACCCCATCTTCCGCGGGGTCGTAATGGAGTGGCTCAGCCGGCATACCGACGACGACGGGACTGTCGAATCAGACACCGAGATGCAGCGCGAGTACTACATTATCGTCTCCGTCACCGACGCTGACATTGATCATCTCCAGTCCGACGACGAGTCCGTCATCGGCTATCTCAGCGGCATCCCGGTTTTGGGCCGGCTCTGTGCGCGGCTTGATCGGAGTCAGCTGACCGACGCCGAACGTGAAGAGTACAAAGACAAGAAACTCCGTGACCGGTTAGGGAACGTTCAGCGAGCGGTCAATAGCCTCTATCGGTGTCGCAGTGAAGCAGTCACTCCCCACCAGCTGGCACAATTGACCAAGAATTACTGGGCCTGTGAAGCCCGTGAATTCGGCGATATCGGCCGGGCTGCCTCGCTCTCACCGATTACGTACTCTCCGCGACAGGCGCTCAAACAGGGTGAGAGTCTCGATTCCCACATCGACTCGGAGGGAATCGATCGCGAGGACGACAGCTTCGAAGCTGGCACTGCTGAGCACGTCCCACCAGAGGTTGAACGCCCCGGTGACAAACATCGGTCGCTGGTATCCCCAACGGCCATCGACTGGGAGACAGACCACGCGCTGATCGACCAGGACACCTACGCCCGGACCTTCTGGGTCGAGACGTATCCCGAACACCCGACCAACGGGATGCTCGAACGACTCCTGCTAGACACGGATCTACGCGTCGACATGTCGATTCATGTCGACCCCTACGACGCTGGAGAAGCGCTCTCGGTAATGGAACAGTGGATTGCGTCGCTGCGGATGCTCCAGGCAGATCAAGGCCAAATCGAAGCTGAAGATATCGAACACGATGTCGACCAAGCCAAATACATCCGACAGATGGTCCGCCGGAACTACACGTCGCTGTTCCGGGTCGGGGTGTTCATTCGACTGACTGCCCAGAGCCAAGACCAACTCCGTAAACAGACGAACAAGCTCGAAACGATCCTCCGAGATGCCCCGTCCAACTGTTCTATCAAGCGGGCCACCCGGCGGCAGGAAGACGGGCTTGTCTCAGTCTCACCGATCGGTGCGAACGAACTGGGGCGGAACCGGCTCTCCTCAATGACCGGTGAGGCACTGGGTTCACTATTCCCCTTCTCGTCGAACTACCTCCGGATGGAGGGTGGTATCGAGTACGGAACCCACGGCCACAACAGTTCCTCGCTGCTGATCAACCCGTGGGATCTCGAAACTGGCCACTCCGAACTCGTTACGGGGATGCCCGGCGGCGGGAAAACCCACGGCACACAGGCCCGGGCCATTCGGATGATGAAGAAGCGATCCGATGTCAAGCAGGTCTACGTCGATCCCGTGGGCGATATGCGTGGCAGCGCCCAAATGCTCGGCGCCAAAACGATCACCGTCAGCGGGGAGACACCGCTGAACCCCTGTGAGATGCATCCCACGCCAGAACACGTCCTCGAACAATCGCCGGACATGCAGCCTGTTGCTGCAAAGAAAGGCGAAGTGTACGGAGTCATCGAGAACTTCCTCGAAGCTCGCGACGTCGACCTGGAGATGCATTCGGGGCTGATCACGTTCCTCATCGATACCATCTTCGCCGAGTCCGATATTGACCCGGACGATCCCTCGACCCATACCCCCGAAAACTCCCCGAATATGCGGGACTTCCTCGACCTCATCGACCGGCTTCAAGAAGAGCCCGGCCGCTTCCCCGGGGCGACCACTGAGTCCTCGAAACAGAAAATCCAGCAGTATGCCGACGAACTCTCCGTCGCACTCCATCCGTTCCGCGAGGGGAGCACCTACGGCAATCTCTCGCAGGCATCGGATATGAACCTCATCGACGACGGGAGCAAGGCCGTCTATCTGAACCTCCAGCAGGTGGAAGGCTCTGGTGACGGCCTCGGCAAGCAGTCGTTCATCATGCAGTTGCTGTTGTCGACGCTGTACCAGCAGGCCAAGAACATGGAGTCGAAGGTCGAAATCATCATCGACGAAGCCCACTACCTGTTCAACGACGACGCCAACCTCGCCTTCCTGAACCAAATTGCCCGTCACCAGCGCCACGCTGGCCTTCGGCTGGTGATGCTCTCCCAAACGCTCCAGGAGTTCTACGACGAAGGAGTCGCCGAAGAAATTGCAGGGATGTGTCCGATTATGGTCCATCACCGCGAGCCGGACCTGGGTGACGAAACAGCTGCCAAAGCCGGCCTCACCGGAGAACAGCAACACTACATCCAGACGGCCGAAGCGGGCAAAGAGTCAATCGGGCAAGGCCAGGGCTTCTCTCAAGCCCTGGTACGAGTCGACGAACACGGCGACTATCCGCTGACTATCGAGACCTCGTGGGAAGAAAAGCGAATCATCGACCTCGACGCGCATGGCCGTGACGCACTGGACGAGCTGGTCGACGAGAAGTCGCCAAAGATCCAGCAATTCGAGGCGTTCGTCTACGACCATGCGATGGAACAGGTGTTGACCGAGACGTACGGAATGACACCCGAACAGGCTGAGACAGTTCTCGATGGAGTGAGTGACGAGACCCTGATCGACGCAGTGTCCATCGCACTGGAGCGAGAAAATATCGATACGGCGGTTGCAGACGGTGGAGCCGGGACCACGCGTGCCTCGGGAGAATCGCTGCCAGACGAGGAGAGCCACCAATCCTCGGATGACGACAGCGTCGACGACGCACATCCGACGCCGACTGACGAGTCTACGACAGAGACGTCCGACCCAGAGATAACCACCGAAAATCCAGACGCTGCACCGACGCCGGGTGTTCCCGACGAGGGCCGCGCGGTATCGCTCGACCCGGATGGAGAAGACATCTGGCAAACAGAACCCATGATCAACGGCCACGGAGGTGATTCAAATGGGTGACACACAGCCAATTTCCCTGTATCCAGAGAGCCCACTCCAGCGAGAGCAAATCGTCGAACAGGCCAACAAACAAGGTGAAAATATCTCGGAGTACTGCCTAGAGGCAACCCGACAGCGAATCATCCGGGAACAACAGGGCATCCACGGAACTGGGATGAACTTGGCTGCCCAACTTGAGGCCCTTGCCAACGACGTGACAGCTGAGATCGACGCAGTCACCGATGCCGAGACGCCGGGTGAACTGGTCTATCTGGTCGCGTTGTGGGAGTTGGTCTCCAGCGAATACCCCAGCGAGGAGCGTGCCCAAGCGATAGACCAAGCCCCGGAAATCCTCACCCAGCAGGTCGCAGCACTTCGCGAACACGGAGATGACGAGACATGACCCGAGAGACGATCCTCCAAATTTACACCACCGAGGAGAACAAAGCGAAGCTGAAAGAAACGGCCGACGCCGTCGACCAATCCCTCTCAGAGTATAGCCATCACCTCATCGAGCAGCACCTAGAGCCGGTGTCAGAGACTGATGAGCCCGACCGACTCGGCACCGAACCAACCGTCGTCGAGATCTTAGCGGACCTCCACGAAGACGTGACAACTCAGCTCTCGGAGTTCCGCTCGGAGACAGCCGACGAACTCCTGTACGTCCACTCCGTTCGGACGGCGTATCTCATCGCCCTCTGGAAACTACTGGAAGACGAGCATTCAGCTGCCGAACGGCGCTACGCCATGCGGTTTGCCGCTGCACATGTGGGAATCGACCCGGACGTGCTCGAACAAAACGGCCCGCCGGACGCCGAAACATCTGACGCCGTCCCGACAGAGAACCTGGCTCCAGCACTGTCCTCGATGGTCGAACTCCTCGGTGATGACTGGTGAGAGGGTCCCAGCAGCGTCACGACAGCAGTCCAGCCGTCGACACGCAGTCCCAACGGAGAGCCACGGTGCCGACAGCGATGGGCCCACAGCCAGTCGCTAAAGTAGCAGCTGACGACAGGAGACGGCGTATCGACTCGCAAACCAACCATTCCACTGGTGATTACAATGAGTGACCTCTACCCGATTTCAGTTCACCCAGACAGCAAAGCCCAGAAACAGCAAATCGAAGCCCAGGCTGAGAAACACGACGAGAGTGTTTCAGAGTATTGCCTGATGGCAATAGAGCAGCGAGTCGCTCGGGAAATGGAAGCAGAGCGGCTGGACGACTTGGAAATTACAACGCAGCTCAAGGACCTGAAAACAGCCGTCACTGCTGACATCGCTGCGGCGACAGATGTCAGCATCAACCAAGAGCCCTATTATGAGGTCGCACTGTGGGACCTGCTCGCAAGTGAATTCTCTAGTGAAGAACGTCGACAAGCGATGCAGAAAGCCCCGGATAAGGTCAACGAACAGCTCGAAAAATTGGCCGAAAAAGAATCAGGTGATGATCAATGAGTCGTGATGAAACAGTCCGCTTCTATACATCCGAAGAGACCAAGCAGTGGCTCAAAAGAGAGGCTGAGACGAGAGAGAAGTCACTTTCAGAGTGTTGCCATCAGGTGGTGACAGAGTATATCGACCGGGAAGAAGACAGAAGACAATACTCTCGGTACGGGGTTGACCAACAGATCGAGATAGTTCTCACTGAGATCCGGGAGGAGGCATCGACGATACTGACGGAGTTCCAGTCCGAGACAGGTGTGGCATTAGAACGACTTCAGCGTCTCCGAACGGTATACGTCATCGCTCTCTGGCGACTTCTCAAAGAAGAGTATCCATCGGCCCAGCGAAAAGCAGCGATGAAACATGCTGTTGACCATGTTGGATTAGACCCCTGCGATGACCCCAACATCGAACCTGTGCGCTCAATCGCGACTGATCAGTCCTCCCCATCAATCTCCGATAGCGCAGGTAACGCTCCCTCTCATACGCAGGGAGAGGATGACGAATGATACTCAAAACCGACTTTCGAGACGGTGGGGCAGGCGACCTCGTCCAGTACATTCAGCGGGACCGCTCGCAAGATGCAGTCAACACCGTCGATGTGCGGAACCCCGCTGGACGCACACTCTCTGACGTCGAACTCGACCGATTCGTCGACAAGAGCCAGCAACACGACTTCCAGCGGCACATGATTGTCTCACCCGATCCCACCGGCCAGTATACGCCTGCCGAAGTGAACACCAACACGCAGCAACTCATGAACAGAGAGCTTGCCCAGCACCCGACCACGGAATACGTCTACGCGGTCCATCGCGACACCGAATTCCCCCACGCACATGTCGCAGCCACAGGTCGCAAACAGGAACTTGAGATGGGCCGAGACGAAATCGGCCGCCTTCGAGAGCGGGCAGCAGCATTCTTCGACGAACCGGAGCGGGCACAGGAAGCCACGCCCACAGACGATGAAGAAGCGACCCGGACACCATCCAAAACAGTACCTGAGGAAACGCGGGCGGAACTACACGAACGCGAACTGGCGATGGAGGAACACCCCGAAAAAGAAGTACTCAGAGCCACAGAGCGCGCTGAAGAGCGAGCCCCCAGTGAAACCCCTCCAGAGGGTGAACGCGATGGGCACCGAGATGAGGCGCTGCAAGCGCCAGCTGAGACAGAGCCGGAGAGGGAGGGTGAACCAGAACCTGAGCCGGAGCCCGAACCGGAACACGAACGGGAGCAGGACTGGCTGATGGGTGGGTGAGATGAGTTCCGACTCCAATTCCACGTCTCCGCCCGGCCAGAAATCCTCAGAGGTCCCACACAGCATCAAGTACGACGATTTCGTCACCACAATCTGGGCGGCATTCATGCTCCTGTTCCCGCCCATGTGGATCGACGACGACAAACTCCTGCACAAGCGGTTCTGGGCCTGGAGATACATCTACCTGAGTTTCGGACTCATCACCCTCGTCTTCTTCCACCAGAGTCTGCTCGCCGGGAACCAATCGGTCCTCCTGCTCTTTCCGTTTGCCCACGTTGTTGCCCCGCTCTCGATAGCCGGCCTCGTTGCCGACATCTCCATCCCGGGGTTTGCACTTCCCGTGGTGAGCTACTCGACCACCGTCGTCCTCTACTGTGTCGGTATCGGGGTCGTCTTCAGTGCTGAGGCCCTCCGCCGAACGTCGCCGGCGATGTTCGCTCGCAATCCGTGGGACCACGAAGAGGGGGAAGCCGTCGTCCCATTAGAAGAGGTCTCGAACAAGGACGACGATGCCGACACCCCACCAACGCTCGATCAAGAAACCTCGACGGCGGTACTAGGCGAGACTGGGAGTGGGAAAACCTCCATGATGCAGTTGCTTGCCTATCAGTTCCCCTACGACCGGGACACTGCCGTCATCGCCCACGACCCCGGCAAAGACTTCCAGCAATTCTACTCGGACCTATGTTTCGACGTCAAACGAATCAGTGCCACGGAGAGCGACGTGATCTGGAATCTCTTCCAGGACGCTGACTCCGAAGCGGACTTCCGAGAGGTCGCCGGCGCTATCTTTGGCGACCCTGACGGCCACAACCCGTTCCATCGGCCGGCCAAGCAGACCTTCCAAGATATGCTGACGTACCTTCATCTGGAGGCCAAACGTAACAACCGCCGTCAGGACCTCTGCCATACCGATATTGTCGATCTCCTCCAACAGGGACGCGCTGCACTCAAACAAGCACTCGACGAGTACGACCGACTGGACTCGGGACATATCGACCTCGATAAAGGCAAAGGAGCCCAGAACGTCTACCAGACACTTCGTGAGAACGTTCGACCAGTCTTCGTCGACGACTTCGGTGGCTACGGTCAGTTCTCCCTGCAAGCGTACATCAAAAACCCCGACGGTCGTGTACTGGTCATCGACTCTTCCCCATCCCGAATGGAGACGCTGGGGCCGATGTATCGGCTGCTACTGAACTGGTCGATCCGCTATGCGATGGAAGCGCCCAATCCAACGGTCCACGTCCTCGACGAAATCGACGCACTACCAGCACTCACACAGGTGTCGAATCTCACCGCGCGCGGTCGCAAACACAAAGCGCGGGCCCTGATCGGTGTCCAGACTATCGGCCAACTCGACGACACCTATAGTACCATCGCCGGGATTCTGGGCAACTGCCCACAGGGCGTGTACTTCGGGCCGGGTGATCCGGAGTCGACGGACTTTGTCCTCGACGAAATAGGCGAGCGAAGGCTACTCGACCGCACCGAAATGGTGGCGATGACCCGCCAAGGCCGGGATAAACCAGCCCGAGCCCAGTCCCGAGATACCTACAAACAGAAAGACAAGACGCCCCTCACGTCTGGTATTCTCCGGGATTTCGAACCGGGAGAATGTGTCGTCGTCTCACGAACAACGTGGTGGCACGGCCATTCGTATGAACTCCACGAGGTTCGTGACGACCTCCCAGAGATGGGAGCTGAATCACCAGAAACACCCCGAATCGACGATGGTGCTGAAGACGATATCGGAGACCACGAGAGCTGGCGCTCGCTGATCCAGACGAAAGTCGACGCTGTCATGGGCGACGACGAGACGGTCGATGACACCGAAGATGTGCCTAACGAGTCTTCGGTTGACTCTGAAGACGATATTGTCCCTGACGTCTGGGCCATTGAAGAGAATATCACGACATCACGCACCTATACTGAGAGTTTCTGGGCTGAGTCGCTAGACCGGCTTGACGTGCAAGGAACCCCGATCACGGAGAAACAGAACGTCGATGCAATGCGTGACATTGCCGCGATGCTCGATGATCGCGTACTCTCGATACCCGATAGTATGGTCGTGACCGAAATCCGAGAGTGCCTGACCGAGATCACCGCACAGACTGGTCTCTCACCGGCGGACACCCTGAAGATGGTGTTGAAACACACCGATACCCTGGCAATGAACGAGACGTTCCAAGAGAAATTCGTCACTGAGTGGGCTCACTCCCCTCGTGCTGTTCAGACCGGTGCTGACGACCCGCTCACGCAGACCACGCCAAACACTGCCGGAGGATCATCAAGAGCGGATTCCAACATAGATGATACTACTGAGGAACACAACGGCTCTGATGCCCATCTCGACGGAACGCCAGGCGAATCTGACGATGGCCTCGATGAACAGCAATACACGCTTGATGGCATCAAGGATGCACTACCTGATGATTCCTCAGAAGGTGATGAGCCAGCCACCACTGGAGACAATTCCGTAGCCACTACTGAGACAGACGAGACAACAGAGTCATGTCCCGATGACTCAACCGAAGCCATAGAAACGGAGTCTGACTCGGACGATCACGATCCGGCTGACTTCTGGTAACCATTACTGGTATCCATTCTATGAGCCATAATCAAGAGTGGTCACTAATCCGATAAGTTGGCAAGATAGGTAGGATAATTTTCGTCCAACTCGACTCTCACTACACTAGTCTTAATCAGCTCAGCCCGAATTAGTGTGATAGTAGTGTTAATTCAATACATCTGATAAATATGCTAGAATATTCACCGAAAATCGCAAGACGTCGCTAGTGTGAATCACATCTGGACCCGTTAGTAACCTAACTGGTCCCCCAAAAATCGCAAGACAGCGGCAGGTTCAATGCAATGTGAATCGTCTCTTTATCTTGCCCCATGGGAACCGCCACGTTCTCCCGGGCTACCGAGAGGGGACCAGTAAGCCAGCTAATACACAACCACCGGGGCGTCAGACCGGCGCCATCCCACTGTCACGCCGGCCGACAGCCCCACGCCATCGATACGTTGGAAACCTGAGAAAAACAGCGACCACCTGACCGAGAGTGGGGTGGGAGTGCGCGCAGCGAAGCAAGCACACTGGACCGAAGCGAGCGCGCGAGCCACAGCGAGCGAGGTGGTTCGAGACGGCTTTACCGTCTCGTCATGCCGGCAATCAGAGATTGCCGAGCAACTCGACAAACGAGCAGGAAGCGGTTCGAACAGCGTGAGAACCGCGAGTAGTGAACGGCGAAACCGTGAACCCGCGATGTCTGTCGGTGGCGCCGCGTGCTACCACGACCTCCTGACACTGACCTGCTCAAACCCAGTAGCTGGCCTACGCTGACGGCCACACAACCAGACAACTGCCGACCGCCCCGTTATCAACATCAGTGCTGTCCCACGATTTAATCCCTGAACGGGGCTCTGCAACCATCTAGTCGTCACCTTTGTAGGCACCCTCTCGCTTCCGTATACTTTCGACACGGAGCAACTTCGACTCCTGACGGATGCGACACCCAAGCCGATAACCCCCAACACGCAGCTTCTGGAACGGCGAGTTCGTCAGCGGTTCGAGGAACTCGACCGGGTCACGCCATTCCGAAGTAACTATGTCATCAAGCTTGTCGATGATCCGCTGTTGGGTCTCCCCATCAAGTTGTGCAAACTGGGACTCAGCACGCTGGGAGAAAGCCCAATCCCAGTCGTCATCACTCGCTGTCGGATCCATACTGTGTGCGAATATCCTCGCTCGACACCCTCTCGCCGTCATCGAACTGCGCTTCGCTAATCGCGAGGTCCTTCCAAACTCCCGCACCCTCAGGATAGTTCACCGCGTCACGTAACGCGAACCGAATGAACTCACTGCGGCTATTGAACCCGCGCTCGCGCCATGTCTCGTCGACGACTTCGAGGAACGACCGTGCAATCCGAAGATTAATCCGGTCAATCTCAGGGTCACCATCGTTCGCGTCCGCTTCTGACATACGTATGTACATCTGTCGGACGTACAAAAATATTATCGGTACGAGCGAGGACCGCGCGCAACGCAGTGAGCACGATGGACCGACGCGAGGCGCGCGACCGCGCCGAGCGCAGCGCCCCGGTCGTCCTCGCGAGCGACAGCGAGCGAGGTGGTTCGAGACGGTAAAGCCGTCTCGTCATGCCGACAATCTCTGATTGCCGAGCAACTCGACAAACGAGCAGGGAGCGGTTCGAACAGCCTGAGAACCGCGAGTAGTGAACGGCGAAGCCGTGAACCCGCGATGTCTGTCGGTGGCGCCGCGCGCCGACACGACACACCTGATACTCACGGACATAGATACGTGAAGATATCTGGAACTTTGATTTGGTCAAGTGCGGAGAGAGCAGCATCACGAAGATCGTCGAGAGTCTCGAATAGACGGTTGCCAAGTTCTTGATTGAGCTGTCTCCAGCACTCTTCCGTGGGGTTCAGCTCCGGTGAACCCCGCGGAAGATAACAGAGTTCGATCGGTGTGTCTTGGACGAAGTCTTTCACCGCATTCGCCGTGAAATATGACGCGTTATCCAATACGACACAGATTTTCTCGCCGAACTCGGTCTGGAGAGCGTCGAGCAAGCGGATCGTTGTATCGCTGTTGAAATTCTCCTCACACGGGAGAAAGAACGTCTCACCACTGTCACTGACTGCGCCA
>Ga0102936_1000556_pt1 | contig 14876 bp, 15 predicted proteins | sample SalPon2_A_H2O_MG_FD_78502 | JGI IMG/M metagenome (GOLD analysis project Ga0102936, IMG submission 78502) | Salt pond water microbial communities from South San Francisco under conditions of wetland restoration - Salt Pond MetaG R2_A_H2O_MG | ecosystem: Environmental > Aquatic > Non-marine Saline...
ACCGATGGTTATCCCAGAACAGAAATGAGAAAGAAGAGTACTGACAGACGTGACAGCATTATTTATTATTGTATTTCTTGATAGTAAGCACTATTATTTTATCCCTTCAATACTGGAACACCCGTAAAAATCCCTAAGTAACCTTTTAGACGCGTAACTAACGTAGTAATTAATACAAATATATTGATAATCTATGCTGTATTTTTCTCTTACACTCTTTTCTCATACTCTTTGTTATACTTTTTTCTTATATCCTATCGATAGTAACTTACACCTCGTTCAGCGCCTTGGTGTATTCATCGGTCGTGATCAGATCCTCTCGTTCGATCAAGATTTGACCGTGTCGATCGCCCATCTTCCGGTTAACTGGATAGAATCGGACGGGACCGAACCCGGGTGGCTGAACTGTTTGACCGTCTTGTGGATTAACTTGTCACTTCGAATACGTGCAACGAAACCGCGAATTGAATAAACCGAACCTGGTGAATTCCACTGGGGACCGAGAATTTCAAGACGTGTCTTGGAGGGTCGTCGCTCGAAGATTGCCTAACTCAATAGACGGGCTGTCGCCGTCGTTAGCACCACTCCAACTGAGCCATCGTCGGCGAAACGGTGTATTCGACAATAGAGCACACTACTGCTGAACTACTGTACCGTCTCCAAGCGATGTACTGAGCAGTTCATAGGTAGCGATGCACACTGGCCTCCCAACTCTGTAACACGTGTACTTATGTTATATTATGTTCAATGCGTAGCCACCGGCCGGGTTTTGAGCCTGTACCCCTCCGTTTCCCCGAGAGCGCTAAACAGTATGTGACTGTTCCGAGTAAGCAAAGTGTTCGATTCAGTTGAACAGCATCACTGGATATTCGAGTTTCCACCGTCCAGTAAGCCGGGCTGTGTCACATCCTACGGACTCGCGGCACTTCACGGAGTTCACACCGTCCGGAGATTCACAGTGGTAAGCTTACCATATAGGTATGAAAACGCATATTACTATCAAGAGACGAATACTGGGCGTAAGCCCAACGGCCTCTCAGCGCGCTGTTCGTACGGTATTCAAGCCACTGGTTTTTATGCCGCTACGCTCTGGATTACGCTGTCTCTCTCGATTACCGTCCATAGGGCGATGCTCAGGTGACTCAGCACTAGCGACCTCCGCGTGTGTGAATGATCAGCGCCTCTAGTCCGTCCCACCCGCTGCTAATTCACGTGCCTCGTCGAGACGAGGTGCGGCGAGCGTTGTCGCCAGTGCATCAGCCTCCATACAGTCTCGAGGCGCGACGACGGGAACCGACTCGTGACGCGAGCCGAGCGACCCGCTTGTCGCGTCGTATATGTGGTCCGTGCGTTTCGTGAGCGCCGGCATCCACCGGATGTTGCGACGTGCCAGTTCGTGTCTAGAGTCTTCAGCGGTGTTTCGTCGCCGTACGGGCTCTCGATGCCGACCGGACCCGTCGGTGGCGACATATCCCCACCACTGACGACGCCACGTCGACCAAGGCCTGCGAGTGCCTCGCTGGCCCAGTCAACAACGTACCCTTTCGTGAGACCATTGAGATCAACTTCGACGTCGGTAGTGACGTGCAGCCTGCTGATTCGAACGGTTCCGGTATCAAATTCTGTGGGCGGTGTCTCATTGTCGCCACGGCGGACGATACGGGCGACGTGTTCGTTCACGACCTCACCTTCGCGGTCGAGATGGCTGACGGCACTCGCCTCATCGAAGGCGTTCAGCTGTGCTTCGAGTGACTCGGCCGTGTCTCGCGCCGCAGTCACCGGAGTGTCAGCCCGAATGCCTGCCGCTTGGATCCGAAACGTCGTATCACAACAGTCGACCTGCGGCGAGAGTCTCAGAACCGTTCGGTAAGCGATGCGAGCGATCCCATCATCTCGGTCACTCATCCTCTTCGTCTACTTCCTCGTGGTCCTCGTCCTCGTAGTCGGATTACGTCTGGACTGCTGGCGTGAAGTTCTGATTGGGCATTGGGGCATCGGCAGCAACCCGTTGTGACGCGTCCGACGTGGACGCTTCAGGTAAGTCACCCTGCTCGCCAGCCTGCGCGAGGCCGCCGGGCATCGCAAGAGCTTCCGCCACGACGACCGTGAGGAGGGCGCCTGCAAGCGTGAAGGCGACGAGTTTGTTATTCGAAACTGGAATTCGCATACTTAGATACACCCCGTTCTAGAATCGCTACCCTCGACGTGTCGGTCGCTGCTTTCTGCCATTGCAAACAAAGGGTCGAGACAGTCTCAGTAAGCCGTTCGCATCCCCCCATCGAATCTTCGTGCAGCCGTCGAACCGATTCGATGTCAAGCGACCATAGCCGAGTAGACGACGGGCAGAGAGAAAATCTTCAGTCAGCGACGCATCGGTGACTCGCTGCGGTGGTCGCTCGTTGCCTTCTTCGCAGCTCTGCTGAATCCGGTAATAAGTGATGGGCTTCAGAGGTCGTGCTGAATGGTGGCGCGTATCTTGCACGTGGAGTTGGACGGAATCGGAGTCATCTCACCGGGCTCGTCACATACCCAAACTGACGACGAATTGGGCTAAAGCTTTCCTGCGGCACTGACGCCGAGCTGCTGGCTGTGGCGGACAAACACCCCGGAACCTCAGGACGTTCGCCAACACCTAGACACTGAGCACGACGTTCAGCGGAACGCCGAGTTTGAAAAAATCCCCGGAGCTAAAGTTACCATCGGAGGATCAACCGTCGGACGTTTCCTCCATCGCGTCGAACCCGCTGATCACCTGCAGGAGTGCTTGTGTCTCGGCGTGTCTTCGGGCCCACTGCAGCTCTCGACGCAGGTCGTCCGTACGGTTTTGGACGTGATCGACGGCCACACGCATCGTACGGATCCGGGCGAGTTGCTCGCTCGCCGACGAGTGCAAGACGGCTTCGTAGAGCTCGACGAGAAAGCGCTCGGTGACGAGGTGCCGCACGAACGCTTCCAGGTCCTCTGACGCGTGAACCGGAACACGAGGAGCATCTCTACCGGCAGCACCGGGTTCGATCGGCCAGAGGTCCTTCTCGACCGTCTCGTACTCGAACCCCTTGGCGGGTCGGTGGTGGACGACGCACAGACCGTCGAGGTGATCCCCCGTGAGGAGTTCCAAGAGCTCGAGTGCGAGTTCCTCAACGCGCACGTAGGGGGGGACGTTGAACGAGGGCAGCGAGCGGCTGAACGTCGGCTCGAACCCCCGCTGTGAGAGGACGCGGGAAGCTTTCGATCCGAGGACCAGGGGCACGGCGTGTCGCCCCTCGTCCGCAACCCGATCGAGCGTCCGTTGGAAGGTGTCGAGCGCCTGCTCGTTGAACGGTCCGCACAGGCCCCGTTCGGACCCCACGAGGAGCACGCCGATCCGTTGGCCCGCCCCTTCGCCGAGCAGCCGCGCCCGCTCGGGAGCGGAGAGTTCTCTCGTCGCGCCCCGAAGCATACGCGAGATATGCGCCCCGTAGACGTCCAACGGTTCCGAGCGTTCGTCGGCGCGTCGGTAGGCGACCTCCGCGACGGAGCGGATCGCCCGTATGAGTGGCTCCAAGCCGGAGACGGCATCGAGGTGATCCTCGATCTGGATCGGCTCGCGGCTCACGCTCGCTCCTCCGTGCTCCCTTGGGTGACGTCTTCCCCTTGCCCTCTGCCACCCTCGCCTGTACCTTCGCTGTCCCGGAGCTCGTCCGGCTTGGCCGCCTCGAGGGAAGCCTCGACCCAGTCCCGTAGGCGCTCCTCGATCCCTGGTGTGATCGTAACGGCGCTCTGTAGATCCTCAGCGATCCCCGGTGCCTCGTCCTGATGACCTTCCAACGCGTCCTCGAACCCCGGCACCGCTTCAGCCGGCCAGCCCTCGAGCAGATTCTCCTGGTGCGTCCACAGGAGCGCTACCTGGATGGGGAGATCCGCGATCTCGCGCGGCTCCTGCTGGATGATCTCGACGAGCCGTTCCCCACGATCGATCTGTCGCTTCGTCGACTCCTCGACGATCGCGCCGAACCGCGTGAACCCCTTGACCTCCTCGTACTGGGACAGTTCGGGTCTGACCCGCGCGGCAACCTCCTGGAGCGGTCCCGGCTGAGCGTCCCCGCCCACCCGGGAGACCGACTGGCCGACGTCGATGGCGGGGCGTCGACCCTCCGCGTACAGGTGGGCGTCGAAGTAGAGCTGGCCGTCGGTCATCGAGATCAGGTTCGTCGGGATGAACGCGGTGATGTTCCCACGCTGGGTCTCGATGATCGGCAACGCGGTGGACGAGCCGCCACCGTGCCGGTCTTCGAGCTTGAAGGAACGCTCCATCAGACCCGCGTGAACCGAGAAGATATCACCGGGGTAGGCCTCACGACCGGGGGACCGTCGCAAGAGGAGGGACAGTTCGCGATACGCGTGTGCGTGCCGAGACAGGTCGTCGTACACGACGAGGCTGTGGCCTCCTTGCCAGGCGAACCACTCGGCCATCGTGCATCCGGTCAAGGCGGAGAGATAGCGCACGGAGGCGGGGGAATCGGCGGGGGCGAACACGACCGCAGTGTGGTCGAGGGCGTCGCGACGGTCGAGCTGGTCGACTAGGTTCAGGACGGTCGAACGCTTCTTTCCGATGCAGACATAGACGCAGTCGACGTCTTCGGTCCCCTGCGAGAGTATCGCGTCCACCGCGGTGCTGGCCTTTCCTGTGTTCCGGTCACCAAGCAAAAGCATACGCTGCCCGCGCCCGATCGGGGTCGCGGCGTCGATCGACTTGAGGCCTGTGAGCAGGGGCTCACGGATCGGTGGACGGTCGAGCGGCCCCGGGGCAAGCTGGCGGATTTCACGGCGCTCCGTCGTACCGAGCGCTCGCTCTCCGTCTGTGGGGTGCCCAAGCGGGTCGACCACGCGTCCAAGGATCTCGGACCCGACGGGGACCCGGAGCGTTTCCCCCGTGCGGCGGACCGTGGACCCGGCTTGGACCCCTTCGGTGGCTCCGTAGATGGCTACGCCGACGCTCTCTTCGTCGAGATCGAGAACCTCCCCCCTCGTCCCGTCTTCGAAGGCGACCAGCTCGTGGAGCATCACAGTCGGAAGGCCTTCGACGTGAGCGATCCCGTCGCCAACGTGCAGGACGCGCCCAACGTCCTGGACCGACGCCTGGACGCGACGCGGCGGGCCATTCTCGAGAGCCTCGAGAGCCTCCTGGAACGCTCGATCGAGGTCCATCAGCTGGTCTCCCCTCTGTTCTGTTGAGGCTTCCGCGCCCGCTCTTCGTCCTGACCTGCCTCCTCACCGCTGGGAGCGTTCCGACGCTCGTCTCCATCAGTTTCTTCATCCTCGGTCACCGCTTCAATAGCGTGCTTCACGTTCAGATCCAGGAGGGTTCGGCGAACTGCCGAAGGTACTCGGTCCAACCGTGTTCCTGAATGCCGAAGTAGTGAGTGGCGACGAAGACGACCAACGCTAAAGCCACGGTCGTGTTCAGGTTCGCAGTGGGCGCCTCGAGCAAGGGGAAGGTGCCCATCAGCGCGGCCGAGAGGATGAACACCGCCAAGGTAGCTACGAGCGGGATGTACCGGTAGCCGGACTCCTTCTCCGTGACCTCGGAGAGCAGATCCTCCAAGTATCGATAGCCCCACTCGATCGCGGCCTGCCACTCGCTTGGCCGCGCTCGGACCCGTCGTCCGGCCAGGATGCCAAGTAGGCCGACGATGCCGACCATCCCCGTGGTCTCCAGGACGGTCGGGGAGATCAGGAACTCCCCTCCGCCAGGGAGGGGAACCGCGGCGAGGATCCCCATTATGATCGCTTCCCCTCCTCGTGTGCCTCGGCGACCATGAGGTACGCTTGGACGGCAGCGATACCGATCCCTGCTCCGAGCAGGCTGAGAGTCATCGTCGGCGCGGTCCCCAGTTGTCGGTCCAGCCACGCCCCTAGGAGAACCCCAGCCGCCACCGGGAGCGTCAAGACCCAACCGAGGGAGGTCAGGTAGGCCATAGCCTGCCAGAAGCTCGCTTCCTCACCCTCCTCGTCGCCGTTCCCGCGAGCGGGAACGGGCCAACTTCTCGCAGCTCCGGTCGAATCGTCACCTTGCCGCTTCTCCCATAGCTTCCAGCTGCTTCTCGTTATGATTGTTGTCGTCGTTTCCGCGAGAAGGAGTGGGTCATCTTCTGGTAGATCTGATCGAACCGTTGCCTCGCCTCTTTCTCTATGGCTTCCAACTGCTTTTCTTCGTGACTGACCGCCTCGTCCAGCGTCTCCAGGTCGACCCCTCCCCGCGCAACACCGGTCAGGATGGTGACCTGGTCGTTCTGGATCGATAGGAAGCCACCGTGGACAGCGACCTGCTGGGTTCCACCCTCCGGCGACCGATAGGAGATCACGCCGGGCCAGACGCGTGCTTGGAAGGGGGCGTGGCCGGAGAGGATCCCGATCCAGCCATCAGGCAGGGGCGCGTTCACGGCTTCCACCTCCACGTCGACGACGAGCCTCTCTGGAGTGCGAACCTCAAGATGCATGGGCTCCTCCCTCCTCACGGTCGTCAGCGAGGGTCCCGCGCTTGCTCGAGGGCGCCCCTGGATCGTCGTCCCCGTTTTCGAGGATCTGGGCCTTCTCGAGCGCGTCGTCGATCGTTCCGACCATATAGAACGCCTGCTCAGGGACGTCGTCGTGGCGGCCGTCGAGGATCTCGCGCACGCCCCGGAGGGTCTCTTCGAGGGGCACGGAGACCCCCTTCGTTCCGATGTAGCGCTCGGTCGTGAACAGCGGCTGGGTGAGGAACCGTTGCAGACGTCTGGCCCAGAGTGCGGTCGTGCGCTGCTCGCCGGAGAGCTCATCCATCCCGAGGATCTCGATGATGTCCTTGAGGTCCTCGTACTCGGCGAGCGTCGTCTTGACTCTCCGCGCGATCCGGGCGTGCTCCTCGCCCACGAAGCGGGGGCTCAAAAGGGAGGAGCTAGATCGAAGTGGGTCCAGGGCGGGGTAGAAGCTCCGGCTGGCCAAGTCCCTCGTGAGAACCCCTGAGGCATCGAGGTGCGCGAAGGCCGCCACGACGCCGGGGTCGGTGAGGTCGTCCGCCGGGACGTAGATCGCTTGAATGCTCGTGATCGACCCCTGTGTGGTGCTCGCGATGCGCTCCTGAAGCTTACCCATTTCCAGGTCCAGCGTGGGCTGGTAGCCGATTTCGGAGGGGATCCTGCCCAGGAGCGCGGAGACCTCCATCCCAGCCTGGGCGAATCGGTAGATGTTGTCGATGAAGAGAAGCACGTCCCGATGATCGTGATCCCGGAAGTGCTCAGCTACCGTCAGCGCGGTGTGTGCGACCCGGAATCTGGCACCCGGCGTCTCGTGCATCTGACCGAAGACGAGCACCGAATCCTCCAGTAATCCCTGGTCGTTCATCTGCAGATAGACTTCATTTGCCTCTCGAGTCCGTTCGCCGACACCGGCGACCACCGGAACTCCGCCCTCGTGCGTGATGGTTCGCTGCATCAGTTCCATCACGAGCACGGTCTTGCCGACGCCCGCCCCGCCGAAGAGCCCGAGTTTGCCACCCTTGGGCATCGGGGCGATCAGATCCAGGGCTTTGATCCCGGTCTCATACGGCTCGCTTGAGGGGCGCTGGTCGACCATAGCGGGCGGCTCCTGTTTGATCCCGACGTGGCAGACCGCTTCGATCGGATCGCCGTGGTCCAACGCGTCGCCTTTCACGTTGAGGGCGCGGCCGAGGATAGGTTCGCCGACGGGAATGGGCAACGGCTGCCCCGCTGGGATCACGTCGAGGCCCCGGTGCAAGCCAACCGGGTTGTCAAGCGCGAGAGCCCGTACTCGACCGGGATCGGTGTGGCTTCGGACCTCCGCTGTGACGGCCTCGTCATTGGGACGAGGGATGGAGAGCGCGTCACCGACCGGAGGCAGTGACCCCTCTGGGAACGCGATCTCGAGGACGACCTCGTGGATCGCCACGAGTTCACCGCTCGGCTCCTGACTGGAGTCTGACCGTCTGTCGTCCGTTCTATCGTTGTGCATAGAGTCAGCCTCGAGTACCCTGCGCTGGCCGGGCCGGGAGTATCTGCGTTAACATTCGCCACGGATGGGTAAAACTGCGCCGCCCGAGTCCAGTGGTAGAGAACGGACTCCAAGGGGACCGTCCTCGGTGTGGCGGCTACACTTCAAGTCGCCGTGAGAGGGTCTCCTGGCCAGTCTCATCGTCGACGTCGTTGAGTAGCTCGTCGGTGCGTACAGAGATACTGAGGATGACGGCTGTCAGTCACAGGAGAGCTGTCAGTCACGATTCGTTCTTTCCTGGTGTGCTCGCTGATGATCAGCAGTTTTTCACCCGTTTCCAATCACTATCGAAGCCGATTGTAGAGCCAGGAGAAGGCGTATCCACCTACCAGTCCGTCGACGAAGGCCCACACGGCGCCAACGATCAATCCCGCTGCCGTTTCGTCGTAGCCCCGGTAAACGTCGGCGAGCAACCGTTGCCACCGTCTTCCCCAGCCGACCCGGGGTCCCGAATTTCGGGTGCATCCGCGAGAAGAGCTGGGGCATCGCGCCGTCCTCGGCCATCGAATACGCGACCCAGGGGACCGTCCCGACGTTGGTCGCGTTCGGACCGTTCGGCGAAATGATGCCGTCCGCGAGGAGAAGGAGAGAACGAGGCTGAAACCGCCTGCGGAGTCTGGACCCGTCCCCAGAACGCTTCGCGTTCTGCTGGGCTAACGAGACGCTGCGCGTCTCGTCAACGCTGCGTCCACGTCGGATGCAAGTTCCGACACAGAAACACGAAGCCCTGTCCGCAACAAGCGAGGGGCGAGTAGCCTCGAGCGCGGTAGGTCAGAGTAGTTCACACTGGGATTGCGGACCCAGTTGTACGGACACACGAGCCGGTCGAGAACCGGCTCCGAGGCCGCTCGTCTCTACTCGCCGAAATGATTACGACGAATGCTACCCAATAGAGAGCCGAACTATGGCGAACCAGGACCCGGCCACGTTCGACCAGCTGACCGAACTCGAAGCAACAGCCCCCACGCTGATCGAAGGTCTGCCAGGCGTTGGACTGGTTGCTTCGATCACAGTTAACCTGCTCACGCGTCAACTCGATCTCGAACATCACGGAAATATTGTCTCGGATGATTTTCCGTCAGTCGCCACGTTTCAGAATGGGCTCGTCCGTGACCTCGTTCGAGTCTATGGAGGAGTCGACCCGAACGTTCTCACTCTGCAGAGCGACCTAGCTCTCCCCCCGTATTCGTTCGAGCCGCTCGCGAAGTGTATCATCGGCGAGTTCTCGACGGAATTCGACCGCGCTATCTTCATCGCAGGAGTACCGGCCGAATCAGAGAATCGGATCGGTGACATCGCCGGCATCGGGACAACCGAGGCTATGCTCGATGACCTCGAACAGGTGAACATCGAGCGAGCAACGGATCCGGGCATTATTGGTGGGACCACTGGCGCGATCGTCAAGGAGTGCTACCACGGAGAGGTACCAGCAATCGTACTCATCGTGCGAGCGCATCCGTTTCTTCCGGACCCAGGTGCCGCCCAACGAGTTATCAACGAGGCTCTCGAACCGCTTGTCGAGTTCAGCATTGACACGAGCGAACTGCAGCAAGAAGCCGACGAGATCCAGCAGCAATTGCAACAACTGGCCCAACAGTACCAGCAGATGCAGCAGGAACACCAGCAGTCCGAACCGAACCAGCCGGTCAATAGTATGTTTCAGTGATCAACTCTGGCATAAACGGCGGGTGAACGGGACCGAACCGACGGTAGGCTCACCGGCACTTGGCTTCAGCATCGGAAACGTACCCATCAAGTCCTGACGTGTCGAAAACCACAATAGCAAGATGAACGGCAGTTCCAAGTAGAGTGCGGTCTGCGACGCGACGAGCACGCCTGTCGTCTCAAAGCGTAAGAGAACGATGACGAGTGGGGGGACGATCGTAACAAGCCGGCGTGCCCGCACTGGAAGGTGGAAATTGAGAAAGCCGTCTCTGACGGTTTATGTAGCAATTGTCGCCACGAACGACGAAGATAAGAGGTTTCTCAACAAAAACGCCTGTTGAACGCCGATTTGCGGAAGTTCCCGCTAACTGATTCGGTCGAAACCACGCATCACAGCCCGGTGAACCCGCTGTAGTCTCAACTTCAGCCCGGATGAGTAACGGGCCTCCTGCTGCTATCCAATTGATGATGTGACATCAGATTTGAGCGGTATTACCGACGTCAGCGTTGCGGAGCTGTTTGGGCAGTCTCTCAGCACCGCGTTTGAACTTCTGCCGATGTTAGAGTTCGTTTCCTGATGCTCCGTTCTACTCTATCCAATCTACTTTGGAATAGTATACTATTCTAGAATAGATACATCACGTGAAATAGTACGCTATTCACACTACTTACCATAGAATTAAGTCAAAAAAGGATAATACTGCAGAATAGTATGAGTGGCTCGAATAAACAGAATAGCATAGATTGCACGAATAGCCCAAATAGCCCATATGACTCGGTACAGACCGATGGGGACTCACGCGCCGTGTCGGTTTGTATGCTGAAGGGGGGTGTCGGCAAATCGACGATCGCGGTCAACCTCGCCCGACAGCTGGCCGCTCAAGATCACGAGGTTCTCCTCATCGATCTGGACCCGAACGGTCACGCATCCGTCGGCTTAGGCTACGACGACGAGTATCACAACACGGAGGAAACGATTGGTGACGTCTTCTTCGGCGATGCTGATCCAACCTCTGTCGTCTACGATACCGGCTACGAGTTCGACATACTCCCTTCCAGTGAGGACTTAGAACAGGTCGAGCGGGAGATCGTCGTCGGTGACGTGTTTCAGCCCTCTGCGCTGCTCAAGCGGGAAGTCGTCGACCCACTTCTCGGGGACGCCTACGACTACATCGTCACGGACTCGCCGGCGTACCGGTCCCGGCTCACCGACAACGCGCTGGTCGCGACGGCGAATTTGATCCTTCCGCTCGCACCTGGGAATGAGGCGATGGCCGGCCTCGAGCGGACGGTCGAGCGACAGATTTCCCCGCTCCGGCAGCACATGGACGTCGACGTGCTGGCGCTCGTCCCGAATATGTTGAGCGGCCGTATCGACCAGCAAACACAGGACCGTCAGCTGCTCGAACGGCTGAATTCCCACGATACCCTCCAAGAACGTATTCCGAACTTCGCACGGATCACGGACTGGGAGGCCGTCGACGCCGGCGAAATCCACCCCTCACCAGGCATTCGGGACCGCACCAGCATCACGAAGGCCTACGGCGAGCGCAAGCCACTGCTGGACTACGACCCGAACTGTGACCAGCTGAACTGTCTGGATGAGTTGGCGCACCTCGTCGAGGCCGGGGAGGTGGTCCGGTATGGCTGATGACGATCCGTTCGCCGACCTCGGGGAGACGCTTGAGGATGACCCGGACGAGGGACCACAGGACACGGACGAAGCGCCCGGGTCCAAGGCGACAGCGGGGACCGGCTCTCGGGAGTCAGTCCACCAGCGAGACCCGATGGCGGATTCTGCGTTCAGCTACGAGGCTGCCAAACAGCGCCCGTTCTACGCTCGTGAGGCAACGATTGAGGACTTCGATTCCTGGCTGAAGTACGAACTGGAACGTGAGATCAACCACCGGGGCTACCAGAACATCGTGGTTCGGGAGATGACCGACGCCCTTCTGCGAACCGTCGTGGAGGAGGACCTCGTTGAGGAAGTGGCCGAACGATTTGCACAAGCCCGAGAATCGGCTTCTTCGGAATCGAATGAATAGCGTGCTATTCTAAAATTGAATACTATTCTGAGATAGCTTGACAACAGCCCCAGAACAACTGGATCTTCGGTCGGGACCGCCGGCTGCAGAGTCGAGACCAGTGATCTCAACACACTGTCACCGTCGACCCGCCGCCGCGTTCTCTTGCAGAGGTACCGGAGCCCCTCCCTACGACATACACTTGCTCGACGACACACTGCGTTCTGGCTGTGGCTCCCACGTTCGGGCGATGAATCCGGCTGCTGACCCCCGTCCGCGCGCCGACTCCACGACCGTTCGCATTCTTCGGCAGTGGGACACCCACGTCTTCGTGGGGACTGTGAGTGCTCCTGTTCGTGGGGTTCGCCGGCGTCGGCGTTGGGTCTCCTCGGGCAGTGTGCCCGCCCCAGTGCTGCATCACGGTGTCCCCAACCCGGTCGTTGCGTACCACCCGATCGGTGAGGCCGAGCCGGTCGAAACCTACCGGATACGGGGCCTATGCCATCCTCCTCGTCGCCCTCGCGGTGTACGGTTCTCGAAAGTTCTCGACCCGGCGACCCGTCACTCCCGCTGCGCTACTGGCTGAGACGTCTACTTGCGCCGTATTCGGCTCACGCCAATCTCTACAGAGAGCGCGCTTCGGGGGTCGGCATCCGGCGGTGCGTCCCGAATTCGTTATCACCTATCTCAGAGCTGTCGGTATTGATATAGTCTCACCGACAACTCTCCTCCCATGGAGTTGTCAGTTCATCCTCGACACATCACGTTCGTGCTTGTGGTGGTCGCGGCGATTGGCACCGCCGGGTGGGTCGCGCCGTTCGTTCAGACGCCGAACGCTGGGGGTAGTGGCTACAGCGTCGAACGTGTGTACATTCAGGCCGACGACCGCATCACGACAGCCACGCTGTACCTCCCTGACGGAGACGAGCAGGTCCCGGGTTTCGTTTTCGGCGCCGGATCGGGGACGGCTCCCGCTCTGTACACGAACTACGGCGCGGCACTCGCCACGAACGGCTTCGCAGTTCTCGTAGCTGGCCAGACGCGGGAACTCGAGCCCGGGAGGCCGATCTACTGGGAGATCAGACGCGACAATTCGGGTATCTTCGACCTCGCAGCGGACAACTACGCGAACTGGGCCACCTACCTGGCGTCGCATCCGCGGGTCGACGGGGAGCGCCTCGTTCTCGGTGGGCACTCAGGCGGAGCCAACAGCGCGTATCGAGTCGCTTACCAACGGGCCGACGTCAACGGCGTAGTCGCCGTCGCGGGCCGGTTCCCACCAGAAACGGAGGACCCGTTCCCGACGAACCTTCTCTTGGCGACCGGAAGCGAGGACTCGCTCGTGCCGCCGAGCAAACTGACGGACGTCTCCAGACAGCTAACCGGTACTGCTCTCCAGCCGGGCCAGCAGGTCGGGTCGTTCGCCAACGGAACGGCAACCCGTGTCACGGTCGCCGAGGGCGCGACACATCTTTCGGAATCCGACAACCCCGAACTGGTCCGAGAGACGACCGAGTGGGCGCTCCGCTCGGTCGGCGAATCACCGCCCACGACCCTCGGTATCACCGTCCGGTCGATCGGGTCGGTCCTGTACCAGTTCCTGTTCGGCTTCGTGGGTGTACTCGCGGGTACGGCACTGACGAAGCGGACACTCGAAGAACAGATCGACGACGGACAGCCACGGGACGGCGTCGTCACCCTCGTTTGGCTGGCGGGTTTCGCGTTGGTTCTGCACACGACGGTTTCCCAGCGCGTCTATCACTTCGGCCCGATGCCCGCACAGTCGATCAAGTACGTCCTGCTGGGCGGCTTGTTGCTCGGCGTCGGCTTCGTTCTCGACCGAGCCATATCGTCGACATCGTGGGCCGACTCACGGATTGGCTCGGCGTTGTTCGACCTCGGGTTCCTGACCGGTTCCGTCGGGACGTTTATGTTGCTGTCGACCCAGTTTGTCACCTTCCAGCTCGTGACGACCGTCGTTCTGTCATCAGTCGTGTTCGTCGTGCTGGCCGCGGTCCTGGCAGAACTGACTGCCCTGACGGTCGAGCGTCGATACCGGTGGGCTGTACTCGGGGTCGTAGTCCTCTGGCTCGTGCCGGCGATCGTCCCACCGTATCTCTGATTGCACCGACGATCCTGTGACGGGCCTTGCGGGGACGATTGCCGTCGCGTGCCCCAGGATCCGGCATTCCCACCGGCTGCTACCGGCCGGTTGTGATAACGATACGAGCGCATACCTCCGTCTTTAGGCGGAGGCCAAGCGGACATAGCCTACACACCCCTGCCGACGCCACAGCCGGATTTCACACTCACCGTACAGCCTGCCCACGTTCACCTGTTCGTCAGCAGCCCGCCCAAGAACGAACCGGCACGACTCGCCAACTGGTTCAAGCGCATCTCCTCGCGCAAATACAACCACCGATACGCCGGTCACGACGGCGAGAAAATCGGATGGGCGCGAGGCTACTACGCAGGGACTGACGGACACGTTTCGAGGGAGACGGTCGAAGGGGACGAATCGACGCTTTCGACGGTCTCGCGTCGGCGAACGAGGCTGAGTCTCGTCTTCGGATAGGGCTGCCGGAACGCGGCGTGAAACAGTATCGTTCGACCGATGGCTCGACGCTCGTCGGCGCAGGAAGTCACCGTCGATACGAGGGCGTGGCTCCAGCGGGGACTTCGAGGTGGCCATAGCGTTGATTACCGTTGAGCGGCGGCAGACTGGATAAGGACCCAGCAGTCAGCGTTGAGAGTGACGTTGCAAGTGCTGCACCGCCGGTAACGAGGAACCGACGGCGCGTCTGACCGGCGGAGGACAGACGTTATTGCGGGGGCATACCGTAGTTCGACTCTCGGGCCCCGCAGTGGTATAAGCACAGTCTCGCCCCCCGGGCGAGCGTAGGTCGTCGATAGGTATTTATATACGGAGGCGCAGAGTCATAAAACCTCGCGCTTTAGCGCGGGGACACAGGGCCCGCCATCGTCTACTTTCACTGTGTGCCGAAGGTTCAGATCCCACCGCGTCGGTTGGGTGGGTGTGCGTGGAAAACTGGCAGTTGACTCGGTGTTTGCCGCAGCAAAACGTAAGCCGACCACGCCGACTGTCGTTCCCCACTCAGGTAACTCGAAGCCCCTTGCGGGTACGAGTAACGGCTTCCT
>Ga0102936_1000557_pt1 | contig 14875 bp, 10 predicted proteins | sample SalPon2_A_H2O_MG_FD_78502 | JGI IMG/M metagenome (GOLD analysis project Ga0102936, IMG submission 78502) | Salt pond water microbial communities from South San Francisco under conditions of wetland restoration - Salt Pond MetaG R2_A_H2O_MG | ecosystem: Environmental > Aquatic > Non-marine Saline...
GCGTTCGCGATCTTCGGGGTGATCGTCTACGAGCTCCGGACGGTGCTCGACTTCGTGGGCGTCGAGCTACCACTGCTCCCGTACATGGGAGCGGTGTTCGTGCTCGCCGGCGTGCTGCTGTGGATCATCACCCTGAAAGGCGGGTGGCGCACCGAACCCGAGAAGAGCGATCCCGCGTAGCGGCCGGTGAGCGGGCGCCGGCGGGCCGCGATGGCTGTTGACCCGTTGGCGGCGGTTCTGCGTGTCGCAGGCGTGCGAACGAGTAACACTCGCGTTCGGCGCGGACGAAGGGCGGTCCCGTCGTGACGCGGGGGACAGACCGTCCGAGCGCGGAGCGACGCTTCGCGACGAGTTCGGAGCGATTCGGCTCGCCGACCGTCGGCGAGCGACGACGGGAGTCGGTCGCGATAGACCGCCGCGCAGGGGCGATACTCTCAAACAGTACGGGTTCGTTGATATGTGTAGACGATGGACACTCAGGACGGCCTCGCGATCGATTCGGAGGCCGAAACGTTTCTCGCGCGAATTGCGATGGGTGCTCCCGTGGCGGTCCTGGTCGTCGAGGCGGCGTCGGGGACGGTCGTCGCCGTCAACGACGCGGCCACGGAACTGTTCGACCGCAGTCGCACCTCGCTCGTCGGGATCGACCAGGCGGAGCTTCACCCCCCGGCGGAGGCGGAGCGATACCGCGAGAAGCTCGACGCGATCCGCGAGGGGGACGAGACCGCGGCGTTCGCGGGCGGCGAGGACGCGATCCGGGTCCGGCGGCGGGACGGGACGGCGGTCCCGGTCGACGCGAACTCGACCGCCGTCGGCCACCAGGGGACGACGTACGCCGTCATCGCGTTTCAGGACGCCACCGATCGGCTCGATCGGGGCAAGCGGCTCAAGCGGCAGGCGGCGGCGATGGACATCTCGCCGGCCGGAGTCGCGCTGCTCAACGCCGACGGCGTCTACACGTACCTCAACGACGCGCACGTCTCGATGTTCGGGTACGACTCGGCCAGCGAGCTCCGCGGCGGCACGTGGCGCCAGCTGTACGACGACGAGGTGGCGGCGCGGATCGAGGCCGAGGTGCTCCCCGTCGTGGAGGAGACCGGCGCGTGGGACGGCGAGCTCGTCGGTCGGCGCGCGGACGGGTCGCCGATCGTCCAGCGCGTCTCGCTCGGGACGCTCCCGGACGGCGGGCTGGCGTGCGTCAACCTCGACCTGACGGCGCGCGAGCGGACCCGCGAGCGGCTGGCGGAGACGCGCGAACTCGTCGGGCGCGTGATGACGACGGATGACCGCGAGTCGGCGATCGGTCACATCGTCGACGCGATCACCGACATCGTCGACCGCCCGCTCGCCGGGTACTGGACGGTCGACGAGTCGGCCGAGACGCTCGCGCCGGTCGAGGTGTCTGCGGAGGGTCACGAGGCGGTCGACGGGCTTCCCAGGTTCCGCCCCGAGGAGTCGCTCGCGTGGGACGCGTTCGAGGCCGGCGAACCGGCGTACTACCCCGATCTCGCGGCCGAGTCGGGGACGTACAGCGACGACACCACGATGGGGTCGGAGTTCATCGTCCCGGTCGGTGACGACGGAGTACTGCTCGTGGGGTCGCTGCGGGCGGACGACGTACCGGAAGAGGACCGCGAGATCATCCGCATCATCGCGCGGCACCTACAGACCGCGCTTCGGCTGGCGGACAGGCGCCGACGGCTCCGGGACGCGCGCGAACGCGTCGAGGCCGAGCGCGAGCAGTTGAAACGGGTGATCGACACGGTGCCGCAGCTCATCTTCGCGAAGAACGCCGACGGGGAGTTCATCCTCGCGAACGAGGCCGTCGCGGAGGCGTACGGGACGAGCGTCTCGGACCTGATCGGGTCGAGCGACGCCGACTACACCCCCGAGGCGGAGGAGGTCGACGCGTTCGCCGAAGACGACCGGCGCGTCCTCGAGCGCGGCGAGCCGCTCCACCGCACGGAGGAGACGCTCACCGACGCCGACGGGAGAGAGCGCGTCCTCGAGACGTGGAAGATCCCGTTCACCCCGACCGACAGCGACGAACCGGCGGTGCTCGGCGTCGCCAACGACATCACGGAGCTGACCGACGTCCGCGACGAGTTACAGCGGCAGCGACAGCTGACGAACCTCTACACGGTGAGCAACCGCGTCTTCCAGTCGGCGACGCCGTCGGAGGCGTTCGAGGCGTGCGTGGACGCGGTCGCGGACGTGGTCGCGAACGACTCGGTGGCCATCTACGACCGCGACGACGCGGACGGCGCGCTCGTCCGCAGGGCCGTCGCCGGCGGCGCGGCGGGGGGACGGTTCCCCGACCGCGTCGAGCCGGGGGTGGGCGACGCGTGGCAGGCGTTCCGACGGTCGCGGCCCCACTGGCTGGACGGAGCGACGCTGCGCGGTGAGCGCGCCGGCGACGCCGGGGAACGACGCGGTCCGGTCGACCCGGAAGCGCCGGACGAGACGCTGCTGGCGGTCCCGCTCGACGACAACGGCTTGCTGGCGGTCGCCGTGGAGGAGCGCGACGACGAGCTCGCCTCGTTCATCCAAGCGGTCGCCAGACAGGTGGTGGCCGCGCTCACGCAGTTGGAACAGCGGCGGTCGATCCGCGAGCTGTCCGACGACGTCGCGGAGACGCGGCGCCGAGCCGAGAGGCGGCGGGAGCTGCAGGCCGCGGTCGTCGAGGCCGTCGAGGCGATCACCGCGGCGCGGACCCGTGAGACGGTGGCTTCGGCCGTCGTCTCGTTCGGCGAACGGATCGCGGAGTACGCGTTCGCGGGCCGGTACGACCCCGTCGAGGACCGCGTGAAACCGATCGAGGTCTCCGCTCCCGGTGGACCGGCGAAGCTGTACGACCGCGCCGAGCGCTTCCCCGCCGCGGTCGCCGGCGCCGAGAACGTCGTCAGACACGTTACCGACGGACGCGACCGCGACCACGACGAGTGGCTGAGCCAGCTGCTGTACTTCGGCTACCGGTCGTCGATCGCGGTCCCGCTGAGCCACCGCGGCACCGTCCACGGCGTCGCGGAGTTCGCCAGCACGCGGGTCGGCCGGTTCGAGGGCTCGGAGCGACGAGCGATCGAAGCCGTGAGCGGGGCCGCCGGCCTGCAGTTGGCCGAGCTCTCCGAGACGGGCACGGGCGGCGCGACCGTGGTGTTCGACGTCGAGTGTCGCGACCCGGCCCCGCTGTTTCCGGGCCTCCCGCGCGGCGGGTCGATCGTCGTCGACCACGTCGCCGTAGCCGGCGCGGAGACGCTGCTTCTCGACGGTCGCGCCGAGGGATACGCGGAGGCGACGGTCCGCGACTACGTGACGGGCACGCCGGGAATGGAGCTCGACGCGATGCGGCGGACCGGCGACGAGACGCACGACGTCGCGGTCCGCGTCGGCGGCGGCGACCGCGTCGGCGCCGTGACGGGCGTCCTCGCCGAAACCGACGCCCGGCTGACCGGCGTTCGGGGGCGGGCGGGCGCCGACGTCCTCGAGTTCCGGACGACCGATCCGACCCGGGTCGCCGCCGTCCGCGAGCGACTCGCCGGTGCGGTCGGCTCCTGTTCGCTGGTCTCGAAGCGACACGTCGCCGACGAGGCGAAGGCGCGGTCCGACCGCGTCGGCGCCGACCTGACCGATCGACAGCGAGCGGTTCTCGAGACCGCGGTCAGCGAGGGGTATTACGACGACCCCCGCGGCGTGAGCGGGACGGAGTTGGCCGAGCGGTTCGACGTCTCCTCGTCGACGCTGCACCAGCACCTCCGCGCGGCCGAGTCGAAGGTGCTCCGCGAGTTCCTCGCTCGTTGAGGTCCCGCGGTCGCGCTCGGTGAGCCGGGCCGTCTCTGCGGCGGTCCCTTCGCGGCGGCACGGAAATATCAGGTATGCTCGTCTGCTGCCAGATATATGTGGAGTCGTTTATAGGACAATCACTCGCGTGTGTGAAGTCAATGTACTCAGTCGAATGGGAATCTTCGATACGCGCGCTCTCCGTCGGATCCCTCCGCGCACACTCCGACCCGGGGGTGAACGCTCGGTGGCGGTCGCTCGCGACGGGATCGCTCCTATGAGCGCCGGCCTCGACTCCATGGTCGGACTGACGTACCGGTACCTGCAGCAGTTCCTTCGGACGGGGGCCAACGGAGCGGTGGACGAATGGAGCGCTCCGTCGGTCCGAGCCGGCGCGGACGCCGAGCCGACGATCCTCGACCGGCTGTTCGACGCCGAACGGTACCCGGGCGAGGCGTTCGACGCGACGGTCGAACCGGACCCGCGTCGGATCGTCCGGGCCTTCACGAGCGACGTCGGAATCGAGGAGACCGACGTCGTCGGGGTCTCGGCGCCGAGTTCTCAGCTGTTCGACGAGCTCTTTTACGCGCTGTTCGACTCGCTCGGCCGCTCTGGCGCCGTGCTCACGACGAAGTACCCCGCGTCCGACGTCCGGCGGCGGCTCTCCGAGACCGACCCGGTGGTGCTCGACTGCACCCCGGGCGCCGAGACGGACGGCGGGGTCGACGCGTCGTCGGGCGTGGCGGAACCGCTCCGCTGCGGCGACCTGACGTCGATAGGAGTCGCCGCACAGCGCGCGACGAACCGAGTCGCGACCGCGGACGAGGCGGGCACGTTCGCGATCAGCACCGTCACGCAGCTGCGCTCACACCACGACGCGGGCTCGCTCGACCGGTTCCTCCACGAGCTCGTGGGGCAGTGGCGCAACCTGGGCCTCGGCGGGCTCGTCCACGTGCCGCCCGCGGACCCGGACGGCGACGGGCAGTGCTTCGGCTCGGCGCACTTCGACTACGTCGTCGATATCGCCAGCGAGCGGCAGGCGGTCGTCGCTCGCGTCCGCGGCAAGCGCGACGTAGAGCCGACGTGGCGAGCCGTCGGCACGCCGACGGCGATTAGCGAGAGCACGTCCAACAGGCGGCGGGCCGCGGACGGCAACCGGTGAGGGCGTAGCCGGACCGAACGCGGACGCCACCGACCGCGAGGGAGTTCGCGCGTCAGAGCGGAACGGTCGGCTCGCGTTCGTCGTCGCGCGCCGACGGTATCGGGAGCCGGATCTCGACTCGCGTCCCGGCGTCGGTCGCGTCGACCTCGATCTCCCCGCCCAGATGCGTCGTGACCATTCGGACCAGCCACACGCCGAGCCCGCGGCCGTGGTGCAGTGCCGTCTCTTCGCCCGTGACGAGCACGTCCGCCTCCATCTCCGGGATCCCGGGGCCGTCGTCGCAGACTTCGAGTCGGACCCACCCGTCGCTCCGCCGGGAGACCCGCACGCCGACGCGGGGGTCCTCGCGACCACCTGCGGCGACGGCGTTGTCGATCAGTTCCTCGAGGACGCCGCCGAGGGCGACCGGGACCTCGGCACCGGCATCGGTCGCGAGCAGGCCGCAGACCGTCGCCTCATCGCGCGTCCGTCGACGCGACGTCACGACGTCGTCGACGAGGGCGGCGACGACGACCCGATCGTGGTCCCGAGGCGGCACGTCGAGTACGCGCTCGATCCGCCGAATATCCTCGGTCATCTTCTCCCAGCTATCGAAGATACCGTCGATCCGTGTGAGGTGCTCCGCTCGACGGGCCGGGTCGGGCTCCCCGGCGAGGACCTCGGACCAGCCGCGCAGTTTGTTCACGTCGTTACGGACGTTGTGGCGAAGCACGCGCTGGAGGACCTGCAGGTGTTGACGCCGCCGTTCCCGCACGGTGATGTCGTTGCCCTCCATGACGAGCAGCGTGATGTCGCCGTCGGCGTCCGTGACCGGCTTGACCGAGAGCTCGACCGTCGCGACTCCCCGTGCGCTTCGCACCCGCGCCTCGCTTCGGACCGTTTCGCCGGCGGCCGCGCGGTTCACCGCCTCGCGAACCTGTTCGGCCGCGCCGCCGTCGCCGGCGACGAGCGGCGTCTCGTCGACCGGCCTGCCGGTCAACGACGACCGATCGGCGCCGGTGAACGCGGTCGTCGTGTCGTTGGTCGTGACGACGGTGCCGTCCGGGCGCAACAGGAGCGTGAACTGGAAGGAGTCGTTGAACACCGCCTCCAAGCGCTGGAGGTACTTCTCGCGCTCCGAGACGTCGCGGAACACGCCGTAAGTCACCGTCTTGTCGGGGAGTTCGACGGTGCTGAGGTTCGTCTCCACGGGCACCGTGTCGCCGTCAACGGTCGCGAGCTTCGTCTGCGTGCCGTCGTCCAGCGTCGACACCACCCCGTCGGTTCCCTCGTCGAACAGCGCCTGATACGCCTCCCGGTCGGATTCCGGGAACAACTCGGTGTAGTGACGACCGAGGATGTCCGCTCGGGGTTCGGACCGAAGGGCCTCCGCGGCCGCGTTCGTCTCGAGGACCGCTCCGGTGGCCCCGTCGGTGACGAAGACCGGGTCGGGGGCGGACCGCAACAGCGTTCGGTACCGTTCGCGCGTCGCCGACAGCGTCTGCTCCTGTGCGCGCCGCTCGGAGATGTCGACGAACAGCACGTCCGTACCGATGGGGTCGGCGTCGGGCTCGTCGTCGGGGTACCGAGGGACCGCGCGGAGGAGGCACGGGATCCGGTCCCCGTCGGCGGTAACTAGTTCGCGTTCCGCGACCGTGAGTTCGCCGCTGAGCGCGCGCTCGTAGCCGTCGGACTCCAAGGCGGAGACCGAGCCCTCGCCGTAGAACGCGGCGAGTCGTTCGCCGGTCACCGCCTTCCTATCGTAGCCGAGTCGCTCGGAGAAAGAGGGGTCGCACTCCTCGATCACCGCTCCGTCGTCGGCGTCGCGGGTCTGCACGAACATGAGCGGACCGTGTTCGAACAGCCGGTACACCCATCGATCCGTTCTCGGCGTTCCGTGACGTCCTGTTGGATCGCGACGAAGTGCGTCACCGTGCCGCGGTCGTCGCGGACCGGCGTCACCGAGAGCCGCGCCCAGTAGGGCTCGTCGTCCGCGTCGTACAGTTTCAGCTCCACCGTCTCGGCGTCCCCCGCGCCGACCGCTTCGCAGAGCCGGTCGCGTTTCCGCCTCTTCGTCCCGTCGCCCAACAGGAATCGCGGGGTCTCACCGAGCACGTCGCTCCGGTCGTACCCGGTCAGCGCTTCGAACCCGTCGTTGACGTAGACGAGCGGGTACCCGTCTCGCGTCGCGGCGGCGATCTGGACGGCGACGTCGGCTTCGTCTATCGCACGGTCTTTCAGCTTGAGCTCCCGGTCGCGCGCCTCCCACGCGGTCCGGTCGCGGACGGTACAGACGAGCCGGTCCTCGTTGACCGTCGTCAGCGACAGCTCGGCGGGGAAGGTCGAACCGTCCGGCCGGCTTCCCGTCACGCGTCCGCGCCAGTGGCCGGTCGACTCCAGCGCCGGGAACGCCTCCGCCTCGATTCGCTCGATCTCGTCGGTCGCGTACAGCTCTCGCCAGCTCTTCCCGAGTAACTGCTCTTTGCGCTCGAACCCGTACATGTCGACGTGGGTCTGATCGACGTACACGTAGGTCTCGTCGTCGAGGATCGCGACGCCGTCCGCGGCCGCCTCGACTGCCCGCCGGAAGGAGTCGAGCCCGATGTCGCGCGTTGCCGCGGAGGGCGCTTCGGCCGAGGCGTCCCCGCGCATTCGACGGAGGGCGGCATCGAGACACGCGGCGGCCCGATCGATCGTCCGTCGCTCGCGCCGGTCGAATCCGTCGGGGTCGAACGTGCCGACGTGAAGGACCCGAGCCGAGCCGACGGCCGCGAAGCACTCGCTTCGAAGCAACTCGGGCCCCCCGGTCGGCGGGGCCGGGCCGGCGATGCCGTCGCCGCGGAGGGTTCCGGTTTCGTCGCGAAGTCGGCGGCGAACCGAAGTGGGCGGCGGAAGCAAAGCGTCAGGTCCGCGCCGCCCCTCGACGACCGTCTCCGACCCCCGCAGCCGCCACACGGCCGTGACCGGTCGGGCTAACGCCTCGTCGAGCGCCGCCGTCGTCCGGTCGACGGCTCGGGGTGCGGTGCGGATCGCGTTGAGGTCGAGCGCGAGCGCGAACAACGGGTCGTCGCTGTCATCGCTCCGTGGTGACGAGCGGTTCATCGCGCGATCCGAACGCGGTCACGCGGTGTCGCGCGTTCCGACCAACCGGTCGCGTCGGCACGTCCGCGCCGCCTCACTCGCCCGGGTCGGATCGCGGCGCGTCTGCCGGCGAGACGTCACCGAGCGTCGTCTGGACCGTCCAGAGGCGCTCGACAGCCCCCCAGAGCGGGTCGACGACTCCGTCTTCCGACGCGTCGCTTGCGACGGTCCAGATGTGCTCCTCCGCCTCGGCGATCGCCGCTGCCGCGACGTCGAGAGCGTTCTCGGCGGACCCGTGCGGGGGCCGTCCGGCGTGGTGGCTCGTCGGAAGGCCGTCGGTTACTGACCACGCGTCGGAGCCCGTGCGGTCGCTGACCACGATCCATCCGTCGTGCGTCATCCGCACGAGGGTGTCCGCGTATCGGAACGAGATCGATCCCTCGCTGAGACTGGCCGTCGACGCCCCCGGTCCGCCGAACAGCCGGAGGATCGCGTCGCCGTCGACGTACTCGTCGAGCGGGGGCAGGTCGTTCGGATCGGTGCCGCTGTGCTTGGCGACCGCGCGAACCACCACGTCGATGGCCGACTCGGTGTCGGCCGGGTCGAACTGCGCTATCGAGGTGTCCGGAATCATAGCGGACCATGTCGCCGAGTACACATATGACGCGTCCCGTACCTTTCAGGTAGTCCGAGCAGATACCGCACATGTCCGAGGGCGGCGAGCGGCGTCGGTACCGCCCGAACGGCGGCCGAGTCCCCGGTCCGTCGCCGTGGAGGGCGAAAGACCGCACCGATCGTCGAAGTGCCGGGTGCGCGTCGGAGACAGTGAGACGCCAGCGCCTTCTCGACGCGTCCTCACGGCGAACGTTCGAGGGGTTCGGCGAGGTCCGCGAGCGCGTGCTCGACGTTGCGTACGTTCGCCTTCCAGAACGAGTCGAAGACGGTGCCGACGTACGGGATCGAGCCGCCGACCACGTCGATGCAGATGTTGGCGATCATCCGTAACAGCGTCGCGTACGAGACGCCCAAGTTGGCGGACTCGGCGACGATGTAGAGCGAGACGGCACCGCTGACCAGGTCGCCGGCGACCGGGACGACGCCGAGGATCGGGTCGAGGCCGACGCTGGCGTTCGTCCCCGGGATCCGGACGCTCTCGTCGAGCGCGTGCGCGACGGCTTCCATCCGGTGAAGCGCCGCCTCGTCGACGCCGGGCGGTATCTCTCCGTCGTACTCCGCGCCGAAGCGCGACTCGAAGTGAGACGTCATACTCCTCACACGGGCCGGGCAGGGAAAGCTACCGCGGTGGACCGAGTGGCCTGCGATTCGGCGGGTACGGGACCGTCGGGACGGACGACACGGATTTACCGTCTGGGCGTCTATCGGCCGCAATGACACAACGGTCCCTCCTGGTTCGCGCGCTGTGGTTCGTGTTCGTCGGGTGGTGGGTGACGCCGATCGTCGTCAACACCGCGTGGCTGCTCAACGTCACGGTCGTCCTCCTCCCCGTCGGTATCAAGCTGATCAACCTCGTGCCGACGGTGCTCACGCTCGCGGAGCCGCGGTCGCTCTCGGAGCCCGATTCGGCACGCGGACAGCCCTCGCTCGTCGTGCGGGCGGTCTACTTCGTCCTCGTCGGCTGGTGGCTGAGCCTGCTGTGGGCGAACGCGGCGGCGTTCCTCGCGGTCACGGTCGTGGGGCTCCCGATCGCGATCTGGATGCTCAATCGCCTGCCGTACGTCACGTCGCTGTACCGCTTCCACGGGTGATCGCGGCGGCGGTCGTCCGACTGCGGAGCCGCCTCACGAGTCGGGTACGCCCGCCGCGCGGTCGGCCGCGGGGAGTCGACCGGTCCGGTAGAGCTCCACGGACAGCGCGAGGACGACGAGGAGGCCCGCGGCGAAGCCGCGGAACACCGCGGTGAACGGGTAGCCGGCCTCGACGAGCGCGCCGACCACGCCGCTCCCCGACGCCTCGACGGCGATGGAGAGCCCGCTGAACGCCGCGAAGGTCCCGGCGCGGGTGTCGGCCGGAAGGGCCGAGAGGACGTAGGTGTCGAGCGCGGGGAACAGCCCGTGGATCGTGTACCCGAGGACGATCGAGACCGCACCGAGCGCGAGGCTCCCGCGGAGGAGCGTCACGCCGAAGACCCCGGCCGTGAACGCCCCGACTAACCCGAGGATGTAGGGGACCGTCGGGAGGCGGTCGACGAGGGTGCCGCTGGCCCAGAACGCCGGTATCCCGGCCGCGAACGCGACCGTCAGCAGGGCGTTCGCGGTCCCCGCGTCGAGTCCCCGAGCGAGCATCACGGAGACGTAGAAGTTGAACAGCCCCTGCCAGACGAACCCGGCGGCGCTGATGAAGAGCATCCCGGCGAGGACCACCCGCCAGTTGCCGAGCACGCCGCGGAAGTTGCGCGCCGGCGGGGCCTCGGGGGCCTGGTCGGCCCGCCGAAGCCCGACGGCGAACGCGAGGGTGGTGACGAGCGACGCGGCCGCGAGCAGCCAGAACACCGCGCGCCACGTCGCCACCGCGACGACCGCGACGACGACCGTCGGCGCGGCCACCGCCGCGAGCTGCGCCGCGGTGCCGTGGATGCCGATGCGTTTCCCGACGCGGTCGGGGTACAGCTCACTGATGAGCGGCACCGCGGCGACGAAGTAGGCGCCCGAGGCCACGCCGACGGCCAGCACGCCGATCCGGAGCGTTCGGAGGTCCGGCGCAGCGGCCGTGAGCGCGGCCGCCGCGGTGAGCAGGACGCCGGCGACGACGACGATCCGTCGCCTGGAGACCCGCGTGAGCACGTAGCTCAATGGCAGTCGGGGGAGCGCCGTCCCGAACCAGACGAGCGACACGACCGCGCCGACCGCCGCCGGGCCGACGTCGAACGCCGCCTGTAACGGCTCGACGAGCGGCGCGAAGACGACGCGCCCGAAGTTGACGACGAAGACCATGCCGAGGAGGCCCCCGTACAAGCGGCGAGTCATTGCCCGTCTATCGCCGCGACGAGGGGTAATCTGTTCCGTTTCACCCGTGCCGACCGGTCCGGCGTGCGGGAGCCTCGCGCGCGAGCGACGCCCGTCCGCGAGCAGTCCGCATCACGGGTTCGCCCCGGGGTCGAACGTCGGTCGCTCGACGCCGAGCAGTTCGTACGGGTCCGCGTCGTCCGGCATCGGCGACTCGTACCCGTCGGCGCCGCCCTGCCGTTCGAACTCGTCGACGACGTCGGCGAGCAGTTCGGGGTCCGTGAGCAGTCGCCCCAGCGTGCCGCCGATCGACTTGGCGGCGTACAGCATGCCGTCCACGCCGGTGGAGCCGCTGGCGGCGACCGCCTGCCACGAGTGCGCCGGCGTGCCGACCGGCCACGTCGCGGTGCGCATCCGACCGAGCGGCACGACCTGACTCACGTCGCCGGAGTCCGTCGAGTAGGCGCCGACCGTCCCCGCGTCCGGCGCCTCGATGGGGTCGGTGAAGTATGGTCGGTCGGCGGCGCGGTCCCGGGCCTCCGGCGGGAGTTCCGCGAGCGCGTCGGAGACGTCGCCGAGCGAGTCGCGCAGGTCCGACGCGAACGCCTCGTCCTCGACCGAAAACGAGCCGACGTCGGCCATCGTCTCGTGGATGGCGTCGGCGAGCGTCTCGTTCGGTCGCACGCCGTAGATCCCGCTCATCTGCGTGATGTCGACGTCGACGTCGGCCATCAGTCCGGCCCCCTCGGCGGCGCGACGGAACCGGTCGCTCACCGACTCGACGAGGTCGCGGCTCGGCGCGCGGACGAGGTACTCCGCGGTCGCGTCCGGCGGCACGACGTTGGCGGCGTCGCCGCCGTTGGTGATCACGTAGTGGAGCCGGACGGGGTCGGGGACGTGCTCGCGCATGTACTCGACGCCGGTGTTGAGCAGTTGGATCCCGTCGAGCGCGCTTCGACCGGCCTCGGGGGCGGCGGCGGCGTGCGAGGAGGTCCCCTCCATGGTCACCTCGAAGGCGTCGACCGCGAGACACGACGCCTTCGTGGGCGCGTTGAACCACCCCGGATGCCACGAGACGACCGCGTCGATGTCGTCGAACACGCCCGCGCGAGCCATGTACATCTTTCCGGCGCCGGCCTCCTCCGCGGGGGTTCCGACGTACACCGCGGTGCCGTCCGCGCCCTCGTCGATCAGGTCCGCGACCGCGAACGCGGCGCCGAGCGATCCGACGCCGAAGAGGTTGTGCCCGCAGCCGTGACCGTTGCCGCCCTCTTCGACGGGTTCGCGCGTCGCGCTCACGCGCTGGGAGAGCCCCGGGAGCGCGTCGTACTCGCCCATCGTCCCGACGGCCGGGTCGCCGTCGCCGTACCGGGCGACGAACGCGGTCTCGATGCCGGCGACGCCGACGTCGACGTCGAACCCGCGCTCCTCGAGCGCGGTGACGAGTCGACCGGCGGCGTACGTCTCTTCGAACGCGGTCTGCGGGTGCTCCCAGATGTCCAGTGCGAGGTCGGTGAGGTGGCCCCGGCGGCTCTCGACCGAGTCGACGACCGTCTCGATAACCATGCCTGCCTCTCACACACAGAGGTGAAAAGTCTGCCCCGCGCTTCCGTGCGTCGGCGACCGCCAGCGGCGGCGAGGCGTTCGGGCCGCGGGGCGCGTCCCGTCGGCGGAGCCGTTAATCCCCGTGGACGACTTAGCTGGGGGTATGAGACCACTCACCAAAGCGACACTCGCCGGCGGTGCGGCGTTGGCCGGCTGGATCGGCTGGGGCATCTATTCGAGCGGGCAAGCGAAGTCGGTCCCGTACGAACGGGTGCGAACGCTGAACGGCGGCGAGATCCGTCGCTACCCGCAGACGGTTCGCGTCGAAACCACCGCACCGAGCCAGCAGACCGCGTTTCGACGCCTCTTCGGATACATCTCCGGAGCCAACCGCGGTGACGAGTCGGTCGCGATGACCGCCCCCGTCGAGACCCGCGGCGGGGAGTCGGTCGCGATGACCGCCCCCGTTCGCTCGGAGGCGGGCGAGAGCGACTCCGAGGCGGTCCGGATGGCGTTCTATCTCCCCGCGGAGTACACTCCCGAAACGGCGCCGGAGCCGACGGGGGCGGACGTCACGCTCGTCACGGAACCGCCGAAGACGGTCGCCGTGAATCGGTTCTCTTGGTACGCGCCGGAGTGGCGAGTCGCACGGCGGACGCGGAAGCTGCTCTCGACGCTCGACCGCGAGGGCATCGAACCGGTCGGCGACCCGTACCTCCTCCGGTATAACGACCCGTGGACACCGCCGTTTATGCGGCGAAACGAGGTCGCGGTCGAAGTCGCCGAAGCGGACTGATCGGCCGGCCGACGACTGGAGGACGGATTCGCAGGGGACACCGAACGAACGGAGTCCCGTGGCGGGACGCCGGCCGCCGGCGTTCGCTCTCAGTTGACGTCGATGATTTCGACGTCGAACGTCAGCGTCTCGCCGGCGAGGCGCGGGTTGAAGTCCACTCGGACGACCGCTTCGTCGACGTGGACGACCTCGCCTTGCCGGCCGTTCTGCGCCTCGAGGTAGGAGCCCTCCGGGGGCGTCTGGCCGCCGAGCATCTCCCGGAGTTCCTCGGTTTCGAACTCCTGGATCTGGTCGTCGCTCGGCTCGCCGTACGCCTTCTCCGGCGGGATCGTCAGCGTTTCCGTCTCTCCGGCTTCGAGACCGATCAGTCCCTCCTCCATCCCCTCGATGACCTGCTCGTCACCGATTTCGACCGTCAGCGGCGCGTAGTCGCGGTCGGGCTGGGCCTCCGCGAGCCCCGCCTCCTCGGCGACGGACTGCCGGGAGGTGTCGAACACGGTGTCGTCGTTGAGTCGGCCGGTGTACTCGAGCGTCACAGAATCGCCGGTAGCTATCGTCATACGCATACGAAAAGTGCCACACGGAAAGTCTGTTGCATCGAGAGGCCAGTCGCCGCCGCGTCAGGTATTTGATCGTTCGGGTCGATGCTCCGACATCACCTCGGACACCGCTCCGGACGACTCGGACGCGCCGCCGCGACCGACAGACGCGGATCAGGCAGACGACGCCGCTGACGGGCTCGTCACGCGCCGGCGGCTCCTGCTCGGCGTCGCGGGCGGTGCCGGGCTCTTCGGCGGCGGCGGGCTGTACGTCGCCCGGTCGCTCGACGGCGACTTCGGCGGGTACGACGCGCCGGCGACACAGCCGACGGTGACGACCAGGGGACGACTCGACGCGGACGGCCCGACGGAACGAGAGGGGTCGTGGGACTTCGACGGGGCCGACGCCGTGGTCCTGTACGTCCACGGTCTCGGCGCGGACGCCGAATCAGCCCGTGACCAGGCGTACACCGCTCGACTGGGGCTCGCGGCGGCGACGGACGCCACCGCGGAGACCGACGCCCCGCCGGTGATCGGGTACTCGTGGGCGTCGAACGTCGACTGGGGGCCGGCGAAGCGAACCGCGGACGCCAACGCCGCCCCGCTCGCCGACTGGCTGACGGCGTGGGCGGACGACGACGGGCGGCCGGTCCACCTGCTCGCCCACTCGCTCGGCGCCCGCGTGACAGCGGCGACGCTCCGCGAACTCGCTGAACGCGGGCGGAGTGACGCGCTCGCTTCGGTCTCGCTGTTCGGCGGGGCGATTCCGGCCCACAGCGCGGGGGTTGACGGGCGATACGGGTCGGCTGTCGCGGCGGTCGACGCCCCCGTCTTCAACTTCCACAGCCGGAACGACCGCGTCCTCGGCTGGGTGTACCGCGCCTCGGACCGGACCCGGGCGATCGGTCACGGGGGGCTCCCGACGTCGGCGACCGCGCCGACCAATTACACGGACGTCGACGTCACTGACGCGGTCGCGGACCACTACTCGTACGTCGAGCCTGCGGAGGGGTGTCTCCCGCGGACGGTCGAC
>Ga0102936_1000559_pt1 | contig 14850 bp, 17 predicted proteins | sample SalPon2_A_H2O_MG_FD_78502 | JGI IMG/M metagenome (GOLD analysis project Ga0102936, IMG submission 78502) | Salt pond water microbial communities from South San Francisco under conditions of wetland restoration - Salt Pond MetaG R2_A_H2O_MG | ecosystem: Environmental > Aquatic > Non-marine Saline...
GAGGTCTCTTTCTCTTGCTTCCTTCAGGATTTGACGGGCTCTTGCCTGTACTTCTCCCGAAAGCTGGAGTTTTCCAGCAAATCTTGGTACGTAGTCCTGAGGTTTTGCCGGTAGGATTCTAAGTCCTAGTTCTCTTGCGACGTATCTGTATGCTCTTCCGATTTCACGTTTTTCGATTCCGGATGCATCTGAGATTTCGTCTAGTGTTCTTGGAGTTCCTTGTTTACGTGCTACAATGTAGATGATTGCGGAGATGATGGACTCCATTGAACGACCTCTTACAAGTCCTTGGTCGACGGATTTCTCGTATAGTCGAGCTGTCTCTTCGTGAACTGATTCTGGCAGGTTCAGGTTTGAGATCATGGAGTTTAGTTCGGAAAGTGCGAATCCGAGATTCCTATCTTTTGACTTTGTAAGTCTCTTATGCCACTTACGTAGTCTGTAGTACTGTGCTCTTTTGTTTCCTGATACTTTGTATAGTTCTCCGGAACCTTTTCCGATTTCTGTTGAGACTCCCATGTCGTGTTTTGTATATGTTAGTGGTTGTCCTGCGCGTGCTTTCTTTTCCTTTTCTTCTGCGTTGAATGCTCTGTATTCTGCAGACTGATCGATTCGGTCTTCATCGATTACTGTTCCACAGCTGATACAGATTAGTTCTCCTTTTGAGGAATCTTCCTCGAATTGTTGTCCCCCACATTCTGAACATGTTAGTACTGTGTCTCCTTCTTCTGCTTCTTCTTGGCGGAGCTCATATCCTTCCTCGCCTTCCATTTCTTCTGCGTCTGCTTCGGAAGTTTCTTCCTCTGATTCTTCTTCATCTTTCCAGTCATCAGGTACTTCATAGTTGTCATGCTGTCTTCTTGGAATGTTCTGTGGAGATTCTTCAGTCATTTTTATATACACCTATTAACAATGGTATCTACCGCAAATTTTAAATACGTTAGGGCTTTTTCTTTGAGTCTACAGTAACAACAACCTGCTTCAGAGGGTCTCCACAGCTAATATAATCCTTAGTCCGACATCCAAAATATACAGTGGTAAATGACAAACTAAGGTCGCAAAGAGAAACCATACTAGTAACACTTTTACTCGTCTTAGGAAGCCTATGGGTATTATTCCCATTTCTAGACGCACTAATAATAGCTGCAGTAGTATCCTACCTACTTAAAATAGGACACGATAACCTAAACGAATACATAGACAACGAACTAATATCCTCAACTATAATGATATCTTCAGTCCTCCTAACAGTATCAGTAATGGTCTATGTATTCATAAACAACTTCTTCGACATACTCTCCCAATTCAACGCATTTACGGGCTCACTAAGACAAGGACTACTAAATGTAGTAGAATTCCTCAACCTATCCGAACAATTCCAATCCAATCTTGAAGACTTCATAACAAGATTCTCAGACCGCTTCACCAGCGAAATGATCTCAATATTCACATCAATACCTTCACTACTCATAGATGTTTCAATATTCATCGTCACCACATTATTTTTATACAAGGATAGAGAAATCATCGAAAGCCAGCTCAAGGGACTAGTTGAAACCATTCCACAACCAGAGAAGAACATCGTCAGATCTTTGATTCATTCAATCGACGAAATATTTAGAGGAGTATTTCTAACACAAGTAATAGTAGCATTAATACTTGGAGCGGTTAACGCAATAGGATTTATCTTAATACAGAACTTTACCTCTGAAATACCATTCATCCCGCTATGGTCTTTACTCATTGCTTTAGCAGCACTCCTCCCATTGTTTGCAGGTTTCATGGTTTATGGGCCAATCAGTATATACTATTTCACGGTCAGTCAACCACTTAAGGCAACGCTAATACTTATATTTGGTGTAGTGGTGATCAATGTGATGTCTGAAATATTCCTACGTCCATGGGTTGGTTCAAAACAAATGGATGAACACCCGCTAGTTATATTCCTAGGGTTTATCACTGGGCCGCTAGTCTTGGGCGTAAAAGGTTTGATTATAGGTCCTTTGATGCTGATATTAACAAAGGAGTTTGCCCTAAACTTCTCTAGGATGTCTTACGAGTCAAGTTCTGATGACCGCACTGAGGACAAGGAGGACTAGAAACCTCTTTCCCACAGTTAACACAAATCTTCTTCCATTCTCTTTTCCCAGAAATCTTATCTTCCATATAGCCCGAAAAATCAATTTCTAGTCTTAATGCAAGATTCTGCATTGCTTTATCATCTGTTAATAGAGTTTTACCTAGAGTAAGGGTTAAAGCAACTAATTTTTCATCGGTTTCAGATGTTGGAGAGTTTATTTTCTCTGATTCTTCTTTTACTTTTTTGAGGCTGTCTTTACTCGGTCTCTGAACTCTGAGATCCATGTTTTTCATCCTTCTTTTTGCCTCTGAGCTTTTTACCTCGTCTTCAACCTCTGGTACTGTGAACATTTTTTCAATATCAACAGTATTTCTTCCATGCAAAATCACATTTGTATCAATTACGGCATCCATCTTCAGTTGAGTTCTTGAACCTTTCCTTATTAAAAAATAGGCAGCCTGAAGGTATGTGTGATTAACAATGGATCTACCTAACGCACCAATCGAAAGAATAATCAGAAAGGCAGGAGCCGAAAGAGTATCAAAAGAAGCAGTTGAAGAACTTAAAGACGCAGTGAAGGACCTTGGTGACGAGGTGGCTTCAGACGCAGTCAATATGGCTGACCACGCAGAAAGAAACACAGTCAAAAAAGAAGACGTAGAAATGGCCACACAGTAAAGGTGTAAATAATGCCGCAACAAGTAGAAGCAGGAAAACTTCGAAACGGTTCGTTCGTCATGATCGACGGAGAACCATGTGAAGTAAGAGATGTCTCAAAGTCTTCTCCAGGAAAGCACGGGAGTGCAAAAGCAAAGATCAAGGCTCGAGGACTGTTTGATGAGAAGGATAGACACATCACCAAGCCAGCAGACACTATGATGATGAGTCCGGACCTTGACAAAAAAGAAGGACAGGTTGTATCTATCGACGGAAATATCGCTCAAGTGATGGATATGGACTCTTATGAAACAGAGGAAATGGATATACCTGACGAGTTCAATGCCAGTGAAGGAGATAAAGTAAATTACTGGGTTGTCGACGACAGAAAGCTTTTCAAAGGGGTCAAGGAAGAATAAACAACTTCCCCTAGTTCCTTCTTTATACTCCTCAATTTCTTAATTCTCTTTTCATGTAAAACAATCAAGATTAAATTAGTCCTCTGAAAATTTCTTTCTATGAATTGGAAAAGAATTAGAGATAAAGCCGTTTCCAGACTATATCCTGAGGCGGAAGAAGTAGAAGAGCTACATAATACTTACAATGAGATATCGGCTTATATAGAAAGTGAATTTGGTTATCAAACATTTTTTGCAGGTTCGGCAGGTCGAGGAACATCTGTAAAAGGCGACCGCGATATAGACGTATTTGTAAAATTCCCAGAAGATACCTCTCGAGAAAAACTGGAGAAAGAGGGCTTAGGAATAGGCAAAGAAACGTTCGACAATTTTGAGGGAAGCTATCACGTGGAATATGCAGAACATCCATATACTAAAGGAAAGATAAATGATTTTGAAGTTGAAATAGTGCCTTGTATAGACACAAGTCCGGGAGACATCAATACTGCTGTGGACAGAAGCCCTCACCACGCAAAATGGGTGGAAAAACATCTTGATGATAAACAAAAGCAAGATGTAGTCTTATTGAAGTCTTTTTTGAAGTCTGCCGGTCTATATGGTTCATCACTTAAAGTGAGAGGGTTCTCAGGATATCTTTGTGAACTATTGATTGAAGAATATGGGAGTTTGAAAGAACTGACAGAAAATTCCTGTGATTGGGGAGAACAAAAAATTATTGATCCAGAAAACCATCATGGTGACGAACTTCCAAAGGTATTGGAGCAAAAATTCTCAAATGATTCTTTAATCGTGATTGATCCTGTAGATCCTGAAAGAAATGTTGCAAGTGTCCTCAACTCCGAGAATTATGCGAAATTCATCCATAGATGCTGGAAATTTGAAGAAAATCCTGGACTCAACTTTTTCGAAAAGGAAGAAAAACAACTGGATAAATTTGCTCTTGAACAAGAGATTGAGAAAAGATCAGACTTCTTGATACTAGAATTTGAGGTAATTGATGAGCCTGATGATATTATATATCCACAGATGCGTAAGGTTATGCGAAGGCTTAGTTCTGAACTTATAAAAAACGATTTCAGAGTCTTTGAGAAAGGCTTCCATGTAGGCCAGAAGATTAGAATATTCTTTGAATTGGAATCTCAACTTCCCAAGATTGAGTACCAGAAAGGGCCTAAAGTATATCACGGAGCTAAGCATTTGGATGAATTCACATCAAAATATGAAAATACGTTCGTACAGGAGGAAAGGCTGGTGGCTAAAATTGATAGAGAATTTACAACAGCAAAGTCGCTCATTCAAGAGTTTTTCTCTCCGGATGTCAGTGGTCTCAAACAACAAGGGATTCCGGGTAATGTTGCCCAGAAAATAGTTGATTTCAGAATGACTGAACCGATGATTGAAGATGAGGAATGGTTAAAATTCTTGGCTGAAAAGCTCAAGTTATGAGCGAACACGATGTGAATATAGTTGTTGGTCTTTCAGGAGTAGGAAAAGGAACGGTACTAGAAGAAGCCATGAAACTTACAGAAGAGGAATATGAGGTAGTGAATTATGGCGATAGAATGTTTGAAACAGCCAAAGAGCAAGGACTTGCTGACCATAGAGATGAGATGAAGAACATCGATACCGAAACATACAAACAGATTCAGAAAGATGCTGCAGAAAGCATCGCGGAAGATGCTGAAAACAAGAGTATAATTGTGGAAACTCATGCAGCCATCAAGTCGCCTTTTGGATACATTCCAGGACTGCCAAAGTGGGTTGCAGAAAATCTTGAACCAGAAAAAATCATCATGCTCGATGCATCTTCAAAAGCAATATATGAGAGAAGCCAGGAAGCGGACAGAGATAGAGATACTGAAAAAGCTGGTGTGGAAGGAATCACAGAGTACAGGGAAACGGCAAAGCAAATGGCATCCGCAGTATCAGTGTTGACAGGAGCCTACTTCCAAATAATTCAAAACAAGGATGGCCAAGCTCAACAGGCAGCCGAGAAACTCATAGAAACACTACAGGGATGAGTATCAGAAAGACTCAGACGCTCTCAAAGATGAAGAGTAGCCAAGAAAGGAACAGGATTCAATCCACAAAATGAGTTTTATTTATTCATTAGATAATTTAGTTCCATTTATTTATTAATTTTTCTTTTTTGGTTTCGTTTTTCGGTTTTCTAGTAGATTTGAATCTTGTAATTTGTGTTTTAATTATGTAGAGGGTTATTAGGCTTAATTCAAGGTTTTTTTGTATATGTTTTTTTATTTGGAGATGTTTGGTTGATTTCTTAATGCTTCATCTCGACAAGAATATTTTGTTATGATTTCAAGGTAACAAGCTGGTTGCTGTGGTAATTTCAGGTGTTCAGGGGTGCGTAAGGTTAATAAGGTTTAAACTTTGCTTTTCTACTATGCCTAGCCTCTGGGACTTAGGTAAGAGCTCTAAAGAAAAGCTCAACGAAACATGGGAGGAGGACGGCATCCTACAGGAAAAGGTCGATCAACATCGACACAAGTTCGAAGAAGATTTCAGACAAAACATGCAGGAAGACGTTCCCACACATCCTTACAAGATCTACAGAGATATTGTTGAAAACAGGGAACTAGAAGACGAAGAAAAGATTGCACTAGAACACATGAAAGATGAATTTGCCGAGAAGTGGCAATCACTCAAGCAACAACAATCTTCAAACTGAAGCGATGCCAATCAACATTAGGGGGGACTAAACAGTTCCTCTTTATTATTTTATTGAAAAAAACTAATCGATTTGCTTTGACATATAAGGCCCATCTCTCTCATATCCAAACTTCCTGTAGTACTCCCGTGTTCCCACTGCAGAAATGACAGTGACCTTGTCTTTTCCAAGTTCTCTAGCCTTCTCCTCAGCTCTCTCCATTAACTTAGTACCATATCCTTGGTGTTGCACATCTCCATCTCCACCAATATCAGCTGCGCTTCCAAGAACCTTAAGTTGTCTGACAAGCAGAGTATCCTCATCTATTTCTGGTCTAAAGCTTTCTGAAGTAGTTCTAAGTCTTACAAAACCTAAAAGAATGTCTTCTTCAATATCTTCAAAGCTCAAGAAGTATTCATGTCCTCCAGAGGCTTCATAATCTCTTTCCACTAGTTCAATATCTTCTTTTTTAGGTTCAACTTCATGAGTACGTTTCATGTGTCCAACTTCTCTGCAACGAGTACATCTACATCTTTCTCCCTCTTTGTGGATTTCCTGCAGTGCCATCTGCCTCATGTTAGTCAGCTGCGGTCCTGCATCAACTTCCGTACTTGGAATATCACGCATAACTCGTTTAACACGCACATGCGGAGGTATCTCATTTTTCAGTATTTCTTTCAATCTTTCCTTAGCTTCATCATCATCTATAGGATCAAACTCCCCTTCTTCGTACTGTCTGTAAAGTTCTGTTCCCTGAATGACCTCGCATGGATAAATTTTGACCTCATCCGGCTGTAGATCTGCGTCGGAGAAAGTTTTTCTGAATTTTTCAATATCTTCTTCATAGCCTTCACCAGGCAATCCAAGCATCAGGTGGTATGCAACCTTGAATCCAGCATTCTTCAAACGTTTCGTCGCTTCAATCACTGGCTCCATGCCGTGACCTCTATTAGTAATTTCGTGGGTTTCATCGAAAACTGTCTGAACTCCCATTTCTACACGTGTCCCGCCCATTTTTAGAATACGGTCAATATGCTCTGTCTCAGCTATATCAGGCCTAGTTTCAAAAGTAACTCCAACATTTCTGACTTCAGCTGTCTCATTAATCTCCTGAGCTTCTTCTATAGTATCTGATCCTTCATACTCACTAGTATCTTCTATCTCATCTTTGTCCGGGTAAGAGTTGAAACCGTCAAAAGCACGCTTCATGAACTCCAGCTGATAATCCGGATCCTGGAACGGGAAAGTACCTCCCATTATAATTAATTTGGATTTGTCAATGCTGTGACCATTTTTCTCGTACTGTTCCAGTCTGTCATGTGTCTGGTCGAAAGGGTCGTACTGGTTTCTGATCGCTCTCCGGGTGGCTGGTTCTTTTCCTGTATAGCTCTGTGGGGCATCCTTTCCTTTTGGACAATAGATACATCCGCCTCCACATGGTGCAGGACGTGCCATGATCGCAATATTGGCAATACCTGAGATTGAACGAGTCGGCTTCTTCATCAAAACCTTCTTCGCCTTCTTTTCCTCATCATCTCTAAAACTAAGTATATCCGCGTTCTTAGGCATACCAGAGAAATCTGAGTCACGACAAAGCTCTTTCTTACGGCTCTCAACCTCATCCTTAGAAGTAATTTCTCCCGACTCAATTTCTTCAATTATAGTTCTAGAAATATTTTTTAACTCAGACATAACCCACTAATCGTGGCCGAAAGTTAAAAAGAGAAACTACCGAAAAACTCGGTATGAAATACAAAGTACTGATACTATCTGCAATTTTCCTTACAGCATCAGCAACCAGTTTTAGCTTCAATTCTAACAAAGGTCAAGGAGCAATAATAGAACTCTCGGGTACAATTCAGTCAACTTCTTCAGGCTCCCTGTACTCTTCAGGAGGAATCACTCCGCAAAATGTTAGAGACCTGGATGAAAGAGTGGAGGAAGAGGGCTACGAAGCAGTCATATACGAGATCAACTCGGGTGGCGGGCCTGTAGTTGCTTCAAAAGAGATAAAGAGGGAAATCGAATCTGTAGAAGCAACAACCATATGTAGATTCAGAGACGTCGCAGCATCGGGAGCCTACCTATTCTCACTCGGATGCGACAAAATCGTGGCTGACTCCGCCACTATAACAGGAAGCATAGGTGTCACAAGCTCATACCTAGAATTTTCAGAGGCAATGGAAGAATACGGGATAAACTACGTGAACATTTCCTCAGGTAAGTACAAGGAAATCGGCTCTCAATTCACGGAAGCTGACCCTGAGAAAAAAGAGATACTCCAGGAGAAGTCTGACAAGATACACACTCAGTTCCTAGAACTTGTCAGAGAGAACAGGAACATCACTGACTCGGAACATAGAAACATCAGCACTGGAGTGGTTTACCTGGGATCAGAAGCCGAAGAGATAGGATTAGTTGATGAGTTAGGTGGTAGAGAAGCAGCAAAGAATCAAGCTGAAAATGTTTCAGGCAAGGAATTAAGTTTCAAAGAGCTTTCAAGACAGCAATCTTTGGATCTAGGTACCTTTCTGACATCATTCGACCCATCCAATTTCTTTGACTTGAAACAGACTCCATTGACAGCCACCCTTAACTAAAGTTTTCCCCCCCCGTTTCCTCTTACTTTTTGGGAGAAAAATATTTCTACAGCACAGAAATTGTATTTCAGGTAAAATTAAGAAGTAATGAAAAAACGTTTATTCTGGTGATGGCTGATTCATTCCTTCAGGTTGATCTGGCTTGCCTGACTTGTTCCAGAGTGTCTTGAAGACTGGTGCCATCGTGTTTGCTGCAAGATGATCGCTTTCAGTCCAGAAAGCTGAGTCCTGAGTTGAGTGAACATCATCATGTGTCATGGACATCGTGATGGCGTCGTCGTCAACTATTGAGAAGTGTCCTTCAGGTGTTTCCATTTCCTCGTCTTCTTCTAGATGTCTTATCTCTGCAACATCTTCAAGCTTCTGGTAATGGTCGAAGTTCTCTTTTGATACTGGTGCTAGGACTTGCACGCTTACTCCTGCCTCCTTTGCTTCTTGCAGGGTTCCATAATGATTTTCTTGTAGGTCTTTCAGTCCTTCTTCAGAAGTTAGTATTCTTATACTGTCTCCAGCTTCTTGGTACATCGTTCCTTGGTGTTGCTGGATCTGTCTCGAGCCTTTGAGGCTTCCCGACATGTCTGCAGGATCCACAAGTTCAAGACCTTGATCGTAGAGGCTTTCGAGTTCGTCGACAGCTTCAGATTCTTTGAAGTCTTCGAGTCTGTCAACTTTTTCTTGTAGTTCTTGTCTGTGTTGTTTCTTTATGTTTTCGATTGCTTGTTGTGGAGGGATTGAAACGTACTCCATTGGCTGGGATGATTTGATGACAGCGAATCCCTTTTCTGCTAGAGACTCTAGGACGTCGTATGCTCTTGAACGTGGAACGTTTGTCATTTCGGATAGTTCTCCGGCTGTTGAAACTCCTCTTCCTAGTAGTGCGGAGTAGATTTTTCGTTCGTACATGTTCAGCCCGATGTCCTCGAGCTTGTCCAGAGTCTCTTGACTTGCTACCATTTTTTCACCTTTACACAATGATTTATTCCTTTTAGTAAATTATAAACCTTTCTCACTCTTCAATCCTAACCGTCCTTCAAAAAGGATTGAACCATTTATCATTGTTTAGTAAACAATTACCTTGAATTCTTATAAAACCTTTCTAATAAACCGACTTATCTTATCTCTCAAACCCTTAACCTTCTTCCTGAAAATCCTCTTCTCCTCGTGAATACCCTCCCATTCAGGACCATCAAAGAAAGTACTTACCTGATTACCATACTCCTCATAATAACAAATCTCATTCATCCCAAACTTCTCATCCAAAGCCACAGGATTATCAGAATAACCAAGAGCCACAACATCAGTAGGAACCACGTTATCAGGACAAGTCAACATGTCTCCAAGAGCCTGTCCTTCAAAACCAGAAAACCTGACACTAGAAACCTCGTTCTCCTGCGCCACCAACCTCATGTTTTGAACTGCAGCCGAAGACTCAGCCTCACAAGCCTCCACAGCCTTCTCTCTGCCAAAACGCCTAGCCATACGACCTCTATCCGTCAACACTACTATCACTGCAGGTGCTTCAGAAGCTCTCTCATCCCCCACAACATGTTCAACTTGTTCAAGGGTTTCTTGAGTCTCCACAACAATAAATTTTAGACTTTGCACTCCGCCAGGAGAAGGGGCATATCTACCTGCCTCCAATATTCTTCCAATTACCTTCCTAGAAATAGTTTCATCCCTGCAACGATTGAAAGAGGTGATCTTCTTACATTCCTCAAGTACAGACATCAACCAGTAATTGACTTCCTACAGGTTTAAACATTCAGGTACAAAAATTTAGACGTGAAATTCTCACAGGTTGCTGAAACCTTCGAAAAACTAGATCAGACACAGAAAACTTTGGAGAAAACAGATATACTAGCGGAACTCTTCAAAGAAGCTGAAGAGGAACTTCCGGAAATAGTTCTACTATGTACTGGACAGCCTTTTCCATCATGGAAAAACATGGATCTCGGTGTTTCCTCAAAAACACTGGTCAAAATAATCTCTAAGGCGACAGGAAGAGCAGAAGATGAGGTAACAGAAGTCTGGAAAAACCAAGGAGACTTGGGGCTTGCAGCAGAGGAAATGGTGGAGAAAAAGACACAACAAAGACTCATGACTCAAAACCTGACAGTGGAAAAAGTAGTTGAAAGACTTCAAAAAGTAGCTGAGATGGAGGCACAGGGTCTCTCAGGTAGTGTAAACCAGGATAAAAAACAGAAAGAACTTGCAGAACTTATTTCCTCAGCAAGCTCACTGGAGGCAAGATACTTGGCACGGATCATGATAAACAACTTAAGGTTGGGGATTGGAGAAGGAACAATTAGAGACGGCTTGGCAGAAGCCTTTTTCGAGGGTGATCATGTTGAAGACATTCAACAAGCCTATGATTTTACAAATGATTTTGCTGAAGTCGCAAAAGCCTCACAAACAGGTATAGAAAAAGTAAGGTCTCTAGAGCTTGAACTTGACAGACCTATTAAATCAATGCTTGCAAAGAAAGTTGAAACGATAGAAGAAGGGTTTGAGGAAGTTGGAAAACCTGCAGCTATAGACTATAAGTACGATGGCATGAGAGCACAAATCCACGTCAAAGAAGGAAAAGTTAAAGTCTACACGAGGAGGCTAGAAGACGTCACTAAGCAATTCCCTGACGTGGTCGAATCTGTAGAGAAAAATATAGAATCTGATAACTGTATAATAGATACAGAGTTGGTGGGATATGATCCTGAAGATGGGGGAATGATTCCTTTCCAGAAACTATCCAAAAGAATCAAACGTAAATATGAGATACAGAAATTGAAGGCCGAGATACCGGTCACGGTCAGACCTTTTGACCTGATTTATCTTGAAGAACCTATTCTGCAGAAAAAATACTCGAAAAGATGGAGCAGGCTCAAAGACATAGTGAATAAAGAGGAAAAGAAGATGAAACTGGTCGATCACCAGGAAACGAGTGATCCTGAAAAGGTTCAGGAAATGCAGCAGCAAAGCCTTTCAGAGGGTCATGAAGGTATAATGATGAAGTCAATGGATGCAGAATACAAGCCAGGCAACAGGGTTGGCTACATGGTCAAACTCAAACCAGTAATGGAGACATTAGACCTTGCAATAGTAGGTGCAAAATGGAGTGAAGGTCGAAGAAGTGACTGGCTTGGAAGATTATATCTTGGCTGCTATGATGAAGAAAAAGATGAATATCTGGAAGTAGGAAAGATGGCTACAGGACTAACTGATGAGCAATTTCAAGAAATCACTGAGAAACTTAAGCCGTTGATAACTAATGAAGAAGGTAGAAAAGTCGAAGTTCGGCCAGAAGTAATAGTAGAAGCTGAATACGAGGAAATACAGAAATCGCCAAACTATTCCTCAGGTTATGCGCTCAGATTCCCTCGTATGAAGCAGTTCAGAGATGACAAAGAAGAAGCCGACAGTATAGAAAAAATACGCAATTTATACGAGAATCAAGAATGAAATTCATACACAGGAAAAAGAATAAGAAAAAATTGAGAGAACAAATTTTTATTCTCTCTGTCTTTCAAGCCAATTAAGAAGAGTCTTACGGCCTTTATCTCTTCTTTCTGCGGCTATCAAGGCATCGTAGTTTGGATTCTCCATCTCTGAAATGGACTGTTTCGCTTCATCAACAGTGGCTTCGAGAACTTCTGAATAATCCTTACTAATCGTATTCTGAGAACTATCTGAATCGCTTGATCCTGTGTTTATCCCTTTGTTTTGTTCCTTGTTTCTTGTTTGTTGATCTCTCATTGACTGTGCGTTCTGAAGCTGTTCTTGTAGACCGTTTGTGTCTTTTTGTTTCTTGTTTTCTTCCCTCTTCATTTTCCATTCATCGCTTTCAAGCCATACGATGAAGGCGCCGATCAGTACTAGGAAAGGTCCGATACCTCCAAGTACAAGATCTATTAGCTGGTCTGAGAAGGTTATTGAGGAGTATACTCCTATTACGGTCATCAATGCTCCGATTATAACTTTGATTGCTGGGTGCATGGTATCACAAAACAGTAACCACACATTTTTCTTTTATTTGTTTCGATTCGATAATGACAAAACTGATACAGCCCTGGAACGAACCCTCTATCCAATTAATATTAAGGCTAATCATCTGTACAATTTCAATCAATTCCGTCAACTGGTGTAGGGGTTTATAATATTTTACCGAAATACCTTAACCAAGAACTTACCGTCCAAAATGGTTTGGACGATCGAAAAGGAGGATAAACACATGGGATACTACAAATACGCACAGCAAAATTACAACCAGCCAAAGGAACAGCTAGATGAGCTATGGCAACAGAGACTGGTTGAATGGAGAGAAGAAGGAGCAGTAGAGAAAATTGACAACCCAACCAGAATTCCAAAAGCAAGACAGAAAGGCTACAAAGCCATAAACGGAATCACAATGGCAAGGGTAAAGGTCAAAAAAGGAGGAACAAAAAGAAAAAGACCTGACGCAGGAAGAAAACCACGAAACACAGGTCAGAGCAAGTACTCCAGCAAGAAATCAAAACAAGTAATAGCAGAACAGAGAGTATCCCGAAAATTCGAAAACCTAGAAGTTCTAGACAGCTACTGGGTAGCAGAAGACGGAAACAGAAAATGGTATGAAGTAATTCTCGTAAATCCTGATCATCCTGAAATCCAAAGCAACGAAGATCTTAAATGGATTGCTGACGACAGAGACAGAGCAGAAAGAGGCGTCACACCTGCAGCAAAAAGCTCAAGAGGACAAGACAACAAAGGAACAGGAGCAGAAAAAGTAAGACCTTCACAAGCCGCCAACTCAAACACAGGCAAGTGAAAACCACATGTACTCTTTACTCTTTCACGGAGTAAGACTGGCAACATTCTACGGACAGGCACTGATTTGAATCTAATTATCCTAACTTTCTAATACTGATCAAATGGACTACATCGACCCTTGCGTTGAAAATCCCGGCAATGAAATATTGGAAAAGGCACAAGAAATAGGCTGGAAAGACCCGACAACCTACAATTCCAAGATCCTAAAAGCAGATGACTGGGGAGAATTAAAGAGAAAAATAAGTAAGTTTAGAGATAACTACACTCTCCTGATTTTCTCGGGAGGAAATGAAAAACTGAATAGAAAAGCAGTTTCCGACACTAGAATAGATATTCTTCTACATCCAGAAAAAGGAAGAAAGGACTCAGGTTTCGATGAACCAATGGCAAAGAAGGCCTCCAAAAATAATGTAGCTTTAGGCCTAGATTTCAGTGAAATGCCTGAAAGCCAGAAGAAAAGAGTACACCTATTATCCAAGTGGAGGAAAAATCTTAGACTCTGCGAAAAACACAATACACCATTTCTCATCACGACAAACCCAAGAGAAAAATATGATTTGAGAGCACCAAGAGACCTCAAAGCATTCATAGACTCACTCGACTACAATGGGGCGAAAGCACTCAAAAAAAGCCAAGAAATAGTGCAGAAAAATGAAGAAAAACTAAATGAAGGTGAAGAATAAATGAAAAAACTTCAGCCTTCAATGAGGGAAAGCACAAGGTACTTGAAGTTTAAGATCCACTCAGAAGAAAAAATAGAGATATCAGAAATTGTAGAAACATTCTGGGAAGCCTCTTGCAGCTACATGGGTGTTAAGGAACTAAGCGATGCAAAACCATGGCTTATAGGGAACAAATTTGACGAAGAAAAACAAGAAGGCGTGATTAGAGTAAAGAGGGAATACGCAGATGATATTAGAGCATCTTTAATTCTTATAAATAAGATTTCAGATGAGAAAGTTATGCTTTCTGTAGATAATGTCTCGGGAAACTTGGACAATCTATAATGCTTAAGAATTGGAATCTGTCAGAGAAAGTATTGCTCCCCAACCATCTAACATATCGCTCCAGAGAGATTCTAAGCCACTTACAGACTGTTGAATAATATTCATTTGGCTGGAGTTAATTTTTTTCTCTGAATCATTCTCTAACTCTGTACTTTCATTGCTAACTATTTCCTCTCTTTGTTCACTGTTGTTGCTGGCTTCGACTTCCTCGTTGTTATCAACAGTAACTTGGTCAACTGAGTTTACCGCAACAAACATTACTAGACCGGTTATTAGGATTGTCATTATTCCTGTAAGAAGTACTAATTGACGTGTCTTTTCATTCATGATTATTTACTGTTCATTATTTGACCGGTTTCATTTATAAGAGTTCATTTATAAATCGCTTATAAGGAGTTTAAATAGTTCTTAAGTAGAACCCCGTTAAAATTAAGGTGACAAACAAAAAATGGTTGAAGACGACGACATCGACATTCAGAACGTGGTTGCATCAGCAACATTTGATCAATCACTTCCTCTGGACAGAATCGCAATATACTTAGAAAACACTGAATACGAGCCTGAGCAATTCCCTGGACTAGTTTACAGGCTTGAAGAACCTAAAGCAGCAGCCCTA
>Ga0102936_1000560_pt1 | contig 14844 bp, 16 predicted proteins | sample SalPon2_A_H2O_MG_FD_78502 | JGI IMG/M metagenome (GOLD analysis project Ga0102936, IMG submission 78502) | Salt pond water microbial communities from South San Francisco under conditions of wetland restoration - Salt Pond MetaG R2_A_H2O_MG | ecosystem: Environmental > Aquatic > Non-marine Saline...
CAGTGGGGCCGACCCGAAGAAGCCCCACACTCCCAGCCAGCCGTCGCTTGCCTGAACGTCACAGGAGCACACGGTGATCGGAGTGTGAGCACCCACCCTACGGTTCCCTGAGCACCACCTCCGAGCCCTGCTCGTCCGGGAACGGCCCGTCGAGGTCGCCGGCGCGGTCCCATTCGTCGTCGGTGACGAGGGCGTCGTCGAGCGACCCGCGGAGCGACGCCTCGTCGTAGTCCGTGCCGATGAAGACGAGTTCCGTCTGCCGGTCGCCGTGGGTGTCGTCCCACTCCAGGTTCGGGCGGTTCGACCGGTAGAGGTCCCGTTCGACCTCCGGGAGGCTCGCGATCCACGGGCCAACGGCCTCGACGCGGACCGACGGCCCCGCCTGGCCGAGGACAGTCCGGAACTCGGAGCCGGCGACCCGGAGGGTGCCCTTCGAGCGGACGACACCTGGGGGAAGCGTCCGGAGGACTTCGGCGACTCGCTCGGGGTGGAAGGGCCGGCGCGTTCGATACGTGAAGGAGGTGACGCCGTAGACCTCGTCTGGGTGGTGGTGGTCCTCGTGGCCGTGGCCGTGGCCGGCGCCTTCGAGCGCCCGTTTCCATCCGGGGAGGTCGCCGACGCGGTCGGGATCGAACAGCCCGCGGTCGAACAGTCGGTCGTGTGGGACCGCCGAGAACTCCGTTCGGATCGTTTCGGCGTCCGGTTGGAGCGCTGCGATCAGCTCCTCGGCCTCGTCGAGTTCCGCTGCGGTACAGAGATCGGCTTTGTTCAGGACGACGACGTTCGCGAGTTCGGCCCGCTCGACCAGGAGGTCCGACAGCGGCCGATCACCCGCCTCGCCGCGCCGCTCGGGGTCGCCGCCGCCGAAGGCGTCCAGGAACTGCCGCGCGTCGAGGACGGTGACGAGCGAGTCGACGCGGTAGAGCGCCGCCGCCCGGGATTCGGTGGTGAACAGCCGTGCGACCGGTCCGGGTTCGGAGATGCCCGACGACTCCACGACTAAGGCGTCGAATTCGCGGTTCTGCGCCAACCTGACCACGGCCGTCTCCAGATCGTCCTGGAGTTCACAGCAGATACACCCGTTCGAGAGCTCGGTCACGCCGCCGGCGACATCGAGTTCCGAGTCGGAGGCGACGAGTTCGGCGTCGACGTTCACCGTCCCCATATCGTTGACCAGCACGGCGATGTCCCGGTCGTCAGCGTCGGCCAGGATGTGATTGAGCAGCGTGGTCTTTCCGGCTCCCAGGCTGCCGGAGATGATCGTCACCGGGATGGTCTGGCTCATACCCTCGTGGTTGGGGTCGCGGCCCTTGAACCCATCCGCGACAGGTTTTTGCTCGTGTCTCTCACACACACCGATCATAATGGATCTTTCCGACCGGATCGAACGCTTCCGCCGGATCGCCCGGGAGTGGGCTAGGGGGCTCTACCACGGGCTGGTGACTCACCCGGCGTACGAGAAGATCGAGAAGGAGGCCGAAGACGTCGAGGACGCGTTCGTCCTGGCGTGTTTCCCCGACGCCTTCGGCATCCCCTCGCCGGTCTCGTACTACACCGCGGAGCTTCTCCCGTTTCTCGAAGACGAGTTCGAGGCGTGGGAGCGGCGGCTGTGGGACCGCGGCTCGTACCTCGAACGCAAGGGCCAGCAGTACCACTTTTGATGGAACCGTTCGTCTTCTTCGGGGGCAAGGGCGGCGTCGGCAAGACCACCGTCTCCTGCGCCTACGGCGTCAAGTCGGCTCGGTCAGGGCTCGACACGCTGGTCGTCTCGACCGACCCGGCGCACTCGGTGTCGGACGTGTTCGAGCAGTCCTTCGGTGACGATCCGCAGCCGGTCGACGGCGTCGACGCGCTGGACGCGATGGAGATCGACCCCGACACCGAGGTCCAGCGCCACCTCGACGGCATCCGTCGGAGCCTCTCGGACCAGGTGTCGGCGGCGATGGTCAACGAGATCAACCAGCAGTTGGAGATGGCCCACCAGACCCCGGGGGCGTACGAGTCGGCGCTGTTCGACCGGTTCGTCGACGTGATGCGGGACTCGGAGCCGTACGACCGCGTCGTGTTCGACACCTCGCCCACGGGGAGCACCCTCCGGCTCCTCGGACTCCCGGAGTTCCTTCAGGGGTGGATCGACCGGCTGATGCACAAACGCGAGAAGAGCATCGACCTCTTCGAGAAGGCCGCGATCGGCAACAACGAACCCCGGCGGGTGATGGACGGCGATCCGGTACTCGCTCGGCTCCGGGAGCGTAAGGAGTTCTTCGAGTTCGCGGCGGGGGCGTTGCAGTCGGACGCGGCGTTCTTCTTCGTGCTCAATCCCGACCAGCTGTCGGTCAACGAGACCAGGCGGGCGATCGGGGAGATGGCGGACAACGACCTCGCGGTGCGGGGACTCGTTGCGAACAAACTCACCCCGGAGCCCGACGGCGACGAGGACGGCCGCGGGGCGCGATACCTCCGGGACCGGGTGGCGACCGAGTCCGAACGTCTCGCGGAAGTGCGGGAGAGCCTCGACCCGCCACTGGTCGCCCGGATCGAGAGTCGACCCGCCGAGGTGAAGGGATCGCTGCTCGATGAGGTCGCCGCCGAACTCGACGTAGAGACCGCGGCCGAGACGCCGACGTACGTGGGCTGACGCGCCGCGTTCGGGAGCGTTCGTCCGGATCGCTCCCGTCGTTCACCCACATAATCGACAGACAGGTCGGACCGGTCGGTCGTCCGTTTCGGCCGCACAACCGAATCCTGCGTTAACCGCGTTGCTGGCCCGTCACGGATCTAATTACCTGTGACAAACGCAACAAATAAGTTGGTGATGAATAATGTGAGTTTGTGGGATCGTACTAATGGTACAAGTCATCTGGCTCGTAGCGGCGGTACTCGTAACGTTCACAATCGGCTACGTTGGGTACTCAAGGTATCTGGCGCAGTTCCTCGAACTCGACGAGGAGAACGAGACGCCGGCACACAAATACGAGGACGGACAGGAGTATGTACCGTCAAAAAAGCCCGTGTTGCTCGGGCACCACTACTCGAGCATCGCGGGCGGTGCCCCGATTGTTGGCCCGATCACGGCCGGCGCGGTGTGGGGCTGGGTGCCGGCGCTTCTGTGGATCGCGGTCGGCAACCCGCTGATGGGGAGCGTCCACGACTTCGTGTCGCTGTCGGGGTCGCTCCGCCACGAGGGGAAGTCGATCGGGTACATCATCGGCGAGTACGTCGGCGAGGGCGGAAAGAACATGTTGCTGTGGTTCGCGTTCCTCACCATCATCCTGGTGGTGGCGGTGTTCGCCCTGGTGGTCGCGATCGTGTTCGACGCGTTCCCCCAGGTGTCGACCGCGAGCTTCATCTACATCGTGCTGGCGCTCGTGTTCGGCGTGTACCTCTACCAGTTCAACGGCCCGTTCATCCCGGGGACGATCGTGTTCGTGGTGGGCGTCTTCGCGGGCGTCTACGTCGGCATCCAGAACCCGGTCGCGCTGTTCCCGGCGGGCGAGGCGGGCTACCCGGCCGGGACGCTCGTCCTCGCGGAGGTGCTGAACCTCGGCAGCGGATCGTGGGTGCCGGGGTCCTCGGCCGCCGCGATGAACCCCAACCGGGCGGCGTGGGTGCCGATCATCATGGTCTACGCCGGCATCGCGAGCGCCCTGCCCGTCTGGGTGCTCCTGCAACCGCGTGACTATCTCTCGTCGTTCCTGCTGTACACCGGGGTCGGCGGGACGCTGCTGGCAGTCATCGTCGGCACCCTGCTCGGGACCGCCTCCCAGCCACTGGTCGTCGCCGATTCACTCGGCGCGTTCAACGGCTTCTGGGGTGCCGAGGCCGCGGGGCTGGCGCCGCTGTTCCCGCTGCTTTTCATCACCATCGCCTGCGGGACGATCAGCGGGTTCCACTCGCTGGTCTCGTCGGGAACCACAGCCAAGCAGTTGAACAAAGAGACCGACGCCCGCCTCATCGGCTACGGCGGGATGCTCGGCGAGGGGCTGCTCGCCTCCGTCGCGCTGATCACGCTCGCGGTGGCGGGCCTCCCCGACGTCGGCGGCGGTATCGGTGCCGCGCTGCCGAACTTCGCGACCGGCGGCGGAATCATCCTCACCAGCGTCGGGCTGCCGCAGGCGTTCGGCGCACCGTTTATGGCGCTGGTGCTCGTGAGCTTCCTGCTCACCTCCACCGACACGGCCGTCCGGCTCGGCCGATATATGATGGAGGAGATCGTCGGGATCGAGACCGGCAAGACCACAAGCGGGTTCGACGTCGGCGGGGGCCTCCGCTCGACCCTCGGCAGCCTGGGTCGCGGCCGGTACACCAACCCGGTGATCCAGGCCGTGCCGGCGTACCTGATGGTCATCTCCGGCGAGTGGCTCACGCTGTGGGCGCTGTTCGGTGGCGCCAACCAGCTGCTGGCCGCCTTGGCGCTGCTGACCGCGACGGTGTGGCTGGCCAACTGGGACGAGGACAAGCAGCTGTACTCCACCGGCGTCCCGATGGCGGTTATGACAACCATCACCATACTGGGGCTCGCGTGGCTCGCGTTCTACACGAACCTCTATCAGAACATCATCCAGGGCGGCGCCACCGGGTCCGCGCTCGTGTCGTCGGTCGTCCAGATGGTTCTCGCAATCGTCCTCATCAGCCTCGCGCTGGCGCTGGTGAAGAAGGGCTACGACAACATCAGCACCGTCCGCGAGCGTGGCAGCGCAACGGCCGCGGAACCCAGCGACGACTGATCGGCCGTATCTCGGCGGTTTTCCGTTTTTTCACCCGACGAGCGGCGGCGCTACCCGTCGCGGGTAACCACATCGAACGGCGCGTCCGCGCCGTCAGCCGCCACCGCAGTCACCGAGTCCTCGCCCGCGCGGACCCGGGTCCACGCCGTCGCCACGTTGCCGTCACCGGTGGTGGTCGTCGCGGTCGTCAGGGTGGTGTCGGTCCCCAGAAGCGTCACCGATCCGGACTCGTCTGTGGCGCCGACGCTCTCGACGGACAGCCCCGTGGCCAGTTCCACCGTCCGCGCCGTCTGGAGGGATCCGACCGGGTCGCGGACGACCTCGGGGCTGTCGAAGACCTGAACCGCCGGCGCGGTCACCAGCCCGAACCGGCTCCCGTCGTCGGCCTCGTAGACGCGGCGGAAGACGGTCGCGACGACGTCACGCGAGCCGTTGAGCTCGACGTCTCCCGTGAGATCCACCCTGACTGTCGTCTCGATCGCCGGCGCCGCCGCCTCGACCTCGGTGTACCCCGTGTCAACCGGGAGCGTCGCCGGCGTCGACGCGCTCGCCTCGATGGGGGCAGGTTCCTCCGGCACGAGCCCACAGCCGGCGAGCGCAGCGGTGCCCGCGACCAGTAGCCCGCGGCGTGACACTCCCACGCCAGTCGACTGCGCACGTCAGCGCCAAAAGCGTTTGGCGAACCGCGACAGGACCCCTTCGTCGGGGTCTGTGACATCCTTCCAAAGCCGGAACGCCTTCATCACGTCTGCGGCCTCGCCGGCGACCATCTCGCGGTTCTCGGGAACGACGACCCCAAGATTCACCTCGTAGTGGCCGTAGTACCCGTACTTCAGGAGGGTCCGCTCCCGCTGGCCGTCGACGAAGTCGCGGACGTCGGCTGGGAGCTCGTCGGCGACGAGTACGAACGTGAAGTCGGTCCGGTAGTGTTCCTCGTTGGCGTCGACTCGCTCGTCGGCGAGCTCGTGCCCCAGTTCCACCAAGCGTTCGAGTTCGCGGACCGTCGGGTGCCCGACCCGGCGGGCGTAGAGATACTCCTCGGATTCGTGGTCGGCGTACGAGAGCGCGGGGTGGAAGAACTGCTTCTGATTCAGGACGCGCATCTCGCCGTAGAGATCCCAGGTCGTCCCCCGGAGCCGGTGGTCCCGCTCCAGGGTGTAGTTGTACATCAACCGGTCGCTCACCCGGTCGAGATACGGGTCGTCGGCCCAGTCGGGGACGTTCTCGACGATCTCGTCGGGGAGTTCGGACTTCGGGACCGCGTCGACCTCCGCAGGATCCTCCCAGTCGGCGTCGTCGTAGGCCGGCGTCTCGCCCGCCCCGGAGTCGGTCCGTTCGCTCATCGTCGGCCGGAGGTGGGCGCGTCCGGCGTCGCCGTCGGTTCCGTGCCTCGCTGTCGCATATCCGGACGAAACACCAGCGCCCGCATAAGCGCGTCGGTGGCGGGTCCAGCCGCGGTGCCGTCGCGCACGGCCCCGATAGATTTTACCCTCGGGCCACGAATAAGATCATCAACAATGGCGAAAGAGACCGAGGCCTGCGGCCGGTGTTCGATGACCGTCGTGGTCGACGCCGTCGACGGCGAGGACGGCGGGCGGGAGGATCCGTTCGGCGACGACCGGATCGAAGTCGAGGAGCGTCAGCTCGAACGGGCGTCACCGGAGGCGTGGTTCGGGCGGGTCGCCGCCCGTGTCAACCGCGTGGTGAGTCAGTTCGCCTGGGGCCGATAGCCGACCGCACCGACCGGGAGACGGCGGTCGACCCGCGGATCTGCCGATTGTACCCCGTCCCGCCGGGCGACCGCGGCCGTGTCGGTGCGTGGACTCGCGTCACTCCCCGCCGGCCAGTCCGGTGACGACCACGTACGCCGCGAACGTCGCGACGAGGGTGCCCGCGAGCTGGACCCCCGCGGTCGCCAGGAAGCCGGGATCGTACAGCAACGGGGCGAGCATGAACCAGCCCCCGAAGATCAGGGTGAGTGTCGCTGCCGGGAGGCTGACCCGCCCGTACCCGCGGAGTAGCTGGAGGTTCCTGACCGCGAACACCACTCCGAGGACGCCGCTCGTCACGATGCTCCCGGTGAACGCTGTCGTGGCGTCCGTCACGAGTGGGGTCGCCGCCGCGAGAACGCAGCCGAGGAGCGCGATCACCGCCGCCGCCGACAGGAACCGCGAGGCCTCCGAAACGGTCATACGTCCGTGTTCGTCCGGCCGAACTTAACTCGTGCCGGTGGACCACGGGTCTACACCCCGATTCCGATCGGCGTCCGGTCCGCTCAGTCGGGCAGATAGAGCGGCGCCGCCGACTCGCTGGGGTCGGGCCACTCGATGTCAGTCCGTTCGATCAGGTTCCGCACGACCGTCTCGTCGAGGGCGTCGGCGTCGGGGGCGTTCACCTCGACGCGGTTGCCGCCGGGGTCCCGGACGTAGAGCTGCACTGCGCCCGACGGGAGCACGTACACCGGTGGCTCGCCGTCGACGTACCCGGGACCAACCCCCGGGAGCGCCTCGATCTCGGCGTCGTCGCGCCCGCGGATCGATTCGAAGACCGATTCGAAGTCGTCGACGTGGATCGCACAGTGGGTAACCGCGGGCGGGTCGGCGTCGGTCTCGATGACGTGAAGCTGGCTGTCGCCGCACGCCAGCCACTGGATTCGCCCCTCGAACGCCGGCGTCGGGATCCGCTCCATCCCGAACACCGACTCGTAGAACGCGACCGACGCTTCGAGGTCGGACGCGACGATGCTGACGTGAGTGTATCGGGGTTCGACCACGGTACTCACCCGTCGGGTCCGGGCGACAAAACGATTCGTGTCGAATTCAACCTGGGTCGGCTGTGGATCACCGCGCGGTCGGTGATCCGGGGCTGTGAGGAGTCAGCCGGCCGCTCCCTTCGACCGGCGTCTCAGCCCCAGTGTTCCCCTCCGGTCGTGCGCGGCGGTCGACGGTCGGCGGACTGTCGGCCCGAACTGTCGATCCGGTGCCGGTAGTACGTCCGCTCGTAGTGTCCGATGTTCTCAGTCTGTTCCGTCTCGAGTGTCTCCCCAAACCACAGGACGTGGTCGTCGGGGTCGGTCGCCGCGAACTGCCGCCATCCGAACTCCGTCTCGTGTGGAGGTTTGACGATGTTCGCACCGTTCGATTCGAGCGTCGCGTGTCGCCGCTCGGCGTCGTCGATGTCGATGTAGAGCGGCACCGCGCCCGTGGACTCTCCCGACAGCACCGGGAGTTTCTCTTCGAGGGAGTCGCGCTCTTGAAACATCAGCTGGATCCCGTCGATCGACACCTGTGCCCAGAAGTACTCGGGACCGGCCTCCGGCGGCAGCGTCGCGACCACCTCGGCGTCGAGCATCGTCTCGTACCACGCGACTGTTTCGTTGATGTCCTCGACCATCAGGTCCGGCGTGATCGAATTCACTGTCATCGACGATCACGGTCGGATACAACGAATCCATAATAATAAATCATTATGCTATTCGGAGTGAGTACTGGCGGTCTCGTCGCACCGTAAGCGAGTGCAATGTACCTCGGCTACCGCGTCGTTCGTTTCGGGAAGTTCCGGTTGCGAGCACGTCTCCGTGTCGTACGTCGCGCACTCGCGTCGCTTCTCACGGCGCGAACGCTCGGAGAGAAGGTCCGGGTGCGAGAATCGAACCCGAGTGCGAGACTCGCTGCCGCTCGTCTCGCGTGATTCGAGTCTCGGCTTCCGGCTTTTCCACTCGTCCCTTCGGTCGTCGTGAAAAAGTCCGGGTGCGAGAATCGAACCCGCGTCTCAGCCTCCACAAGGCTGAAGGATAGTCCACTACCCTAACCCGGACACGCACCTGTCAGTACCCCCGTCCGAGGCAAATACGTTACGACTCTCGGGTGGAGTGCGCCGAGGTCACACGTCGACCGTATCGGGACGCTTTTGCCCGCCACCACCCTACCTCACTCAACCGTGGCCATCACGGACAAGATCTACCTGAAGAACCACCGCCAGATCGTCTCTCAGCTGGATACGTCGATCCCGAAAGGGGCGTTCAAGGGGGCGACGATGGACGTACTCTACTCCGGCGAGGGGTTGGCGAAGCTCGACGACGCCACCCGCGACCGGCTTCTCGACTTCGCAGAGGACTTCCTGGACCCCGAGAACCCCGACGACCTCTACACCGGCTACCCCGAGCGGCAGTTCGTCCGCTACCTACTGGAACTCCGCGCGCAGGGACTCGGCCCCGACGCCATCGTCGACGTGATGAGCGATGAGTACATGCTCTATGCGTACCCCGGCGACGTGCTCTCGTTTCTCGACAACGCCGTCCGGACGCTCGAGGCCGCCGAAACGCTCGCGGAGGTCGACGGCAGCAAGCGGATGGAAGAGAAGATGCGTCGGGCCCGACGAGCACTGTCCGGGTAGCCTGAGTGGTGGCGGTCGCACGCCGCGATTACGCCTGGTTCCACGGCGCGGCGTCGAAGTCGACGATCCGATGTCGGCGCTCGACCGCGTCGATGGCGGCAACGTCCTCGTCGTCGAGTTCGAGGTCCAGCGCCGCGAGGTTCTCTCGGATGTGCGCCGGCGTGGCCGCCTTCGGGATCGGCGTGACCCCCTCCTTTGCGGCGAGCCACGCGAGCGCCACCTGCGCCGGGGTGGCGTCGTGTTTCTCCGCGACCTCGACGATCCGGTCGACGTCGCTGACGATGTTCCTAGCGATCGGACAGTACGCGACCAGTTCGTGACCGTGCTCGATCGCGACGTCGTGGAGGTCGGGCTGAGGCAACAGCGGATGCATCTCGACTTGGTGGGCCGCAACCGTCGTCTCCAGTCGATCCATCGCGGTCCGGAGCTGGTCGGGCCGGAAGTTGCTCAGCCCGATCCGGTCGACCGTCCCCTCGTCGACGACGGCGTCGAGCGCCGGCAGCGTCGACTCGGGGTCGTAGGTGTCGATCGGCCAGTGGACGTACAGCAGGTCGAGCGCGTCGACGTCGAGCCGGTCGGCGCTCTCACGGGCGGTCTCCACCACGTCGTCGTACCCCAGGTTGGCGGTGTCGAGTTTGGTTGCGACGAACACCTCGTCGGCGTCGCGGTCAGCGGCGGCCAGCCCGTCGGCGACGAACGCCTCGTTGCCGTAGCTCTGGGCGGTGTCGACGTGGTTGTAACCGAGGTCGACCGCGCGGGCGACGGCGTCGGCACACGTTTCCGGATCCGTCATGTCGTAGGTCCCGAGTCCGATGGGTGGAAACTCCATATCGAGTCATCACACCCCGTAGGCTCGACAGTTTCGGTGTCGAAGCGACACCGACCGTCCCGACGTGCCTTTGTCGGTCCCGGGCCAACTCGACGCTATGTCCGACTCGGATGTGTCCCGACTCCTCGTGTACGGCGCGTACGGCTACACCGGCCGCCTCGTGGTCGAAGCGGCGATCGACCGCGGCTACGACCCGATCGTGGCCGGTCGTGACGCCACGAAGACCCGCGGGATCGCGGCCGCCAACGACCTACAGGCCCGGTCGTTCCCGGTGGCTGACGCCGACGCCCACCTCGCCGACGTCGACGCCGTGCTCAACTGCGCCGGGCCTTTTGCTGAGACCGCCGACGCGATGGTTGAGGCCTGCGTCGACACGGGGACGCACTATTTAGACGTCACGGGCGAACTCCCGGTCTTCGAGCGGACCCGTCGCTGGGGCCCCAGCGCCGAGGACGCGGATGTGGCGCTCCTGCCCGGCGTCGGCTTCGACGTGGTGCCCACCGACTGCCTCGCGGCGCACCTCCACGACCGGCTTCCCGAGGCGACCCACCTCTCGCTCGCGTTCGACGCCGACGGCGGCGTCTCCCCGGGAACGCTCAAGACCGCCCTCTCGGGGATCGGCATAGAAGGGGCGGTCCGCCGCGACGGCGACCTCCGCGCGGAGCCGATCGGCGCGCGGACCCGGGTGGTCGACTTCGGCGACGGACTCCAGCGCACGGTGTCGATCCCGTGGGGCGACGTTTCGACCGCCTACCACACCACCGGGATTCCGAACATCGACGTCTACCTCGCGCTCCCGCGGGCCGGCCGCACCGCGGCGACGCTCGCGCCGTACGTCGGCGACCTCCTCGACGCCGATACCGTCCAGCGCGGGCTGTCGTGGCTGATCGACCGGTACGTCGACGGTCCTGACGCGGACGCGCGAGCCGCCGGCGAGGCGCACGTCTGGGGCGAGGTCCGCTCCCCCGACGACCGCGTGGTATCCCGGCTCCGCACGCCCGAAACGTACCGGTTCACCGCCGAGGCCGCGACCCTGATCGCGGGGAAGGTACTCGCGGGCGACGCCCCCGTGGGCTACCACACCCCCGCATCGGCGTTCGGCCCGGATCTCGTCCTCGAGATCCCGGGCGTCGAGCGCGTCGATCTGATCGAAGACGAGGTTGTCGCCCGCGAGTCATCACCTGGAGCGGGCGTCGCGAGCGACTGACGCGGTTTACTGTGACGAACGATCGGTCAGTGCCCGTTCGGCGCTGACCGGGAATCAACGACAGTAGTCGGACGGGTGGAGCGTCAGGTCTCGACCCCCCGCGGTGTCGCGCCCTTCCACCGCGCACGATAGTTATCCGGCTGAGCACGATAGTTACCCGGCTGAGCTTCTGAAAGCGGGCCCCCGCTGAGACCCGACTCGGGGGTCGCGGTTCCGCGGGGTGGATGGGTTCTGTCGCTTTGGGCGAGAACGACACGAATCGCCACGTTTCGGAGTAGCAGCGGCAAAGGTTCTCGGCAGGGCTGAAAAACAGTTATCTCCTCGCGAATCGTATGGTCTTGTACGTTGGTGACACAAGTATGCAAAAAAACGTAGGCGGATACGACCGTATGGCCCGATTCGTTCTCGGACCGATACTGATTGCCGTGGGGGTAGCAGCACTCGGTGGAGTTCTCACGCTGGCGGCTGGAACACTCGGGGTGGTGCTCGCGGGGGGCGCAGTCCTGATCGGGGCGGTCTTGACAGTCACTGCGATGACCCAAACGTGTCCCCTCAACTCTGCCATCGGGCTGAACACGTACAACGAACCGACAGCCCAGCAGTCGTCGACTGACGAGCCCGGGTCGGGCGTCAAATAACCTGGGAGTCAGCCTCGTTGCCTGCGGATGGCACGCACAGGCCAGTACAGCGCGCCGATTTTTCCACCGGTAATGCGACAAACGCCGAACAGCCCGGAGTCGGCCTGCGCGCACCGGGCTGAGAGTGCCCCCGTGACCGATGCGCGCCGTCTGCGGTTGGTGGCATCGGCGGAATTCACCCATACTGGTATGTGATCACGGGCGGGCACGGCGTGCGTCTTCAGACCTGACGCGACGTCGACTCGGAACTGGGCGGCGCCGGCGGACGGCCGAATCGCCCGCGACCGACGGCTGTGATCTGATACGCGATGGCCGACCGGAAGTCCGCCGTCGGGCGGGAGCGTCAGAAGCTTTCGTCTCCTCTGGTACACCGACGTTGCCTGGAATGGTAGCAGTCTGTTCTCTCCGAAACCGTTTTGATGCGGCCTCGCGCACACTCGGTATGCCGAAGGAACCCGAAACCGGGTACGACCCCTCGTTGGGTCGGAAATTCATCTTCGTGACGGGTGGTGTGATGTCCGGACTGGGGAAGGGCATAACCGCCGCCAGCACCGGTCGACTCCTCTCGAACGCGGGCTTCGACGTGACCGCGGTCAAGATCGACCCGTACCTCAACGTCGACGCGGGGACGATGAACCCCTACCAGCACGGTGAGGTGTACGTCCTGAAAGACGGCGGCGAGGTCGACCTCGACTTGGGGAACTACGAGCGCTTTCTCGGGGTGGACATGACCTCCGACCACAACGTCACCACGGGCAAGACCTACCAGCACGTCATCGAGAAGGAGCGCGCGGGCGACTACCTGGGCCAGACGGTCCAGATCATCCCACACATCACCGACGACATCAAACGCCGGATCCGGGAGGCCGCAGTCGGGACCGACGTCTGCATCGTGGAGGTCGGCGGTACCGTCGGCGACATCGAGGGGATGCCCTACCTCGAGGCGCTGCGGCAGTTCGCCCACGAGGAAGACGACGGCGACATTCTCTTTACGCACGTCACGCTCGTGCCGTACTCGAAGAACGGCGAACAGAAGACCAAGCCCACCCAGCATTCGGTCAAGGAACTCCGATCGATCGGGCTCCAGCCCGACATCCTCGTCGGGCGGTGCGACGACAAACTCGACCCCGAGACGAAGGAGAAGATCGCGCTGTTCTGCGACGTCCCCACCGAAGCCGTCTTCTCGAACCCAGACGTCGAGGACGTCTACCACGTCCCGCTGATGGTCGAAGCCGAGGGGTTAGACGAGTACGTGATGGAACGGCTCGGCCTCGCCAGTGAGGCTCGGTCCCCCGCCGAGCGCGACAGTCGGTGGCGCGAACTCGTGACCCGCGACAGGGATACCGAAGTCGAGATCGCTCTGGTCGGGAAGTACGATCTCGAAGACGCGTACATGTCGGTCCACGAGGCGCTGAAACACGCGGGTATCGAGCGCCGGGCCGAGGTGAACGTGCTGTGGGTCGACTCCGACGAGATGCTCGATCGCCACGAGGATCGCCTGAAGGGGGCCGACGGCGTCGTCGTTCCCGGCGGGTTCGGCACTCGCGGCATCGAGGGGAAACTCAACGCCGTCGAATACTGCCGCGAGAACGACGTCCCGTTCTTGGGGCTGTGTCTCGGCTTCCAGATGGCGGTCGTCGAACACGCCCGCAACGTCCTCGGGTTGGAGGGGGCTCACTCCGCGGAACTCGATCCGGACACCGCCCACCCCGTGATCGACATCCTGCCAGAGCAGTACGAGGTCAACGACATGGGCGGCACGATGCGGCTCGGTGCCCACGACACCGACATCGAGCCGGGCTCGCTCGCCGAGCGGATCTACGGGGCCACCGTCTGCACCGAGCGTCACCGCCACCGCTACGAGGTCAACCCCGAGTACATCGACGAGTTAGAGCGCGGCGCGCTCACCTTCTCGGGGACCGCGGACAACCGGATGGAGATCGTAGAGCGCGACGATCACCCGTTTTTCTTCGGGACGCAGTTCCACCCCGAGTTCCGGTCGCGGCCGGATCGCGCCAGTCCGCCGTTCGTGGGGTTCATCGACGCGGTCACCGGGGAGTTGGACGCGCGTGAACGCAGCGACGAGACGGAGGTGCAGGCCTGATGGTCGACGTCGAGCCGTTCATCGACGAGGCCATCGCGGAGATCGAGTCGGCGGTCGGCGACGCCAACGCGGTCATCGCGCTGTCGGGCGGCGTCGACTCCTCGGTCGCTGCAGCGTTGGCGTACCGTGCGATCGGCGATCAACTAACCCCCGTCTACGTCGACACCGGGCTGATGCGGAAAGGCGAGACCGAACAGATCCGCGAGACCTTCTCGTACATGGACTCCCTGCGGATCGTAGCGGCGCAGGACCGCTTTCTCGATGCGCTCTCCGGGATCACCGACCCCGAGGGCAAGCGCCACGCCATCGGCGAGCAGTTCATCCGCGAGTTCGAGCGGGAGGCGACGTCGGCCGACGCCGATTACCTCGTCCAAGGGACCATCTACCCCGACCGGATCGAATCCGAGGGCAACATCAAATCCCACCACAACGTCGGCGGGCTGCCCGAGGTCGTCGACTTCGAGGGGATCGTCGAGCCCGTCCGCGACCTGTATAAAGACGAGGTCCGGGCGGTTGCCCGGGAACTCGGCCTCGACGCGATCACGTCCGAGCGGATGCCGTTCCCCGGGCCGGGGCTCGCGATCCGGGTGCTCGGCGAGGCCACGCGGGAGAAGGTCGCAGTCGCCCGCGAGGCGTGTCACGTCGTCGAGGAGGAAACCGAGGAACACGATCCCTGGCAGGCGTTCGCCGCGGTCGTGGGCAAGGCCACGGGAGTGAAAGGCGACAACCGCGTTCACGGGTGGATCGTGTCGGTCCGGTCGGTGGAGTCCCGCGACGGAATGACCGCCCGCGCCCAGGAGCTTCCGTGGGAGACCCTCCAGCGCATCCAATCGCGGATCACCGGCGAGAACGACGACGTCGCGCGCGTGGTCTACGACGTGACGCACAAACCGCCCGCGACCATCGAGTACGAATGATCATCCTCGCCGGCCCCGACGTCGACG